>ENA-UPSM01001864-UPSM01001864.1-activated-sludge-metagenome-genome-assembly--contig:-NODE-1864-length-26869-cov-4.965279_pt1 | contig 26869 bp, 23 predicted proteins | sample MGYA00238181_ERZ773283 | MGnify/ENA primary metagenome ERZ773283 (study PRJEB29023, sample SAMN05720199) | activated sludge metagenome | isolation source: Anaerobic digester | place: Japan...
TCAGTCGGGCAGGGTTGACAAATCGTTGATGCCAGAACGTGATGTGCAGGTCCTGATCAGCGCCTACCGCTTGTTGCAAAGCGTGCCAGTAGCCTGACTGGTCGTTGTACATCGAAAAATGCGCCAGGAGGGTCATGAAAACGTGCGGATAGCGTTTTGTGAAAATATGTGTAGCCTGGGTGAATTTATCGTATCTAGCTAAGAATCGCCGGACCACTACCGCTAGTTTATCAACATCTGTCTCAGTCAGCGGAATCTCGCCAATGATGCGTAAGCCGCTGTCAAAGAAAGGTTTTAACCATTTTTCCCAATCATCCAGTGTCTGCATGTTGTTTTCCCTTCTCAATACTTCGGGCGCGGTTCAGGGCATTGCCGTAATAGAACTTCAGCTTGAGGCCTTGCTATAGTGCTTGCTCCGGCAGGTGTTCTACCGCCGCCACGATGCGGTCGTAGTGCTCCGCCCAAGGTTTTGCTGAAGCCGCTTTGATGGACGACCGACCTAAATTACTCGATGAATCGGCAAACGGATTGTATTTTTCGGGCAGGAAGAATCCCAGGCACTTCTTCGCGGTTTACGTGGCGAATGCAAAACCATCGTTATAACGAAGAAGGGTTTCAAGACCTAACCGACCGGACATTGGAAATGGTCGATGGCAGACAGATGGGATCCGTTGAAAGAAAGTGCTGATTGCTACTTTGATTCGCTCTCTGACAGGCGCGAAAAAGACCGTGAAGCCGGATGTATCCTACTGATCCGGCTTCACGGTCTTTAGAAGTACATCTTATTGTCCAAAGTCAACATCTGCCGGCATACCGGGTTTGAGGCGCAGAGAGGGATTTGGTACGGCGATCTTGATTGCGTAGACCGTCGTTGCCCGCCCGTCCGCGGACTGGACGTTGCGGGGAGTGAATTCCGCTCTGTCAGCTATACGCACAACCTCGCCCTTGAATATCTCCGCGGGGAAGGAGTCAACAGTGATATCCACCTTTTTGTCCAGTACGATCTGCCCGTACCAGGTCTCTGGAATATATACAGTGAGTTCCAATTCTTCCAGATTGGCGATGGTCATGACGGTGCCGCCAGCGATCGCCATATCTCCGACCCGGACACTGGTAAAAATGACGGTCCCGGAGATGGGCGCTTTGATATTGACCCGGTCAAGCTGCAAATTTGCCAGATCCAAGGCTGCCTGAGCTTGGGCAAGATTGCCTTCCGCCTGTGTTACAGCCGCCTCAGCCTGCCCCACTCCAGCTTGGGCTACGCGCACCTGAAGCGCGTCTTCCTCTGTCTGGAGGGACATCAGATAATCCAGAGCGTAATCGTAGCTGGACTGTGCAGCCGCAACCTGAGCGCGGGCTTCCATAATCGTCTCAGCGGCGCTGCTCGTGAGAGCGTCGTTATACTGCCTGTAGGCGGTATCAAATTCAGACTGCGCCAAATCTTCAGCGCTCTCCGCGGCATCGATCAACATCTGATCTTTGCTATGCTGAGCTTTTAAGAGGGTTGCCTGGGCAATACGCAGGCGTGTTTGCGCCGCGGCAAGAGTTTGTTCAATGGCAATGAAGCCTTCGTTGACTTTGGAGTCCAGTTCTTTAGCCAGAGTCGCTTGCCGGTTTTCCAGATTTTTGCTGGTCATTTCGACGACTGCGTTAGCAGCTTGCAACAATTCTTCTTTTTCATAATACCAGTTGGGGCGAAAATCTTCCGCGACGCTGTTATCCCACGCCTGTCCCCTCTGCTCGGCGGTTTGGTAGCGGGCGCCCTGCACCGCCAGATCATACTGTGCCTGAGCATATATCACTTGCTGTCGGGCGGCTTCGAGAGTGGCTTCAGCAGCCTGAACAGACGCCTTTGCCTGGTTGACCTGGGCGGAAATGATCTCGTCATTGAGTTCTATCAGGACATCGCCTTCCCTGACAGTCTGCCCCTCGCTGACGTTGATCGCGACAATCTTCGCGCTGACTTCCGGGACCACATCCACCTGTGCCGCTGAAAGCGTTCCTGAACCCGACAGATCATCGGTTTGAGTGGTTTGGCATGCGGAAAGAAGCAGACTGACAAATAGTAAAAGGGTAATTAGAAGGGTAATCTTTTTTTTCATAGTTTTTCTTTCAATTAAATATGTTTTTTGAAGCTAATGACCGAGGCAAGAAAGTAAGCGATACTCAAGCCAATTAGCGGGAGGGTCGAAGTGTGGAGAAGCGTGGCAGCATTGACTCCTCTGACGATGATGCCCCGGGTAATTTCCAGGTAATGGGTGACCGGCAAAAGTTCGCTGTACCAATACGTGAACACCGGCATGTTTTCGCGCGAGAACATCAACCCAGTCAGGATAACGGCGGGGATAATCACGATAAAAACCGAGATATAGACCGCTTGCATCTGGGATTTGGAAATATTTGAGATCAGGACTCCCATGCCCAGAGAACCCAATGTAAAAATGACGCTCAGCCAGAAAAGCTCCCAGAGGCTACCCTGGACTTTGACGCCAAACATCAAATCGCCCATCCAGAGCATTACGACCAGGTTTATACTGCAGACGAACAGATAAGGAATGATTTTTCCGAGCATTAATTCCCATGGTTTAATAGGAGTGACGATGAGCTGTTCCATCGTCCCCTGTTCGCGTTCGCGCACAATGGACAACGCCGCAAGGAGTACGGTCTGCACCTGCAGAATGATCGGAATGAGCCCGGGGATCATGTAATAGCGCATGTTCCCTGTGGGGTTGTAGAGAGTTTGTACTGTCGTTTCAATCGGAAAGCTTATCTTGGTTGCCATCCCTGAAGTAGTGATCTGGTCAAAGAGAAGCTCCTGCGAAGCCATGTCGCTGATGGAAGAGAGTTTTAGCTGGGCGGTGCTGGCATCCGAGGGGTTGGTTGAGCCATCGACCAGGATCATCACGCGGGAAGGCTGATTACCGCTCAGGTTTCTGCCAAAATTTTCAGGGATGATGATGCCAACATCAACTTCATCCAGATCGATCTTGAGTTTCAGGTCTCTTTCGTTTTGGATGGACTGAATGAGGCGAAAGTCTCCCGAAGCCGTGAAACGATCGATATATGCTCTGCTCGCGTCCGATTTGCTCAAGTCGACCACAGCCAGCGTTATGCCCTTGGTTTCACCGGTGATGCCGTAACCTAACAGGATAAGCAAGGCTGCTGGTAAGGCAATAATCAACGCCAGCGTGAGAGGATCGCGCAAGATATGGCGAATTTCTTTTTTCATGATGGTCAATAATCTATGCATGTGTGCTCCAGGTTACGCGGACAACATGTCCGGTTTTCTGCAGAAGAAGGCGACACGCCCTCCTCCGCGTATCATTTAATAGCTAACTCTCTTCACGTTCTCTTTGTACGATTGCGGTGAAGGCGTCTTCAAGCGAAGGCTGAATGACTTCCAGCGCATGTACAGCAAAGCCTGCCTGGTCCAACCGGGCGCGCAGGTTTGGAATCGCTTGTTCGTCAGGAACTGTGACATGCAGTTGGACACCCTGAACGGAACTGTTAATAACAGTGTTGTCCTCTGTCAAAAATTCCTGCGCCTCGACCGGCTTGTCGGTCTCGATGTGGATCAATACGCCCGGCTGTTGTTCTTTAATTTCATCCGGACCAGCCAAGGCAACGATTTTTCCTTGATACATCATCGCGATGATATTGCAATAGTCCGCTTCGTCCATATAGTGAGTGGTTGCCAGCACGCTGATTCCTCTTCCAGCCAACTGATAGATGAGATCCCAAAAGCTCCGCCTTGCCAAAGGGTCCACTCCGGCGGTTGCCTCGTCCAGAAAGAGCATTTTGGGGTCGTGGATGATCGCGCAGGAGAGCGCCACCCTTTGGCGCCAGGCGCCGGAAAGGTTTTTGGTAAGCTCTCTGCGGAAGTCCTTTATCCCGGCAATTTCGAGCAATTCATCCACCCGTTTTTTTCGCTCCGAAGCCTGGCTGATACCGTAAATCGCGGCATAAAAATCAAGGTTTTCTGCAACGCGCAGGTCGTTATATAAAGAAAACTTTTGTGACATGTATCCGATCCGCTTTTTGATTTCTTCCGGATTTTTTGCGACATCGTAGCCCAAAACATTCGCGCTGCCGCTGTCAGGTTTGAGCAAACCGCATAGCATCCGGATGGTGGTCGTCTTTCCTGCACCGTTGGGTCCCAACAAACCAAGTATCTCACCCTCTGGTATGTCAAAACTAACTTTGTCGACAGCGACAAACTTGCCAAATTTCTTGGAAAGCTCTTTGACAGAGACAGCATTGCTGGTCATGGAACTCGCTCTCCTTCCTGACTGATGACCATTTCGACAAACGCGTCATCCATCGTTTTTCGAACCGGACGCAGGAGATGGACAGACATCGCCTCTGCATCAAATTGGCGCTTAAGGAAATCGATCACCGCCTGCTGATCATCCGCTTTTACGGCTATGCGCAGCCGATCGCCAACAGGATTCCAACCGAGAATGCCTGGCGTCTGCGAAACGATCTCCCGCATCTTTTTGCGGGGAGTGGCTTTTACTTCAAGCGATTCGAAGGGTAAAGACTGAGTTATCTCGTCCGGAGCGCCCGTTCTCAACAGACGCCCTTCATAGAGCATTCCAACTTCGTTACACCGGTCAGCCTCATCCATATAGGGAGTTGAAATCAGGACGGTCACGCCCGTTTTGACGATGCTTGCCAGGATATTCCAAAATTCTCCGCGGCTGACCGGATCCACGCCGACCGAAGGTTCGTCGAGAATAAGGATTTGCGGATCGTGTACCATCGCGCAAGCCAGTGCGAGCTTCTTCTTCATCCCGCCCGAAAGCTTCCCGGCAGACCGCGAACGAAACCTGGAGAGATGAGTGAATTCGAGCATCTGTTCAATACGTTGTTTCTTCTGATTGGCAGGCACCCGCTGAATATCAGCAAAGAAGGACAGGTTTTCTTCCAAGCTGAGATCAGGATATTGGCTGAAATCCTGAGGCATGTACCCAAGAATTTTTCGAATTTCTTCCGCCTGTTTGCGGACATCCAGCCCAGCCAGGGTCGCCTTTCCAGAGCTCGCCGGCAAGACCGTGGAAAGAATCCGCAGCAGCGTGGTCTTGCCCGCCCCATCCGAACCAATCAGACCGAAAAGAGAGCCTTTGCTTACTTTAAAATTGATATCGATCAGCGCAGAACGACCGTTTTGAGTGCGATACTTTTTATTGATACCGTTTACCTGAATCGCGTTTTCCATTTATTCCTCATCGACAGATAATAATGGAATCGCCCAGAAATTAACACCTGCCTTTCGGCACCAAGTTCATGACCTCCATAATGTTTTAGGTGACAAGTGTCATGCTGTCGCTTCCAGGTGAAAATCCTCATTAGAAGAGTGGTAATATCTCTGTATGAAAAAGTTGCTTGAACCTGGACTGATAAAATTATTCCGTTATTTCTCACTCATCGGATTGGTCTATTTCATCGCACTTTGGATCTATAACGATGTCAGCCTGGTCCAGGCAGGAATCACAGCTTTCCAATCCATTTACTATGTCATTATTCACGTAGTCTTGCTCATAATGCTTTCGGTCCCCTGGCTGGAACGTAAACTGAAAGAGTATTATTTTCCGGCCATCGTCATCTCCTACACGCTGGCGATGGTCGTGGGAAGCTGGTTGTACCTGCTCGAATCCAACCGGGGAATCACGCATTTCATTTCCCAGAGTTATTCCCTGGTTCCGATCCTGATCGTTCCGGGAATCTTCATCGCCTGGCAATACGATTATCGCGCAGTCGTCGTCTATACGGTGCTGACAAACCTCTCTGACCTTGTGATCAGCTTGTTCATCGTGCGGCATGTATCCCTGGATACCCTGCCAATCCTCAGCCTGCCGATCATCCGTTCCTTCGCTGTCGGGTTGGTCGGATTCTTGGTAAGCGAACTCAATGAAAAACGAAAAGAGCAAAAACACAAACTGGTTCTGGCGAATATCCAATTAGGTCAATATGCCAACACTCTGGAAAGCCTGGCAACAAGTCGGGAGCGCAACCGGCTGGCGCGCGAGCTCCACGACACGCTGGCGCACACCCTGAGCGGCATTTCCGTCAACTTGGAAGCGCTCAAAACCTTTGTTCCGGAAGGTGACGAAGAAGTGGAACGAATGATCGATTCCTCTCTCCAGGCAGCGAGGAGAGGTCTGGACGGAACCCGCCGGGCATTGAAAGACCTGCGCACGAAGGCATTGGAAGATCTAGGGCTGGAACTTGCTCTAAAAGCCCTCCTTGATAACCTCTCTGAGCGCCAGGACATCGAGGTGGAAGCGCAGATTGAGCCTTTGCTGCACATTCTGCCTCCAAACGTTGAACAGGCATTCTACCGAATCGGACAGGAATCGATCGAAAACGTTGCCCTACACGCCAACGCCAGCAAGATTTATTTCACTTTGGGTGAACACGATGGGATCATAGAAATGATCATTGCCGATAATGGAGTTGGCTTTGATCCTGAAAACTATTCTAAAATTGGTCATTACGGATTAGAAGGTATCCGCGAACGAGCAATGTCAATTGGCGCTGACCTGACAGTGGAAAGTCAAACTGAGCAGGGGACAACAATCACCTTACAATGGGAGCGAATGATATGATCAGGGTTCTTATTGCTGACGACCAGGAAATTGTCTGTGAAGGCTTAAAGCGCATCCTGGAATCTGACCCGGAGATACAAGTGACAGGCATTGCAAACGATGGTCAGGAAGCGCTTGAACTGGTTGCAAGCCAACTTCCGGATCTGGTGTTGATGGACTTGCAGATGCCCCGTATGAACGGAGTCCAGGCGATCAGAAGGCTCCGTATGAGCCATCCTGCCTTACCGATCCTCGTGCTGACCACTTATATGGACGACAAATGGCTTTTCGATGCCATTCGAAGCGGCGCTTCAGGGTATTTAATGAAAGACCGACCGCGTCAGGAGATTCTGGACGCGATCAAAGGCACCGTTGCCGGCGACGCCTACATTGACCCAAGCGTCGCGGGAAAAGTGCTGAGCAATGTTGCCAGCTCTCCCGTTACATTTGAGGATATGTCTTACAACCTGACGGAACGGGAACAAGACATCCTCAATCTGTTGGCACAAGGCTTGAGCAATGCGGATATTTCGCAGCAGCTTTACCTCTCGGAAGGCACAGTGCGCAACTATACCAGCACGCTCTTCGCGAAACTGGGCGTCTCCGACCGCACCCAGGCTGTTATTCTGGCGCTGAGACACGGCTTGGTATCGGGCGATAGAATCTAACAGTCTTCCTTAAACAGGATTTACCTGGGCTTCCAGGACAGATTTTTTGGTCTGTTCGATTTCTTGATGAACTGCTCGTATAATTCAAGTGGCGCTTACCGTATCGGGTATGATTGATCATCAGCAAATTAATGTTCAATAGGAGAAATTGGATGTCTATTGATTCTCTGAAATCGCGCATCAAACCGCTCGACGCGGAGGCAATGCGCCTCGCGCAAGCGCGTCAAAACATGCTGACAAAGCCTGCCGGCAGCCTTGGAAGGCTCGAAGAGCTTTCGATCCAGGTTGCCGGGATCACCCGCCAGCCAAACCCGTGCCTGCGTGAAAAAGAGTACGAAACTTATGTTACCAAATCCAATCACCCGCTACGCGGGTGATATTTTATCTCAGATGCTTCGTGTGTTCGATTTTCTGGAGGTATAAAGAAGCGCCTGGCTTCAACCAGCCAGGCGCTTTTTAATTCGTAAATTTTATCTTATTGTTGTTTAATCCATTTGATGGCTTCTTCCAGGGCGCCATCCGTCAGCTCAAGTCGTCCTTCGGCAGCTTTGATGAGGATATCACGCAGCTCAGTGTCATTCTTGCCTGCAAGGTCTTCAATCGTCATCGTGCCATTCAGAATTTGCTCGATGTAGGCGCGCATATCGGCGTCATAGGTGGCGCTGCCCTCCACGGGGTAAGTCAGCGCGGATTCCAGCATGGCAGGATCGGAAAGTTCCACAGGATAGGCTTCCTGCACTGTTTGGGCTTCTGCCTCAGCAGATTGCGCAGCGTCCCCACTGATCGCGGGCAGATTGACTGTGTTTTCAGCGGCTTTTTTGGAACCGCACCCTGCCAAAAGAAGACTGATAACCAACAGACTGGTCAAGAGAATGGTTTTTGCTTTCATGTTTTCCTTTCAGTCCGTCTCTGAACACGGACGCTGAATGAATTATACCAAACCCGTCGATTCCCGCATCAGAGAATTGGTTTCGCCGCGGTTTCGGTAAAGTATTCCTCGGTCAAAGCCTGGGCGCTGATATCGCCCTTGACCTGGATTTTTTGGCTAAGCAACGGGAAGTGGGGGCGGACTGCTTCCAGCATACCCCTGCCCACCCGTTGGATGGAGAAGTGGGCGTTCCGGGCGCAGCGCAGTTTGATGAAATGGAAGAGTTCCCTGAGATTCGCGCGGCAGAGGACCCGCCGGTTGAAGGCATTGGGGACCACATAGCTTGCGACTTGCGGGTTCCAGGAAGCCAGTTTTTCGTAAACAACTGCCGCAGCCCGCATCGCTTCACGGTAACGCATCTCGAAGCCAGCTTCGGTGATGGCTTTCGGGATCGCGTAACCGAGTCTGGCGGTCAAGTCCTGGACGGTCTGGGTCATCATCCGGTGGCGTTTGAACTCAAAATAGGCGCCCTGGTCCATGATCAGGCTGAAGCTCAGATCGGCATATTCCAGTTCGCGGATGGGGATATCGAAATCCGTCATTTCCGCGAACATGACGTCCACCAGGGCTTGTTTTTCCTCATTGGGCATGTTTAACACCTGATCGAGGCAGACCTGGTAGGAATCATCGCCAAAGCGATAGAGCACAGCCGCGAGGATTCGATCCTCTCCGCTCTCGTCCGCATCTTTGAGGTCGCACCACGGCGCGCCGTAGATTGTGTCGATCCGGTCGGCAAAAACGCGCGCCTTCGTCCGCAGTTGCGGCAGGAAGGCGATCGGGTCAGCGTACTTGACGAGGGTTGGGAGTTCCTGCTGGGCGACCGCTTTCACCTCAGCGCCGATCTGGCGCACCTCTTCCAGCTCAGAGGAGAGCATTTTCTTGATGGCATACTCAAGCGCGCGCGCGTTGATGGTCAGCCCAACGTTTGCCATTGCCGCCGAGGGCAGCAAAAACCGCGCCACGTCCACGGACTTCACCCGGGCGCGGTTTGCCCAGGCTTTTTCGGACTCGTTCTCACGGCGCGGCGTGTTGGCTTCGCCCCAGGGGCGCAGCGCTTGCAGAGCTTCAGCGTAGATCCCAAAGAGGGTGCCCATCAATTCCTTGTACTCTCCTTCACAGGGACTGCCCAGAATTTCCGGAGGAGTGACATAGGCTTTGGGGTCCCACTCCTGATAGCGGGTAGATTTTTCGGTATACGAAGCAAGGCGGTTCGCTTCGATGGTCTCGATCGCCAGGCGCGAGACGTTCTCCAGCGCCAGGTGGAGCACGGCATGTTCCGCCACGCTCGAATGACCATAACCAACGATCCATTTTTCGCTGAACTGAGCGCTTCTCTCATCGTTGAGCTCAGCGGCAATGACATCGAAGGGTTCCGGAGATCGGGAGGTTTTGGCAAAGGTAACTGCGATCGTTTCAGCGCTATATTGGCTGGGGCTCAGGCGGTACACACGTCGATTAAGGTCCATACTGAAAAATCCTCCTGGTTTCGGTTTCATCTTTTTTTATTTGCGCGACAAGTTCTCCCACCTGCTCAAAGCGCTGCTCTGGGCGCAGAAAGCTGAGAAACTCGACCCGCATTGTTTCAGAATAGATTTTATCGCCAAAATCCAAAATGAGGGTCTCCACGTTCGGCGCCGCGTCCGACTCGAAGGTAGGTCGGACGCCCACGTTGGTAACCCCCATAAAAACCCTGTCCATAAGCCGCACGCGCGTGGCATAGACCCCATAGCGCGGCAGCAGTTGCAGGGGCTCGGGGATGAGATTGGCAGTCGGGAAGCCCAACTTACTGCCGATATGCTTGCCGTGCCGGACCTCGCCTTCCAGGCTGAATGGACGCCCGAGTAGTTCCGCCGCTTCAATGACCCGCCCTTCCTTCAGGAGGGCGCGGATCCGATGGGACGAAACGACCTCCCCTCCAAGCTGGAACGGCGGAAAGGTTTCACAGATAATCCCGCGGTCTGCGCAAAAGTCCTGAATAAAGCTGAAATCTCCCTCGCGATTCCTCCCGAGGCGGAACTGAGGACCTACCAGGAGACCTGCAGGTTTGAGGCTTTGGTACAACCGTTCCATAAAGGCTTCCGCACGCATCTCCGCCAAATCGCGGTCGAAGGGCAGCGTCAGCACCATATTGACACCGGTGTCTTGCAGTTGGCGCTGTTTTTCGTTTTGGGCGGTCAGGAGGAATGCCTCAGAAACAAACCCCAGCGCGACTCGCGGATGCGGTGCAAAGGTTAATACAAGCGACTGCCCGCGGTGCATTTCCGCGCGCTCCCGCAAGCCTCGAATTAGTGCTCTGTGACCTAAATGCACCCCATCAAAATTGCCGATCGTCACCCAGACATTCTGCGGGGGGTGATCAAGCCAGCCAGTGAGAAACTTCGTCATTCTATCCTTCACGATTTAAACAAATAGCCCTTCCTGGACTTGCCAATCGGGGCTATGTTGTCTTGTCTTTTCATTGTTAACTGAAGAACACTTTTCTCGGCTGCCATTCATTCGTTTCAGCGTCGTACTCCACCAGCGCGACCAGTTCGCCTTCTTCGCTGACCGCCCGCCCCCACTTGCCGGCTTCCACAACTTCTGGCGCGGATACGCGATGTCCATGACGGACCTCATCCACCTGCTCATAGCTAAGCGTTACGGTATACCAATCGCTCAGGGCTTCCGCGGCAGGGATAAGATATTTATACCATTCTCCGGTCGCGAAGGCTTCCTGGAGCTTATTCAAAGAGACCGCGTCCCGCAAGCCAAATTGACCGTTGCGAGTCCTTCGCAGCCCGACCAAAGTTGCGCCACAGCCGAACTTTTCGCCGAGATCTGCCGCAAGGGAACGGATATAGGTACCGGATGAGCATTGGATATCCACTACTGCTTCCGGCGGATCCCAATCGAGCAGCTCAATGGAATGTACTGTGATCAAACGCGGCTCAAGCTCCACCGATTCTCCCTCGCGTGCGAGGTCATAGGCTTTACGACCGCCAACTTTGACCGCGGAATAGATCGGCGGAGTTTGTTCAAATTCACCCACAAAGGTCTGGAGCGTTTTTTCCAATTCTTCGTGGCTGATATCCACTGGCGCACGGCTGGTGATCTCACCTTCCGTGTCGAATGTGTTGGTGGTAACACCAAATCGAATGACTGCCTGGTAGCGTTTGTCAGAAGTGGAAACATATTCGCTCAGACGCACCGCAGGTCCGATCAAGACAACCAACACTCCGGATGCACGGGGGTCAAGTGTGCCGGTATGTCCTGCCCGACGCAAACGCGTTCCCGCGCGAACCTTCTGTACCACGTCGTGGGATGTCATACCCAGGGGTTTATCAATAACTAAAACCCCGGAAACACTATTGGCAATGTTGCTTCGATCGTTATATTGTTTATCACTCATTGTCCTTCCCTTTCAGCCTAGTTCAACCCAATTTCCTTGAGGTATTTTTCTGAACTTATGATCACTTTATTTTGAATTTCCTGTAAATTTCCTTCAATATCAGCCCCCGCGGCTGCTTTATGACCACCCCCGCCGAATTCTCTTGCGAGTTTCGAAACATCCACTCCTTCCACAGAACGCCAACTGACTTTTACTTTTCCACCTTCTTGTTCCACAAAAAGGATGGTCATCAGCGGACCCTGGATGGCAGAGAGGATGTTGATCAAGTCAGCATCATCATTGCCCTGATAATTTGACTTCATTCTATCATGAAGTGTCAGAGTTGACCATATGATGGTACCGTTTTGGCGGATTTTACTCAGCCCCTGCCCCCAATAGCGCGCTTCTGCCAATGTCTTATCGCTCAGTGTTTTGAGATAGACCTTGTGAAAATCAGCGCCCTTCTCCATCAGATCGGCAGCCGCGCGCAAGGCTGCCGGCTTGGTGTTGCCGGTGCGAAAGCCGATCGTATCCGAGAGCAGCCCGGCAAGGAGGCAGGTCGCTGCGTCCGGAGTGATGGGGAAGCCCCAGCACGGCAGTTTCTCCGCTAGGATCAAGGCAGTCGCCTCTGTTTCTGGTTCAACGTAATCGATTTTTCCGAAGGCATCATGGGTGTTGTGGTGGTCAATCACCAGGTCCGGGGCTTGAATCCCATCCAACACCGATCCCGTCCGCTGGATGTCGGAACTGTCTACCACAATCAAATAGCCGCAGGGCTGCGGGACAGTTTTAAGCACCTCTTCGGCGCCGGGGAGAAAAGCGTACTTCGCAGGCATACCGTCCTGCAAGACGCAGTCAACATGCTTACCCTTGGCTCGCAGCGCGTGCGCCAACCCAAGCATGGAGCCGACCGCATCGCCATCTGGGCGGATATGCCCCACGATCACGACCTCTGGCGCAGCAATCAATTGTTCGCGGATGATGTTATCCAGGCTGTTATTCATCCCGGTCATCAATCACATCCTCATCGGTCATGTCGTCAAACTCCGCCAGGTATTCTTCCGCTTCCCAATCCTTCGCGTCGATCCCGTCAAACAAATCCTCATCCCCATCGGGGTCCAACTCCTCCGTATCGAGCGCGGCTTCAGATTCCTCGCGCAGTTTCGCCAGGAGGGAATCGATCCGGTCTGCCCGCTCAGGGGTTGGATCCCAAAAGAAGCGCAAGCGCGGCATCACCCGCAAATCCACCTCCTGGGCAATTTCATGCTTCAGGTACCCGTGGGCATGGTTGAGAGCGGCGATTACCTCACGCGAAGATTTCTCCCCATCCAGGGAAGAGACATAGATGTTGGCGTAATCCAACTCCCGGTCAACTTTCACGTCCGTCACGGAGACCCCAGCCAGGCGGGGGTCTTCAATTCTAGTCAGCAGCACGACCGACAAAACCTGCTTGATGCGGTCATTGATTCGTTTCATTCTCAAAGGGGTAGGCATTCTTCTTCTCCTTCGACCCTCAGCCGCTTAGCCGCCGAACTTTTCGAAGACAAAGCATTCAATCAGATCGCCCACTTCGAAACCTTCAAAGTTTTTGAGCGTGATACCGCACTCCATACCCTCACGGACTTCACGGACATCATCTTTTTCCCGCCGGATGCTGGAAATATCTGTCTTTACAAGCTCCGCACCAGCCCGCGTGACCCGCGCGGAAGCATTCCTGCGCATCTCCCCCGTCAGCACACGGCAGCCAGCCGCTGTTCCGCCTTTGGAGACCTTAAAAGTCGCCAGAACAGCCGCCTTTCCGATCACGCGCTCCACCATTTCGGGTTCCAACATACCGTTGAGAGCCTTTTCGACATCCTCCAGCAGGCGGTAAATGATATTGTAAATACGGATGGATACGCCTTCAACTTCCGCCAGACGGCGCGCGCCCTGGTCCACATCCACATCAAAACCCAACACAATCGCGTTGGAAGCTGCCGCTAGCATGATATCGCTTTCGGTGACATTGCCGGTTTCAGCGTGCAGGATCTTTACCGCCAGACCCTTTTGCTTCTTGCCCAATTCTTCAAGTTCGTTCATGATCGGCTCGAGCGAGCCCTGAACATCCGCCTTCAGGATAAGGCGCAGGTCTTTTGCTTGACCGGACTTATACTGCTTGAAAAGCTCTTCGAGTGTGGCTCGTTTGGTGTTCTTTTTAGCTTCGCGTTCAGCTTTGCGCTCCGCCACAATCGCGCGTCCCTCGCGTTCATTCGCGACGACCTGGAACAGGTCGCCAGCTTCGGGCAGCGCATTGAGTCCCATCACTACTACAGGCGTTGAGGGACCGGCTTTGCCGACGCGCTTGTTGCGCTGGTCGAACATTGCCTTGACCTTGCCGGTGCCTTCGCCCGCCACGACCACATCGCCAACCTTCAGCGTGCCGTTTTGCACGAGCAGGGTCGCCATGTTGCCGGTGGATTTATCCAACTGAGCTTCCACAACCGTGCCGATGCATGCGCCCTTGGGATTGGCTTTGATGGTCAGGTTATCAGCGACCAACAGGATGGTCTCCAGCAGGTCGTCCAATCCCTGCTTCGCTTTCGCGGAAACTGGCATCACAAAGGTATCGCCTTCCCACTCATCAGGCTGCAAACCGATTTCCGCCAACTGGCGCTTAACCCGATCAGGGTTGGCATCGGTTTTATCGATTTTGTTGAGCGCCACCACGATCGGCACCTGGGCGGCTTTGGCATGGTTGGCAGCCTCACGCGTTTGCGGCTGCACGCCGTCATCCGCTGCCACCACCAGCACGACGATATCCGCACCCTGGGCTCCGCGGGCACGCATGGATGAAAACGCGGCATGACCGGGGGTATCGAGGAAGGTAACAGTGCGGTCTTTGTGCTGAATCTGATAAGCGCCAATATGCTGCGTGATTCCGCCGACCTCACCGCCCGCGACGTCGGTATGACGAATAGCGTCCAACAGGGTGGTCTTGCCATGGTCTACATGCCCCAAAATCGTCACGACCGGAGGTCGAAGTTCGAGGTTTTTGGGGTCTTCCTCCAGAATCACGCGCCTCCAGAGAGGAATCTCGCCCTCTTCTTCAACAATCTCTTCGTCTTGCTCAAGCTGGGGCTCAAAACCGAGTTCCGTCGCGACGACCGCCGCAGTATCGAAATCGATCTGCTGGTTGATGCTCGCCATCACGCCGTTGGACATCAGTATCTTGATGACTGTAACGGCGCTGGTGCTCAGCAGTCCAGCCAATTCTCTTACAGACAAACTATAAGGAAGTTGAATCGTCTTTTCTTCAGTTTTGCTCATATCTATTCGTCTCTCCTTAATGGTCACTCGCTCAAAACCCCTCCGGATGCCATACACGAGCAAAACAAGGTCCTTTAGGCGGTCATTGATTCCTCGTCCGGAGTCTCGCTTTCGGGCAGAGTCTCCATAAAAGTCCTCAATGCTACCAGGTCTTGCTCCTGGATGGACGTTCGCAGGGCGTGTGCCAGTGACCCTTTCAACGCTTTGACCCAACAACTCTTCAGGTCGTGGAGGTATGCTCCGCGACCAGGGAGCTTTCCGCTGGGGTCAATCATCACGCCCTCAGAGCTGCGAACAACGCGGGTCAGTTGCCTTTTGGGCAAAACCTGCTTGCATCCAACGCATGTTCTCTGAGGAACGTGCTTAACTTTACGCGCGGTCTTAGCTGCCACCTTTACTCTTTTATATCACGTCAGTTTCTACCAGTCGCCCCAATCGTCATCATTGCGATGTTTATGACGCACGAACGTCGCGTCGCGATCGGGGTCGTATTCCACGGTATAACCTTTACGTTTCTTTCCTTTTTTCTTCTTTCCGCCGGTCATCGCAGTTTCTTCCTCATCATCCTGGGCATCACTTGTGCGGCGCATGGTATCCATCTGGAAGAGTTCCTCGAAGGATTTATCCTCGACAGCGGGTTCTTCCTCTTCATCGCTGACAATTGGTTCTTCTTCAGCTTCCGGCTGCTCCGAAGCGCTTGCTTCGGCTGCAGGTTCAGCTTCCTCAGCAGGCTCAGGTTCACTCACTGCCTCCGGCTCCTCGACGACTTCTGCCGGCTCGGGCTCAGCAACAGTTTCCGCTTCCGGCGTTTCCACCGCTTCGGGTTCGATAACCGGGAATTGATAATTGTTGACGGTTTCGAGAATTTCCTCGTGGGACTTTGGACCGATACCGTCTATGGCAAGGATGGCATCCGCGTCCAGCTTGACTTGGAGCATTAAATCGCCGAGAGTTTCCATGCCTGCCGCCTGCAGCAGGACACGCAAGTGTTCCTTGAGTTCCGCGAAATCTAAAATGTAAATTTCGAAGGCGCGCGGGTCGATCGACTCGCGGACTTTACGGATTTCCGCCTGGCGGGCGTCTTCTTCGATCTTGCGGTCAGCCTCTCCGCGTTTTTCAACCCGGTCCACAAAACGGGCAACAAGGTTGCTGTCATCAAGGCTGAGCACACGCCCCTCATCCTTTTGCTGCAGCAGCGCCTCAACCCTTGCCATGGTTTCGGTTTCTTCCTCAGCCAGTGCGGCAAGGTTCGGGTCTTCCCGCAACTGTGCCAATGCTTTGACGGCGGCTTCAGAAACACTCATGATGTCAATCCGCCAGCCTGTCAGTTTGGCGGCAAGACGCGCGTTTTGCCCTTCGCGCCCAATAGCGAGGCTTAGCTGATCCTCCGGCACCACCACCATGGCGGTTTTGTCTTCACCTTTACCGCGATTTAAATAAACACCGGTAACCCTCGCGGGGCTGATGGCTTTGCTGATGTAAATCGCTGCGTCGGGGTTCCACTCGATCACGTCAATTTTCTCGTCGTGCAGTTCGCGCACAATTGCCTGGATGCGGACGCCGCGTTGCCCCACGCACGCGCCGACAGGGTCGATTCCCTGCTGGGTGGCGGAAACGGCAACCTTGGCTCGCTGACCGGGTTCGCGGGCGATGGAGCGTATCTCAACGATGCCATGGTAAATTTCAGGCACTTCGTTTTCGAGCAGCCGGCGCAGGAAGTTGCGGTGGGCGCGCGAAAGCACGATCTGCAGCCCTTTAGGCGTGTCCTTTACCTCAGATACAAAAGCACGGATGCGGTCGTGGATGCGGAAGCGCTCCGAAGGGATCATATCCTTGCGCAGCATGGAACCTTCAGCTTTCAGGTCCAAGCCAATCGTCGCCTGGCGGGAATTGACCGCCTGGACGATGCCGCTGACGATTTCGCCTTCCTGCTTCTTAAAGAACTCGTACTGGGCGGCGCGTTCTGCGTCGCGGATCTTCTGCTGAATTGCCTGACGCGCATTCTGCGCGGCGAGGCGTCCAAAGTTTTCGGGAGTGGACTCCACCATGATCAGATCGCCGATTTGACAGTTCGGATCGATTTTGCGCGCGTCTTCCAGGAGGACTTCGGTGCGGTCGTCAAAAATTTCGTCCGTGACCTCTTTTTCGGCAAAGACAGCCATGGTTCCCTTGTCGAGATCGAAATCAACCCGAATCCCTTGGGCGTTTGACGCGCCAACAGACTTCCGGTAAGCAGACACCATCGCAGAGTTGATTGCAGCCATGACGACATCACGGGGCAAGCCCTTGTCTTCCAGGATCTCATTGAAGGCTAAGGCAAATTCGCTTTTCATTTCTCTTTCCACTCCAAAATTACACTAAACAAAAAAGTGGACACCTGCCCACTTTTCATGAAGAAAAGTATTCTTTTACGAACGTCTATATTCTAACAGAATTGCGCGGAATTGCAAGCGCTACCAGCAATTACCTACAGCAATTACGCACAGTATAGTTTTTTCCTTTTCCTCTCATACCAGCAGAGAGTCAGCCAAGTATGCAGGCGCTTTTCTCAAAAAGGCTCTTTGCAGAGGATTGCACCTGTTCAACTGAAAGAGCGCCAAGCTCATCGGCACTCTTATCAAGCATTTTACAATACTCCGAAACGATCCTGTGGGCTGCGGCTGAATGTCCATTGCTGTCATCGGAAGAATCTGCTTCACGAACAAACTGCTCCAAAAGGTTCCTTTCCGTGGAATAGATCAGCTCTACCAGTTTTGCACGGTACTCCAGCAGCACAGAAGGCATGTCGGGGCAGAGAACCAAATCCCTCGCGTGCTGTGCCTCGTGTTTGAGCAGAGACACCCTGAAATTCTCCCTGTCAACGTCATAGGAGGGTTTTACGCAGTTGATGATCCCATCGGTGTCTGTCCAGCCGCCCGTGCTGACCCTGCCGAAAGAGAGATAGTCCAGCCAACTTTTCAAAATAAAGCCGTCCAGTAGCTTCACGGTATAAGGTTGTGTCCCTTCCGGCAGTTCAACATCATAAGTCCTGCTCTCCGTTGTTTTCCAGACATAAGGCCCATAGTATCCACCGGTTTTGCCGCCGAGAAAATAAAACCCTCTGCGCTGAAATTCTCCGGCAACGGTCTCCTGTTCTATATCGTCAAGGCTGATATTCCCGTCAGTAATATGAAGGAGCGCCGCCAGCTTTGTCCGCAGCTTATCTTCAGCCACGGCTCTATCGAGACGCAGATAGAACACGTCCCTATAATACTGCTGATAAGCGCACAGAATGTCGTTGAGCGGTTCATCAGTCGCATAGTCCAGATATTGTTCTTTATCAAAGACGGTCATGTATCGCTGATAAAGCGCGTTCTGGTCCAGGAACTGCTTTACATAGCGAATTGCTCCGGCGAGATTACCTTTGATGATGTAACCACAATAGGTATCTTCATTAAATTGATAGTCTTTTCTTACCATATTAGTCTTTTTCGTTTCTTGTTAACTTCGGGCCAAAATGTCCCGAAGTTAGGCTTCTAAAGGAACTTAGATTACATTTCAAAGCTATTTCTCCAAGTCTGCGCTCTTTGCAACAAAACCAGAATATCCCTGATAGAACAACTCTTTCAATCGTGGAACTCCACCGCTTTGCCATTGTCGCACTGGATAAATCATACCGCACATAGCCGCGTATTTGTCGTAATAGTCCCATAGCTGGCTTCATATGTATACCGCTCCTGTGTTTCCGTTTTTTTCTCTTGAAGCGCATCCTTCATCCTGGTAACGGAATTCTTTTTTCATTATTTTGCGGGTTGAAGCCGGAAGGGCGAGGTTGGAAGCGTTGAAAACCTTATCCTTTGGTCACTTTCCTCGCTTCCAATTCACCGGAATCGAATCATCCATTCGGCGGATTGGGGACGGATCAACAGGGGCATCCATTCGTCGATCCCCTGTCCCCAATCGTGCCGCAGGGACCAGATTGCCCTCTTCATACGGATGAGGGACCAGCCTGCGCTGAACGGATGGGGTTGTACGGCGGGACGAATACCCTGCTTTGTGTGCACCGCGTCATGGTTTCCATCTCATCGTATAAGACGGAACATTCGCAGCGTTCGGTCGTCTTTTTGAGATACAATCGAGTGCAGTGTAAAACGACGTTTTACCAGAAAGATGTCATGCATGAGTTGATCGTTGCCCTTCATCTACACACGGTTTATTCTGACGGAACCGGCGTGCACGCGGACCTCGCCGCCGCTGGTCTCAAGGCAGGAGTGGACGTGTTGATCGTGTCGGATCATAACGTGCTTGTCAATGATGTCGAAGGCTACACGCAGAAAGGCAAGCGCCGCCTGCTTTTGCTTGCCGGCGAAGAGGTCCACGACCGCACCGCCTCCGTCGGCGGCAACCACCTGCTCATCTTCGGGCATAAGGTCGGGCTCACCCGCTATGCCCCCAATCGCCAACAGTTGATCGACCAGGCACGCTCCGCCGGCGCGCTGACTTTTCTGGCGCACCCCTTGGATGATCCTCTGCCGTGGCTTCACGAACGCTCCTTCGCGTGGACGGACTGGAACGTGAAAGGTTTCACCGGCATTGAATTATGGAACCAAATGAGTGAGTTTAAGACCCGCTCCCAAAGCCTCTTAAAAGCGGGATTGCATGCTTTTTTCCCGGGATTTATGATGCTCGGTCCCACAGAGCAAACGCTCATGCTTTGGGATGAACTGCTGCTCACCCGCAAACACCCCGTGGTCGCTGTGGCAGGATCTGACGCTCACGCCCACACCTACCATGCGGGACCTTTCAAGGCGCAGGTTTATCCGTACGAAACCGCTTTCCGTTCAATTACGACTCACATCATCACTCCCCAACCCCTCAGCGGCGAGATTAACTCCGACCGGCGCATGGTCTATGAAGCCCTCTCTGCCGGGCATTGCTTCTGCGCCAATGACATAGCGCATTCAACCCGCGGATTTCGATTCACCTGCGATAACTACGACGGGACCTTCTGGATGGGGGACAGCGTCAGCGCGAAATCCGGGCTCACGCTGCAGGTGAGGGCGCCGATACGCTCTCACATCCGCCTGTTGAAGGATGGAAAATTGGCGCTCGAGGTCCGCGACCGGGAGGTGCTCACCTACCTGACCAAAGAACCCGGCATCTACCGCGCGGAGGTCTACATCGATTACCGCGGGCGGCACCGGGGATGGATTTTCAGCAATCCGATTTACGCGGTGTAATTTGCTGTTTGTTTGACTGCCCCTTAATTCCCCTAAATCCAAAAGCAAAGGTTTCATTGGTATAATTTCAGCGTGGCTGCCATGCAAGATTTTTTAGCTTTGATAGAAGGGAAGATCCAAGCCCTGCTCGAGGGCACCCTGGACAGGCTGCTCTATCCCGGCGCGGCGACGTCGCTGAGCAGCCGATTGGTGCAAATCATCGACGAAAAGCTCCAATCCCAAACAGACAGCGGAAACAAATACGTCCCCGATCTGATCACGCTATCCATATCCCCGGAAAAATGGGATGCCTGGCAGGAAATCACCCCCACCCTGAACCAGGTCGCCAGTGAAGTGGAAGCTGGCTGGCTGGAGCAGGGCTACCAATTCCGCGTGCCGCTCCGCATCCAACTGGCGCAAAATCCCAGGCTGACTGTGGACGCGATCGAGATATCCACGTCCCTGACACATCCTTCCGTCGAGACCTCAAAAACCGCGCTGCAGACCACGGTTCCCGAGACCCCTGTTGAAGCCGTCACCCCGGAAAACGCGTATTTTATTATCAACGGCAAGGAACAGCTTTATCTGACCAAAGCCATCATCAAGATCGGGCGCCGCAGCACCAGTGACATCCAGATCGATGATCCGCTTGTCTCCCGCGACCACCTTCTGCTCCGAGCGAAGCAGGGGTACTATCTGCTCTTTGACCTCAGTTCCACTGGCGGCACTTTTATCAACAATCAGCCGGTCAAGACCGCCACCCTGAAACCCGGGGATGTCGTCCGCATCGGAAAGACCCTCCTCATTTACAACCAGAATGTGCCCGCGAGGGGTTCGAATCCAACCACTGTGATGGCGAAGGAGAATTGAAATGTCTGCAACGGTTGGCTTGGTTCTGCGCGTGCTTTTTCTGGTGTTCCTGTACGCCTTTTTGGGGCTCGCGGTGTGGATGCTTTGGCGAAGTGTGGTCTCGAAGCAGGCAAAGCGGGGAAACCTCGCCATCCCCAGCCTGACGCTGATTTCAGAAACGGACGGTGAACCCAAAACCCAGACTTTCGCCAGCGTCGAAATCCTGATCGGACGCAGCCAGGAATGTGATTTTGTGCTCAGAGATTCCACTGTTTCTTCCAAACACGCGCGCTTATACTACGCTCTTAACCAGTGGTGGTTCGAGGATCTTAAATCGACAAACGGGTCTTTTTTGGACGGAATACGGGTTGAGGAACCCATCGTGGTCAAAGATAACGACGAAATTTATTGCGGCGACGCAATCTTTACCATCTCCATCAAACCAATAGAACAATAAGAGAGGCCAAGATGACTAGAGAGTTTGCATTTGGGATCATAGGAGGATCTGGGCTGTACGGCTTCAATGGGCTGCAGAATGTAGAGACCATTGAAGTGGACACTCCCTTTGGCAAGCCATCTTCACCAATCGTGATCGGAGAAGTAAAAGGCAAAAAGCTGGCTTTTTTGGCCAGGCACGGCATCGGACATGTCCTTTCACCCTCCGAAGTGAACTATCGGGCGAATATCTACGCTTTCAAAGAACTCGGCATCGATAAAATCATCAGCGTCAGCGCCGTCGGGTCCCTGCGGGAGGATTACGCTCCCGGGCATATCATCGTCCCCGACCAGATTTTTGACTTCACGAAAGACCGAAAACGCAGTTTCTTTGGCGAAGGGATCGTCGCCCATATCAGCACCGCGGAGCCATTCTGCCCCAGCCTGAGCGCGCTGCTGCTCAAGGCGCTGCAGGAACAAGAAGCGACCATCCACGCCGGCGGCACCTACATCACCATCGAGGGACCGCGTTTCTCCACTCGGGGAGAGTCAAACACTTTCCGCAGTTGGGGAATGTCGTTGGTTGGGATGACGGCTTCGCCCGAAGCTTTCTTAGCCCGTGAAGCAGAGATCTGCTACGCCACTATGGCGCACGTGACCGATTATGACTGCTGGCATATCTCCGAGGAACCTGTCACCGTGGAAATGGTCATCAACACCCTCTCCCACAACCTTTCGATCGCTCAAAACACCCTGGTGCGCATGGTTGACCTGCTCGCTGAGGAAGATTACGCGGCTTGCGAATTCGGCAATGCTCTCAACAACGCCACCATGACCAACCCTGCGAAAATCGACCCGGAAACTAAATCCAGGCTCCACTTGCTCGTTGATAAGTACCTCGGATAATTTTGGCTGCCAAGACCACTGCCCAACCACATTCCAAACAGCCCAGGCTGCTTATACTGGCGATAATTTTCCTGTTCTTCCAGGCTGCCGCCCTCTCGCTGGCAGACGGCACGCGCCTGCACCTGGAATATCTGAAGCCGGACTGGATGACCTTTGTGCCCTTCCTCGTCTGGCTTGGCGCTGTTCTCTTGCTCCATAAAGCCGTCAGAGAGAGACTGCCGAACCGCGACCCGTGGGTTTTCCCCATCTTCGCGGCTCTGGTCGGCTGGGGTCTGCAGACAGTTTGGCGCCTCTCACCGAGCCTGGGACAGAAGCAGTTGGGATGGTTTTTGGCAGGCTGCGTCTTCTTTTGGTTGGGGCTCAAGACCAAACGATTAAGTCACTTATTAAAACGCTACAAGTACGTTTGGCTGCTGATCGGTTTGCTGCTGATCGGGCTCACCTTTTTCATTGGAGTCAACCCAACCGGTTCAGGACCGCAGTTGTGGCTGAAGGCGCTCGGCTTTTACATCCAGCCTTCCGAACCTCTTAAACTTCTTATGATCGTTTACCTGGCAGCTTTCTTCGCCGACCAGATCAAACCTAACATCACCCTGCTGGGATCGCTGCTCCCGACGCTTTTTGTGACCGCCACAGCGGGTTTACTGCTCGTTGTGCAGCGCGATATCGGCACCGCCAGTTTGTTCGTCTGCCTGTACATCCTGATGCTGACCGTGACCACTCAGCGGCGCAGGTTCCTGTGGATCATCCCATTAGCAGCGGTACTTGCCGGAATAGTTGGCTACTTTGTGTTCGATGTTGTCCGTGAGCGGATCGACATCTGGCTCAACCCCTGGGCGCAGTCAACCGGAAACGCCTACCAGCTCATCCAAGCGCAGATCGCGATCGCAGCCGGCGGCTTGGCTGGAACAGGGCCCGGCTTGGGCAGTCCGCTCTTCATCCCCGTCGCGGTTTCCGACTTTATCATCCCGGCTGTTTCTGAGGAAACCGGCTTGCTGGGCACCGCCGCGGTGGTCCTTATGATGATGTTCCTGGTCGTCCGCGGCATCAGCATCGCCCAATCCGCGAAGACCACTTTTGGACGCTACCTGGCTTTTGGGATCGCCGCGTATTTCGGACTGCAAACTTTCATCATTGCCAGTGGCAATCTGGGCTTGCTGCCCCTGACCGGCATGACCTTCCCGTTCTTTTCCTATGGCGGTTCATCCCTCGTTACCAATCTGGTCGCGGTGATGATTTTGCTCAAGATCAGCAGTGAGCTCGCTCCGGAACCGCTGCCCGAGGTGGTACGCAAACCCTACCGATGGGTAGCAGCCATTTTTATCGTACTGTTTCTTCTGGTGATCGCCGCGGGCAGTTGGATCGCGATCTTCCAGCGCGAAACTCTGCTGGCAAAACCCGAAAACCCGCGTTGGGTGGTTTATGACCTCTATTCTCCGCGCGGGAAAATTCTCAGCCAATCCGGCGATGAGCTGGCTATCACCACCGGCGAAGCCGGCAGTTACGAACGGGAAGTGCTGATGCCAGCCCTGAGCAACACGATCGGATACACCAGCGGGCTTTACGGACAGGATGGGCTGGAATTGAGCCAGTATGACTGGCTGCGGGGCTATTCCGGAACGAGCTACGACACGCTCTGGAAGCACCAACTGCTCTACAACCAGCCACCTGCCGGCGTGGACATCAAACTGACCATCAACACCGCCCTCCAAAACAGCGCCGACGCCCTGCTGGGGGACGCGAAAGGCGCGGTGGTGCTCCTGAACGCCGCTACCGGCGAGATCTACGCCCTGGCTTCGCACCCCTACTTTGACGCCAACACGCTCACCGAAAACTGGGAGCAACTGCGCGACGACAAAGATGCCCCCATGGTGAACCGCACAACCCAGGCAACCTACCCGCTGGGAACTTTGGTGAACAGTTTGGGGCTCGCCACCTACTACAACCATCCGCAATCTGCCAAAGGCTCCCTGCCCGAGGCGGAAGGCGGACAGGACGCCTTCTGCAAGGCAGCCAGCCAGGCATACGGAGGTGACTTGAACGGTTACCAATCCGGCTGTGAAGAAGCCGCCTTGAATCTCATCCAAAACCTGGATCCGGAGGTCTTCGTGACCCAGTTGGAAGAATTCGGGATGTTCGACGCGCCGGTTTTCTCTCTGCGCACAAGCGCACCAACCAATAAAACGGATCCGGCTCTCCTGGAGACCAAGCCGATGAGCGTGCTTGAAATCCAGGCAACCCCGCTGCAAATGGCGCTTATCGCGGCAAGTATCACCAATGACGGCATGCTGCCTTCTCCGCGCCTGCGCAACACCTGGCAGGCGGAAGACGGCACCTGGATACCCTTCAAAGAGGGTGTTTTGCCGGTGCAGGTGATCAATTCGATCGCCGCCCAGCGTCTGCGGAAGAGCTTGATCGGGAGTGACGATGCTTTTTGGTTCCAAAGCGGTCACGCCCAAACCCGCGACGGCAGCATCCTGACCTGGTACATCGGCGGGACTACCGAAGACTGGATCGCCACACCGCTGGCAGTCGCGGTGGCAGTAGAATCAAACGCTCCCGACCTCGCGCAAAAGATCGGGAGCAGTCTCTTGAGTTTATTTGCTCCGGATTAAGCTTAGCGGATCCGCAGGAACTTGCGCCTGCCAACCTGCAATACGCATTCCGGCTTGAGCGTGCTGTTAGGGTCGCTCACGGTTACGCCATCCACCTTCACGCCCATCTGATCGATCAGGCGGCGGGCTTCGCTGCGGGAAGCAGCCATTTTCTGCCCAACCATGATGTCGATCAAAGTCTCATCCGCGCCGGGATGATATTCAGGCATCTCTTCCGGGATGTCGCCTTTCTGGAAAGTCAGCACAAACTGTTTTTGCGCGTCCGCAGCCTCTTCGGCGCCGTAGAAAACGGTGGTGATGCCGAGCGCGAGCTGCATCTTGGCATCGCGCGGATGCAGACTGCTGTCCGCCAGCCCGGCTTTGAAGTGCGCGAGCTGTTCAGGGGTCCATTCTGTCGCGAGTTCCGCGTAGACCGGCATTGCCTTATCCGGAATACTCATTACCTTGCCGTACATATCCGCGGCGTTGGTGTTCAGCGGGATGTGATTGCCGAGCGATTTGCTCATCCGCACCTCGCCGTCCGTTCCGGGCAGAATTCCGAGGATAATGCCAATGTTTGGCTTTTTGTCCAGCGAGCTCATGATCTTGCGCGACGCGGTCATGATATTGAAGAGCTGATCCGAACCGCCCACCTGAACATCAGCGTCGAGGTGATAGGCATCATATCCCTGCATGATCGCGTAGAAAAATTCGTGCAGATAGATCGGTTCGTTTTTATCCCAGCGTTTGTGGAAGTTATCGCGCGTCAGGAATTGCTGCACTGTAAAATTCGAAGCCAGACCGATGAAATCGGTCATCGTAAGATTTCGCAGCCACTGATCGTTATACAGCACCTGCGTGCGCTCCGGATCAAGGATGCGGAAAGCCTGCTCGGCATAGGTTTGGGCGTTTTCCATCACCTTCTCTTCGCTCAGATGCGGGCGGAGTTTATCCTTATCGGAAGGATCGCCGATCATCGAGGTATAGGTGCCGATCACAAAGAGCACCTGGTGCCCAAGCTCTTGGAACTGGCGCAGCTTGCGCATGGTAACGGTATGCCCAAGATGGAGATCCGTGGAGGTGGGGTCATAACCGCAATAAACACGCAGAGGTTTGCCGGTTTTTTCGGATTCGATCAGGCGTTCGCGCAACTCTGCCGCCATATTGTCGGCAATAGACGCGTCGCCAAAATCAGCGCCCTGCATTAAGTACTTGACTTGTTCATTGATGTTCATCTTCTTCTCCTTCACGGTCAAATTCGGCGAATGACCGCCTTTGATGGAATTGAAATTAGAATTTTACCACTGGTTTATATCTCCCACGTGGTTTTAAATCAATAGAGGGGGACATTGAACTGTATCGCTATTGCCCTAAGCAGAGCTTCCTCGTTTCAGGGGAATACAAAAACGGATGAGCGCGGCTCATCCGTTCTGCTTTTTCGATAATACTGTCAACTATTCGTTCGGGTAAGAGGAAATGTCGTCATCGAGTTTCGGCTCCTCATCCGGCTCGACTTCCTCGGCAGGCGCGATCTCCTCATTCTCTAATGCGTCGCTTGCTTCATCAACCGCTTCTTCTATTTCTTCCGTCGCTTCGTCGGCTGCTTCGTCTGCCGCTTCCGCGGCTTCTTCAAGGCTTTTCTCTGTTTCTTCCGCAGTTTCGCTGGCTGCTTCCATTTCCTCAGCGGCTTTTTCCGCTTCCATCAAAGCTATTTCTTCTGCTCTTTCAGCGTCCAGGTTTTCTTCCCTCGTTTTCAAACCTTCCGCCCAAACGGTATGGCGCAAGACCAAAAGCAGCACGGCAACCACCAGCACCACCAGCATGGACGTCTGGTTGATGTTGATGCCATTCACCGGCGAAGGATCCAGGCGCAGGAATTCGAGGAAGAAGCGGATGGTTGGGTAGAGCACCAGATAGAGCAGGAAGAGGTCGCCCGTAAAGAGCTTGCTGCGCCACTTGCGGTTGATCAAAATCAACAAACCCGCCGCAATCAGATTCAAAAGGCTCTCATACAAGAAAAGCGGATGGTAC
>ENA-UPSM01001900-UPSM01001900.1-activated-sludge-metagenome-genome-assembly--contig:-NODE-1900-length-26511-cov-6.127381_pt1 | contig 26511 bp, 15 predicted proteins | sample MGYA00238181_ERZ773283 | MGnify/ENA primary metagenome ERZ773283 (study PRJEB29023, sample SAMN05720199) | activated sludge metagenome | isolation source: Anaerobic digester | place: Japan...
TCACCCTTTCCACGATGTCCATCATGGTCTTGCGGTCGGCGGCGATGCGATCGGCGTCGGCCTTGCGACCCAGGAAGGTGTACAGGCTGCTCAGCTCGCGGGCGGCGTAGAGGAACAGGCCCGCGATCATCACCGACTCGGCCTTCGATCCGCCCACGTCGCCGGCGGTCTGGAACGACTCGTTGGGCTCGGTGGAGTGGCAGTTCAGGTTCAGGCAGTCGTTCCAGTCGGCGTGTCCGATCAGGGGCAGCCCTTGCGGGCCACGCATCTTCATGGTGTACGCGATGGAAGTTTCCAGGTGGTGCAGGAGGTTTTCCTTCTCCTTGTCGGATCCGTACTTCTTGTCGGCGTAGCCGCAAGGAGCTTCCAGGATGGACGCGTCGCCCGATTCCTTGATGTAGGAAACGGTCGAGAGCACCAGCCACAGGTGGTCGTCGTAGAAGTCGCCGCCGACTTCGGCGTTGCCCTTCTTGGTCAGCGGCTGGTACTGGTGGTAGCAGGTGCCGTCGGAGAGCTGGGTGGCGGCGATGTCCAGGATGCGCTCGCGGGCGCGGCCGTGGATCATGTGCACGAAGCCCAGCAGGTCCTGGTTGGAGTCGCGGAAGCCCATGCCGCGGCCGATTCCCGTCTCGTACATGGAGGCCGAACGGCTCATGTTGAAGGTGGCCATGCACTGGTACTGGTTCCAGGTGTTGGCCATGCGGGTGGCGTGGGGGTCGGGGCTTTCCACCTGGAAGTTGGAAAGGTTCTCGTCCCAGTAGGCCTTGAGGTTCGCGAAGGCCTGTTCCACGGCGCCGGGCTTGGAGTACTTCTCCACGATCGCCTTGCCCACGGTCTTGTTGATCACGTACGGGGCCACGAACTTGTCGCCGGTGAAGTTCACCAGCGTGTGGTCCACGTAGGCCAGAATGAAGGCGAAGGTCTCGGACTGGCCGGGCTGGAGTTCCAGCGAGACTTCGTGCGAGCCGATCGGGTTCCAGCCGAATGCCTTGGAGTTGGAGGCCTTGCCGGAAAACGGCACCTTGGCTTCGTGCAGGCCTTCGTGGATGCCCACGAACGCGTCGCGCGAAGTGTCGTAGCCCGAAATGTCGCGGGTGCAGGCGAACAGCGTGTAGTGGTTGCGGCGCTCGCGGTATTCGGTCTTGTGGTAGATCGCGTTGCCTTCGATCTCCACTTCGCCGATGCTGTACGTGCGCTGGTAGTTGGTCATGTCGTTGAGCGCTTCGAAGAAGCAGAACTCCTGGTAGGAGTAGAGCTTGGGCGACTTCGCGACCTTGCCGGTGTTCTTGACGGTGACCTGCCACAGCTCCAGGTTCTCGCCCGGGGGCACGCACATCTTCTGGGTGACTTCCACTCCGTCCTTTTCGGCGACGATGGTCGTGTAGCCCAGGCCGTGGCGGCATTCGTACTTGTCGAGTTTCGCCTTGGTGGGCTTCCAGCCCGGATTCCAGACCGACCCGCCGTCGTTGACGTACAAGTAACGGCCACCCAGGTCGTAGGGCACGTTGTTGTAGCGGTAGCGGGTCAGGCGACGGAGCTTGGCGTCCTTCCAGAAGGTGTAGCCGCCGGCCGTGTTGGTGCAAAGGCCGAAGAACTCGTCTTGTCCCAGGTAGTTCAGCCAGGGCAGCGGAGTGTCGGGGCGGGTGATGACATATTCGCGCGCTGCGTCGTCAAAGCGGCCGTACGGATTCTGGGACACCAGAGTGCTCCTTGGAAAAGAAAGATGGTGGAGTCTGAGAACGAGGAAAATGCATACGCGGGAGCGAACTTCCCAGACGGACAGATGCTGCCCGGCCCCACCGCCTGGCCGCAAGCGACAAGGTGCGTCGGAAAACAAGTTCAACGCCTCTGTCGGAATTCCCCCCTGTCCGGAAGGGGGTGGGCCAGTCTAGCTTTGAACGACCAACTGCCCTATGAGGTGCAAATGATCCGGAAATTGCCCTTCCTGGCTCTCGCGGCCGTTGCGGGCGTCTTCGCGCTCGCTGGTTGCAAATCCAAGCGCGGCCAAGACGGCGAGGCCGGAACCGGCACCGTGCTGCGTTTTTGGGCCATGCCCAACACGTCCAAGCCCCAGGCCGACCTCGAAAACATCCTCAAACGGTTCGAATCGCAGAACCCCGACATCGACGTCCAGGTGGAGATCCTGGACTGGGGCAACGCCCTGGATCGCATCACCAAGGCGGCCAATTCGGGCATCGGCCCCGACGTGTTCCAGATCGGGACCACCTACACGGCTTCCATCACCGACCTCGGCAGCCTTTCCTCCCTGGACGCCACCGTGCAGGCGGTGGGGGGCGACACCGTGTTCGTGCCGGCCGTGCGGTCGTACATGAAGCCCATCTACGCCGACAGCATCACGTCCATGCCGTGGTTCGTGGACGTGCGCCCGGTCTACTACCGCACCGACGTCTTCGCGAAGGTCGGGCTCGATCCCGATGCCGTTTTCGCGAGCTGGGACGCCTACCGCGCGGGGCTTGCCAGGATCCGCGACGCCAAGCTTTCCATCGATGGACAGAAAATGGAAGCGGTCGGCCTGGCCGGCAAGAACGACTGGAACGTGGTCCACAACATCTATCCGTGGATCGTGGGCAACGGCGGAGACATCGTCAATGCGCTGGGCGACAGCGTGCTGCTGGACGACGAACGTTCGGTGCAGGGCGTCCTCACGTTCCTCCGGCTGATCCGCGAGGGCCTGAGCCCCCGTTCGTACCTGGAAAAGAGCACCGCCCAGGTTTCCGCCGAATTCGACCAGGGCCGCATCGCCACCTGGCAGGAAACGACCTCCAAGCTGGTGTACCTGGAACGCCCCGCCGAGATGGGCGGAGTGGGTGCCAGCACCGCGGCCAAGAACTTCGCCTCGGCCTTGCCGCCCGCGGGGCCCGCAGGCCGGAAATTGTTCATCGGTGGATCCAACCTGGCCATCTTCAAGTCGTCCAAGAGCCAGGAAGCCGCCAGAAAGCTCGTGACGTTCCTGACCACCGACACCACCGCGGTCCTGGAGTTCAGCAAGGCTTCGGGCATGGCTCCGGCCCTGATCAAGGTCTACGAATCCGACTACTTCCAGGGCAACGCCAACCGCAAGCTCTACAAGGAGCTGGCCATGGCGGGCAAGGCCTACCCGGCCGTCCCGTACTGGGGCGCGCTGGAGACCTCCATCCTGAACACCCGTTTTGGCAACATCTTCGACATCGCCGGCGAAGTGGAAGGCCCTTTCAGCGAAGACGCCGTCCGCAAGGAGCTGCAGGAAGGCGCCAAGCAGGCCCGCGAGCTGATCGAAAGCCAGCTCAAGCCGATGCCGCAGTACCTCCAGAAGCTCGACCGCCTGCGCCAGCAGGGCGGCTAACGGGGATGCAAGCGTGCGGTGTTTGTCGGCACATCGGCGCCGATCTGGCTGCATGCTCCTGCCTGGAACGTCTGGAGTGCTCCAACCTGGACCATTTTTTTGGAACGTCGTGCAGGAATGACCGAGTGGTGACATATTCCTGACTTCGTACGGGTGCCCAGGGTGTGCCACGTGTTGCCGAATTTTGTAAGGCGATGCGTGGTTCCACCGTTGCAACCGCGCAAGGGGAGTTCTTATTCTTCGAGGCCACAGTAGGTCAGATCGTGTCTGGCCGGCCGAAGGGTGTCCGGACACGGTGGTGAACCTGCCGAGACCTCCTTGCGACACAGTGCTGGAAGTTTTATCAAGAGATCGATCGCGTTCATGCACGATTCACTCCGGAGAACCACGTGATGGCAAAACCCATCTCCTCCCGAACCGCAATCCTGGCAGTGCTTGCCGCGATGCCTGGTTTGGTCCACTCGACGCCGGCTCCTGTCGGCCAGGAGGCCCAATCGGCCGCCCTGGACAGCATCGAGCAGAACCTCGACCCGGTGGAAGCCCAGGCGCGTCGATCCCTCTTCGGCGGCGGCTCCAAGCCCGTGTCGTTTTCCGGCGAGGCATACCTCCGGTTCATCGGAACGAGCTACGACAAGCATCCGTCATGGCTTATCCACGATGTGACCGAGACGAAGAACAGCAGTGCGACAATGCGCGTGGGCATGGTCGCCGCACCGCACCGCAACCTTCGGCTGTGGTCCAAGATCGGCTTCAACCACCAGATGCTGGGCAACAACAAGCCGGCGAGCAATGCGAAAGACGAAAGCTATCAGGGTGCGCCTCGGATTGGAAGCTTGGACCTCCGGGACATCATCGTCTACGAGGACATGTCCGCAGGTTTGATCGCCAAAACGGGCCCTGTCACGACGCAGACCCGCATCGGCGGAATCCTTTGGACCGAAGCATCGCCGCTGTCGATCTGGAAGGGCCAGAACCGCATGTTCGGCTGGGATTACGTGCCCTACGAACTCGAACAATCCAGTGCGCAGTACTACGAATACGCGACCATCAAGGGTGAAAAGACGGGGCGCGCAGCATGGAACAAAAAACCGTTCCAAGGCTTGCAGTTCGAGTCCATCGAGATGCCCTGGAACTTGTATTACAACGTGACCTACGGATCGTTCGACATGGGGCAAAAGTATCAGCCCTACATGATCAACACGAATACGACCAACGGTTTGATGAATACGAACACCTATGGCAAGGAGGGCGGAAACAACCAAGATGCGCCGGGACCCCGAACCTACGGAAACAAAGGCATCGGCTCTGGCGACACCTACAGAAAGACCTTGCTTTTGCGTTTGGCGAAGTCTGAGCTCCCGCTTGGGATCACCGCTGGCCTGAACTACGTGGGGTTCAACGTTGACCCAGACTATCCAAAACAGTTTTGGAACATGTGGTCTGGCACGGGCGAAAAAGATGCTTTTCCGGTGGCTGCTTGGCATTATCGCGATACCGCCGATAAGGTCGGCGTCTACAACTCCAACTACTTCCTGAACTTCCAGGTGGTCACGGCCGATTTCCGCAGGAATCTGCCGGGTGGTTTGCAGTTCCATGTCGACATCGCCGCCAGCAAGGCCGACACCAACTTCTTCAAGGTAGAGCCGAGCGGTGCGACGGCTTCGTGGAAGCGCTATGGCATTTCGGATTCCGTGACGATCACCAACGCGCTTCGGGGCGATGTGCTGGGTAGCCGCAGCACGGGATGGACTCCGGCCGTCTATGGCATGATGAACTACCCACTTTCCTTGGCAGGCAAGAACTACGACTTCATGCTCCAGGGTATCTACGCTCCCAAGGAGTTCTATTCGGGTGGCTCCTTTGTGCTTCCCGCCGATGTGTTCTTCCCGTACGAATCGAATCTGACCGGTGCAGGCAAATTTGCAGGGGCCGACAACGGGACTCCTTACGCATTGAACATGACGGGCGCCAACCTGACGGCCAAGATCCCGGTAGCGAATGGCCATGCCAAGATCAACTTCGGTTTCCACACCCAGCTGGAAAAGGGCAGCGACTTCCTGTTCCTTCCTTGGCGATTGAATGGAACGGCGTTCAACTACACCTTGAACGCTTCGACGAGCCGCTACGATGGCGCGACCCTGACCGATGCGTACATGCAAGGCAATCCTGCGACAACAACAGCATCCACTGGAAACGGTGGAACGAACGGCATCTATCGTCAGATCGCGCGAATCGGGAACGAGTACTATCAGTACAGAAATCCAAAGGCGCGCCTCACCGAGGTTGTTGATCGGCGCAACCCGTATGCTCCTCAGCCTGGTTTGGCCGGTGGCATCCGCAACGATTACTTGTCCACCTTCGAAGGCTTTGGGGCCTACCAATTGCGCAATGACTCTGCGACTCGCACCCAGGACATCAAGGCCATCCAGACCATGCTGGAAACGGGGGTGATGCCGCAGAACCAGAAGTCCACCCAGAACCTCAGTCTGGATGTTTCGAAGGACATCGCTCGCTTCTGGAACGGCAAGAACTCGGTGCACTTGGCGTTCTATGGCGCCTTGAACTCTGTGACCAAGAGTGGTTCGCCGATCCCAACCTTATCCACCAGCGACGACGTGTACTTGAGTTCCTACCACCTTCGTTTCGAGCCGGTGGTGCAGTTGACCCAGAAGCTTTATTTGATTGGCATGCTGGGGCATGAAACCTGGAAATCAGCCTATGGCGTGGCGGTGATCGATTCTGCCAACGGGCGGGCTCCAGAAACGCATATGGAATACTACATGGCGGGATCCCGTGTAAACACGGCCAATTGGTATGCCGCCCCGATCGACTACTCCGATTGGGCCTATGGCATCGGATTCGATTGGGACATCGCTCCGAGAGTGGGATTGCACATGCGTGTGCAAAAATTCACCCACGAAGACAAAGGCATTTCCAAAAACGTCCCCACCGTCGCGGGGAAAAACGATTACGAGGCGTGGTTCCTGCACGCCGAAACCAAGATGTGGTTCTGATCCATGGTCGCCGAAACAAAGGGAACACGCATGAACACCAAGGCCCTCGCCGTTGCTGCAAGTCTTTGGGTCCCGATGGTCGCCTCGGCGGCCACCGAAGGAACCGTCACCGATCGTCAGGAAGCGCTCTCCGCGCAGCTGGAAGAAATCCTGGCCAAGACCGGTATTTCCATTGGAGGAGCATTCCGCGGAGAAGTCGGATCGTCCAAACTGGGCGGCAACTACGCTTACGCCGAACGCCGCGATGACGAGACCATCGGGTTTACCTCGGTGGATTTCGATCTCCGCGCTCGTCCCAACACGGCCACCACTGCGCGCGCCGTATTCCGGATGCACCTGGATCACGCGAACTTCTTCGGATCCCCCTATTCGCCGCTGGCAACCCGCTGGCTTTCGATCGACGGCGGGTTTTTCGACATGGTCTACTACCACTTTGGCAACATGCAAGCCAAGTGGTCGCCGCTCATGATTGGCGCCACCGAACCCGGGTTCTTGTACACTCCTCGCATTTTCGCTCAGCAGCAGAAGCAGGCGATGGACGAACGTTTCATCGGCGGAGGGGTGCGAAACCTGCAGGGCATGAACCTGGGGTTGCGCGCGGCGGTTCCGCAACTGGCGATCGACTCGTTCGATGTTTCTGTGCTGGCTGCCAAGCTGCTTAGTGCGGCGACGATCGCGGATCCCTACTCGATGTTCGTTTCGAGAGCAAATCTTGGCGGTGACGCACTCACGGGCGCTCCGGATTCGCTGGCGAACTTCGATCGCTGGGCGCTGGGAGCACGTGGAAACGTGACCTTCCTGAAGGGTGTCACCCTGGGAGCCAGTGCGCTGAACATCAAGGATCTTCGTTCCACCTACGGTGCAATGGGGCCGACAAGTCAGGTGATGAAGTATCGATATTTCCAAGAAGATACGGTGATCGCTGGCGTGCCGAGCTTGAAGAGAGCGATGGATTCTACCGAGGTGGTCGGCGAGACCCCTCCTGAGGTCCTTCGCGATTCCATCATCCAAAACGGATTGGTCATCGGAGGTGTTGTCGGAATCGATGTGGCAAGACTCCTAGGCAACGACAATCTGATTGCCGGGCTCAATGTGGACCTGGGACGTTCTTCTTGGGATCGTTTCCTTGCTCGCGGCATGGATGTCGCCGGAACCAAAGTGGATTCGGTCAGTGCCGCCGGTGGCAGACTTCGCAGGCGTTTTTGGGTCGACACCGGGTCTTTCAAGCCGATCTACGAAACGGTCAACGGTCTGGCTGTGAACGCGACGCTCGCTGGTGGCTGGAAGGCCGAAGGCTGGACTGCCAAGGTCCGTGCAGGGTACATCTTGACGGATTCCGCATTCCGTTCCGACCTGGCCCAGAGCCCGGTCTTCTACTCCTCGCTCGGGCGCGTGTTCAACACCGACCAAGATTCGGTGGGAAGGCTCGGGAAGTACAACACCTTCGATGCGATGTACCATCAGGTCCACCGCTTCGTCGCGGAAGACAAGAACGAGTACGCCAAGAGCCCCTACGACAAGATCGCCTACTCCAACTACGCCGCGGGCAGCGTGAACCCTGCTCTCACCGATTGGCTGTTGGGCATCAAGAGCGTCGCCAAGACGAAGGCGAACAACCAGAGGGTCGTCGACTCCATGACGGCGATCCTTGCGAGCGGCTCGGCGACAAGGGCGGATTCCACCCGCTTGACCACCGAGAAGAAAGCATTGATCACCTCGAACCAGAATCTGTACATGGCGTCCTTGGAAGGAACCGTTTGGGATCGCGACATCCAGCTGGTTCTACCGGTGGGTGAGGCTTCCGCCAACCGCGTTGGCCCCAAGTTCGGTCTGGATTTCGACCTGATGCAGGGTGGATTGGAAGTCAAGGTCGATGGCTACATGCTGCAGGAAGCCAAGGGAACCATCCTGGATTCGGCAAATCAGCTTGTCGCCGAGAAGGCCAAGTTCCAGCAGGTCCAGGCAGGACTGCGTACTCGTATTGACCGGTTCATCACCGGATGGGACAAGCCGATCGAGCTGTCGGGTTCCGTCGGTCTTTCCACTGCCAAGGGTGGTACGGCTCTGAACTACCAGTCCACCGTGATCAACGCCGGCTTGTACGCCGGGGTCATCAAGCGCCTCGCGGTGCTGGGTGGTTACCAGCTGATCGACGGCAAGGACAAGGCGTTCTTCGTGGATCGCAAGCAGTCGAACATGGCTGGTGGACTTGAATTCAAGGTCCAGGAAGGCGCTTACCTGTTGGGTATGTACAACCTGGTCAAGACCGAGTTCCCGAACGCTCCCGAATACAACTTCGATCAGACCATCTGGTCCACCAAGATTTCGGTCTCGTTCTAATCAACCCAGACGCAGGAGAAATACCAAATGCGTAAAACCACTTCCTTGGCCGCGATGGCGGCCCTGGTGGGGCTCGGGTTGAGCGGCTGCTTGCAGCCCATCCCGAACCAGTCGGCCGATCTGAATGCCGGCAAAGGTGTCGCTGGCAAGGTTTCCGGAGTTTCCGACAAATCCTACCCCGTCTACACCTTCTACGACGAAGACTTCCAGCAGGGCGGATTCACGTTCGTCTATGGCGGATCCACCAAGATGACGCAGCAGGAAGGTGCCGGTGCCGAAGGCTCCGAATACTTCCTGAAAGCCAATCTGGACGTTCGTGACTATTCCGGCGTGGCCGTCTGCCTCTGGAACATGCAGTTCGACCTGACCCCGTACCTCGCCAACGGCGCCCTGGTGTTCCAGGCGCGTTCCAAGAACGGCGGCGAAAAGGTCGTCGTCGGTCTGGGCGACGACGAAAAATCAGACGGCTGGAAGGCGGTGGTGCGCAAGCCCCTGGAAGCCTACGGCACCCTCAAGGCGGGCGAGTGGACCACCTTCGTGATCCCTCTGCGCGACTTCGGCAAGCGTGGCGTGGCGTGGGACGCATCCAAGGGGATCGAACTCCCGATGCCGTTCCAGTGGGACAATGTGCAGGAATTCCGTCTGCTCACGAACAAGGGCGAAAACCCCGAAGTCGAAGTCGAATTGGACAACATCCAGATCTACGCCGACGCGGTGGGTGAAAGCTCCGAAGCGCCGACCGACGACTGGCTCGATCTCGACAAGAACTCCGACGGTCCGACCCCCGAGCAGATGAAGCTCGACGACGAGATCGCCGCGACGTTCTTCGAGAACGACTACCCGCAGGGTGGGTTCGCCTACGGCTACGGTGGCAAGACGGTCCAGCGGATCCTGGAGTGCACCACTCCGGGGAACACCGGCGTCTGGGCCAACTATTTCGACAACGACTGGTCGGGATTGAATCTGTCGGTGGGAGCCGACAAGTACGTGGACGTCACGCCGTTCCGCAAGACCGGCAGCCTCACGTTCTGGATCAAGGCCGGTCCCAACGCCAAGAAGTTCATGGTCGGCCTGATGGACAACCAGGGCAACGACAAGAAGGTCCAGACCAAGGTCATGGCCGATGGCTACGCCGTCCTCAAGGAAGGCGAATGGGTCCAGGTGCGCGTGCCCCTCAAGGCGTTCATCGACGATGGCGTTTATTGGGATGCCAAGGCCGCCCGCGAAATCTCGAGCAAGATGGACTGGTCCAAGATCCAGGAAATCCGCATCTCGATCGGCAAGGACGAAAACAAGCCCGGTGCCGGCAAGCCGGTGATCTTCTACTTGGACCAGATCCAGCTGACCAAGACGTCCAACGGGATCTTCGATCCGGACGCCTATTGGGACGCGTTCAAGTCCGACGCACCCGACATGCTCGTCACCGACTTCACCAAGTGGGGCGACAAGTGGGAAACCGGTCACGGATCGTCGGCCGACATCTCGGCGTCGATCGTACCGCTGCCCAAGGGTGCTCCAGCCTTCGTGAAGGGGCAGGCGCTCAAGATCGACTTCAAGCCGGGCGACTGGTACGATGCGTTCATCAAGATGGAGAACGCGCCTGGAATCCAGGCTGATTGGAGCAAGCACTACGCGGTGAGCTTCTGGCTCTATACGGAAAAGCCGTACCAGTCCTTGGACTTCACGATCCAGGACAAGGGCAAGGAAATGTTCCTGACCAAGGTCGGCGACGCTCGCGGTTGGCACCAGGTCCTGGTTCCGTTCCGCAACATCACCAAGTTCCCGTACTACCAGCCGCCCGATGCCGTGCAGAACAACCTGCTCGATCTGGACGGCATCTTCCAGTTCGGCCTCAAGCCGGGCGGTGAAGTTCCCGGCACGTTCTACATGGCCAACATCCAGCTCACGAACCTGCGCCAGATCCAGAAGGTCAAGGGGCCGGCCAGCCTGCCCGCGATCTTCAAGGGCAATGCGGCCAAGACCATCCAGAAGGTTCCTGACATCTACGGCATCAACGTGGGTCTCTGGGCGCCCGAACTGATGGACGACGCTTCCGTGGAGCTCCAGAAGCCCATGAACCTGGGTGTCGTGCGTTATCCCGGCGGTCTTCGTTCCGACGAAGAAGACTGGGAGAAGACGCTGCGCGACAAGGACTTCCATGTCGACACCGACGAGTTCCTGGATTGGTGCGACAAGGTCAATTGCAAGCCCATGTTCACCGCCAACATCGGCGACGGCTCGCCCGAGCGCGCCGCCCGGTGGGTGGAATACGTGAACAAGAAGCGCTCCGGCCCGCGGGTCCAGTACTGGGAGCTCGGCAACGAGGTCTACGGCAACTGGCACAAGTACTACGAGCAGTGGGGCAAGGACGGCGGCGCCGCCTACGCCAAGATGTGCCGCAAGTACATCGAGGCCATGAAAGCCGTGGATCCCGACATCAAGATCACCGTGGTCTGGATGCTGGGCGGCAACTGGAACAAGACCACGTTCGAAGAACTGGCCGACATCGTGGATGGCGTGAACGTCCACCACTATGCGCAGGCCACCGGCTCGGAAAGCGATCAGGGATTGCTCGCGGTGTCGCAGGAATCCGATGTCCTGATGAAGGACGTTCGCCACCAGGTCGACCAGTACGGCGTGAAGGGCAAGAAGTACGAGATCTGGCTCACGGAGTGGAACTCGGTCGACTTCAACCCCGGTCCGCAGATCCTGCAGCACGTGAACGCCTTGTTCGTCGCCGACTACCTGGGCCACCTGGCCGAAGCGCCGATCGAGATCGCCAACCTGTGGGCCCTGTACAACGGCCGCGACAAGCGCATGGGCGACTACGGCGTGCTGGCGGCTTCGTCCGACCCGCAGGGCCTGAACGCCCGTCGTCCCACCTACTGGGCGATGCGCCTGATGGCCACGGCGCTCAACGGCACCTTGCTGGAAGGCAAGAGCGACCAGGAGCCTCTGCAGTCCTGGATGTCCAAGCGCGCCGACGGGAAGCTCTCGATCGTGTTCGTGAACAAGAACCCGGACACCGAGTACAAGACCACGCTCAAGGTGCCCGGACTCAAGGGCGAGGCGATCGTGGAAGTGCTGACGGCGGAGAATTCGGGCGGCCTCAAGTCGAACGAAGCCACCGGCGAAGTCCACTCGCAGGAAGGCCCCAAGCCGGAGAAGATGTCCCTGAAGGACGGCTCCGTGATCTCGGTGCCCAAGCACTCGATCGTCACGATCCGGTTCCAGTAAGTCAATTAACGTCAAATTGACGCAATCTGACGCCTCGCGGGAGAAACATCCCGCGGGGCGTTTTTGCTTGCACCTGCAGGGGCTTAATTGTTACGCTTCGAAGAGGAGCGCGCAACCGCCCCCACCGGAGGAACGAATGCCAAGGGAAAAGAAGACCGCCGAAAAGACCGCGATCCCCGCCACGAAGGCCCAGGTGCTGGAAGACGTGGAGGATCTGGTCGGAACCGACGCGGACAGCATCCGCAAGGCCTTCAACTACCATCTGCGACTGTCGCTGGCCCGCGACCGCTACACCGCGACGGAAAACGACAGGTACTTGTCGCTGGCCTGGGCCGTGCGCGACCGCCTGGTGGAAAACTGGATCTCCACCCAGCAGAGCTACTACAACCAGGACGTCAAGCGGGTCTACTACTTCTCGCTGGAATTCCTCATGGGCCGCGCCTTGGGCAACTCCACGCTCAACCTGGGGCTGGAGGAATCCGTCAAGGAGGCGCTGGACCAGCTGGCGCTTTCCTACGAGGACCTTCGCGAGATGGAGCAGGACGCGGGCCTGGGCAACGGCGGTCTGGGACGGCTCGCCGCATGCTTCCTGGATTCGTGCGCCACCTTGCGCCTGCCCGCCTACGGCTGCGGCATCCGCTACGAGTACGGCATCTTCAAACAGAAGATCGTCGACGGCTACCAGCTGGAAGAACCAGACAACTGGCTGTACCTGTCCAATCCTTGGGAGATCCCGCGCCCCGAGAACGCCGTTCCCGTGAACTTCTACGGCCGCGTGGAAAGCCGCACCGACCGCAACGGCCGCCCCGTGTTCCAGTGGGTGGACACCGAGAAGGTGATGGCGCTTCCGTTCGACACGCCGGTCCCCGGTTACAAGAACGGCGTGGTGAACAACCTGCGCCTGTGGTCGGCCAAGAGCACCAACGATTTCGATCTCCAGTTCTTCAACGACGGCGACTACGTGCGCGCCTCGATCGCCAAGAACGATTCCGAGACGATCTCCAAGGTTCTGTACCCCAACGACAGCGTGACGGCCGGACAGGAACTGCGCCTCAAGCAGCAGTATTTCTTCTGCGCGGCGGGCATCCACGACGTGATCCGTAGGCACCTCAAGCACAACGCGTCCTTGAAGAACCTGGCCGACAAGGCCGTGGTGCAGCTCAACGACACGCACCCCACCGTCGCGATCCCCGAACTCATGCGCATCCTGCTGGACGACCACGGGTTCGGCTGGGACGAGGCCTGGGCGATCACGACCAAGATCTTCGCCTACACCAACCACACGCTGCTTCCCGAAGCGCTGGAGAAGTGGCCCGTGGAGCTGTTCGGCAAGCTCCTGCCGCGGCACCTGCAGATCATCTACGAGATCAACTTCAGGTTCCTGCGCCAGGTGGCGTTCCGCTACCCCGGCGACACCGAGAAGCTGCGGCGCATGAGCATCATCGACGAGGACGGCGTGCGCAAGATCCGCATGGCGCACCTGTGCGTGGTGGGTTCTCACAGCGTCAACGGCGTGGCCGCGCTGCACTCCGAGCTGCTCAAGAAGCACGTGCTGCACGAGTTCTACGAATTCTTCCCGACCAAGTTCAACAACAAGACCAACGGCATCACCCCGCGCCGCTGGCTGCTCAAGTGCAACGCGGCCGCTTCGAACCTGATCTCCGAGAAGATCGGCGAGGAGTGGCACACCGATCTTTCCAAGCTCAAGAAGCTCGAGAAGTTCGCGACCGACAAGGAGTTCCAGAAGGCCTGGCGTGCCACCAAGCGCGCGGCCAAGGAAAAGCTCGCCGAATACGTGCTCAAGGAGCACGGGGTGCGCCTGAACTGCGACGCCTTGTTCGACGTGCAGATCAAGCGTCTGCACGAATACAAGCGCCAGCTCCTGAACCTGCTGCACGTGATCCACCTCTACCAGAAGATCAAGGCCAACCCCAAGGGGGATTACACCCCCCGCGTGGTGCTGTTCGGCGCCAAGGCGGCTCCCGGCTACGCGCAGGCCAAGCTCATCATCAAGCTCATCAACTCGGTGGCGACGGTGGTGAACAACGACCCCGACGTGGGCGACAGGCTCAAGGTCCTGTTCCTGGCCAACTACCGCGTGAGCCTTGCCGAAAAGATCATTCCCGCCGCCGACCTGTCGGAACAGATTTCGACCGCGGGTCTGGAGGCGTCGGGCACCGGCAACATGAAGCTGTCGCTCAACGGCGCGCTCACCATCGGCACCTGGGACGGGGCGAACATCGAGATCGCCGAAGAAGTGGGTGAAGAGAACTGCATCATGTTCGGACTCAAGACCGAAGAGGTGCATGCGCTCCAGGCCAAGGGTTACAAGCCCAACGACTTCATCGAAGCCGATGCCGATCTCAAGAGCGTGATCGAGCTGATCGAAAGCGGATTCTTCGCTCCCGAAAAGCACGACCTGTTCAAGCCGATCACCGACCATCTGCGCCACAAGGACACCTACCTGCTGTGCGCCGACTTCGCCGAATACATCCGCGCCCAGAACGAGGCGGCCGCGGGGTACAAGAAGGAAGCCGAATGGACGAAGCGTTCGATTTTGAACACGGCCCGCATGGGCAAGTTCAGCTCCGACCGCACGATCCAGCAGTACGCCGACGAAATCTGGGGCGTGAAGCCGGTGGGCCGCAAGGCGGGATAGCCCGGAAATCGACCGCCCGCGCAAGCGGGCGACGACATGTGAACGCCCGGTTCCGGCAAGGACCGGGCGTTTTGTTTTGGGCGGATGGATGTACGGGCCGGATACGGGGAAAGGGAGCCTGAACTGTTCGTGTCTCTCCTGGCCGCATCCAGGGAAGTCAAAAACCATGAAATTTCGGAGTCGTCCTCCGAGATTTCATGGTTTTTCGAGGGTGGTCGCACCCGCTATGGTGCGCATCCTTGCGGGTCGAACTCGATTCTCCGGTCGCCGTCCATGGCGGGATCAACGATCCGCGCGCCCACCGCGCGGGCGCGGGCCAGGGCGGCGGCGGTCGGGTGGCCGTAGTCGTTGTCCAGGCCGTATTGCACGATCGCCTGGCGCGGAGCGGCCTTGCCCAAGAATCGCAGGTGTCCGCTGGTGCGGCTGCCATGGTGGCCCAGTTGCAGGACCTCCACGGGGTCGACAAATTCCGTTGCGGCGAGTTCGCCCAGCGTGTCCAGGTCGCCCGACACGAGCAGGAGCCCGCGTTCGCCCTGGCTCGCGCGCAGCACGAGGGAGCCGTCGTTGTCGTCTCCGAAGGTGCGCCCGGAATCCGGCCAGAACGCGTCGATGCGGATGGATCCGGAGTGCGTGCGCGACCGGCCATGCCAGATCGTGTCGCATCCGGACATGGTGCGGCGGCAGGCCCAGGCGATGGTCTGCGCGCGGCGGGCGGAATCCAGCGGTCCGTGGACCAATCGCTGCACGGGGAAGGTGGCGAACAGCGAATCGAATCCGCCCCGGTGGTCCAGATCGGGATGGGTGAGGTAGATCGCCTCGATGGAATCCACCCCCGCCCGTCGGAGCGATCTGGCGAGCGCGCCTTGCGCTGGAGGTCCCGCGTCGAACACGACGGCCTTGCGCGCCACCACCAAGGCGATGCCGTGGCCTTGGCCCACGTACGGAACGAGCAGGGTCGCGCCGGGGAACCTGCAGTCGGGAGGCGAAGTGGATGTGCAGGCGGAAAGGGCGATCCAGAGGAACGCAAGGCACCAGCCGAGACGCCTGGGTCGGGGACGGGTGTGCGGCGATTTCGGTTTCCGAGTGAAGGCCATCATGACGCTTCGCCCATTGTCCCATAGCGCCGCGGCCCGTGGATCGCGATCGCGTCCGCGGGTGACTTGTTGCGGAGCGGTCTTCGGGTATGGTAGACCTTAGGACATGAAATCCCACGCGCAGAGCCTCTTCGGCAAGCTGTTCCTGCATTTGCTGCTGCCCATGTTGCTCGTGATCCTGGCCAGCGGCGTGTTCACCTACTTTTGTTCCACGCGCGCCCTCGCCGCGGCGAACGAAGGACAATATCTGACGCTGCGCAAGGCGTTGGAGGAGCTGGCCGGGACCAGCTACCAGATGACGCAGCAGATGGTCGAATCGAACCTGCGCGCGGCCAACGCGATCCTGCTGCCCAAGATCTCGCTCGCGCAGGAGCGCGAACGGATCGAGGCGGTGGACCAGGTGACCAAGGAGGCCCGGCGCGTGTCGGTGCCGGTCATGCGTCTGGACGGTGCCAGGGCCTTCGGGGACGTGAAGTGGGTCGACAGCCTCACGAAGGTCGTGAAGGGAGCCACGACCGTCTTCCAGATGATCCCCGGCGGAATGGTCCGCGTCGCGACCAGCGTCCGCAAGGCCGACGGAAAACGGGCGATCGGGACCTACATCCCCGAGCGATCGCCGGTGTACCAGGCGATCGCGGAAGGGCGCGAGTACTACGGTCGTGCGCTGGTCGCGGGGGAGTGGTACGTGACCGCCTACTCCCCGGTGCGCGAAGCCGGCAAGGTGGTTGGGGCCTTGTTCGTGGGGGTTCCCCAGGAGAATCTGGACGTGCTGCGCGAGCGGGTGGTTTCGTTCAAGGTCGGCGAACACGGGTTCGCGCAGATCATCGACACCTCGGGCAAGCAGATCATCCATCCCGACAAGGGCGTGGAAGGTTCGGTCCGCAAATCGGCGCACCACCTGGCCATGCTGAAGAACAAGGAAGGCGTCCTGCACGGCGTCCAGGAAAGCGACCTGAACGGCCGCAAGGGTGCCGAGGTGGTGTACGCCTACGCGTTGATCCCCGAGATGCAGTGGATCGTCACGGCCTGCGCCTACAAGGACGAGCTGGACGCGCCGTTGATCCGCATCCGCAACCTCCTGGTGGTGTCGCTGGTGCTCGCGTTGGTCGTGGCCATGGGTCTGGGGCTTCTGGTCATGCGATCGATCGTGGGGCCGCTCAACGAATGCGTGCGGATCGCCGACCGGGTGTCGCGCGGCGATACCGGCGTCGAGATCGTGGTGGATTCGCGCGACGAGATCGGGAACCTGAAGGCCGCCATGAAGCGCATGGTGGAATCGATCCGCCGGATGAGCGACGACGTTTCCGGTCTGGCAAGATCCGCGGTGGAGGGCGATCTCTCGGCGCGCGCCGACGCCTCGCGCCACCAGGGCGATTTCCGGGGCATCGTGGAAGGCTTCAACGGGGCGCTGGATGCCGTGATCGGGCCTCTGCGGGTGGCGGCGCGCTGCGTGGACCAGATCTCCAAGGGCGAGATCCCCCCGAAGATCTCCGAAACCTACCGCGGCGATCTGGACGCCCTGCGGACGAACCTGAACCAGTGCATCGGAGCGGTGCTGGCGCTGGTGGAAGATTCCCAGGCGCTGGCGCAGGGCGCGGCCCAGGGGGACCTCGGCGTGCGTGCCGACATTTCCCGTCACCAAGGCGACTTCCGCCGGATCGTGCAGGGCATGAACGAGACGCTGGTCTCGGTGGTGGTGCCGTTCAACGAGGCGGCGTCGGCCTTGGACCGCTTGGCCGAACGCGATCTGACCGCGCGGATGACCGGCGACTACAAGGGGGATTTCGACAACATCAAGATCTCGTTCAACAAGGCGGCGGGCAACCTGGACGACGCGATGCGGCAGGTGGCCGAAGCCGCCGCCCACGTGGCGTCGGCCAGCGAGCAGATCGGATCCGAGAGCCAATCCCTGGCGCAGGGAGCCAGCGCCCAGGCGGGCTCGCTGGACGCGATCGCCACCAGCCTGGACGGCATGGCGCACATGACCGGCAAGAACGCCCGGAACGCGGACATGGCCAAGTCGATCGCCGACAAGGCGAGCGAAGACGCGCGGCGCGGCGGACTGTCCATGGAACGCATGGGCGATTCGATCCAGCGCATCAAGGCGTCCAGCGACGAGACCGCCAAGATCGTGAAGACGATCGACGAGATCGCCATGCAGACCAACCTGTTGGCGCTCAACGCGGCGGTGGAGGCGGCGCGGGCGGGCGAAGCGGGCAAGGGGTTCGCGGTGGTCGCCGAAGAGGTCCGCGATCTCGCGCAGCGAAGCGCCCACGCGGCAAGGATCACGGCCGACAAGATCGGCGAATCGGTGGGGAATTCGTACGAAGGCGTGAAGATCGCCGCCGAGGTGTCGGATGCGTTCGCGGCCATCGCGCAGGGCGTGCGCGAGGTCAACGGACTGGTCACCGAGATCGCCGCGGCCTCCAAGGCGCAGGCGCAGGGACTGGACGAAGTGAACCGCGCCACGTCGCAGATGGACAAGATCACCCAGCAGAACGCGGCCAACTCCGAAGAGGGGGCGAGCGAGGCGCAGGAACTGGGCGCCCAGGCCAAGGAGCTGCAGGCGTTGCTTTCCAGGTTCCGGATCGGCGGGGCGGGTGACGGAAATCGTCACCAGGAGCAGGCGACGCTTCCCGTTGCGGCGATGGGCATGTCGGCGCGCAAGGAGCTCTTCGCGGCCAGCAGGAAGCTCAGCCGCATCGAGGCGGTCTCGACTTCCGACGAATGGGAGACGCTCCAGGAGGTCCCGGCCAGGACCGAGTAGGAGGCCGAACCCGACAGGATCTGGCTTCCGCGGCGCACTTCGGCGCCGAATCGCGTCGAGACGTTCCGCATCCCCGCCGAATCGGCCAGGGCGATCTCCAGCGAAGGCGTCGCGGCGCCCAACGACCTCGCCGCGCGCGATCGGGCCGACCACCGGGGCGCGTTGGGCGAATTCTCCGACCAGGATCCGGTTGTCCGCAGCGACCAGCCGTGCTCCTCCACGGCGAATTCGGTCCGGGCCCTGGAATCCACCTTGCCCAGCGAATCCCGGCTCGCGTCCAGCTGGAAACGGATCGAGGCTCCGTCGCGGACGGCGCGTCGGACGGAAACGGTTCCCGCGCTGGTCCCCCTCCAGCGCGAGACCGCGCCGTCGTGCTGGAATCCGCTCGGGACGTGGCGCAGGGCCGCGGCCAGGCGGGTCCCACGGCGTTCCATCGCGGCGTTGGCGAGCCAGGCCGCCACGATCCCGTGGTCGGGCGATTCGGCGAAGGCGGCCTGGATCCGGTTGCGGGAGCTTCCCACGGCCAGGACGGCGGCGAACGGCGACATCGTCGACGAATCCATCGTAGAGAACCTGGCCCCGACCGTCGCCAGCCGGTAGGACGCCGCGACGGCTCCCGATCCGACCTCGCGCCCGTGGACGTCGCGCTCGATGCGCGCACGCGAACGGATGCGCCACGAATCGCCGCCGGCTTCCAGATCGATTCCGTTGGGCGCGCGTCCCGATCCGTGCAACAAGCGATGGGAAAGCGAAGTGTCGGAAGCCTTGGCGCCCGGGCGGGAAGAGGCGCCTTCCAGGAGGGGCAGCCGCGTCCACGGGGCGAGGTCGCCGATCCGCACGGAAAAGGCGTCCGATTTCCACGACAGATTCCGGCTGACCAGTCCCCCGGGCGTGGAATGGCGCCAGGCCAGCGACAGTCCCGAATCGACATCCCGCAGGAACGAGACGCTGTGGCGCGAGGTGCCGTCGCGGGTGGTGGCCGCCCAGCGCAGCGAAGTGGGAAGCGAACGGCCCTGCTCCAGGGAGTCGACCCAGGAGAGCGAGTCGTCGACGACCACGGTGGTGGCGTCGGCGAGCGAATCGGGCGTGGGGGATTGGGCGAAGGCGGTGCCGGCCACCAGCGCGACGCACGCCAGGGCTCGGATCGCGACGCGAAAAGCGGGATAATGGCGACGATGGTCGTTCGACGCTTCCTTGTTGCGGTCGCTGGACTGGTTTGCATCGGCCGGTCCGCGTGCCCCGTGGTTTCCGAGATCGCGGCGAATCCTTCCACGGGAGAGCCCGAATGGATCGAACTGGCCGATCGATCGGGAACCAAGACGAATCTTGTCGGATGGACGGTCGACGACGGCACGACCCGAAGACGTCTCGATTCCACGGCGGTGCTTCCCGCAAGCGGTCGGCTGGTGGTCGCCGGCGATTGCGAACGTTTGGCGTCCTGGTACGGCACGAGTTCCATTCCCTGCGCCAAGCCTTCGGCCTGGAACGCCTTGGCCGTCGGTTCCGACAGGGTGGTCCTGCGAGACGTGGATGGAGCTGTTTGCGATTCGATCGAGTGGAACGACGCGAGCTGGGGGGATTGGCCCAAAGGACGCAGCCTGGAACGGGTCGATCTGGCGCGCACCGGCAACGATCCCGCCAACTGGATCGCCACATCCTCGCCCCTGGGCGGCACGCCCGGCTGGGAGGGAACCCCGGCGCTGGAACCCAAAGGAGCGGGCATCCGACTCGAAATGCTCTCCCGCAAGGTCGTGCCGGGCCAGCCACGCGCGCTGGTGCGCATCCACGCACCCTGGGACCTGCACCTCAAGGCCGAACTCTTCGATCTGTCGCGCCGCCGGGCGGCGACCCTCCACGACGGACGGATTCCGGCAAGCGGCGAACTGGTCTGGAACGGCGCCCACGATGGGAAGCCGGTCCTTCCCGGCGCGTACATGCTCCTCGTGGAGATCGGGTCGGGAAGCAAGGATGTCCAGGCCCGGTCGCGCGAGTGGATCGTGGTGACCAAATGACGGCGCGGTGGTCATGGGCGATCCTTGCCTGCGCGGTGGTGGCCAACGCCGCGTTCGACGCGCCGGTTCCCTGCGCCGCGGAAGTCGCATCCGGCGACGGCCAGGTGGCGCGGGCCGCGACGGGTGGGGCCCTGGAATCCAACCCCGCTCTGGCGGCATCCGGCGGATGGCGCGCCGGGGCGGGATCCACGCACCCCTACGGGATCGATGCCCTGGAACTTTCCGGATTCTGGGCGGGGCGAGGCCATGCGGGCCGGGTGCCGGGCTGGCAGGCCCGCTGGAAGCTGTTGCGGGCGGGAAGCCTGTACCGCGAAGACCAGATCGCGCTCGACCTCGCGCAGGCGGTCGGAAATTGGCAGGTCGGAGCCGGATGGCGCGGCGGTCGGTCGGAACTCGAGGGCGAGATTCCCGACTGGATCCACGGTTTGGCTCTGGGGGCCACGTTCGCGCCCAACCGTCTCGTCACGGTCGGGATCGCATGGGAGGATCTTTCCGCCTTGGCGGTCTCCGATTCCCGCTTGGCCCGACCTTGGACGCTGCGTTCGGGCGTGGCGGCCGTCCCGTTCGATTCCGCATGGGTTTCCAGGGTCGGATGGGAATACCGCCAACGCGAGCCTGTCCGCTGGAGCTTTGGACAGGAAATGCGCTGGGGCGTCCTGTCGCTGCGCGCCGGGTTCGGCGTCCAGCCCTGGGTGCTGGCGTTCGGAGCGGGAGTCCGCTGGAGCGGCATCGGGATCGACTGGGCGCAGGAAGGGGATCCGCGCCTGGGCTGGCAGCAGCATTGGTCGATTTCCGTCGAGAGGTGAGGCGTGTCAGTCGCAGGAGGTCGCGACGGGCGAATCGGATCCGTCGGCGCACCACGAGCGTCCCGCGGAGGCTTCCAGGACGGTGGCCGCAGCGGCGCGCCGGAGGGTGCGCGAGGTGCTCGCGTTGAGGTCGGGCCATCCGTTCTGGCCGTCGAAGACCACGAACTGGTCCAACAGCGAACCTTCGCTCGCGCGCAGTTCCCAGAGCGTGCCGGTGGACGACCACGAAACGCTCAAGGACGACACCCCGCAGACCAGCGAGGGCGCACCGTGCAAGGGGTGGGCGGCGTTCGCGGTCGCGGCGCAGGCGGCGCGGGACACGACGGCCGACGCTCCGGGAGCGAGGTCCAGCTGGACGGAAAACGACTCGGTGCCGCGCACGATCCGGACCGATTCGGTGGCGGGAGCGGTGCCGCGGTTGTCGATGCGGATCCAGTCGCCGGCGCCGCTGTCGGACATCGCACCGATCACCAGACGGCCCGATGCGGCCTGGTCTTCCGGGAACAGCGCCACGGCATCCACTTCGCCGCCGGCCTGGAACTGGGCGTCAAAGGCGATTTGGCCGCGGGCATCCAGCATCCGGATCTGGAGCGCCTGGTCGGCCTGCGACAGGATGGTGCATGCGGAGTCCGCGAAGTAGAGCGTGTCGCCAAGGGCGTTCCAGGCGCGGATGCGCAGGGTGCCGGACGACCCCACCGCGAGCGAATCCAGGCGCAGGGCGGTGCGCCCCGAAGGCCCTCGCGCGGCGCGGCTGGTCTTGGTGGTCCCGTTCGAGGTCCAGGAAAGCGACAGGCTGTCGACCGCGACCGGGGCCGAGGGCACCACCAGCTGCAATCTGCCCAGCAGCGCGCGCAGCTGGAACGAGGCTTCCGTCACGCGGGAGCGGACGACTTCCAGGTCGCGCAGGGTGTCGGCGTGCGTGACCAGACCACGCGCGTCGCGGTAGAACACGGTCGCCTGGTAGCCCACCCCTTCGGGGATGGCTCCAAAGCGCAGGTTGGCGCCTGAATTCCCGTTCCAGTCGATCGAGTCGCGGAAGGAGGTCCGTTTGGCGGTGTGGCGGATTTCGGCGACGATTTTGCCACCCGGTTCGGCGGCGAGGCTCCGTGCCGCCCAAGCGGTGTTCTTCGCCGTCAGAGACACCGCCCCGGTCGAGGATTCCGGGGCGGGCTCTGCGGAGAGGAGAGGCTGGCTGCCGTCTGGGAGGCAGCCAGCCAGATAAGTGGTGAGCGAGATCTGGATAATGAGCGCAGCCAAATGCTTTCGATTCATCGCGGACTCCATATCGGGTTAGTGTGCAACGGAGGGATCAGAACTGGAGTTGCGCGAGTACATCTTCCTTAATGCACAAGCCGTGCCAAACGATTCTTGCTCCGGCAGGGCTGGAATTTGGACAAGAATGCAGAGGGGGGCTTGCGCCGGACGCGGATTGCATGGTAGACTCGATTCCTTGTAGCTTGAACACCCATATGCAGGAACCAGACAAGATTCGCGCCTTCCTGAAGAAGGTGGGACGAGGCAAGACGTTGTCCAGGGATCTCACCCGCGAAGAAGCGCGAGAGGCCGTGGCAAGCCTTCTGCGGGGCGAATTCACCCCGGCGCAGACGGGTGCGTTCCTGCAGGCGTTGCGCATCAAGGAAACCTCGGTCGACGAACTGGTGGGCGCGGCCGAGGGTGCAGCAAGTTTTCGGCAGGGCGCGTTTCCGGTGCAGCCCGCTGGTGCGGAACACCCTTTGGTGGTCAATCTGGCCTTCGATACCGCGCGCAAGGGCGGGGTCGTGTCGCTGGTCGCCCTGGCCTGGCTGCGGTCGCGTGGTCTGGTCCGCGGCATGGTGGTCTGGGAGCCGCCCTCGATCCACCGCGAGGCCGACGCGGTGGGGCGCACCCTGGATGCCATCCGGAGCCAGCCGTGGCTGGCCGCCTCGATGCCCGAAACGGCGACCGTCCGGGAAATGTGCCCGCGGTGGCAGGAATTGGCATCGATCCGACAGGAATTGGGATTCCGCAGCATCCTGAACACGGTGGAAAAGCTCTTGCGGCCGTGGGAGACGGTGCCGGTGGTGGTCGGGATTTCCCACGACACCTTTTCCGAGCGGTTGTGCCATGTCCTGAACGCGCTCGGGGCCCCGCGCGTGGCCGTGGTTCGCGGGAACCACGGGACCTGCGATCTGGGGTTGGGCGAAAAGCCCACCGAAGTCCACGCCTTCGCCGACGGTGTCGTCCGGGAGGTCCTGGTGGGCGCCACAGATTTCCCCTGGAAGACCGATCCTTCCGTCCTGCTCGTGTCTTCGCTGGATTCGTGGAAGGATCAGCTCGCAGACGATTCCTCCCCGCTGTGGGGTGCGGTCCTGGCGCAGGCCGCGTTCTTCCATTCCATCGCCACCGGATCGCCGTTGTCGGAATCCGTCAACCTGGCCGCTTCGCTCCCGAAAGGTCCCCTCCATGCCTGAAGTCGGAAAGTCCGCTCCTTCCCTGAAACTGGAAAACCAGGACGGCGTCCTGGTCGATCTCTCCAAGCTCGCGGGCAAGTGGGTGGTGGTCTATTTCTATCCCAAGGACTCCACGCCCGGCTGCACCACCGAGGCCTGCGATTTCCGCGACAACTTCGCCAGGCTCGGATCCAAGGGCGCCGTGGTGCTGGGGGTCTCCAAGGACTCGGCCAAGAGCCACGCCAAATTCCGGGAAAAGCAGGGATTGCCGTTCGATCTGCTCGTGGACGCCGACGGCGCGGTTTGCGAGGCCTGGGGCGTGTGGCGCATGAAGAAATTCATGGGGCGCGAGGGGATGGGCATCGTGCGCAGCACGTTCCTGGTCGACCCGACCGGCAGGATCGCCCGGATCTGGAGCCCGGTTTCCGTCAAAGGGCACGTGCAGGAGGTCCTGGACGCCATCGCCTGAGCCGTGCGTCGGACAACGCTCCGACCTTCGTTCAGAACAGGACGCTGGGGCCCAGTTGCGCGCCGATGCTCCACGCCGGTCCGCGATGGATTCCGGTCGCCGTCACGTGGGGGGACGCCGACTCGAACCGCACCGGGAACCGCAGGAACACGTCCCAGGCGCGCGACAGCTTCTTGGAATCGTGCCAGAATTCGGACATGCTGTAGACGACGCCGACTTCCATGTCCAGTCCCAGGTTCACTCCGGCGTTGTCGCCCAAGGCCCGGAACGCCACGAAGGGCGCTCCCGACGCCCACCACCCGAACCGGGGAGTGGCGCGATGTCCGAATCCGCCCCGCAGGGAGAGGCCCAGATCGCTTCCGATGTCCTCGATCGGATCGGTTCCAATGAGCGTGTCCAGGTAGGCTTTGGTGTTGACGAGGCTTCCGATCAACGACAATTCGACCGCGCGCACGGGGTCGTGCCAGGGGATCCAGGTCGATGTGACATCGTAGCGGGCTTGCGTGTAGGATTCGAGGCGCGAGGGAATCCTGCTGGAAAGCTCCATTCCCGCCCCTCCGATGACGGTCGGGAAGTAGTGGAACCATCCTTGGGCCAGGATCTGGTTGGGTGCGGTTCCGTGTCGACTCGCCAGCACCGGCCCAGCTCCCAGCACCATGCCGATGCCGATCGAGTCGTAGTTCCTGGCCCACGAGGTGGGAACCGCCGCGTGGAGAGGGCGCGCCCCGGACCACAAGACGGCCAGGGTCCCCAGGAAGCGAATCGACGATCGGACGACCATCACGCGATCACGGAGTGTGATCAGGTGGCGTCTTTGATCGAAAGCTCGGACAGGTCCTTCTTGAGCAGGGCCGGAATCGACTTCAAGGAAAGCGGCGTGCTCAGGATGGTGATGCCCATTTCGGTGGCTTTGCGCATTTCCGGTGCCTTCGGCTTTTGGCCGTTGGTGTAGAGGATCGCGACGACGTCGGTTTCGCCGCAGACCCGAAGGACCTCGGACGAATCCTGGTTCGTGACCAGCATCACGTTGAACAGGTCGGCCTCGAGGAGGTCGGCGAATTCGGAACCGATGTAGGCGCTCTCCACGACCGGAAGCTCTTCTTCCGATCCGACGATGAGTTGCGCGTTCAGGGGACCGCTGAGATGGTCCGTTTCCAGCTGCATGGATGGAACGATAAAACGCCATGGTGGAAACTGGCAATTGGCTTTTCGCGGATTGGCTGGAATTCTCCAGGTGGCCGTCGGGATGATCGAGGGGCAACCGGGGGTGTGGCCATTGGGGGTAAGCCCCTGTCGCTTCTTGGTTTATGTTGTAGGTTTCACGTTCCCGTGCCGAGATGCCCCGGATAGGTTCTGGTGTTCTGTTCTCTCGAAAGGGAGTCGATTCATGCACGCGATGGCTTCTTTGGATTCGAGATCGATGCGGGGGCTTGCTTGGTTCGCCGGATGCGCGATCGTCCTGTCGACGTTCGGCTCCTGCAAGATCGTCGACGAACCGATCGGTCCGCAGGAGCCGGAATCGCCGAAGGTGTACCTGGCCGGTCTTTCGGGCCTGGGGGCCAAGGTCGCTCCGCAAGCGGCGACCTGGCGCATGCGAGGCGACACCGCCGAGGTCAGCCTGGTCCGCGACAGGAACGGTGGAATCGTGGCCGTGAAGGCCGTGCTGGATTCCGCGCCGAGCGACACGGTCCGCGTGGGTCTCTGGCGGGCCGGGGTCCGGTTCGGGCAGGCGATCTACCGCTACGACGGATCGCCGTCGCTGGAGCGCCTGGGATATCTGGCCGACGGTCTCGCCGAAGGCATCCTCGCCAAGATGGACGATTCGACAACTTCCGGCAGCTTCGAATCGGTCCTGGCCAAGGTCCTGGTGGAGGGCGATCCCCTGTTGGACGACAACCCCTACCGGGTGCCCGAAGGAGCCGATTCCGGTGCGCTCCAGAAGTTCGTCGCGATCGAGCTCCTGGAGACGGGCAAGCCGTTCGACGAAGCCGTCGCGGCCGGCGCTCCGCTTCTGGACACCAACGGATTGAAGGATCTGATCCGCCAGCTCGTCGATTCGGGCGTGGTCGAGGACACCTCGAAGATCTTTCCGCCGACCCCACCTCTTCCACCGCCACCCCCGCCGCAAGATCGGACTCCGCCCTCCGTGCGGATCGTTTCTCCGGTGAACGACAGCGTCCTGCCTTCCGGATTGGATGCCGTGGACGTGCTCGTGCGGGTGGACGATTCCTCCGGGGTCGATTCGGTCTGGATCGCGGGATTCCCCGCAAGCCGCCGCGACCGCGATTGGATCCTGGAAGCTCTCGGGTTCCCCGCCACGGAATCCGTCCTGCGCATCGTG
>ENA-UPSM01001925-UPSM01001925.1-activated-sludge-metagenome-genome-assembly--contig:-NODE-1925-length-26310-cov-9.232984_pt1 | contig 26310 bp, 24 predicted proteins | sample MGYA00238181_ERZ773283 | MGnify/ENA primary metagenome ERZ773283 (study PRJEB29023, sample SAMN05720199) | activated sludge metagenome | isolation source: Anaerobic digester | place: Japan...
GCTTCTCGTTGCCTGTAACCCTTCCAAAATTGAACCCTATTGCGTAATCTGGGTTTAAAAAAAAGATGGATTTATTCTTTGGGAAAGTATAGCATCGGGCATCCGTTTCCCAAAAAACATATAAAGAGGTGTCTAATGAACAGAGCACAGTTAGTCGATGAGGTTGCCAAAGTAACAAGCACGAAGAAGGAAGCAGATGCGGCGGTCAGCGCGGTTTTTGCGGCTATCCAGAAGGCGTTGAAAAAGGGTGACAGTGTTACGCTTGTGGGTTTCGGTTCTTTTTCCGTGACCAAAAGAAAAGCGCGTAAAGGGAGAAATCCGCAGACAGGCGAGGCGATTAAGATTGCTGCCAGAAAGGTGCCTGTTTTTAAGGCGGGTAAAGGATTGAAGGACGCTGTGAAATAAAAGTATATGAACAAAAAAGCCGTCTACCTGGGTGGGCGGCTTTTTTGTTTGTTCCACAGTTTATTGCTGGAAAAAGTTAAATCCTTTCATTGAACATGGAAGTTTTGTCTCCCCCTGCCACCAATCAGGGCAGTTGACAAAGCTTCCTTCACCGGAGGCAGTCTTTTGTCGCGCACAAAGGTCGCCATCCTCCACAAACAGTTCAGATTTTGCCGCCCGAATGCCGTTTTTCCCGCCTGTGACAACTGTGACTTTGTTTTACAGTTTTTTGTCCATATCTTGTCTCTTAAAATGAAACATCTTCTCCTGAGAGAGATGTCCCAAAGATTATTCCCGGCATGCTGCGTTTCCGATGTAAATCTCGTAGCTCACGGTGCGGCGATTACCGGAGATTTTGTTCAATGAAGTTGAAGAGTTCATTTTGCCGTAACGGATTGGTGAAAAAAAGTGAATCATTTTATTGACAAGCAGCGCCAAATGCTATTAGATAATCACCCGTATGTAAAAAAAGAAGACCGCCGTCAACCCGGCGGATGACCAGCGATGAGCGTCCAGCGTCATAAGGATGAAGCTCAGGGCGTATTCATAAGCGCAACATAATGACGATATTTTTGATCCTGCAGGTTCAAATCGTCAGATAATATACGGGATAATCATGCTTCCAAAGATCAATCGGGCCGTATTGAGCATCTTGATTTGTCTGGCGATGCTCATTTCCATGACGATCAATGCGCCGGCGCGTCAGCCGGCAAAATCATCCACCCACAAGTTAAGGGAAAACATTCATGCCGGCAGTGTTCCCAAAGGGGTGGTTATCCGCTCCGCGGCGGCGCTTGTAGAGGATCAGCGCACCGGGGAGCTTCTGCTGCAGAAAAAAGCACATGCCGTTGTGCCCATCGCCTCCATTACCAAGCTGATGACGGCCATGGTCGTTTTGGACTCCGGAAGCGATTTAAATGAGCTTATCACCATCGAAGCGGCCGATGTCGATACTTTCCGCCACAGCTATTCCCGCCTGCCGGTCGGCGCGCAGCTCACCCGCGGGGATCTGCTTTTGGTTTCTCTGATGGCCTCCGACAACCGCAGTGCTCATGCGCTGGGGCGCGTTTATCCGGGCGGCGTGGCCGCCTGCGTGGCGGCAATGAATGACAAGGCCAGATCACTGGGGCTTTTTAAAACACGTTTTGTGGACACGACGGGATTGTACAGCGGCAATGTTTCATCGGCGCGGGATCTTGTGCGTCTGGTGGAAGCTGCTTACGGTTACCCCTTAATCCGGGAGTTTTCCACCTGCCGCGAAGCGGTGGTTGATTCGGGTACACGCGTTTTGGAGTTTCGCAACACCAACAGCCTGCTACTACATCCGGAATGGGAAATCGGTCTTTCCAAAACAGGTTATATCGGTGAATCAGGCCGTTGCTTGGTGATGCAGGTACGCCTTGCGGAACGTTCCCTGTTCATCGTTTTACTTGATTCTCAGGGAAAACTGACCCGTATCGGAGATGCCAACCGTATAAAAAAATGGCTGGAGACCTCGGGGAAGGATTTGAGAACGTCTCGGTATCCAATCCGCACTGACCCGGCCGGCTAGAAAAGACCTGCTTTTTCCAGTCCTTTCCCTTTGCGTTCCTCATTGACTGACGGTTATAAATTTGCTAGAACACTGCAGATTGAAAAGCCCCGGTAAAGACTTGAAAAACGGGGAAACAGGCATTTAAATGATCGATCTGCATACTCATTCAATTTTCAGCGACGGAGCACTGATTCCTTCCGAGTCCGCTCAGCGGGCTTTGGCTGCAGGCTATAAGACGATTGCTATCACGGATCACGCAGACTGTTCGAATCTCGATTTCATTGTGCCGCGAATCATCAGAGCATGCGCAGCCATTACAGGCAAGGGCAGGATACAGGTCCTGCCGGGGCTGGAGCTGACGCATGTTGACCCTTCAGATATAGCGCCGCTGGCGGCGGAGGCAAGAGCGATGGGGGCGAAAATCATCATTGTTCACGGAGAAACCCTCACCGAGCCTGTGCCTGCGGGCACGAATCTGGCCGCCATTGAGGCGCATGTCGATATTCTTGCCCATCCCGGATTGATCACGGACGAGGAAGCCAGGCTTGCGGCGCAAAACAGTGTTTTTCTGGAAATAACGACCCGCAGAGGGCATAGCCTGTCCAACGGTCATGTGGCGAAAATGGCCACAAAGTATGGCGCGCCACTCATTCTCAACAATGACGCCCATGCTCCTGCCGATTACGTCGGCCCTCAAATGGCGCATAAAATTGCACGCGGCGCCGGTTTGTCGGAGATGGAGGTTGCCGCCATGTTGGAAAATTCCGGAAAATTGGCACAGAAAGCCGGTGTGTAATGACTGATTTGGAAAAAAGACCCATGAACATTTGTTTGCTGACCTATCGGGGGAATCCGACTTGCGGCGGACAGGGTGTTTATATCAAGCATTTAAGCAAGGCGCTCGCTGATGAAGGACATCGCGTGGATGTCATTTCCGGGCCCCCTTATCCGCATCTGGATGAAAATGTCCGCCTGATTAAAATGCCCAGCCTGGATTTGTACCATCCCGACCATCTCTTCCGTCCGGAAAAAGTAAGAGATCTGTTGAACCCGATTAATATGTATGAGTTTTTTAATGTCTGCACGGGGAGCTTTCCCGAGCCTTTCACCTTCGGAGAAAGGGTTTACAGCTATCTGAAAAAGCACAAAAACGAGTATGACATTGTTCACGACAATCAATGTCTTTCCTACGGTATCGGCAGGCTGGCGCGTAAAGTCATGCCGACGATTGTCACAATACATCACCCGATAACCGTTGACCGCCAGGAGGATTATAAAGTCGCTAAGACTATCCGCCAGAAATTCCGTGTATACCGCTGGTATACGTTTATCAGGATGCAGCTTAAGGTGGCCAGGCAGTTTTCACACATTATTACGGTTTCCGAATTTACGAAAAAAGACATCGCCAAAGAGTTTGGTCTGGACCAGAACAAATTCCGTGTTGTGCACAACGGGATCAACAACGAATTTTTCTACCCCAAGCAAAACGGCCCGAGACCGGAGAACTCTCTTATCGTCACCAACAGTGCGGACACCCCCTTAAAAGGTCTGAATTTCCTGCTGGAGGCGGTGGCCAGGGTGCGTCGTGAGAGGCATCTGACACTGACGGTTATCGGTCAGCCGAAAAAAGACGGGATCATCGAAAATCTGGTAAAAGAACTGAAGCTGGGGGACATTGTCCGTTTCACAGGCCGTATTGAAAATGAGGAATTTGCCGACTACTACGCTAAATCCACCCTCGCCGTCGTTCCGTCCTTATACGAAGGTTTCGGCATTCCCGCCGCCGAGGCGATGGCCTGTGGTGTGCCGTTGATTTCCACTTCGGGCGGAGCGCTTCCGGAGGTTGTAGGTGACGCTGGTCTGGTCGTGCCGCCCGCTGATGCGACAGCTCTGGCTCAGGCCATCACACGGTTGCTCGACTCCGCTGAGGAACGCAAAAAATTAGCTCAGGCAGGGCTTGAGCGTGTCAATTCCGTCTTCAGCTGGGCAAAAGCAGCCCGTGAAGTCGCTGATGTCTATCGGGAGGCAATTCGTGGTTACAGTAGATTTTCATGAACTGAATCTCAAGCCTGGTTCTCGTGTGCTCGACGCAGGATGCGGCACCGGCAGGCATCTGCGCGCTCTGGCGGGAATTGCCGGTATCAGCATTGTCGGAGTTGACGCCAATCCCAAAGATGTCAGCGCAGCCCTTAAGGGATTGCAGGAAATGCCGGATGTTTTGTGCGCCGATTATTCGGTAATGTGCCAGGACATCACCCGGCTGCCGTTTCCCGATGAGCATTTTGACTCGGTCATCTGTTCGGAAGTGCTTGAGCATATACCGGCGCATGAAGCGGCCGTCAAGGAACTGGTGCGTGTTCTGAAGCCCAAAGGAAGCCTTGTGGTGAGCGTTCCCCGCTATTTTTCCGAGCGGGTCTGCTGGATAATTTCGTCGGACTATTCAAGCGATGAAGGTGGTCACATCCGTATTTACAAAAAAAAGAAACTGCAGAAGATGCTGACGAGTCAGGGTATGAACTGCTGGAAAGTCAACTACAAGCATGCCTTGCATGCTCCCTACTGGTGGATCAAATGCCTGGTCGGCATTAAAAACGAAGAGAATATTTTTGTCAGAATGTATCACAAGTTTCTTGTCTGGGACCTGTTTTCCAAGCCCAAAACGGTGCGGATGCTGGAGGCGGTGCTCAATCCCCTGATCGGGAAAAGTATCGTGTTTTATCTGAAAAAAGGGTGAACTTATGGATGTTAACATTTCGGTTAGCGAGGCGATAAAGCCGCCGGAGACAGACAGGATAGCCGGTTTTATCGCAGGTCTGCAAAAAGAAAACGGCGAGATTCCCTGGTCGCACGGAGGGAAGACGGATCCGTGGGATCATATAGAAAGCGCCATGGGACTGAGCATCGCCGGTTATTTTCAGCAGGCCGAGCGTGCCTACAAGTGGCTTGTCGCCACACAGCTTCCCGACGGAAGCTGGTGGTCGGAAACCAAAGACGGCAACATCATCAATTCCACGAAAGAATCCAACTTTGCCGCCTACATTGCGGTTGGTGTTTATCACCATTATCTGATTACCGGAGATATGGACTTCCTGAAAATGATGTGGCCTGCCGTGGCGCGCGGTATTCAGTTTGCTCTGGAGTTGCAGGCCCCGGAGGGAGAAGTCTACTGGGCAAGGAACAAAGAGGGGCAGGTGGATAAAATGTCCCTTCTTACCGGCTGCAGCTCAATTTACATGAGTCTCAAGTGTGCGCTGGAGATTGCCGGGATACTCGGGATCAAACGGCCCCGTTGGCAAAAGTCCAAAGAAAGGCTGGGTGTATGTATTGGCAGTCGCCCCGATCTTTTCAATATGATCAAATCCCGTTTTTCCATGGATTGGTACTACCCGGTTTTGTGCGGCGCCGTGACCAATGAGGCGGCACACGAGCGTATCGACCACTTTTGGGATAAGTTTGTAGTGCCCGACTGGGGCGTGCGTTGTGTGAGCGATCGCCCCTGGGTGACCATGGCCGAAACTTCGGAATTGATTCTTACGCTTGCGGCGATCGGCGACGACACCCGCGCCAAAACAATATTGAGCTGGCTGGACGACAAGCATTACTGTGACGGATCATACTGGATGGGGGTTACATTTCCCGACAGCGTTATCTGGCCGGAGGAAAAAACCGGCTGGACGGCCGCGGCTGTCCTGCTGGCCCGCGACGCGATAAGCAACATGACGCCCGCCGCGGATTTGTTCAAGCATCGTTTCTGGGGCGAGGCCGGACGCCTTCCTTAGGATGTGTTCGCCCTGTACCGGATAAGGTCTGAAACAAGGTCATACAATTCATTTTGAAAAGAGAAAAAGAGTGCGCAAGGATCATCGTCCCTATTATCTAAAGAGGCTCAGCCATAAGTTTGAAAGATGGTATGCAAACCATTTTCTGGCTCCGCAATGCGAATATTTTGGAAAGGACCTGGTTTTCATGAAGCCATGGGGCATAGACATCTTCGGAGGTCCGATATCACTTGGCGATCACACAACCCTGATTGCCACCATGGACAAGCGTATCCGTCTGACGTCCTGGGTGGAGGGAGAAAAATCAGGAACGATTGAAATCGGCCGCCATTGTCTTTTGTGTCCGGGAACCAGAATTCAGGCCGCCACCGCCGTCATTATCGGAGACGACTGCATGCTGGCGCAGAATGCATCAATCAGCGACGCGGATTGGCACGATCTGTATGACCGCAGTGCCGCGATCGGAAAGACGCGGGAAGTGGTGATTGGCCCGAACGTCTGGATAGGTGACAGCGCCATGATTTGCAAGGGAGTCACGATTGGTGAAAACGCGGTGATCGGAGCCGGTGCGGTGGTGGCAAGGGACATTCCCGCCAATGCCGTGGCCGTTGGTAATCCGGCGTCTGTCATCAGGTATCTTGATCCGGATCGGCCGATCCGGTCACGCTCGCAGTGGATGTCCGACCCACGCAAAATGGACGAATATTTCGATGCGGTAGAAAGAATCATGCGGGAAAAGAATTCACTGCTGAACTGGATCCGCACGCTCATCTTCCCGCGCAAGGGAGATTAGTCATGCGTGTTGCGATTATTGCCGCCCCCTATCCTCTGGAAGAATTTCCCTCTCCGCCGCTGGGTATTTCATATGTCGCCGCCGCCTTTGAGGCTGCGGGTTGCGAAGTGAATATTTTCGATTATATCATATCCGGCTATTCCAAAGAAAAACTTGCCGCACAACTTGCCGAATTCCGTCCGGATGCAGTGGGTACCGGCTCAGTCACGATGAATTTTTATGACGCGCAGCGCATCCTGAAAGATGTGAAAAGCATTGATCCGGACATGGTCACGATGATGGGCGGTCCGCATGTTTCTTTTACCGTAGAGGAAACACTGCGTCTCTTTCCCGAAATTGATGTGGTTTTTATCGGCGAAGCGGACGACACGATTTTAGAATTTGCCCCGTTAATCCGCCGGCCCGACAAATGGCGTGAGATACGCGGCATTGCCTTCCGGAGCGGCGGCGATATTGTCAACAACGGCAGGAGAGATTTCATTACGGATGTTGACCGTATCCCCCCGCCCGCCCGTCATCTTTTATCCGTTTCGCGGTATTTGGCGCTTGGTTATCCGGTAAGCATGATTACAGGACGGGGCTGTCCGCACGGATGCATTTTTTGCCTGGGGCGAAAAATGGTCGGGGCGAAAGTGCGTCGCCGCACTCCCTCTCTGGTGGTCGATGAAATACAACAGATCATGGAGCTAGGCTTTGACCGTATCAATATTGCCGATGATCTGTTTGCCTCGGATACCGGACGAGTGAAAGAAATCTGCAATCTGATGAGGCAAAGAGGCCTCAGGCCGGGCTGGAGCGCTTTTGCCCGTGTGGATACCGTCAGTCAGGAAATGTTTGACGTGATGGCAGAGGCGGGTTGTGACAGCATCAGTTTCGGCGTGGAATCAGGCTCGCCGGAAATGCTCAAAAGAGTCCGCAAGGGCATCACGCTGGAACAAGCCAGACAAGCCGTCCTGATGTGCAAAAAATCAGGTATGCTGCCTCATGCTTCGTTCATGGTCGGTTTACCGGGAGAAACACATGAGACGCTCAAACAGACGGCGGAATTCGCCGGTTCACTGGATGTCCTGTTCGGTTATCATTATCTGGCGCCCTTTCCCGGAACTACTCTATGTGAAAAGATCGACCGTTACGATCTGGAAATTCTCACCCGCGACTGGTCAAAGTATGACGCCAATGACGCGATTGTGCGTACATCCGCAGTAAGCGCACAGGACATCAGAAATTTTGTATCTGTTTTTGAAAAAGCCATAAACGATCACTGGCAGGAAGTGATTGATAATTTTAAAACAGGAAAAAACACGTCCTATGATGATCTGCGTGTCGAAGGTCATTACAGGATGAATGTTACCTATGCCATCCTGCAGCGGGATCTGATCGAGCAGGCTGGTTTTATCGGTGCGCATGAATTAAACGGCGGAGCGGATACGGCAGTGAGGGTACTGGCGGAAAGAATGAAAGCTCAAATATCCGCCGACCCGGTAATGATTGAAAAAACAATCCGCGATTTTGTCTCCCGCGGTTATCTGAAGCAGGAAAGGGACAATACAGGTGTTTTGTGGAGCTGGAAATAATCCAATCATGTAATTTTTTCCACCGGTGTGCTGAGCACTAAACAGTCAGTGAATCAATCGTCGCCATTTTTATTTTGACATATCTAAATAAAACCTGTAATTTACACAACATATAAACATTGTCGTTTTTGCCGTCACCGGCAGGCGGAGAGGCTCCATTAAATGGAACATCGATTGGGACAAGATGCGGAGGCGAAGCTAAAGGGGGATGCCCCGGACAAAGCGAAAGAGAGCCCAGACGGTGATGAGTCCGCCTATAAAATGCTGTTTTCCGTCATTACGGAAGGTATTTTAGTTGTCGATACAGTAACACGTTACTTTACCTACGTGAATCCGGCCGCCTGTGACATGTTCGGATATGATGAAGGCGAGTTTTTGCAACTGCGGGTGGAGGATCTTCATCCCGAAGAGGAGCTGCCCGCCGTGCGGGATGAGTTTCAGGCCATGGCTGCGGGGAAAACAGACAGAGCTTACGACATTCCCTGCCTGCATAAAAACGGCTCAGTTTTTTATAACGACATCCGTATGGCGCACTTTGTTATCGGGGCCGTTAAATTCAATGTGGGATTTTTCACCGACAGCTCCAGCCGCCGGCAGGCGGTAGAAGCGCTGCGTAAAAATGAAGAGCTTCTTCGTCTGATTACCGACAACATGTCCGACATGATCAGGGTTGTGGATCTGCGGGGAGTCAATTTGTATCTGAGCCCGTCGCATTTCAAAAAACTGGGCTACAAGCCGGAAAACCGGCTCAACAGATCCGCTTTTGAAATCATCCACCGCGATGATGCTGACCGGTGTAAAAAAGTGTTTTCCGATGCGCTGGCGTTTGGCCGGCAGGCGGTTGTACAATACAGGGTCAGGCATGCGGATGGAGGCTACATCTGGCTGGAGACGGTCGGAGATGCGATGCGCGACGCAACAGGCAGGATCACCGCCGCAATTTTAAGTTCGCGTGACGTCACTGACCGCAAAAAAATGGAAGAAGAGCTCATCAGCAGTGAGCAGAGATACCGTGGCATTATCAAAGGCCTGCAGGAGGCTTATTACGAGGGAGACCTCGACGGCAACTTCGTTTTTGTCAATGACGCGCTTTGCCGCAGTCTTGGTTATGAACCGGAAGAAGTTATCGGAAAAAGCCACAGACTGTTCCAGGACAGACAGTGGGCTGATCAGCTCTACCGCGACTTCCATCAGGTCTTTACAACCGGCTTGCCCCGGCAGGGTATCGAAACCCAATTTATAAAAAAAGACGGAAATATTGTTTGTTATGAGCTTTCTTCACTGGTCCGCCGTGACGCCTACGGTAAGGCTGTAGGTTCCGCCGGGGTGGCCATCGACATCACCGCCCGCAAAAAGGCCGAAGAGGCGCTGAGATTAAGTGAAGAAAACTTCCGCCGATCGCTGGACGACTCGCCGCTTGGGGCGCGTATTGTTTCCGCCGGCGGAGACACTATTTATGCCAACAAGACCCTTCTGGATATCTACGGATATGACAGCATCGACGAACTGCGCAGCAAATCCGTCAAGGAACGTTATACGCCGGAAAGTTATCTAGGATTTCTCGAGAGGCGGGAAAAAAGGAAGGCGGGCCAATACGTACCACCGCAATACGAGATCAGCATATGCCGCAAGGATGGGCAGATCCGCCACCTGCAGGCTTTCCGTAAGGAAATATTGTGGAACGGCCAGACACAGTTTCAGATTCTTTATAATGACATCACCAATCATAAAAACGCGGAAATAGAAAAGCAGATCCTCAAAGAGCGCCTGAACCGGGCGGAAAAAATGGAAGTGCTGGGCAGAATGGCAGGCGGTGTCGCCCATGATCTCAACAATGTCCTGGGCGCTCTTACCGGTTACCAGGAATTGCTGATGATGGAAATTCCCGCCGGTGACCGGGCAAGAGGCAATGTCGAAAAAATGATGAAATCCACGGGCCGGATGGCGGCGATAGTCCAGGATCTTCTCACGCTGGCCAGAAGAGGTGTTACGACAACGGAAGTACTCAACCTCAACAGCGTCGTGTCCTCACTGCTGAAGTCACCTGTTTGGGAAAAATTAAAAGAGGGCCATCCCCAGGTAAACTTCAGCGTAAAATGCCATCCTGAGCTTCTTGATATCAGGGGTTCTGTGATTCATCTGGAAAAAACCCTGATTAACCTGGCCACGAACGCGGCTGAAGCCATTACGGGCGCGGGCGAAGTCACCATAAAGACCCGGAACCGCTACCTAGACAGGCCGGTAGGAGGCTATGATGACATCAAGGAAGGGGATTATGTCATTTTGACCGTTTCCGACACGGGCAAGGGAATTCCCAAGGAGTCTCAGGAGAAGATTTTCGAGCCGTTTTACACAAGCAAAACAATGGGAAGAAGCGGCACCGGACTGGGACTGGCCATCGTTTGGGGCACGGTCAAAGACCATGGCGGATATATCGACGTAACCAGCAAAGAGGGAGAAGGTTCCATCTTTACCCTTTATTTCCCAGTGACGCGCGAAGAGAAGGTTGCACTAAGTGAAGAAGAAATCAAATATGAATACCGCGGCAACGGGGAATCGGTGCTGATTGTGGACGATGTCGAGGAGCAAAGAAATGTAGCTTCAGCCATCCTGACCAGACTTGGTTACCAGGTGCACAGTGTTTCCGGCGGTGAAGAAGCTGTGGAGTATTTGAGGGGAAATAAGGTGGATATTATCCTGCTGGACATGATCATGACGCCGGGTATTGACGGCCTGGAGACCTACCGGAGAATTCTCAGGGTAAACCCGCGGCAGAAGGTCATCATTGTTTCCGGTTATGCCGAAACACAGCGTGTCCGCGAGGCCCAGAGGCTGGGGGCGGGACGATACATAAGAAAACCTTACATGATTAAAGATATCGGCATCGCCATCCGCGAAGAACTCGGGCGCTGAGCCATTTTTCATCGGCCCCGGAATGAACAAAGCTCCCCTGCGCGGAGAAACGATGCCATGACCAGTTTCCAGCAAGCAGACGACCCCCGTCTGCTTTTCAGACACCAACCAACTGAGCGATTACCGGCACACTGCGGCCTTTCCTTTGCACGTGTGCGGGTGAAGAAAGCCGGTATCGTTGCCGATGCACCGCGGAGCTTGTTTTGCCTTGACACCATAAGTTGAACTTTCTATAGTCTGCGCGAGCAAACTCATGCCATTGCCCGCACGGTGCTGCCGGAGGATATCATGGACAATTCAGGAAAAAATCGCGAACACTGGCGCAGCCGCGGGGGATTCATTCTTGCCGCTGCCGGATCAGCCATCGGTCTGGGAAATATCTGGCGCTTTCCCTATATGACGGGTGAGCATGGAGGTGCGGCTTTTATCCTCATCTATCTGATTGCCGTTGTGCTTTTGGGATATCCGCTGCTGATAAATGAAATGATTCTGGGGCGTAAAGCGCAGCGTGACCCGGTGGGTGTGTTCAAAAGACTGGCGCCGCACAGTCCCTGGTGGCTGACCGGCGCGCTGGCCGTATTCACCGGCTTTTTCATTTTATCATATTACGCTGTCGTGGCCGGATGGTCGCTGGCCTACATCTACAAGGTCGTCATTGCCGTTGTATCTCCCGGGATGGACCATGCTCTGGCTTTTAAGGATCACATAAGCAGCGTTGCCGAGCCAATCGCCTGGCAGGGCCTGTTTATGGCTCTGACCATAGGCATTATCGCCGCCGGCGTCGTCAAAGGCATTCAGCGCTGGGCGACGATCCTGATGCCTGTTTTGTTTGTCCTGCTTTTGATTTTGATTGTCCGGTCCGTTACATTGCCGGGTGCAGCCGAAGGACTTATCTATTATCTGAAACCGGATTTTGGCAAAGTCACCGGACGGACTGTTCTGGCCGCACTGTCGCAGGCATTTTTTTCGCTGAGCCTTGGCATGGGGGCGATCCTCACCTATGGGAGCTACATGCAGAAAAAGGACGAAATTACCGGCAGCGCCGCCTGGGTGGCGGGCCTGGATACGGGAGTGGCTCTACTGGCCGGCTTTGCCCTGTTTCCGGCGATTTTTGCGCTTGGTTTTGAGCCGGGCGCCGGGCCGGGACTTGCCTTCATCACCTTGCCGGCCGTTTTCGCCCAGATGCCGCTGGGCGGCTTATTCGGGGTTTTGTTTTTCTTTTTGCTGTCCATTGCTGCTCTAACTTCCGCCATTTCTCTTCTGGAGGTCGTCACCGCGTGGCTGATTGATGAAAAAGGATGGACGCGGCGCAGGGCCGCTGCCGGCGTGGGTGTGGTCATCTTTATTGTCGGCATTCCCGCCTCGCTGGGATACAGCCTGCTTAAGGATTTTTCCTTTCCCGGGTTGGGAACTGATCTGCTCGATACTTACGACTGGATTTCCAATAGCATTTTTCTGCCGGTCGGAGCCCTCTTAACCGCTGTTTTTACCGGGTATGTCTGGGGAGGCGCACGGGCCGGGCGTGAGATTGCCACCGGCCGCAGCACATCAAAAATAGCCAAATTTTGGGTATGGCAGATCCGTTATCTTGTTCCGATTTTAATTGCCATGGTCATGGTGGTCGGCCTTTACGGCACATTCGTCTAGTAAACCGGGCCGGAAATAATATTTGCACCCATCCGAACCGGATGCCGCCCGCGATTCATAAACAGGATGCATCATGAAAAACACTTACTTGTCACAAAAAGATATAAAGCAGGCAAAACTGCAAGGTCTTTCCCGTCGCGACCTCAAGAAGCAGATGGATCTTTACCACCGGGGGGCGCAAAGCCTGGAACTGGTCCGACCCTGCACTGTAGGCGACGGCATCATGACTGTCACGACCAGAGCGCGAAAGCGTTTCGTAGAGTTGTTTGAGCGGCTCTCTCCACGTTATAAAACGATAAAATTTGTTCCCGCCTCGGGCGCGGCCAGCCGCATGTTTGCCGGCTGGTTTCAGGCAGCCCAGGAAGGGAGCTTTGCAGACGCGCATGACGAAAAAAATTTTTATCGTGATTTAAAAAAAATGCCTTTTGCCCCGCTTTTACATGCCAGCGAAAAAGCGCGCCGCCACATCAAAGAGAAAAATACGGCCGCGTTGCTTTCATATATTTTAACCGGTGACGGCTTAAACTACGGATGGCTTCCCAAAGCGCTCATTCACTTTCACGCCTATCCGGGGGGCGCAATTGCCACGGCGCTGGAAGAACACCTCGTCGAGGCAGCCTCCTACCTCGGTGATGCCGCCGGACGCTGCCGCGTACATCTGACCGTTTCCCCGGAGCACCGGCGGGTAATCCGCGCCAGGGTCAACCAGATCAAGGCCGCCCTGGAAAAAGAATTCAACGTCCGGATCAAAGTGGATCTGTCGGTTCAATCATCCTCGACGAATATCATCGCCGTCAATGAAGACTTAAGCCCGTTTCGCAATGAAGAGGGCAGGATCGTGTTCCGACCGGGCGGCCACGGCGCTCTTTTACAAAATCTCGGGGCACTGGATGCAGACTTCATCTTTTTGAAAAATATCGACAACATCGTGCCGCGCCGCCTTTTGGAAAAAATCCTGCCCTATAAAAAATTACTGGGCGGTGTGGCCATGGAGGTGCAACGTCAGGTCTTTGCCATGCTGAGCGAACTGGAAAAAGGCCGGTTGCCGGAACAAAAAATAAATGAGTACGCTGAATATTTTTGCAAATACCTTAACGGCTCGCTGCCGCCCGATTTTGCCGGCTGGACAACCGCGCGCCGCAGGAAAAAGCTTTTTGCTCTTTTGAACCGTCCTTTGCGTGTCTGCGGCATGGTCCGCAACGAAGGCGAGCCGGGGGGCGGGCCTTTCTGGGTTTTGCAAAAAGACGGGTCGCATTCGGTGCAGATTGTGGAATCGGCGCATGTGCGTCCCGGCGACAAGCGGCAGCAGGCTGTCTGGTCGGCCTCACAATTTTTCAATCCGGTTGATCTGGTATGCTGCACCAGAGATTTCCGGGGAAACAAGTTTGACCTGGAAAAGTATGTCGATCGCGACGCATATTTGATTTCTGCCAAAATGGAAAAGGGCGCAATGCTCCTCGCGCAAGAGCTTCCCGGCCTGTGGAACGGCTCCATGGCTTACTGGAACAGTGTTTTTGTGGAACTTCCGTTGATTGTGTTTAACCCGGTGAAAACCGTCTTTGATCTTCTGCGCCCGCAGCACTACGCGGGCGGGACAAAAAAAATCAAATAATCATTTGCGCGCATTCATCCCTGCCAAGCGGTTTCACGCGAACGATCCTCGTAAGACCGGCAAGATTACACATAACTTCGGCCTGCGTGTTTTCAGGCACGTTGGCATAGCGGGCGCAAAGGGCCGCCGCAAGCGACAGGGCCTCTTCATTGCCCGCCGGGGCCAGAACAAAAGGCCCGGGGCGTCCCGACATATTGCAGGTGAGGTCGGCGGCGCCAGCCAGTTGCCGCAGTGCGTCATTATCCGCCGCATTGCGTCCCACAATTATTTTTATCCCGTTTGGTGCGCGAAAATGCCGGCCGTATTTTAAAAGCTCGTACTGACGGGGCTGGCTTATTGTTTCATTTGCGCTCATTTCTTTGAAGCGTCTGGTAAAAATCGGATCGGTTAAAAGACAGCCGCCGGCTGGTGGCGGGTAATCGGTGATGCCGAACTCCACAGCCAGGCGCATCTGCTCCTTGCGCCCCCGACCGGATATGCCTGCCAGCAACTCGCGGTCGATTTGCCCTTCACGTTCGGGACTTACCGGCGCGAGCAGTTTTGCCGAAAGGGGTCTGAGCACAAAGTCGGCATAGCCGGAATTTTTGGCCACCAGCTGGAGAGACTGGCGGTTTTGCGACATAGGCCTCTGTCCCAGCACCTCGCCGGTAATCAGAAAATCCGCCGCCCTCTCTTCCATCACCCCGCCTGCGACCTTCAGCATCAGCGTGTGACAGTCGATGCATGGATTCATATTTTTGCCGAAACCGTAACGCGGGGAGGCCAGCATCTGAAGATACTCGCCGGTGATGTCCCTGACCATAAGCGAAAGGCCGATTTGCAGGGCCGCCGTTTTTGCCCTGGTAGCATCGAAAAAGGGACTCGTCAGCGCCAGACCGGTCACATCGATATTTTGTTTCTGTACCAGCCGGACAGCCAGTATGCTGTCGAGGCCTCCTGAAAAAAGAGCGATTGCTTTGGTCATATCAAAAAGAGCCTTTTATCCCGGACGCCCCGTTCTCAGGGCAAAGTGGAAAAAGAAAGTGAAAAACTAAAAAAATCATATGGGAAACGATAGGGAAAATTGCTCAGAAAAGAACCCGCAACAGTATGGCCGGGTCTTTTAGTATTTTACGACTTGTGCCTCCCAGATTTCATGTAAAAGGCCGCGCAATTCGTTATTGAGATCGAAATTTACGAGATAAATATTTTTGTCTGTTTTAATTTGCGTGCCCAGAAATCCGAAATGATAAGGAGCCTGATTTTTGTCCGGTCCTGAAAAGCTGAAATAACCATTGGTAAACGCCACATTCAGCCCCTTGAGAATCCTTTCCATGGTCGCGGCCGGTGTTTCATCGTCGGAAATGAATATCAGCCTGTCGCTTTCTTTTTGGAGTGTTTCGACAAATTGTTCAGGCAGTGTGCGCGCGAAAATAAGTATTCTCTTACCGCCTTCGGTCACCGAGATATCCGCTTTGACCGAAAGATTAAAACCGTCCTCGTCGATGTTGAAAATTTGGATATCGGCATCCCTCTGGGCCGCGATGTTCAGATAGGTGACTAAAGACCAGGCAAATTCACTGCAAGGGGAGGAGGGCAAAGAAGAGACGGGTGGCAGAGAATATATTTCCTGCGGTTTTTCAACGATACCTTTTTCTGTGGATATCTCCACGATGGGCAGAGAATTTCCTGCTGCGTAATTGACAATTGCCCGCGGCAGCAGCGCATCGGCTGCATCTACGAAACGGATCCCCAATAAATCACGTGAAGCGGCACGGGATGCCTTCTTGGTGATCACCCAGTCCGCGACAATTTCCACCGAAGGTGAAGTGCCGGCCACAAGCGGCTTTTGCGCTTTAGATATGCCATAGCCGGGCATGTTGTTAAATATTTTTTTCAGTGTGACAATAACGTCATCCTGATTATGGATTTTTATCAGGTGATAATTCTTCCAGTATTCACTGATAATTTTTTTCAGTTGTGCGCTCGAGCGGCTGCCCGTGTCCAGAAATACCGTCGAGTGTGCGTCAAGCTGGATCACCGGTATCGCGGCGCAGTCAATCGTCAACTGTTCCGTGTCCGACACGGGCAAATAGTAATTCCCGCTGGTCATCATAGTACCGTTCATTTTGGTGATAATGTGTTTGATTACGGCAAGACGCGCGGCCGGTGACAACTGAATGGCGGTTTTTGGTTCAACCTTAAGCGGTGAAGGCGCTTGCGGCGCGGCTGGTTCCTCCGCTTGTGCCACAGCCACCGCCGGTTTAGCGCCGGGAGCTCCTTTCACGACCAGCGTTGCAGGCGCGGGGCCGGGCAAAATGATCGAGCGGCCCTCATAAATTCTATTCACATCGACAATACTGGGATTCATCATCTGCACTGTCCTGATGGCGTCCCATGCCCCGGAGGTGACCCCCATTTCACGGTACACGATCTTCAAAAGAGTATCGCCTTTGCGGATTTTATAAGTATGACCTGTGTCTGTGTCTGTGCCTGTGACTGTGCCGGAAGTTCCCTGGCCTTCGCCGGGAATTTTCGCCGGCAGAATAATGATCTGCCCCGCGTAAATTTTATCGATGTCGGTGATTTCGGGATTGAGTTCACGTGTGAGCCGGTAATAACGCGGCACGTCTTTTTCTGAAATGCCCGGGATTTTTCGGATGATGGAAGAGAGCATGTCTCCATATCGTACCGTATAGGCATCCGGATGTGCTCTTTTTTGTGAAATGGCGGTTTTTTTGAAGGTCAGTTGCGCCGTGTCCTCCCCGGCCGAAAAAGCCAGGCCGGAAACAGCCAGTACCAGTGCCAGCGTCAGCAAATATGAGCGGCAGGATTTTCCCTTGATCATACAACTCCCCGCTGTGTTTGAACCATAAAACGCATCGTGTCAATTACTTGAATCAGCAACAAAAGTCAAATCCGACATTGGCGCATACCATCCGCCGGGCGGGACATTTCATGCCGGGAAATGGGCCGGGGACCATCTGCCAGTCGGTCATCAACCTCTAGATGACTTTGTTCATGGCCGCGATGGCCACCGCGATCTGGTCATCATCCGGTTCGCGGGTCGTGATCTTTTGCAACGCCAGCCCCGGCCAGCTCAGAAACTGAATGAATTTAAAACGGCTGTATTTCCCCGTAAAGCGGATTGCTTCGTAGGAAATGCCGGCAACAACGGGCAGCAGGAGAATTTTATAAAGCACCCGATGGGCAAAATCCGGGCGTCCCAAGAGAGAAAACACCAGGATGGAAACGATCATCACAAACAGAATAAAACTGGTGCCGCATCGCGGATGCCGCGTGGAGTATTTTGCGACATTTTCCACCGTAAGTTCCTGTCCGTCCTCCCAGGCGAAAACCGTTTTATGCTCGGCGCCGTGATACATATACACGCGGCGCATATCACTCAACAACAAAGTGGCGGCCAGAAAACACAGAAACATCCCCAGGCGGACGCATCCTTCCAGGACATTCAAAAGAATCAGACTGTCGATGCAAGATTTTATTTTAGTGAAGAAAAAAGCAGGCACGACGACAAAAAAGAAAATGGAGACGGCAAGGCTGATGACGAGCGAAACATACATTTCCCAGCCCTGGGGTTTTTTTTCTTCTTCCGATAGAGCCACCTCTGTGGAGAACATCAAAAACTGAATCCCGATGATCATCATTTCAAACAGAGTGATCGTTCCCCGTACAAAGGGCAGGCCCAGCAGCTTGTGGCGTTTCGTCACCGGGATATATTCACGTTCCCTGAACACAATTTCCCCGTCGGCGCGCCTGACCGCAGCTGCAATTTTGGAGCCGCGGCGCATCATCACACCTTCAATCAGGGCCTGACCGCCGGCGATGTCTTCAGGATTTGGTTTGCAACTCATGCTTGTTTCATACCGATCTCTTTGTAATTTTGCGTTTTCTTATAGGATTTACACGGCATTGTCAATTCATCATTTAGCAAGTGATTGCGTCGGCAGCAACAGAAAACTCCCGTTTTGCATCATAAAATGAGGTGGAGAATAAAAGCTAAGGATAAAGGATAAAGGATAAAGGCAAAAGGCTAAAGGACAAAGGCTAAAAGACGCTTCGACAGGCTCAGCGACCGGAAGATTAGAGGATTAGAGGGTTAGAGGATTAGTTCATAGCTGGTATTCTATTGTTGCTAATTGATATTTCAGAAAATCACCTTTCACCCTGAGCCTGTCGAAGCCTGCCCTGAGCTTGTCGAAGGATTAACGGTATTTATTTGATCGTCATTAAGTTTATCTCCGGGTTTACCTTTTGGCAAAAGGATGTTGCATGTTTGGCCGGCGGTGGTATAATGCGCGCCAATCTGAGAAGCTTTAGTAAAGGAGGCTCTGTGGCGAAGATAGATTCATCAACCGCCGCTTTTGTCAAGGAATACCAGGAGCGGTTTGAAAAAAAGATCAGAGAGAACGAGATAGAGGTTCTGGAGCACTGGAGAGAGCAGTTGGAAAAAGTCATGGCCTCACGGCCCGATAGTATCGCCTCGTTGCTGACGCAGATGCGAAAAGTTTCTGAAATGATGTCCAACCGCATCAAGGTGCTCAAGAAGGGGTAAGATGGAAAGTATTGCGGATTTTCTGTTTGAAACGGGCATGCTCGCCAAAACACCGCGCAGCGGCTACCAGTTTCTGGGCAGCGGCCGTGAAACGGTGGCGGAGCATATTTTAAGAACGATTTATGTCGGCTACACTCTGTGTAAAATTAATTCGTCGCTTGATGAGCTGCGGGTGCTCAAAATGTGCGCTCTTCACGACCTGCCGGAAGCACGAACGGGAGACATGAATTATGTCAATAAAAAATACGTTCAGGTTGACGAGGCAAAGGCGGTGAGAGAATTGACTGAGAGCGTTTTCTTCGGCGATGATATAAAGCAGGCCATTGACGAATTCAACGCCAGGCAGACGCCGGAATCGCTTGCGGCACGCGATGCCGACCAGATTGCGCTGATCTTACAGCTCAAGGAATACGGAGATCTGGGCAATAAATATTCCGACGAATGGATCAAGTACGCCATGCAGAGGCTGGCGACCGAAGAGGGCAGAAAACTGGCGGGGCGGATTATCCAAACCGATTCATCACACTGGTGGTTTAAGGAAAAAGGCGACTGGTGGATCAACGGAAACAGCAAATAGTTTTTTCAATAGGCTGAAGGCTTTCATGATGAAAAAAATATTTCGGGCGATTTTTGTTTTTTTGACGGCGGCGATCCTTGCCGCGTGTGTGCAGCAGTTCGGCTCAATGGGCTTTATCGGCTCGCCGGTTCTGTCCGAACCGGAAGAGTACAGGCGTGTCTTTGAGGCCAAGGAAAAAATTGTTCTGAAGGCCATCGCCGCGGTGCTTGAGGAGAAGAAAATCGGCAAAAACATTTCCATCGATTACGCCAATCACAAGGTCGATTCCGATTATGTCATTTCCGGACAGTGGCGTACAAAAACCACCGCAGTGGTGCGGCAATTGAACTGGAAGGAATCGGAAGTGAGGCTCACCGTACTCACCGAGCTTGAGACAAAAGACGGCTGGCAGTTGCGCAAATTGTTGCAGAAGGAGCAGTACGACAGCTTTTTTTATACCATTGAATTGAAAATTTACGAAGAGATGGCCAAAGTTCAATAAATCAAAGTAAAGAAAGGAGTGGTTATGGGGCTGGGAAACAAAACATCGGCTTTGCTTGACGAATTCAAAAATTTTGCACTCAAAGGCAATGTGGTTGATCTGGCAATCGGTGTCATCATCGGCGCCGCGTTCGGGAAAATCGTCGATTCACTGGTAAAGCACATCATCATGCCGCTCATCAGCCTGATTCTGCCCGGCGAGCAGGGCTATCTGGGATGGAAGCTGGTAGTGAACGGCAAGGAGATTCCTTACGGGATGTTTATCGGAGAGATTGTAAACTTTTTAATCATTGCGCTGGCTCTGTATATATTCATCGTCAAATTCATCGGCCTGATCATCAAGAGCAAGGAAGAGGCCCCTTCCGGACCGACCAAAGACCAGGAACTGCTGACCGAAATCAGAGACCTGTTGAAAAAATAACTCCCAAGACAACAAAGCCTCCGGAAGGAGGCTTTGTTGTTTAAATCCTTTCACAAAACTTATCGCTTGGAAAGCAAGTACTCTTTGAGTACCTCCGCCTGGTTGCGTTGAGTATCGTGCGCCGAATAAAGAAGAGACAGGCGGCCGCGCCCGGCCACCTCGCGCAACTGCCGGACTATTTCAGGATTTTCATCTAGCTGGGCAAAGTAGCGTTTTTTGAACTCATCCCAGCGGGCGGGATCATGGTTGAACCATTTGCGTAACTGTGTTTCCGGCGCCGCGTCTTTAAGCCACAAATCGGCCTTAAGTTTCTCTTTGGTCATCCCTCTCGGCCACAGACGATCCACCAGCACGCGCGTTCCATCTTCCTTTGCGGCCGGTTCGTACACACGCTTTGTCTGAATATCCATCTTCATTTCTGCACCCCCAAAATGTTTTGGCCATCTCACCCTTTTATTTTCGAAGCCAGGATTTCACATCCTCTTTACTGGGGATCTTTCCCACGGACTTGACTTCACCATTTATGACCACCGCCGGCGTGCCGAAAACGCCGTAGCCGGCGATCTTCAAAGCGTCGGTGACTTTTTCCACATTAGCTGTTACGCCTGCTTCAGCCAGCGCTTCTTTCACCACTTCTTCCGTCTGCCGGCATTTAGGGCAGCCGGACCCCAATACTTTAATGTCCATTACAGAGATCCTTCCTTTGGCTTGCGTTTCAATAAAATTACAGGCCGCCTCCACAATCATCGCGGCCGGTATCGCCTCGAAGGTTTGACCGTGTCGTTCCAGCGTCCGGCACATGGCCGTAGTGCCGAGAATCTCGCCGCAGGAGGCACAACAGTTTTCCGACTTGCCGGTGCCGGGGAGCAGATTCTCGATGGCGACACCGTTGAAATAGATACTGTTCGATTCGTGGAGCTCTTGATCCGTTAACAGCGTTTCCTTGAAGGTGACTTCCCAGCCCTCGGGTTCCAGTTTCTTTATCAGATCCGCGCAGGCAGCGCGAACTGTTTCCCCTGTGTCCGAGCACCGGTCACACGTTTTGCCTTCTCTGTCCAGATGATGCCATTCGATTTCCAGACGATTCATTATTTATTCCCCGATACGAAATTCAGGCCGCCAGCGCCCCGTAAAGCATGCCGGCGATGGTGGACATAATTACAATAATGCCGCAGAAGGTGGCAGTCTTTTTTGCTCCCATGACACTGCCGATCACCAGCATGCTGGGCAGCGACAGAGCCGGACCAGCAAGGAGCAATGCCAGAGCGGGGCCTTTTCCCATTCCGGCACCCAGGAGACCCTGCACTATCGGAACCTCCGTCAAAGTGGCAAAATACATCAAAGCGCTGGCTACGGAGGCAAGCAGATTGGCCCAGAGGGAATTGCCGCCCAGAAGAGATGAAACCCACTGTGCGGGAATAAGAGCCTGGTGTCCGGGACGACCCAGGAGGAAACCAGCCGCGATCACGCCGGCAAAGAGCAGGGGGAAAATTTGTTTCATGAAGCCCCAGGTGGATTCGAGCCAACTTTTACACTCTGCCGCGGTGAACCAGGCTTTCAGCATGACCCCCAGGATGACAAGAAGAGCGATAGTGATAAACCACTTTATGCCGAAAATTGCCGGCCACAGGCCGGTGGCATCGGGAGCCGGTTTGCCAAACGCCGCAAATACCAAAATCAGCACCATGACCAGCAGATACAGACCGTCCTGGAGCAGGGTGCGTTTGCCGGTTTCGTCATCCGGTACATAAATTGGCCCGGCGGCGCGTGACGCGTCGTCTTTACGAAAAATCAGCGCCATCAGAAGCCCTGTCACCACGGCGAAAAGCACCGCACCGACGGCTCTGGCCAGACCCAGTTGCCAGCCAAGGATTTTGGCGGTCAGGCTGATGGCCAGCACATTGATGGCCGGTCCAGAATAAAGAAACGCAGTTGCCGGACCGATACCCGCGCCCCTGATGTAGATGCCCGCAAACAAAGGCAGCACCGTGCAGGAACACACAGCCAGAATGGTACCTGAAACTGAGGCCACCGAATAGGACAGAAATTTACCGGCTCCGGCTCCGAAATATTTGAGCACCGCAGCCTGGGAAACGAACACGCCAATGGCTCCGGCAATGAAAAAAGCAGGAATCAGACAGGTAAGAACATGTTCGCGGGCATATTCCTGCAACATCATAAATGCTTCCAGCCCGGATTGGCGAATCAAAGGGTGATTCCAGGGGATATAATAGGCGGCCAGAAAGGCCCCTGCAATCAACAACAGCTTGGTACGCCCTTTCATAAATATCTCCCGGCGCGACGGGCGGCCGTGTGTCCGGCCCACAGACGCCTCATTTACGATTCGTCACATGGCGATATGGTAATATTAAACATTTTGCCGCCGCAAATTGATTCCCGGTTGATTTCCGGCAGTCTTCCCACAAGTTTGGCCACATCCGCGTCATTCTCCAGCCAGTGCCTTAAATTACCAAGCAGATTGGCTACATAGGCGTTACGGGACCCGTCGGCCAAACGGTAATTCATCCAGGGGCCTTCCCTGAAACAGGTAATTAATCCCGCTCCTTCCAGTATCTTGAGGTGCTTGCTGACGGTGGACTGGGCCAGACCTAGTGCCTCTTGAATCTCACATACGCACAAAACCCGCCGCTGCAACAGCTTGATAATTTTGACCCGATTGGGATCAGACAGAGCTTTCATCGCCTTGATAAACTCCTTCATAACACCTCCATATCGCTAAACCGGAATATAAAAACTTGCACGGCTTTTGTCAAATAAAGAATAAAGGCAAAAAAAGACGGATTTGCCTCGTTACCGGGCAAAGGCAGTGGGGTAATGTTTGAAGGTCAGGAAATCATGAGGGGCGGAAGGCATTATAGGAAATGAAACGACCGGGAGACAGTGCCGCCTCGATGGCCACTCCCGCGGATCGATCTGTTTTCGTTTCATCGGGCTCATGGTCTTCCTTTGATGGTCAATCGATTTCTCTATCCTGCCAGGGTGTTTTTGACTTCACCTCATTGATGATAAAACGCACGCCCTGGTTGTCTGACGGGTTTAACCACAGCATCTTTTCAAATATGTGCTGGGCTTCGTCAAAGCGACCAAGCCGCCAGAGACACAATCCATAGCCTTGCATGCAGCGCAGAAACGGACGGTTGTCGATAAGGCCCCACTCCAGCACGCCGCAAAAGTCGTCACCCAAAGACAACTCGCCGATGCGCAGGCCTACTTCGTAATGCCGGATGGCATCTTGCGGCCAGTGATCGAAAACAAAATTGCCCAGATGCGCGTGGGCATCGAGGCAGCGCAGGTCCGCCTGGCACATAGCCATCAGAATCTTTCCCGCCTCTGCCCGCTCGCCGGCATTTTTGAGATCATTTGAAAGAATGATGGGGTCATTGAAAGGATCATCAATGTCTTCGCCGGGCAAAACCTGTTCCATTTCGAACATGGGCCGGGGGCCGTAAGCGATGATCGGTTTGGCCCATTCTTCGATGAGTTCGTTTTCTTCTTGCCAATACTCTTCATTGGGGTTCCACATGCCCATATCTTCGAGCCTGAGTGGCACGAGACCGAGGGCCTTCACGTCGATTCGGGTCGATAGTATTTCTCCGGAAAGATACAGATGGCCGCCATAACGCCACTGCCTCCGAGGTGTCACAGTGACGATGGCGCCAGGCACTACCTCCCGGAGGCGGCTGGTGCGCAGGGTGATGATACGGTTGCTTTCCAATAGACGGCATTGAGCGGCCCGATCCTTGACTGTCAACGCAACAAGTTCGACCGGTTTGCTCAAATCGAGGTCGTCGTCGGTGACCTTGTGCTGCCGCCCGCGCCGGAAAGGTTTCCTGGTTTCGGCAGGGTAAGGATCGAGGTTTAGCCACCTGCGGTAAGCGGCGATGTAACGCGCCCCTGTCGAGGCGAACGGCAACACCACCTCGGAGAGCGCTATCTCATATTCGGCCCCATCCTCACGACGGCACTTTGCCGTCAGACCGCGCCGTTCATTGCCGTCGTATTTCACAGCGATCACTGAAACAGGTTCCCCGATGACGAAACCATCGACCGGCAGGGTAACATTATCCTGGAACATTTGCTGAAAAGCTGATAGCTGTTCATTATCGCCGTATGCATCGACGGTGATTCTCTCAATCAGCTTGTCCAGAGCTTCAAGTTCTTTGTTATCTTTCTTGCTTCGTGTACCCATCTTTTATTTATCATTCCAGAGACCGGCCTTCATCAGACGTTCAATCAGCGCTTTGCGCCGCAGGTGGCCGGCCATGAATCTTTTCAATTCTTTTTGGAATTGCTTTTTGGTCGCAAACAGGTCATAGGCTTCGGCGATGTCAACGAGTAGGTGGCAGGCCTCGTCATACCCGCGTCCCGATCCGCGCTCGGTGGCTTTTTTAACTGACGACCAGGCCTTGGGAAAATCGATTGAAATATTTTTCAGATACGCATTTCGTTTCTCACGGCGCTTGATCTCCTGTTTTTGTTTTTCCATCCGGATTAGATGTGCCTTTTCTATGTTCTTCCGTAATTCCCCCACTGTACACCGGGGTTCGTCGGTAGCGCCAGTTTGTGAGTCGCGCCGTTCAAGGCTGCGATGTGGTCCAGCCCCCCCCCACATCAAGCGAATCACGGGAATCAAGTAGTCTCCAGATGATTTTACCCTTGCTGTTGAGAGGCTTCTCTTAGTTGTGAGACTTACAGTAGGACAAACCGCCAAGCTTGGAATTCCGACCTGTTTCTGAGACAATGTCTCAAATCACGGATTCATTACACTACAAGGCGACAACTCATGGTTCGCTGACACCTTTTTTTCAATGCTTCGGTTTACAATAATAAGCCCACGGCCATTAACCTCCTTTCTGAGCTCGCGCTGATTCTTCAGCCGTTCTTTTCTGGCCGCAACAATCGCAGGGCGCAATCCACTATGGCACTGCTCAGGTGTTACATAGTCGATACCAGAGTGCAGGTGCTTTGTATTATACCACTCAAAATAGGGATCAAAATACTGACAGGAAGCCTCCAGGTCCCGGAAACGACCGGGATAGCGATGATCCGTCTTTACTGTTCCGAACAAAGACTCAACAAAAGGGTTATCGTTGGGGGTCCGTGGACGGGCAAACAACTGGGGCATACGGTGATCTTCAAAGAGTTTCCTGATGGATTTGGCCTTCATCTGGCTGCCTCTATCATTGATTACTTCGGGACGTTGATCCTCGGGCAAATCAAGGATATTTTCACTTATCAGTCCCTGCTCAATAAGATGACACGCTTCACGGGCTCTCTGATGCCAGCTGATTAACCAGTGAATAATCTTACGAGAATACTCATCGAGAAGCAGATACAGATACAAAAACAGCCCCTTCTCAAAGGTCGGCAAGTAACTGATATCCCAGGACCATCGCTGGTTGGGACCGGTAATCTCCCTCCGGGCAGGGGCAATCGAATGACTATTGTGACCACAATGAGGGCCGCGAAAGGCCATAAGCCCAGCTTCGCACAACGTTCGATAAACCGATGAAAAGGAAGCATAAAACAGGCCCCTGTCCCAAGCAGTCACGGCCATCGTGCGATGAGACAGGTCAGCAAAGTCCTCATGAATCGCCATGGCGACGATCGCCTGACGCTCTTGTGGCAACAGGCGGTGAAGGGGATACCTCGGCCCAGGCTTTCCGTTACGGAGGCCTTGGCCTTCATTACTTCGCATACGCCAGCGGGATACACGTCTGCGACTGATCATCAGCAGCAGGCATGACCGGGATTCTGAAACGCCTTTGCTTTTTGCCCAATCAACCATGGTAAGAATCTCTTCTTTCTGATCGACACTCAACCATGAGCCCCTTATCGTGCCCACGAACCCCCATTCGTTTTTTTTCGCAGGATCGCCAGTTCTACAGCCTGTTCGGCAAGTAACTCGAAGTGGCATAGTAATAGCGGACACCTTGAAAAGGATGATATAGAGGACTAAC
>ENA-UPSM01001932-UPSM01001932.1-activated-sludge-metagenome-genome-assembly--contig:-NODE-1932-length-26282-cov-45.921608_pt1 | contig 26282 bp, 22 predicted proteins | sample MGYA00238181_ERZ773283 | MGnify/ENA primary metagenome ERZ773283 (study PRJEB29023, sample SAMN05720199) | activated sludge metagenome | isolation source: Anaerobic digester | place: Japan...
AAAACGGAACAAATCTGATTCCCGGCTTTTGTCGGTGCCACCACACTATGGAAAAGTAAATTATTCGGGGGATTAGCGGGAGAGGGTGCGGTCCACGGACCAGTAGCCGGCGCCTTTGAGTACGAAAAACAACGCGGGCACCAGATAGAGCCAGGCGGCTTCCTGTTTGCTAAAGCCATCGTGCAGGTGCACCACGCAAATGGCGACGAGCATATTGACGACCACCATGAGCGCCGCGGGTCGGGTCAAAAAACCGACGATCAAAAAGAGCGCGGCAAATGACTCGGCGAACGCGGACAGGAAGGCCATCACGTGCGGTGCCGGCATGCCCAAGCTGCTGACAAATTCCGCGTGCTTGGCCAAGCCGCCAAACATCTTGGCCCAGCCGTGGGTCAAGAGCGACGCGCCTAGAAAGACGCGCAGGATCAACAGGCCGAGGTTGCGGTCGGCATCCGCGTGGAAGAGCATTTTTATTGTTTTATTCATGTTGGGTTTCTCCTTTGTAAAGGGTTAAGGCCACGCGCGCGCAGCCGGCGAAGTTGCGGAAAGAATAGTTCCGCACGCCGCACATCAGGTGGTGCAGGCGCACGCCCAGCGGGCCGCGCACCCACAGTCCGCCGGGAAGGCGCCCGATGCTGGTGGCGTGGAAAGGCACAATCCAGCCGAGGTCCACCGGGCGGAACGGGCGGGTGGGCCGGCCGCGCAGTTGACGGACGATGTTGCGTCCGGCGTGGCGCCCGCCGTAGTAGGCAAAGTTCACAGCCTTGCGCAAAACGCGATCGTTTTGCGTGATGGCCGCGGCATCGCCCGCAACAAAGATGTTGGGATGGCCGGGGAGGGAAAGATCGGGTTGCACGTGCAAGCGGCCGTCGCGCGCCCGCTCGCCAGCGCCATGGATGGTCACCTCCGGGAACGCGGAACCGACCGTCCAGCAAAAGAACGGGTTGTCATAGGTTTGGCCGCCGGCCGTGGCGCGGTGGCCGTCGTAGGTTTCCACGGCCACGCCGAGGCGGACCTCCGCGCCGTGAGTTTGCAGGAAACGCAGCACATAGTTGCGGTGATTCTCAGGCAGGGAGGGGAGGAGAATCGGGTTGGGGTCCACGATGGTCAGGCCGCATTTTTTGCCCGCGGCCTTGGCGCGGAAGAGCAGGCTCACGGCGAGTTCCAAACCGGTATAGCCCGTACCGGAAACGAGAATATGCGGGGCATCTGCCTCTTGCAGATAGGCGGTGAACTCTTCACGAATGCGTCGTGCATCGGCGAGGTTGCCGAGGACGTGGATTTTTTCGCGCGGGAAAATCATGCGGCGCAGGTTGGGGGTCGAGCCGGTAGCAATGAGCAAAAAATCGAAGGGAAGGGACTGGTTCCGGAGCGTGACGGTTTTCGCGGCCAAATGGATTTCGGTGACAGCCTCGGGAATAAGATGCACGCGGCGGGGGAGCCGCTGGGCCAGCGGGCGGTAGGCGATGGCCTCCCGTACCCAGCCGCCGGCCAAATCAGGCAGCAGCGGCAACATGGTGGCGACGGGGCTGGGGTCAAGCAGCGTAATGTCGGCATCCGTTGCCGCCAAGGCGCGGGCGGCTTGCTGGCCGGCAAAACCACCACCTAAAATGATGACCCGTTTTTTCATAGTCCAGTAAACTACTTCACAATGCTGAAAATGCAAAAAACGGTTTTGAGCTAATGAATTTGATGGGCAATCCATTGCCGTTGCGCGGGTTGGACTCGCGGCGGAAGAGAGTTGGCCCTTCCCCCTTGCCAGCGCTGTGCCGATGGAGGATACTGCCCCATGTTCTTCAAAACAGAACGGACGAGCTATGCGCATTGTGATTATAGGCGGCGGCCAAACGGGCGCGCACTTGGCGGAGACCCTTTCCCCCGACGGGCACGACGTGGTGTTGATTGACTCATCGGCCGAGGTGCTGGCGGAACTGGACGCGCACCTCGATTTGATGACGATCCAAGGCGACGGCGCCAACCCCGAAACCCTTGAAAAGGCCGATTTGGAACGGGCCGACTTGGTGGTGGCGGTCACCGGCCGCGACGACACCAACATTCTCGCCTGCATTTTTGCCCGGCAACGGGGGGGGGCGCGGACGGTGGCGCGGGTGTCGTCCTCGGCCTACACCACCAGCCGGCACCTCGATTTTCGGGCGCTGGGGGTGGATTTGCTGGTGAACCAGTACGATGAATACGCGCGCGATTTGTATAACGTCCTGCGCCTGCCGGGGTCCATCGAGGTGGCCGATCTGCTGGGCGAGCGGGTGATGGTGGTGGGGATGCCCGTCCATATGGATAGCCCGTTGCTGGGGCAGGCGCTCAAAAATCTGGCGGGCAAGGAGTGGCTCAAGAGAATCCGCTTCATGGCGCTGGTCCGGGCGGATCAGGTGATGACCCCGCACGGCGAAACCACGTTTTTGGTTGGCGACGATGTCTATTTTTCCGGTGCACCGGATGCTGTGGCCGATTTCCTGCAAAAAGCATGGCCGGAATATCGCCCGTTCCAGCGGGTGGTGATTGCCGGCGGTGGCGATCTGGGCCTGGAACTGGCCCGGATGCTGGAGCATACCCGGATGCAAATTGTGCTGGTGGAGCAGGACGAAGAGCGCGCGGATTATTGCTCGGCAGAATTGAACCGCACGTTGGTCATCAAGGGCGACGCGTTGGATCAAGAAACCCTTGCCGGCATCGGCGACGCCACCGACATGGCCTATGTGGCCGCTACCGGCAGCGACGAACACAACATCATCGGCTGCCTCGTGGCGGAAAAATATGGCGCGCGCTTCACCGCGGCCCAGGTGGGCAAAAAGGAATATATCGGCATCGTCAACCAACTGCGGCTGCTGGACCGCATTGTGGACCCGCGGCTGGCGATGATTAATTCCATCCTGCATTTTGTGCGCGGCAAGAATGTGCAGGCGGCGGCGGTTTTGTCCCGCTTGCCGGGCGAGTTGATTGAGCTTCGCCTGACCGCGCAACACGAATGGTCGGGCAAGGCCATCAAAGATCTCAAATTGCCGGCCGGGGTGATTGTGGTGACGGTGTTGCGGCAGGATCAGGTCAAGACCGCCATCGGCGATCTGGTACTGGCGGTGGGCGACCGCGTGGTGGTGTATTGCCTGCCGGCCGTGCTGCCCAAGATGGAATCGCTCTTTACCTCGTGAGGGGAACGTCGTGAATTTCAAACCGGTATTCCGGGTCATTGCCGCGCTGCTCGGCGTGATGGCGCTGCTGATGGGGCTTTGCGGCGGCGTTTCGTACTGGCAGGGGGAGGCTGCGGTGACGTGGCGCGCCCTGCTGCATTCGGCTGGTGGCACGCTGGTGGTGGCGGGGATTCTCTGGGCATTGACGCGCAACCGGCAGGAGTTGTCGCGGCGCGACGGCCTCGGCGTGGTGACGTTCGGCTGGCTGCTGGCCGGGCTGGCCGGCGCCGCGCCCTACTGGCTTTCCGGCGTGATTGCCTCGCCCATGGCGGCGATTTTTGAATCGGTTTCGGGCCTGACCACGACGGGCGCCACGGTGATTCCTGTGCTGGAGGGCGTGCCACGGGGCATCCTGCTCTGGCGCGCGCTGACCCAGTTTATTGGCGGCATGGGCGTGCTGGTGTTGGTGATGGCGGTACTGCCGTTTTCAGGGGCGGGGGGGATGCAGTTGTTCCGTGCGGAGATGCCGGGGCCCACCAAGGACCGCATCGAGCCGCGGATGGCCTCCACCGCCAAAATGCTGTGGGGGGTGTACCTCATTCTGGCGGCCGTGCTGTTGGTGCTGTTGCGCGCCGGCGGCATGACGTGGTGCGACGCCATTTGCCATTCGCTAACCACGGTGGCCACCGGTGGATTCTCCACGCGCACCGCCAGCATTGCGGCGTTTGACAGCGTGTATATCGAAACCGTGCTGACGTTTTTCATGCTGCTGTGCGGCGTCAACTTTGCCGTGCACTACCGTGCGCTGCGCGGCGATGTCGCGGCGTGGTGGCGCGACGCGGAAGCGCGGTTCTTCCTCGGGATTTTTGCGGTGGCGGCGGTGGCCGCAACATTCGGGCTGCATCACGCGCGGGCGGGGTTGGCGTGGTCGAGCGCCGCGCGGGAGGCCGCGTTCACTTGCGCCAGCTTGATTACCTCCACCGGGTTCAGCACCGGCAACTTTGATCTCTGGCCTGCGCTGCTGAAATGGATGCTGGCGCTCCTGATGCTGATGGGCGGGTGCGCCGAGTCCACCGCGGGCGGCATCAAGGCCGGGCGCATCCAAGTGCTGCTGAAGACCGTCATTCGCGAAGTGCGGCTGTTCATGCAGCCGCAAGCGGTCATCCCGGTCAAAATCGGGCGCAAAGTTTTGAATGATGAACTCCTGCGCTCCATTTTGGCTTTTGTGCTGCTGTTCTTCCTGATTTTGGTGGGCGGCATTGCGGCGTTGCTGCCGTTTATGCCGGACATCCAGACGGCGGCATCGGCGGCCATCGCCAGCTTGAGCAACGTGGGGCCCGGATTTGCCGGCGTGGGGCCGGCCAGCTCTTATGCGGCCATCCCCGCGGGGGGGCAGGGGATTCTGGCGGTATTGATGCTGGTGGGCCGCTTGGAATTGTTCACGGTGTTGGCCATTTTGATGCCGTCGTTCTGGAGAAAGTGATGGCGCGTCTGCCGTTGTTCCCGGATTTGGCGGCCAGCGCGCATTTGGCCGATGTGCAAGTCCGGCAAACGCTGGCGCTGGGGCTGTTGCCGCTGGGCGTGGCCGTGCTGCTGATGGCCGCAGGCTTCCCGCCCACGGGCTTGGCCGTGACAGCGGGACTGGTCATGGCACTGATGGCGCTGCTCTGGCGGCAATGGTGGCGCGCCCAACGCGGCCGCGCGCGTGGCTTCTCCACGCTGCATTTTTTGGCGCGATATTTTTTCGTGGCGGCGTGTCCCGTGCTGCTGTGGCTGGTGTTCGGCGGCACCATTCTCGAACTGACGGGAGCCTTCCCGCCGATTTTGCTGGCGCTGTTGCTGGCCATCCATCCGGTGGGCTTGATCCTGCGCGCGCGGAGCGGGCCGGACCCGAGCCTTTCGCCACGGAATGAATTGGCGCGGATCATCTGCCAGCAAACGGAAATGGTGCTGCTGGTGCTCGCGCTGGCGGGGCTGTTAAGCGGCGCAGTACTGGATGCCAACCGCGATTACCCCACTGAGCCGCTGCCGCTGCTGATCGCCATTTGGCTGTTGGCGGTGGTGGTATTGGTGGCCGGCGTGGTCACCAGCTACGCGCATGCCAGCCAGCTCCGCGGCCACCCCGGCCCGCCCCAGCCGCTCGATGATCCGCCACCCGCGCCGCCTGCCGATCAGCCGGCGCGCTACGGCTCCGACCGGTTTTGAACCGCTGGATTTGTTTGCGCGTGGCGCGCGGGAAAGGTACAGTCGGCACTCATTATTTTTCAGCCAAAGGATGCTTCAATGAAAATGCGGACACATACCTGTGGTCAGTTGCGAGCCACCGATGACGGCGCCGAAGTGCGCCTATGCGGATGGGTGGATAGCGTGCGCGATCACGGCGGACTCATTTTTTTGGATTTGCGCGACCGCTACGGCGTGACGCAGTGCGTTTTCGATCCGCAGGACTCGCAGGCGGCGTGGGATGCCGCGCAGGCATGCCGCGGGGAATACGTGGTCCAAATCACCGGCCAGGTTCGCCAGCGCCCGGCGGACATGGTCAACCCGAACATCCTCACCGGCGGCATGGAAGTGCGCGCCACCGGGATCACTGTCCTGAACAAGGCGCACACCCCGCCGTTTCCGCTGGAAGATCGCCAGGCGGAGCTGGTCAGCGAAGACCTGCGGTTGGAATACCGCTATTTGGATTTGCGTCGCCCGGCCATGCAGCAGGCGCTGGCCCTGCGCCACCGCCTGATTCAGGCCGCGCGCAACTATTTCGACGAGCAGCAGTTTGTCGAAATCGAAACACCCATCCTGACCAAGAGCACGCCGGAAGGCGCGCGCGATTACCTCGTGCCCAGCCGCGTGTGCCCCGGCTCATTCTTCGCGCTGCCGCAAGCCCCACAGCAATACAAGCAATTGCTGATGATGGCCGGCATGGACCGCTATGTGCAGATTGCGCGGTGTTTCCGCGACGAAGACCTGCGCGCCGACCGCCAGCCGGAATTCACACAGATTGACCTCGAAATGTCGTTCGTCACCGCGGATGACATCATCGCCACTGTGGATGGCCTGCTGGCGCGGCTGATGGCCGCCGCCGAACTGCCCGTGCCCGAACTGCCCCTGCCGCGCATGACCTACCGCGAGGCCATGGACCGCTTCGGCAGTGACAAGCCCGACTTGCGCTTCGGCATGGAAATTGTGGATTTGGCCAACGTCTTCAAGGGCACCCAGTTCAAGGTGTTTGGCCGCGCGCTGGAAAGCGGCGGCGTGGTCAAGGCCATCAACGCCAAGGGGCTGGCCCACGCGCCGATCAAGCTCGTGGAGGAAGACTGGACGGGCTTGGCCAAGGAGGGCGGCCTTGGCGGCTTGGCCTATATTCGCGTGCAGGAAGACGGCACTTGGAAATCGCCCATCGTCAAGTTCTTCACTGAAGCCGAGAAAACCAGCTTGCAGTTGCTGCTGGAGATCCAACCCGGCGACCTGATTTTGTTCGGTGCGGATACCGCGTCCAAAGTGCTGCCGGTGCTGGGCCGGATTCGCCTGCTGGCGGCGGCGTGGGCCAAGATCATTCCCGACAACGTCTTCAAGTTCACGTGGGTGACGGATTTCCCGCTGTTCGAGCGCAATGAGGAAGGCCGGCTGGTCAGCGTCCACCATCCGTTCACTTCGCCCATGCCCGAAGATATTCCGCTGCTCGACACAGACCCTGAAAAGGTCCGCGCGCAAGCCTACGACATCGTGCTCAACGGCACGGAGCTGGGCGGAGGCAGCATCCGGATTCACGATCCGCAATTCCAAGCGCGTATGTTCCAGCTTCTGGGCTTGCCCGAGGCGGAAATTCAGAGCCGCTTTAGCCACCTGATTCGCGCGCTGGAATACGGCGCGCCGCCGCACGGCGGCTTGGCCATCGGCGCGGACCGCCTGGTCATGCTGCTGGCCGGACGGCACAGCATCCGCGATGTCATTGCGTTCCCCAAAACGCAAAAAGCCATGGACCTGATGATGAACGCCCCCGCCCCGGTGGATGACAAGCAACTGCGCGACATCCATATCAAGTTGGCGGTGGCGCCCAAAGTGGACGCTTGAATCCCGCCGGCCAGCTTGTCCTGAACGCCATTCGTTTTGAATACGAATCGGCCGCATGGACGCTGGCAGTACCGACCCTCACGCTGGGCTCCGAGCCGTTGTGCGCCATCATTGGCCCCAATGGTTCAGGCAAAAGCACCTTGCTCAAAGTCGCTGCGGGCCTGTTGCGGCCCGCCGCGGGCGAGGCGCGCTGGCAAGGCCGGCGCGTAGCGGATTATTCGCGCCGGACTCTCGCCCAACAGGTGGGCTATTTGCCGCAAGAGTGCCCCGTACTGTTCGATTACACCGTGGAGCAAGTCGTGTCCATGGGCCGCCACGCCCACGGCGGCGTGCTGGAACTGACCACCCCCGGCGACCGCGCCGCCGTGGACCGCGCACTGGCGGATGTGCGCCTAATGGATTACCGCCAGCGGCGGCTTTCGCAGCTGTCTGGCGGTGAGCGACGGCGCGCGTGGCTGGCCGCGGCGTTGGCGCAGGAGCCTGCCATCCTGCTGCTGGACGAGCCCACCCAGGCGCTGGATGTGCATCAGGCCGCGGCCATGATGGAGATTCTGACCGCGCGCGCGGCCGAAGGCTTGCGCGTGGTGGCGGTATTGCATGACCTCAATCTGGCGGCGTTGTTTTGTCCGCGGCTGGTGCTGCTGGCGGGCGGTGCAGTTGTGGCCGATGGCCCGCCCGCGGAATTGCTGACGCCGGACCGCCTCCGTGCGGTGTATGGCGACAAGCTGGACGTTGTGCCGCATCCGCGCTCCGGACAACCTCTCGTCTTGGCGGCGACCTCATGAAGCGCAACCAAATCATCCTGTTGGGCGGGTTGAGCCTCTTATGCTTGTTGCTGTTGCCGTGGGTGGGGCCCGAACGCTTGAGCCTGCGCGGTCTGTTGGCGTGGGGCGGGGACTGGACGGCGGACCAAATTATTTTTGTCCAATTGCGCCTGACGCGCGTGGTGCTGGGGTTGCTGGCAGGCGGCGCACTGGCCATGAGTGGCGCAACGCTGCAAGTGTTGTTCCGTAATCCGCTGGCGGAGCCTTGGACGCTGGGCGTGGCCGGTGGTGCGAGCTTGGGCGCATTCATCGCGCGTCTGTGCCCGATCTGCTGGTGGGCGTGGGGGCCGTTCCACTCCGGACAGTTGCTGGCCTTGCTGGGCGCGGCTGGCGCGCTCCTGCTGGTGGGGGCCGTGGCGCGGCGCGCGGGTGGCGCGGGCACACCGGCGCTGCTGCTGGCCGGGATCACGCTCAGCGTGGTTTGCGGCGGAGCCATCATGATGATTAGTGGATTTGTGTCGCCATGGAAGTTGGCGGAATTTCAGCGCTGGCTGCTGGGCGGATTGGATGCCGCCAGTTGGGGCGACGTAGCCGCGCTGTTGCTCTTGGTGGTGCCCGGCGGCGCAATCCTGCTGGCGTTGGCCCGGCACTATAATCCGCTGGCGCTGGGCGAAGACATGGCTGCGGGGCAGGGCGTGGATGTGGCCGCCGTGCGTTGCTGGACGGCCATCGGTGCGGGCGTGGCCGCCGCTGGCGTAGCCGCCGTGGCCGGACCGATTGGCTTCATCGGGCTGCTGGCGCCGCACGCCGTGCGCCGGTTGGTTGGTCCCGATATGCGCCGCGTGGTTCCCGCTTCCTTTCTGCTGGGCGGGAGCCTGCTGGCCGCCTGCGATGCCCTCGGGCGTTGGGCCGCCGCGCCGCTGGAAATGCCCGTGGGCGCGCTGACCGCGGTGCTGGGCGGCCCCGTATTTCTCTGGCTGCTCGCCCGCCGGTGATTGCCAAAAACGCTTGTTTGCGCGGCGGGGCGCTGGCATCCTTCGGGGCATGAACCCTTTTGAGCATTTCGTGCTGACCCGGTGCAACGCGCCGCTCAAAGCCGCGGACACCGCCGCCGAACACAACAACGACTGGCTGACCCGCCGCTTCGACTTGTTTGAGCGGGTATGCCTGCCCTCCATGCAGCGGCAATTGGAAGGCGCGTATCAATGGCTGGTCTTCATGGATTGGGCCACGCCGGTTCATTTCAAGGAACGCATGGCGGCGTTGTCGGTGCGTCACGAATTTTTGCGTCCGGTCTATTGCTCGCACTTCGATGAAGCCACGGCGCTGGCGGAAATTCGCCGTCGCGAAACCGCTGGGCGTGCTCGCGTGACCACGCAGTTGCCCTGCGCGGCTGCGCTGCATCCGCGCATGGTGGAGCAAGTGCACGAGGCCGTGCGCCAGCATATCGCCAGCCACGATTTGCAACGCGGGTTCGCCATCAGCTTTCCGCTGGGCTGCTGCGAGCGCAAGGGCGACTTTTATCTCCGCCGCGAGCGGGCCAATCCGTTCATCAGCTTTGTCTCAGCGCCGGAGACAGAGCGCACGGCGCTGGCCGGTTTGGCGGATGTGCCGGTGGTCACGCGCACCCGCCGCCCGCTCTGGTGCGAGGTCCTTCAGGATGACACCGACGCAACGAAACCCTGTGGCATCTATTGGCCCATGGGGGGCAGCAGCGAATTCGCGCCCGGCATCACCAACGGCTTCCGTCGCGGTGCGCTGTGGCAGGGTGCGGAAGTGGTGCGTAGCGCCTGCCGCTACTGGTTCGGGCGTTGACTCCACCGGTTGGATTGTAGGGCTGGAACGGTCGCAGACCTTCCAGCCTTGCCCGGCGGGAAGGTTTCGTTCCTCAACCATTCCCACCCTACAAAATCAGCCGGTTGGATTGTAGGTCTGGAACGGTCGTTGACCTTCCAGCCTTTTTCGGCGGGAAGGTATCGTCCCTCAACCATTCCCGCCCGACAAAATCAGCCGGTCCGATTGTAGGGCTGGAACGGTCGCAGACCTTCCAGCCGTTCTCGGCGAAAAGGTCTCGTTCCTCGACCATTCCCGCCCAACAAAAATCCCTACGGCACTCGCGCCAGCACATCGCTGGGCAGCCAGCCGCGCGTGGAATCCAGCCGTACTTCTGTCCAGGCGCCGCGTTGCGACACTTGGCGCACCAGCGCGCCTTCCGGAATCGCCACGAGCGGCGTGGCTGTGGCCAAGGGACTAGCCAAAATCTTTTGCTCCGGCTGCATCACCACGCACTCCGGCGCGGCGCGCAAATCATGGTGCGCCCACAATCCCGCGCCGGCTACTGCCAGCGCAACGGCCAGCGCGAAACACGCCGGACGGCTGATGAACCGTCCGCGTGGCCACACGATCCACGCCGCGCCCGCCGCGAACAGCAGCCAAAAGGCTACTTCCGCGCAGCCCCGCCACTCGGCGCGGCTCAAGTCCAGCAGCAGCGACATCACCGGCGTGCGCTGGGGCAGGGCGATGCCCGCCGATTGCGCGGCAAAGCCCAGATTGGCGCGGATGTCCGGGTCGCGCGGCAACAGTCGCTGCGCCCACCGATAGGCCAGAATGGCCGGGCCGAGGTGCCCGCTGCGGTAATGGGCGTTGCCCAAGTTATACAGCACTGCCGGCAAGGCTTGGCCCTCATCCACCAGCGTCTGCCAACCGGCGATGGCCTCCGCAAGGCGGTTGTCGTCGTAGGCGCGGGCAGCGTTGGCAAACTGGCGCGCGTAGCGGTGCGAGTCATCGCCATTGGCGGCGCGCGCGGGCAGGCCCAGCGCCAGCAGAACCAGCGCCACCGCACAACTCCAGCGCCACCGTTTCAGTTGGGCACCGCGCGCGATCATAGCCGGAGCCTTTCTGCGCGCCGCAGCAGGCCGGACACCGCGGCAATCCATTCGCTCAATTCCGCGCGGCCCATGGCGGCGGCGGAGGCATAGCGCACCTGATCGGAGCGGGCAAAAAATTCCTGCCACTTCTCTTGGTCGCTGGCTTCGGCATTGGCCGCTTGCAGCTTGGCAAGCATCAGCGGCGCATCCACCGCGCCGGGCGGCAGGTTGAGCCGGTGCCCAAAATAATCCGCCGCTGCCGCCGCGAGCGCGCCGAACACGTCCACGGGCGCGCCACCGGCTTTCAGCGCGGCTTCCGCCTTGCGCAAGTTGGCACGGGCGCTGCGCGGCGCTTTTTGGCGGCGGGCCAGTGCGATATCCGTCGCGAGCCGGTTGCGCCGCCGCGTGGCGATGTAAAGCCCGGCCAACGCCAGCGGCGCGGCGGCGTGCAGCCCCAGCCATGCCGGGCGGCTGATCCCGCGCGCGTCGGTCCGCAGCCAGCGCGCGGGCGCGGATTTCAGATAAACAATGTCTGTACCCAGCACGAGCGTGTTGCCGCTGCCGTTGGCTGTGCCCGGCACTTGCAGCAGCAAGGCGTTGGCGCCGCCCTCTGACGGATGCACCGTCAGCGGAAATGGCCCCACGGTTTGCGAGCGATATTGCGCCGCCACCGGATCAAAAAAGCTGAAACGCAGCGCGGGCAGTTCCGTCAACGATTCCGTGCGGGGAATGACCACCTGCTCAAAAGTTTTGCTGCCACTTTCGGCGGCGGGGGCGGGGGTGTCGCCGACTTGCCGCGCCTCGTAGGCTTTGAACGAATCCGTTTCCTGGAAGGAGGGGGGGAGGGCGGCGGCGATGTTGCCCGTGCCTTGTACGCGCAGAGTCACGGTGATGGGCTGGCCCACTTTCAGCTCACGCGGGCGCACGTCCACGGAAAATTCGTATTGCCCCACGGCGCCGGAAAAATCGGCCGGGCGGTCGGCGGTGGGGAGCGGGCGCACGACAATATCGGCAGGGGGCGGGTTCACGGAAACCGGCGTGGCGCTGGGGCCGCCGAATGGATCAAAGAAGCCGCCGAACGGATCATTGCGCCGGCGGTCCTGTGGATTCACCACGCCCACGCGCAGCGCGGGTTCCAAGTGGAACGTGCCAGCAGTCAGCGCCCGCGCCCGCGCGCGGAAACGGCGCAGGTTATAGATTTGCCCACTGACTTCTTCGCGGATCATTTGCAGCTCTTCAAAGTTGCTCAACACAAAACCGGATTCAGGGAAGCCGCCAAGCAGGTTGACATCGCGCGTCAGCTCGACGCCCGGCAGGGAATAGATGGCCAGCACCACATCGAACATCTGGTGAATGAAGGGCTGTTGCTCGGGCAGGATCAGGCGGGCAAACAGCATTTCCTGCGGCGAGTCGGCGTTGCCGCCCGCGCGAGCGCGTACTTCGATGGTCACGGCGGGGATGTCAATCTGCTCGCCATTGAAATCCAGATGATACGGCCCAATGGTGTAGGAACCCGCTTTTTGCGCGAACAGGTTATAGGTGAGCGTCACGCGCGAGCCACCCGTGCCGAACTGCATTTGCTGTCCGGTGCCCGTCATTTGCAGGCCGGCGATGGGCGGAAATTCCACGTTGGGCGCGGAACGCACGCCGTGGAAGGTGAGGGTGGCCTGGGCGCTCTCGCCCAGATTGAGCAGGCGCGGCTGGACGTCAAACGTCACTTGCGTGGCACCCGCCGGTAGCGCCGACGCGAGCAGCCAGCCGGCCAGCAACCAGCCGGCCCGGCGGGCGGCCGGGGGGTGGGCGGAGCTACGGTTGGTGGCGGCCTGTTTCATGAATCGGGATGGCAGTCTAGCCGAAGCCGCGCGAGCCGCCAATCCCATCTTCTGGCGCGGCGGGTTCACCAGTCCTTTTCCACCGGCACAGGGCGGCCGAGGAAAGGATGCAACTGATCACGTTGCTGCTGCTCCTGCGCCTTCATGGCATCGAGAAGCATGGCGGCTTCTTCGGGCGTCATGGTGTCGGATGATTTTTCCGCGGGTTTTGGCTGGTTGTTTTCATCCGCGTTTTGGTCGGGTTGTTCCTGCGCGGCTTGTGGTTGTTCTTGCTGTTGGTCCTTTTGCTCCTCCGGCTTGGGTTGCGGTTGCGGCTGCTGATCGCCCTGTTTGTCTTGCGATTGGTTTTGCTGGTTCTGCTGGTCTTGCTGATCCTGTTTATCCTGCTGGTTTTGCTGTTGCTGCTGTTGCAACTGTTGGAGTTCCTGCTGCTTCAAGACGGCCAGCTCGTAGTTAGCCTTGGTATCGAGGTCGCGCGGGTCGAGGGCCATGGCGCTTTCGTACATTTGAATGGCCTCGCCGATGCCCGCCGAGGCCGTGGCCAGCTCCTGCGTGGAAAGATTCGCCGGCACCGGCGCGGCGGATTGCGCGTTGACCTGATGAAACAGCGCGTTGCCGCGGTTGTAGTAGGCGCGCGCCTGCAACGCGAGGTCCGCGCCGGAAGCGGCGCGCGCGAAGGAGTCCGCCGCACCCTTGAAGTCGCCCGCGCCGTAAGCCGCCAGCGCGGCGTTGTAGTATGCCGCCGCGGGGTCCAACTTTTCGGCGGGCGCGGCGGCGGCCGCGGCCATGAAATTACTGTGAGCGGCGGGGAAGTTGGTGGCTTGGAACGCCTGCGTGCCGGCTGCGAATGCTGCGCGCGCACCGGGCGCTTCCGCGGCTTGCGCCGCGCCGGCCAGCGCCAGCAGCAGCACGCCACAACGGAATCCTGTTGGCCGCCGGTTCATGCGGCCCTCCCGTTGAGGCTGCGGCGGTCGCTTAGCAGCACTTCCCACGCCAACAGCACCAAGGCGATGGCCAGCGGCCAGACAAACCGCTCCTCATAAATCTTGGCGGTGCGGGTGTCCTGTTCAGAGCGTTTGAGCTTGGTGATGCTTTCGTGAAAAACTCGTTCCAAACCGGTATCGCCCGGCGCGGAGCGCACGTAGGTGCCGCCCGTGCCCAACGCCAGTTTTTGCAGCACGTCTTCGTGCAGCGTGGTTTGCACAATCTGTCCTTGCCGATCCTTGAAGTAGCCGCCTTGCTGGTCGCCGGCGGGGACCATCTCGCCCTCCAGCGTGCCGATGCCGATGGTATAGACCCGGATGTTTTTGGCTTTCAACTCGGGCAGCAGGGCGAGGGGATCGCCCTCGTGGTCTTCGCCATCGGTAATGAGCAGGATGACGCGGTCCGCGGCGCTCTCCGCCGGGAACGCGTTCATGGCGGTTTGCAGCGCCTGCGCAATGGCCGTGCCGCCGCGCGGAATAATGCCGGCATACAGATCATCGAGCGTCATGGTGAACGCGGCATAATCCACGGTCAGCGGGCACTGCACGATGGAGGAACCCGCAAACGGCACGAGGCCCACGCGGTCACCGCGCAAGTTGCGCAGCAAATCGCGCACGCCCCACTTGGCCTGCTGCAGGCGCGAGGGCTTGATGTCCGCCGCCAGCATCGAGCGCGATGTATCCAGTACAATCATCAAATCCAAGCCCTTGCGGCGGACTTCCTCCCAATGGAAGCCCCATTGCGGGCGGGCGAGCGCAACAATCAAAAACACCAGCGCCGCCAGCCGCAGCGCCAGCCGCGACCGCGCGCGAGCGGGATTCCACGCCGGCGCCAGCGTGGGCAGTGCCTCCGCCGCCACAAGGCGGTGGATGGCGCGCCGCCGCCGCTTCAGCAAGGCCAGCAGCAGCGCTGCCACCGGCGCCAGCAGGAGCAGGGCAAAGAGCATTTCTCCGTGGCCCCACTTCAGCATGGCAGGCCTCCGAGGCGGGTATAGCCCAGCAGCGTTTCCAGTGCGAGGGCCAGCAGGCCCAGCACCAGGAACGGCTGAAACTTTTCTTCGTAGCGCGTGTACTGGTTCAGCTCGATCTTGGTTTTCTCCATTTGGTCAATCGCCTGATAGGTTTCCTCCAGGCTCTTGAGGTCCGTGGCGCGGAAGTAGCGGGCGTGAGTGATCTCGGCAATTTTCTTGAGCGCGGCTTCGTCAATCTCGTTGCCGGCCTGCATGAAGCCGAAGATGCCCTGCCCGCGCGGGCGGTCCGCGCCGGCGCCAATGGTGTAAACCTTGATGCCCAGCGCGGCGGCGGCCTGCGCGGCATCCTGCGGTGACATACGCCCGGCGTTGTTGATGCCGTCGGTCAGCAGAATCACCAACTTGCTTTTCGCGGCGGAGTCGCGCAGGCGGTTGACGCCGGAGGCGATGGCGTCGCCAATGGCGGTGGCGTCTTCCAGCATGCCGGTTTGGAGACGGTCCAGTTGCAACAGCAGCCACGCGTGGTCGGTGGTGAGCGGCGCGATGGTGTAGGGCATGGCGGCAAACGCCACAATCCCCATGCGGTCATCCGGCCGCGCCTTGATGAATTGAGTCAGCACGGACTTGGCGGCATCGAGCCGGTCCATGCGCTTGAGCGCGGTGGAAAAATCATCCGCGCGCATGGAGGTGGAGGTGTCCACCACCAGCACGATGTCCACGCCCTCGGTATCCACGCGCGACTCGGTGAGCCCTTTTTGCGGGCGGGCGGCGGCGGCAATCAGTAGCAGCAGGCCCGCGGCCAGGAGTGCGGGCGGCAGCCAGCGCAGTGCCAGCCATGGGGAGCGCGGCAGGTCGCGCAGTGCGGCCACATCGGAGAACGCCAGCGGCGCGCGCCGCCGCCGCGCATAACGCAGCCACACCGCGCCGGGCACCAGCAGCGCCAGCAGCCACACCAACGGATAGTGCCAATGGATCATGGCGCGCCTCCATTGGCGGCGGGCGCCGCGGGGGTGGTTTCATGCACGAGGCGTTCAGCGGATTCCAGCGCGCCGCGCATGGCGGATTCATCCGGCGCGTGACGGGCAAACTTGACCAAGTCGCTTTGCGTGAGGAAGTCGGCCACCAGCTCGCGATGGTCGGCGGCCAGTTGGCGGGCGGCGGCGGCCTCGCGGATAAACTCCTCCGTGGTGCGCTCCGGCGCGCGCAGGCCGAAGCGCCCCTCCAGGTAATGCCGCACAATGCCGGAGAGCTCCACATAGAATGGCTCGAAGCGCCGCGCGGCGATCCAGTCCTTGGCGCGCAGCGCGGCCAGCGCCGCGAGGGCGACTTCGTGCGGCGGGGTGGGCGGCGGAAAATGGAGAAACGTGCGCGGCGTGCGCAAAAACGCACGCAACGCCCAGCCGGCGGCCGCCAGCAGGGCCAGCGCCACGCCGGCCAGCCACAGCCAGCGCCCGCGCGGCACGGGCCAGCGGGCCAGCGTGCTCTTGGCGGGGCGGATTTGCTGCTCGCCGGGTTGCAGCGCGCTAACGACCTCCAACGCCACAAACGGATACGCATTGGTCCAGTGCAAGCCCGAAGGCAACGACACCACAATCGCCGCGCCTTCGCCGATGATGTGATTGGTGATGGTGAGCGAGGTCAGCTCCAGCTTTTGTTCGGTGCGCAGCAGGCCGTTGGGCAGCTCGGTGGTGCGGATGTGCGATTCGCGCACGATGACATCCTTGCCGCGCGCGGGGTCCGGAAAGGTGATTTGCGTGCCGGCGCGGTGCAGCACATCCAGCGAGAGCGTGACCACATCGCCAATATGGATGGTGTTGGTGGACAGCGTGGCGGTGACTGCCGCATCCTGCCCTGGCGGCAGTGTGGCCGGGGGCGTGGCGGCGGGACGGCAACCCACCAGCGCGAGGCTGGCCGCCAACGGCAGGATTTTCCACACTGTGGAAAAATAATTTCCACGCTGTGGAAAAAACAACGCCGCGCCGCCCAAATTTTTCCACACTGTGGAAAAATATTTTCCACACTGTGGAAAAATAGACCCGATTTTTCCACGCAATGGAAAATAGGCGAGTGCCGAGCCCGAGCCCGAAGGGCGATGGGCGAACGCGAGCTCTATAGCGACCGGCGCAGCCGGGCGAGCAAGCGAGCCATAGCGAGCGCAGCGGCAACCTTTTGGCGATTTTTCCACACAATGGAAAAACTTTGGGGTTTTTGTTCCACACCGTGGAAAATCCCGCCCATGCGGGATGAATAACTTTTCCACGCTGTGGAAAACCCGGCCTGATTTTTCCACGCAATGGAAAAACTTTGAACGATTTTTCCACGCAATGGAACGACTTTGCGCGATTTTTCCACACTGTGGAAAAAATTTTCCCACACTGTGGAAAAGTACGGGAGTGGGGTGGGGCGGGGTCATCGGCGCTGCTCCCGGCGGCGGAAAAAGCGGACGAGTTCGCGGTCGTAGCGCTCGCCGGCGTGCAGTTCGATGGCGTCGGAATTGGCGCGGGCCAGTTGGGCGAGCAGCCGCGTGCGGCGTTCGGCCTGCCGGGTGAGCAGGGCGCGGCGGGTGGGGGCGTGGCTGGTGTCCAGCCAGAGACGGCGGCCGGTTTCCGCATCCTGAAAATCCACGAGGCCGACGGCGGGGAGGGCGTGTTCGTGTTTGTCGCCAATGATCAGGCTGACGAGGTCGTGGCGGCGGGCGGTGGTGCGCAGCAGCCGGTCGCAATCCGGGGCGATGAAGTCGGAAATGAGGAAGGCGACGCAGCGGCGGCGGACGACTTGGTTGAGGTAGCGCAGGGCGGGGGCAAGATCGGTGCGCGGCGAGACGGGGCGCGCGTTGAGGACTTCCGAGATCACGCGCAGGACGTGGGTGGGGCCCTTGGCGGGCGGAATGTGTTTTTCCACGCGGTCAGAAAAGAGGATCAGCCCCACGCGGTCGTGGTTGGTGATGGCCGAAAACGCGAGGACGGCGGCCAGCTCGGCGGCGAGGTCGCGCTTGAGCTGCGCGGTGGAGCCGAAAAGGTTGGAGGCGGAAATATCCACCAGCAGCATCACCGTCAGCTCGCGCTCTTCCGTGAATTTCTTGACGTGCGGGTTGCCGGTGCGGGCGGTGACGTTCCAATCAATGCTGCGGATGTCGTCGCCGGGGACGTATTCGCGCACTTCCTGGAACTCCATGCCCTGCCCCTTGAAGACCGAGTGGTAGCGCCCGCCGAAGACATCGTGGACCGCGCGGCGGGTGCGGATTTCGATCCGCCGGATTTTTTTGAGGATGTCGCGCGGAATCATGGCGGATTCAGGCCGGCGGGGGCCCCCTTACGGCACGGGGAGTTCGTTGAGCAGGGTGGTGATGATGGCGTCGGCGGTCAGGTCGTCGGCCTCGGCCTCGAAGGAGGGGATGATGCGGTGGCGCAGGACATCGGGGGCGATGGATTTGACGTCCTGCGGGGTGACGTAGCCGCGGCCTTGGAGGAAGGCGTGGGCGCGTGCGGCGAGGGTCAGGTAGAGCGTGGCGCGCGGGGAGGCGCCGTAGCGGATGGCGTCGGCAAGCTGGTCGAGCTTGTGCGCGGCGGGGTCGCGCGTGGCGAAGACGATGGAGAGGATGTAGTCCTTGATTTTGTCGTCCACGTAGATTTCGTCCACGGTGGCGCGGGCGCGGCGGATGGCGTCGGGCTCCACCACGGCACGCACGTTGTGAGTGACTTCCGTGCGGGCGTTGGCTTCCAGAATGCGGCGCTCCTCTTCGCGCGTGGGATACTTGACCACCAGCTTGAGCATGAAGCGGTCAACCTGCGCTTCGGGGAGGGGGTAGGTGCCTTCCTGCTCAATCGGGTTTTGCGTGGCCAGCACCAGGAACGGGTCCGGCAGCCGGAACGTTTCCGGGCCGATGGTCACTTGCCGCTCCTGCATGGCCTCCAGCAGCGCCGATTGCACCTTGGCCGGCGCACGGTTGATTTCGTCGGCCAAAATAATGTTGGCAAAAATGGGGCCTTTGCGGGTGCCGAAGTCGCCCGTCTTGGGGTTATAGACCTGCGTGCCGACGAGGTCGGCGGGCAGCAGATCGGGCGTGAATTGAATGCGGTGGAAATAGGTGTGGATGGCGGCGGCCAGCGTTTTGACGGCGAGGGTTTTGGCCAAGCCGGGCACGCCTTCCAGCAGCAGGTGGCCGTTGGCCAGCAGGCCGATCATCAGGCGGTCCAGCAAATAGCGCTGGCCCACGATGACTTTCTCCAGCTCGGCGCGCAACGCCGCGACAAAGGCGCTGTCCTCTTTTACTTTTTCATTGATGGCCGTAATTCCGGTGGCGCTCATGGTGTTCTCCTCACGACCGGCAAGGGTCAGGGTTGGCGGGCCGCAGTTTGCGGGGCGGTGGCTTTGGGAATACGGATGCAGAGCCGGTCGTTTTCGTTGGTGACCTGGCAGGCGGCGTTGGCCGCGACCGGCCCCGGCAGCAGCACGCGGGAGCTGAAGCGCTGCGCGGAGGTCGAATGCGCGGTCTGCGTGTTTTGCTGCGCGGTGACGCTCAAGAGCCGGCCATCAAGCTGCACATCCACGCTGTCGGGATCGGTGTTGGGCAGCGCGAGGGAAAGTTCGTAGGCGTCGGGCAGCTCGCGCAGGTTCATGGCGGGCGAGGCCGGCAGCGCGGACCAGAGGGAGTCGTCCAAGCCAAACAGCGCGTCAAAGTTGGCGGCGGCGCGATTGGCCTCCGCCATCATGCGCTCCATCTCGAGGCGCATGCGGTCCATCGGGTGGACAAGGCGGGGCGGGGGTGTGGCGCGCTGGAAAGCGGTCCAGCGCGGCAGTACGGAAAAAGGTGACGGGGCATTCGGTTGTGCGGAGGGCTCCAAGGAGGGGGGAGTGTCCGGTTGGGTTGCGACCGCAGGTGGGTTGTGGTGTCTGCGGTTGAATGCCCCGTCAAAGTAATTTTTGGCCAGCCAGCCCAAGATGACCAGTTGCAGCACCAGAATCCACCGCATCAGGCGGCGATCGCCGGCGGGTTTGGGCTGCTGAGTTGTTGCTTGGTCTGTCATGGCATCTTTCATGGAGCAGAAGCCATGCCAAGTTTGCAGCGCACCATATAAAATGCGCCAGATGGCCGAGATTGCTCGACTTTTGCTCTCCCGATTTATTCCGAGCCACACCCCGCGCGCCAAAAAGCCCGCCCGCCCTGCGACATTTTGTCTACTTCACCAAATCTGATGCGGTAGGAAGCAACTCAAACCGCGCGTGCGGCGTGGGTTTGTGCGGCGTGGGCGCGGAGGGCGGGATAGAAGGCGTGGAATAGCTGTTGGAAGTGGGCATCGTGCGTGGCGATGTCGGCGGTGGCGCCGCGCAGGGCGGCGGCATCCCGGCATCGGCATACGGTCTTCTCAACCAATATCAGCGATAAAGCTGAGGCGGCTTGACGCTGATGGCCAGGAGCACCTTGTTCGATGCTTCATTTCCTCCGGTTATCTTTTGCAAAACACTCGCCGCATGTATATCCGTCAGGGCCATGGGCATACCCGCCATTGCCCAGTACAATTACCTGTCCGCATTTTGAACATTTTGTTGGTGTGAAAGATGGCGGATCGGGCATTTTTTCAAAATTATACTCGTTGGTTCCGTACCAGACGACCATCTCTGGTTCAAAATCAGAGCGACACTTCTTGCACGTCTTCCAGTCGCCTTTATGGCCCTCATTGTAATGATAGCCACAGAGGGTGTAACGTCGGTGATTTCTGGAGCAACTGTTTCTTGCGTACGAAAACATCACATACTTGTGTTCGTCGTCGCAGATCCAATTACCGCAGCATTCGGTCTTTATCAGGTTCTTGGTTTTGCCGCAGAGCCCACAGCGCGGCTTGTCCGCTTTCTTCTTGGTTGGTGATTTCATCTTTTTCTCTTTCATAGAACGCCTTGTTCAATACTCTTTATGAAACGGGGGCAATATCTTCAGGGGTATTTGCTGAAGTAATGTCATTAAACTGATTGATCAGAACATCGCCTTCTGGGAAACGGGCAACGATCTTCAAATCAGCACCCATAACGAAGAGGATCTTGCGCAGTGTGCTAAGATAAATATCGGATTGACGCTCAAATTTAGAAATAGCGGCCTGTTTCATTTTTAGTGACCGGGCTAATTCATCTTGCGTCAGTTTAAGGGCTTGCCTCAAATCTTTTAGTGCCATTTCGTTTTTTAGGACCTCAGTTTTTAAGCGAATGCGCTCACGGCGATCCCTCGGCATATTTTCAAGAAGTTTTTTGAACGGTCTGCTCATGATATCAGTCCTTCCTTTCTCAGTTGGGCAAGATGATTGTCATACAATTTATCCGCAATCGGCACATTTTCTTCGTACCATCTATCATTGCCTTTCTTATTTCCGCCCAATAACAACAGCGCCGTTCTTCGCGGGTCAAACGCGTATAGCACCCGATAAGGGTCACCCGCATGTTGGATTCTAAGTTCTCTCATATGATTGTGCCGTGAACCCTCAACGCCTGAACTATACGGAAAGGGTAGAGACGGTCCCTTTTCTTCAAGCAATTTTACATAAGCCGCTATGTCATCCTGCTCGTCCTCAGAGGTGATTCCACCAAAATTCGAACTCTCCAACATATTCAATTTCCCACATATATTTATAACCTTACCGTTCTATAACCCATTAGTTATAACCTGTCAAGTGAAAGAATATTTTTTCGGACGTCAGCGCTCTCCGCGCGGTGCACGTAGTGTGCCGTACGGTGAAACGTCTTGTTCGCTTATTTGTTTGAAAGTTCATCTGCGGCTCGTTGAAGCCGGCTGTCGAGTGTCCATAGCGAAGTATGGGCAATAGCACAGGATGCAAGAAGATGAACATCTACCAATCCCAGGCCGAGTCCGGATAGACGGTGTTGTCCGATGAAAAAGAGTATCTCATCGTCAGAGACGCATTCTACCGTGGGGAGAGCCTGAAGCAACGCCAGAATTTCTTTGCGGCACTTGAGATTTCCACAGGCCAATTCGCCGATAACCATTGGATGGCATGCCACTTCGTCCCTCAATAACAAATCGGCCAAGGCGTCATTGCCATTGCGCAAGTGGTCAACCCATACGGAAGTGTCAACAAGCATCATTTATGGAACCCTGCGCCGTGGGATAGGCCGCAATCCCCGCTCCGATCTGCCCAGTCTGGCAAGCCTTGCCGCGCTAGCTCGTGCAATAAGGGCTTCCAGCCCCATGTGGACAAGGGCAGTCTTCTCTTTAACTCCCGTCAAAGCAGAAGCCTTGGAGAGGATCTCTTCTTTGATGATGATGGTTGTTCTCATACTCATGAATATGCCATATGAATATGCATGGGTCAAGGCGTGCCTCTCCACCACTTTGTTAGGCCATCAATCTCAAAGAAGGCGCAATGGCTGGGGTCAGTTTCATAAACTGATATTATGGCGGGGGGGGGGGGGGGCGAAAAACCGGGGGGGGGGGGGGGGGTGGGGGGGGGGGGGGGGGGGAGCTCAAACCGCGAGGGCGGCGTGGGTTTGGGCGGCGTGGGCGCGGAGAGCGGGGTAGAAGGCGTGGAATAGCTGTTGGAAGTGGGCATCGTGCCTGGCGATGTCGGCGGTTGCGCCGCGCAGAGCGGCGGCGACGGGGGCGCGGGAGGCCACGCGTTCGAAGGTCAGGTCCAGACCCGCCAAGGTGGCGTAGGACAGCAGCCAGTCATCGCGGATGGCGCGGCGGATGACCCAGTTAAGCGGGGTATCGTGCGCGGCCAGATAGGCTTGGATTTCGGCGAGGCGGGCGCGCACGAAGGTGGTCAGCGGCAGTGCGGCATGGGCGTTCCAGTGGCGCGACAACTGGTGGTCGAGGGCGATATCAATAATGATGCCCGCCAGCCGGTTGCGCGGCGGGGCAATGAGCCGGCGCGCGGCGCGGATAAGCGGATGGGAATCGGTGAAGACATCAATGGCGCGGTGCAGGCGTACCCCGGCGGCAAATTCCGGGTCTATGTCCGTGGCGCCAAAGCGGCGCATGAAGTCGGCCAGCAGGTTACCCGCGGCCATGGCGACCGGCTGCCCGGTGGAGAGGTGCAAGTGGGCCAGCAGGTTCATGGTTCAGGGCGGGGGTGGGCAGGGGGTCAGGTGGGGGCTAATTTCTCAAAACCTTGCGCGGCGGAGTTAGTACCACATTTAGTACCACATTAATGTGATTGGGGCGCCTTTGCTTCTTTCCGTTGTCTGCCTTAGCGTTTGGATCGGTCATGGCTCGCGTTTGTGTAACTTCGGGGGGGGCAGGGGGTCAGGTGGGGCCGAGGGGGTTGACGATTTTGGAGAGGTAGTTTTCCAGCTCGCGGCCATATTCGGTATCCTTGCCAGCCAAGGTGAGTTGCTTGTGCAGCATGGAGAGGCCTTGTTCGCCGATTTCGGCTTCCTCGGCGGAGGCGTAGCGGCCGGCGGGATTGGGTTCCAGAAAACGCTGGAGCAAAATGAGGAACTGCGCGTTTTGGCGGACGTGTTCGGGGAGGATGTCGTAGAGGCGGCCGGGGAGGTTGTTCTTGGCCTTGAGCAGTTCGGATTCCGAACGGGCCACTTCCGGCGAGAACAGCCGCTCGCCGCGGAGCATTTCCAGCCCTACGAGGCCGAGGCTGTAGATATCGGAGCGCGTGCGCGCGACGCGCTCGGTGTGGACTTCCGGGGCCATGTAAACGGGGGTGCCGAGCAGCAGCGTCATTTTTTCATCCACGAGCATCGCGCGACCATAGTCAATCAGTTTGACGTAGCCGAGGCGGTTGATCATGACGTTGGCGGGTTTGACGTCGGAATGGATGAAGCCCATTTCGTGGAGGGTTTCCAGGCCGCGCAGGACTTGGCGCAGGATGTAGAGCGCGATGCCCGGCTGGATCATCAGCTTGCCGCCCTCCTGCCGGAAGATAACATCGGTGAAGCGGCGCCACTCGGCGTCGGTGGAGCGCGCGCGCACCTGTTCGAGGTGGGTGCCATCGAGCAGCTCACGCAGGGAGATGCCATCCACCACTTCCATCTGGATGTAGCCGATGCCGTTGCTTTCTTCGTAGATGTCCGGCGCGACGAGCGCCGGGTTCTTCACCAGTTGCAGCTTGGACGTTTGCGCGGCGATGCGCGCCATGTCGGTCCAGTATTTTTTTGCGCTGCCGTAGATGGAGGGATCGAACAGCTTGATGGCGTGGCGGGTGACGCAGCCGCGGGCGCCCTGCCGCAAGCCCAGATAGACGATGCCCTGCCGCCCGCGGCCCAGCTCGCGCGGGAAGCGGTAGGCAATGGGATGATAAATGGCGCGCGCGGCCAGAATCGCGCGGTAGTTGGCGGTTAGCTGCCGGCTGCCGGTACCGAGCGGCACGCGGGTGGGGGCGAGGTCGCGCAGGATGGAGGCATCCGTGGGCGCCTGGGTATCGGTGACGGTGGTATCGTCCGGAGTGACGCCGGGGGTGACGTCAATCGCGGTAGTCTGATCAAATTGGACGGGATCGTTGGGCACGCGGGAGAGTTTACCTAAAGGCGGCGCTTTGGCAATATCGGTTGCCGATGAGCGTCCACGCCGACCAGTCCATGTGGTCCCGCCATGAGCGGGAGTTCCGCCGCCGGGTTTATCCGGCGGCGACGGCGGCGGATTGGCAGGATTGGCGCTGGCAGTTGCGCAATCGCGCGCGTACGGCGGCAGCGGTGCGCCGCGCGCTGGGCGCGGTGTCGCCGCGGGAGGCCCGCGGACTGGCCGCGGTGCGGGCGTGGCGCATGCCGCTGGGCATCACGCCGTATTTGCTGGCGCTGTTGGCGACGGAAGCGCCGGATGGCCCGCTGCGGCGTACGCTCCTGCCCGACGAACGCGAGGGAATCCGTGCCCCCGGCGAGTTGCTGGATCCGCTGGGCGAGGAGGCGCATCAAGTCGCGCCGGGGTTGATCCGTTCCTATCCCCACAAGGCGCTGTTGCTGGCCACGACGGACTGCGCGTGCTTCTGCCGGTTTTGCACGCGGGCGCGCACGGCGGGCCGGCCGGCCGCGCGCTGGGCCGCCGCGCTGGCGTGGCTGCGCCGAACGCCGGAGATTCGCGATGTCCTGATTTCCGGCGGCGACCCGCTGACGCTGGACGATGCCGCGCTCGGCCGCCTGCTTGGCGAGCTGCGCGCGATTCCCCATGTGGAGCTGTTGCGCATTGGCACCAAAATTCCGGCGGCGCTGCCGCAGCGCGTCACGCCGGCCTTGGCACGGCTGTTGAAGGCGCACCGGCCTTTGTGGCTTAGCCTGCATTTTACGCATCCGGCGGAATTGACGCCACGCACGGCGGCGGCGTGCCGCCGCCTGCTGGATGCCGGCATTCCGCTGATGAGCCAAACCGTGCTGCTGCGCGGTATTAACGATGACCTCCCCACGCTGTGCCGGCTGAACGAAGGCCTGCTGACGCTGGGCGTGAAGCCCTATTACCTGCATCAAGGCGATCTGGCGGCGGGCACCGCGCATTTGCGCTCCACCGTGGCGCGCGGGCGCCGCATTTTGCGCGACATGTGCGGCCTGACCACGGGCTACGCCGTGCCGCATTTCATGCTCGACCGTCCAGGTGGCGGCGGCAAAGTGCCGCTGGGCCCCGCCTGGCCCTTCTGACCTGTTCGCGTTCTTGGCGTCTTGGCGAGCGAGCGGGTTTTGTGTTGCGTGCTTCTGTGTTGGATTAGGAGGATTTCTTGCAAATTTTGGCGGCGCAAAAACCAACCGGCGTCTTTTCCGCCCTGGCGCGCCGCGTCCGACCACTCGCGGACACGAGTCCAGCTCGGGTCGTCCGCAACGCGCCATCATCAGAAAATCCGCCGCTTATTTTTGCGTAGCAACCTCGCCAAAATCCGCAAGAAATCCTCCGCATGCAGGTGCTGCGCACAGCGGACTGCAGAGAGGTCAGAGTTCAGGGTTCAGAGTTCAGGGAGCAGCCATGTGCTGCGCACGGCGGACAAGGCTCGGCCCGGCCTTATTGTAGCCGGCCTCGGTGAGGCCGGTGTCCGGAAAAATCCCCGCGGTCACCGCCCGCGGCTACAGTCAACAGCCGCGCCCTTTGTAGGCTGCCGTTGTACCGGCAGCGGGCTGTTGGATATCCTGTCTTATTGTAGCCGGCCTCGCTGAGGCCGGGGCTGTTGGGTTCTCTGTTTTTCCGTTTGTGCTTTGGTTCGGCTGGCGCTTGGGGTGGAGGATTTCTTGTGAGTTTTGGCGGCGCAAAAACCAACCGGCGTCTTTTCTGCCCTGGCGCGCCGCCCCGCCTCGCGGGGCGCTCGGCGGAGAGGTCAGGGTTCAGAGGTCAGGGTTCAGAGTTCAGGAAAAAGCCGTGTGCTGCGCACGGCGGACAAGGCTCGGCCCGGCCTTATTGTAGCCGGCCTCGGCGAGGCCGGTGTCCGGAAAAATCCCCGCGGTCACCGCCCGCGGCTACAGTCAACAGCCGCGCCTTTTGTAGGCCGCCGTTGTACCGGCAGCGGGCTGTTCGGCTGTTCTCCTGAAGCCTGCAACCTTTAACCTACAACCGTCTTCTCTGTAGCCGGCCTCGGTGAGGCCGGGGCTGTTAGAACGGCGGGAAGGTCTGTGACCGTTCCCGCCCTACAATCGAACCGAAGCTGGAAGGTCTGCGACCGTTCCGGCCCTTCTATGGGGGCCGTCAAGTCATGGCGATGGCTTTATTGTCTTACTGTCCT
>ENA-UPSM01001944-UPSM01001944.1-activated-sludge-metagenome-genome-assembly--contig:-NODE-1944-length-26165-cov-7.595749_pt1 | contig 26165 bp, 23 predicted proteins | sample MGYA00238181_ERZ773283 | MGnify/ENA primary metagenome ERZ773283 (study PRJEB29023, sample SAMN05720199) | activated sludge metagenome | isolation source: Anaerobic digester | place: Japan...
GTCAGCGCCCTGCCCAAGCTGCAGCTGCTCGTGGGCGCGCTGCTCAAGAGCCTCTCGGCGATGGGCTACGTGAGCCTGCTGCTCGCGTTGTTCTACATCTACGCGGTCGCCGGCGTGCAATTGTTCGGCCGCACCGATCCGGCCCATTTCGGCTCGCTCGGCACCGCGCTGCTCACGCTGTTCCGCATCGTGACGCTCGACAACTGGGGCGACCTCTACTTCGCCCAGACGGCGCATGTGCCGGCCGTGAAAGTCGCGCTCTATTTCGGGACCTTCATCGTGTTCGGCACGATGATCATCCTGAATCTTTTCATCGGCATCATCATGAACAGCATGGCGGAAATGCACGCCGAGATCGCCGAACGCGACCGGGCGCAGCAGGCCGGAGCGACCGCCGCCCCGACCGTGGAGGATGAGCTCGAGTCCGTGGAGCGGGAGATGAAAGCGCTGCAGCTGCGCCTGGCGGGCCTGCGCCGGAGATGGAGAGCCGAACCGGACCAGCCGCTCCCACCCGAAGACGCCGGGGAACAGGCTTCTTGAGCCGGCCCAGTCATCGGTTCGTGGCCACACGCCTCGCGCGCGAGTTCGGACCCGGAATCGTGCGGGCCACCGGTCTCGATCGATCGATTCCACTCATGCCGAACTGCGGGCTTGCGCCCGGCCGGATCTCGTGGAGCCTCCCGCCGTCCGATCCGCAGTTCAGTTGTCCGGTTTGTCAGATCAGGTCTGAAGACTGTGAGTAGCTCCCGCGCCTGAGAATCGGCCGGGGTTTTGCGCAAGAGTACTTCGTCAGAGGTCGTTGCCAGAAGACTGAATCGATCAGGTAGCCGCATCGCGGTGTCCGTGTCCGTGCCTCGCCACTGCATCCGCAGCGCGCGCCCTTCTCCCGCGCACCGAGGTCCGAACGCCGACGCCAAAGCCAGGCCCCGGGAGCATGTGAGCCGCTTCGCCCCGCGCAGCGCGCCACGGCCCTCCGGGGGAAACCATGAGTGCAGGTCAACCAGTTAGGAATTCTCCTCCCGTGAAAATCTCCAAGCTTCTCGACTCCCACCGCGTCATTCTCCAACAAGCCCGGCTGGCCAATCTGGCCCAGGCTTTCCTCACGCTGCGGCGCCTCGCCGAGCGCGTGCGCCGCGGCCGCCTCGGCGGCCACGTGCAACTGCGCCAGCCCGACGCCGCCGAGGACCGTTTCTGGGCTTCGCTCACCGCGCTGGAGGGCAGCCAGTCGGTGCTCGAGGAGCATTTCACCGACGAGGAACTCATGGAATTCGCCGATGCCGTGGCCTACCTCCGCGACACCGACGCGCTCGATGTCACCTTCCGACTCGAACATCTGGATGCGCTGTTCGTGCAGCCGGTCGAGACCGAGCTGCGCCGCGCCGGCGTCGAGTTCGACCTCGAGACCGAGGCCGCCAGTCGCGCCCCGCAGCCGGACGGCGCCGCGAGGCCGGCACCGCGCGCCGACCGCCACCGCGGCGAGGCGCCGCGGCAACGCTGAGCCCAGGTCCCGGCGCTTGCGCTCCGCTCGGGCGAGCGCGAGGCGCCGCGGCCGGCCGCACGATCCGTCACTCATCCAGGCATGCCGCGTAGGGTGCGAGCTTGCTCGCACCGCTTGGCAAGAGCGACAAACAGACGGTGCGAGCGGGCTCGCACCCTACAACCGGAAGTACCGGCACGGCAGAGCGATATCCGCGCCGATTGCATGGTTGCTCAGAACCGGCCGACCACGCTGGCGCCGAAGTAGAGCGGGCTCTCGCCATTCAGCTTCACGTCGCGGTCGATGTACTCGAAACGTTGGTCGACCACCCGCCCGAGCTCCGCTCGCACGCTGAGCGCGCGACCGAACGCGTACTCGGCCGCGAGGCCCACGCGGATCTCGCGATATTCCAGCCAAGTATCCGCCAGCGACGGACCGAGGCGCTCCGCGAGCGCACGAGGATCGTCGGCGAGGCGATAGTCGCCGCCGTTGATCGTCGCCACCGCCCGCAGGGTGAGTTGTTCGGTCGCGCGCCAGCTCACGCCGGATTCGGGCCAGCCGACCTTGAGCTCCCACTCCGGGGCGAACTGCCACGCGACGCCCGCGATCGGCAGCACCGCGATGTCCGACCGCGCGCCGTAGCGCAGGCCGAAGCTCCAGGTCAGCTCCGGGCTCTGCACGTAGCTGGCCAGTGCCAGCACCGGCAGGTCGAAGCGCGCGGAGGAAAGGTCGCCGTCGGTACCGGCAAGGCGGGGCGTCGCGGTGACGAGCAGCCTCCACTTGTCGTCGAACGTGTGCGCCACACCCAACGGCGCCGCCAGCGAGGCGAGCGCTTCGGGCAGCCAGGTCGTGCCCGCGAGGTCCAGTTCGTGCCGGGTCCACTCGAGGCCGTAGAGCAGCTGCGTGCGTTCGGCGAGCGGCGACCGGCCGCGCAACCCGAGGCTGAGGGAGTCCACGCCGACCTCGGCCGCCGGACCGGCGTCGAGGTCGGAGCCCGCGGTATGGCTGTAGCGCGCGGTCAGCTCGAGGCCGCCGCCGCGAGCGACCGGCTGGGCCAAGGCACCCACGGCGCCTAGTCCGAACAGAAGACAAAGGAGCGGGGCGACGAAACGGAGCTGAGTAGTCATGAGTTGAGTCTCCAGAGGGTGAAGGTGAGGAAGGTGGCGAACGAAACCCAGGCCAGGTACGGCGCGAGCAGCCACGCGGCGGCGCGGCTCGTGCGCGCGAAGGCGACGATGGTCGCCACGATGGCGGCCCAGAGCACGACGATCTCCAGCAGCGCGAGGTCGATCCGGTGGAAGCCGAAGAAGAGCGGCGTCCAGAGCGCGTTGAGCGCGAGCTGCGCGGCGAACCAGCTGAGCGGACGCCGTTGCGCCCCCCAGCCGCCGCGGCGCCAGACCAGCCACGCCGCGGTGCCCATGAGGAGGTAGAGCGTCGTCCAGACCGGACCGAAGACCCAGCCCGGCGGGTTCCAGGCCGGCTTCACCAGCGCGGCATACCAGGCGTCGGGCCGCGCCCACGAGGCCGACACCGGCGCCGCGAAACACGCGAGCAGCCAGAACACCAGCCCGGGCCAGAGCGGGCGCGGCGTGGGAAGAGATTCGGTGCGATCCATGGGTGAGTGGAGTATGTGAGCCGTCGGCCGTGCCGGGCAATCGGAAACACGCCAGCAGGCACGCTAGCAGCGCGACTCATGCGCGAGCGTTCGCGGCCACACAGAGCAACTCCGGTGATGGGGCGGGGTTTACGCCCGCCATGCAGAGAACCCATAGAACCGGTCTCCGACCGGTCGCCGCGGGCACGAGCCGAAGCGGATGGCGCGCGGAGAGTTTACCCGCCAGAGGCGGCGCCGCAGGCGAACCGGGACCGGCCCTCCATCCGAGATCATTTCGGGCCAGCCGACAGAACGCGCCGCTCACGCCGCCTCGGCCGGCAGCGCCCAGCCGCGGCGCCGGGCCCACACGCCGACGGCGGCGGCCTGACGCTGCAGAACGAACTGGGCGATGACGGCGTCGTCGAGCAACCCGATCTGCGGCACGGCGTCCGGGATGCGGTCGGCGTTGCGCATGAAATAGAGCAGCGAGAAGGCGATCTCGCGCAAGGCCTGCGGCGCGATCGGCGTGCCGGCGGCGGCCTCGTCGAAGACCGCGGCGAGCAGCTCGAGCCGGCCGCGCAGCCGTTCGGATTCGCCCAGCGCGGCGATGCGCAACTGCAGGGAAAGCCGCTGCTCGCGCAGCATCGTGAGCGCCTCGGCCGAGACCAGCTCGGCGCCCTGTTCGATGAAACGGCCCACGCCGGCCAGGCCGGCGCGGCGACTGGAGGCCAGATGGCGCTCCAAAGCCGGGGGAAGACGTGTGAGTTGGGTAGTCATGGGTGGTTGGAGTGGAGGGTTGGGAAAAGCGGCGGTTCAGACGCGCGGAGCGGCGGCGGGTTCCACCTTCCGCGGGCGCAGGAGCGAGACGACGACCGCGGTCGTGAGGATCGCCACGATCACCCCGAGGGAGAGCACCGTGTCGATCTTGTAGGCGGTGTGGGCGAGCAGCATTTTCACGCCCACGAAGCTCAGCACCACGCCCAACCCCGTCTTGAGGTAGTGGAACTTGTCCATCATCCCCGCGAGGGCGAAGTAGAGCGAGCGCAGCCCGAGGATCGCGAAGACGTTCGAGGTGTAGACGATGAACGGGTCGCGGGTGACGGCGAAGATCGCCGGGATCGAGTCGACGGCGAAGACCACATCGGTGAACTCGACCATGAGCAGGCCGACGAAGAGCGGGGTCGCGAGGAGCACTCCGTTCTCGCGCACGAAGAAGCAGTCGCCGCGGAACTCCGGCGTGACCGGCATGAGCCGCTTGAAGAGCCGCACGAGCGGATTGCGCTCCGGATGGATCTCCTCGTCGCTCTTGAGCAGCATCTTGACGCCGGTGAAGACGAGGAACGCGCCGAACACGTAGATGATCCAGGCGAACTTCGCGATCAGCGCCGTGCCGAGCAGGATCATGAGCAGCCGCATGACCAGGGCCCCGAGGATGCCCCAGAACAGCACCTTGTGCTGGTAGTGCGCCGGCACCGCGAAATACGAGAAGAGCATCGCAAAGACGAACACGTTGTCCGCACTCAGCGAGTACTCGATCACGTAGCCGGTGAGGAACTCGAGCGCCTTCGGGCCGCCGGCGAAATGCCAGACGCCGGCGTTGAAGCACAGCGCGAGCGTGATCCAGGCGGCGGTCCAGCCGAGCGCCTCCTTGAAGCCCACCGCATGCGACTTGCGGTGGAAGACGCCCAGGTCGAGCGCGAGCAGCGCCAGCACGAAGAGATTGAAGCCGGTCCAGAGCCAGAAGGTCGTGGTCATGTATCGAGATCGCGGAAGCGGGGCTCAGCTGCGGGAACCGGCCACGCGGCCGGGGGCGATCATGCGGGGGGCCAGCAGGTGGCGCCGCAGGCGGCGGGCCGCGCGGTGGATCGCGCCCGCCTTGAGCTGCTCCAGCACCTTCGCGAAGGCGTTCTGCGGCGTGTGGTCGACCGCCTCGACACGCAGATCGGGGCCGGGGACGAGCAGATGGGCCGAGACCCGATAGGCCGGGCTGGCCGCCGGCAGGTGTTCGAGGCGGATGCGCGCCTCCTCGATCCGGACCAGCGGGAGCAGCCCGAGCAGGCTCTCCTCGATCCAGTGGTTGAGACGGGCGGTGGCGCGAAGGTTGGCGTGTTGCACAATGAGCTTCATGGCGGACAAGGGCTCGGGTTGCGGTTGGTGGGTTCGGTTGACGGCGCCACCATACCCCCGGCCGCTTAATTCGACTAATACCCGTTTTCGTGTTTTCACTTAGCTTATTCCTAACACGATCACCGGCATGGACTGGCTGAACTACCACCATCTGCGCTACTTCTGGACGGTCGCGAAGGAGGGCGGTCTCCAGCCGGCCGCCACCAAGCTCCACGTCTCCCCGCCGTCGATCTCCGCCCAGATCCGCGAGCTCGAGGAGGCGCTCGACGTGAAGCTCTTTCGCCGCAACGGCCGGCGCAACGTCCTCACCGACGCCGGCCAGATCGCCCTGCGCCACGCCGAGGAGATCTTCGGCCTCGGCAACGATCTCGTGAGCGCGCTCAAGCAGCGCCCCACCGAACGCGCGCTCAAGCTCCACGTCGGGGTGGCCGACTCGTTGCCCAAGCTCGTCACCTACGAGATCCTCCGCCCCGCCCTCGCACTGCCCGCCGTGCACCTGGTCTGCCGCGAGGGCAAGATCGACGACCTGCTCGCACAGCTCGGGGCGCACCGGCTCGACATCGTCCTCGCCGACGAACCGGCCTCGAGCAGCGTGAAGTTCCGCGCCTTCAACCACCGGCTCGGCGAGTCCGCCGTCAGCTTCTGCGCCGCCCCCGCGCTCGCCACCCGCCTGCGCCGCAACTTCCCCCGGAGCCTGCACGCCGCCCCCGCGTTGCTCCCGGTCGAACACACCCCGCTGCGCCGCGCGCTCGAGAGCTGGTTCCGCGCGCGCAAGGTCGCCCCCCGCGTCGTGGCCGAGTTCGAGGACCTCGCGCTGATGAAGGTGATGGCCGCCCAGGAACAGGGCTTCGTGCCGGTGCCGAGCGTGGTGTTGCGCGAGGCGGTCGACCGCTACGGCCTGCGCGAGATCGGCGCGGCCGAGAACTGCCGGGTCGAGATCTTCGCCATCACCGCGGAGCGCAAGATCACCCATCCGGTGGTGACAATCCTCACCGACCACGCCCGCCGCCTCGTGCTCGGCTGAGCTCGGGCCGCCCGGTCGCCCCGGGCACAGGCCGCAGGTGCCGGCGCGAGCCGGGAGTGTCCGGCCCGAGACCGGACCGCCGCACCCCGTGCCGCGATCGCCCGCCCACCCCGCCGCCCGGATTTTTTCTGGTCACACCCCCGGCCCGCCCTTAAGCCACAGCCCTTCCCAACACAGTGAGCACGCCCGCGACCGTCTTCGCCAACTCATCACACAACGCCGCTTTCGCGGCGCGGTTGGCGTGCGCGGGGTGCCCTTGATCCGAAATGGACGTTGCTGAAATCACGGCGAAAGCCCGGGTGCTCCTCGAGGCCCTTCCCTACATCCAAGACTTCCACGGCTCGATCTTCGTCGTGAAATACGGCGGGAGCTTCATGGACGACCCGAACCCCGAGGTGCGCAACCGCGTCGCCGTGGACCTCGCGTTCCTCGCCGCCGTCGGTATCCACGTGGTCGTCGTGCACGGCGGCGGCAAGGCCATCACCAAGGCCATGGCCGAGTCCGGCCTGAAGGCCAACTTCGTCAACGGCATGCGCGTCACCGACGAGGCCACCATCGCGATCGTCAAGCGCACCCTCGACGAGGTCGTCAACAAGGACGTCTGCCACGCCATCACGCTCGCCCGCGGCAAACCCTCCGGTCTCCCCGGCGACAGCGTGCTGCTGTGCGAGAAGCTCACCGTCGACGACGACGGCAACCCCGTCGACCTCGGCTTCGTCGGCGACGTCACCGAGGTCCGCGTCAAGGTCATCAAGAAGGAGATCGCCGAGGGCCTCATCCCGATCATCTCCCCCGTCGCCGAGGACGCCGACGGCCGGCCCTACAACATCAACGCCGACGTCGCCGCCGGCCGCGTGGCCGCCGCCCTCAACGCCCGCCGCCTGGTGTACATGAGCGACGTCCCCGGCCTGCTCTCCAATCCCGCCGACCCGGGCTCGCTCATCTCCACCCTCAAGGTCAGCCAGGTCGACGGCCTCAAGAAGACCGGTGTCATCGACAAAGGGATGCGCCCGAAGGTCGCCAGCGCCGTGCGCGCGCTCGAGGACGGCGTGCAGCGCGTGCACTTCATCGACGGCCGCCTCCCGCACAGCCTCCTGCTCGAGATCTTCACCGACAAGGGCATCGGCACCGAGATCGTCCAGGGATGAACGCGCCTCCGGCGCGTTCATGAGGGCGCGCCGCCGAGCCGTCGCGCCCGGGTCGGGGACCTATCGCCGTGACCGCCTCCCGTTTCCTGGCTCCCCGATTTCCACCTTTCCTCTTCCGGACGATTCCGCAGGCGGCGCCGGCATTGAATTCCGCGCCGCCTGTTCCGTTCCCACAACCGATGCATAGCCTCCAGCAGGAAACCCGTCTGCGACGATGAGTCGTCGCCAACTCCTGTAGGCGGCTTCACCGAAGCCGGCCCGGCTCGCATCCCGCCTCCCGCGCCGCCCTCCGTGCCGCCCCCCCGCGAGAGAATTCGTTTCCCGATTTCCTGAGTTCCAGATTCGCTCCGGATCGCTCAGTCTCTCCCGGCGCTGCCTGCGCCTCCCGTCCCGCCTTCCCTTTTCCGCAATCCGCATTCCGCCATCCGCAATGAACAGCCAGACGTTCTCCCCCGCCCCCGCCGCCACCGCCGCCGCCACCGAGGCCCACTACGATGCCTACGTGATGAAAAACTACGGCCGCCCCGCCGTGACGCTCGTCCGCGGCGAGGGCCTGCGCGTCTGGGACGACCGCGGCAAGGAGTACCTCGATTTCTGCTCGGGCATCGCCGTCAACGCCCTCGGCCACTGCCACCCCGCGTGGGTCAAGGCCGTGCAGGCCCAGGCCGCCAGCCTCGTCCACGTCAGCAACCTCTACCGCAACCCGCAGCAGGGCGAACTCGCCCGCCGCCTCGTCCGGCACGCCGGCCCCGGCCGCGTCTTCTTCTGCAACAGCGGCGCCGAGGCCAACGAGGCCCTCCTCAAGCTCTCCCGTCTCCACGGTTACAACACCACGCACGAGGAGGGGAAACGCTTCAAGGTCCTCGTCGCCGCCCACGCCTTCCACGGCCGCACCTTCGGCGCCATGAGCGCCACCCCGCAGGCCAAGATCCAGAAGGGCTTCCGCCCCATGCTGGAGACCTTCGCCGTGGGCGAGTTCAACAACCTCCAGAGCTTCGTCGACCTCGCCGACGACTCCACCGCCGCCATCCTCGTCGAGACGATCCAGGGCGAAAGCGGCGTCACGCCCGCCACGCCCGAGTTCCTCGTCGGCCTGCGCAAGCTCTGCGACCAGCGCGGCATGCTCCTGCTCTTCGACGAGGTCCAGTGCGGCATCGGCCGCACCGGCACGTTCTACGGCTTCCAGCACTACGGCATCCAGGCCGACGGCGTCTCGATGGCCAAGGGCATCGCCGGCGGTCTGCCCATGGGCGCCGTGTGGGTGCGTGAACCGTTCGCCGAATACTTCACGCCCGGCTCGCACGGCACCACCTTCGGCGGCACGCCGCTGGCCTGCGCCGGCGCCCTCGCCGTGCTCGACGTGCTGGAGAAGGACGACCTCATGGGCGCCATCACCCGCCACTCCGTCGCCTGGCACGCCGCGCTGCGGCAGCTCGTCGCCGAGTTTCCGAAGCTCCTCAAGGAAGTCCGCGGCGTCGGCTACATGGTCGGCCTCGGCTTCCATGCCGACCCCGCGCCGATCAACGCCAAGCTGCGCGAGGCCGGCCTGCTCTGCCCGACCGCCGGCAACAACACGATCCGCTTCCTGCCCGCCCTCACCGCCACGCCCGCCGAGCTCGCCCGCAGCGTCGAGATCGTCCGCAGCGTGCTCGGGAGCTCGTGACGTTGTCTCCCGCCCGTGGGCGGACCCTCTGGCGCACGGGAGAACCCCCGTCCGCGCCCGCGCCACAACCGCCAGTCGACAGCCAGCGGGACGTCTCCGGGCTGGTCGGCCCACCCACTCCCTCAGTGGATCGACCGCTCATCCAGTCCCCATTGCGATCCGTATGGAGGATGGAAGCCTCCGGCCATGATCAGGATTGGAAACCCCAACGTAGTTCCACGCCTCGCCGCCGGGGCATTGCTCTTGTGCGGTACGCTCATGACTCCACAGAGCGTTGCCCAAGAAGGCCGAAACCCGATTCCGTTCCAACCTGAAGGGCTTGTCACCTGTCCTCGCCCACGTGAGACGGGGCCCATTCCCGACCGGGAGGTCGACGCGCGCTCTGGCGCGCTCCTCGCCTCCGCACTCCAAGCCGCCTTGGCCAAGGCCCCGGCCCAGCCCAAAGGCCTGTCGGTCGCCGTACTGGTGCCTGGCCACGGCTGGTGGACTGCGCAACGCGGCGCCGCCGGACCAGGCCGCTCCGTCGGCCCGGCCACGCGTTTCCACGCAGCCAGCTCCGGCAAGCTCATCACGGCCGCTCTCGTCGCCTCGGCTGCGGTCGATACCAAACTCGACCTTTCGACGCGGCTGGGCTCCAACCCAGCCCTGCCAGCCCCGTGGAGTGCGATCACGCTCGATCAACTCCTCAACCACTCCGGCGGACTGGGCAGTTTCGACGAGAACCCCGCCTACAACCGGCTTGCCCCGGCCACGCCGCTCGAGCTGATCGCCCTCACCCCCGACGCCCTCGTTGCCACCCCCGGCACCTCCATCCGGTACAGCAACACCGGTTACATCCTGCTCGGGCTCGCGTTGGAGCAAGGGTCCGGCCGCACCTGGGGACAGCTCGTTCGCGAGCAGTTCCTCTCCGCCCTGCCTGGTTGCACCGCCCTGACTGCCGACGAATGCACGGACGGGACCCTCGCCCGCGGCTACCTCTCCGGCCAACCACTCCCCTTCCTTGCCGACTACCGAAACGCCTTCAGTGCTGGCGGCATCGTCGCCCGGCCGCTCGATCTCGCCCGCCTCTACGAAAGCATCCTCCAGGGGCGGATCATCTCCCCGGCCGCGGCCGAGTTTCTGCGGCAAGGGATGGCGTGCACCTCCACGGCTCCGCTCATGACCTGGGCCGGCCGTGGGATCAACCGGATTGAGACACCGAAGGGCGGATACCTGGTGCACGGCGGACACATCCCCGGATTCAACACCGTCGCTGGCCTCGACCTCGGCACGGGCGTCGCCGTCGCCGTCATGGCCAACGACGACGCCTTCACCCCCGGCCCACTCTTCTTCGCCCTGGCCGAGGCCGCCGCCCAAGCCCTCGCGGCCGACCGCACCGCCCTCGAGCGGTGGCGAATCCGCCATTTCGGCAGCCCGGAGAATACAGGGCCCGGCGCCGACGACGCCTGCCCCAGAGGCGACGGCGTGTGCAACCTCCTCAAGTACGCCCTCAATATGGATGCCGACGCGGCCGACTCCACTACCATGACCTTGGGCGGCAGCCGAGGACTCCCACGCATCAGTGCCGATGTCCTCGGACGACTCACGCTTGCCTTCGTGCGACGCCCCGCATCCGGCCTTCCAGGCATCACCTACACCGTGCTTTTCAGCGACGATCTGGTCCGCTGGTTACCCAACCCGGCCGCGACCGAGGCCGTCGAGCCGGTCGACAGCGAGTTCGAACGCGTTGTCGTCACCGATTCGGTGGTCGCGGCCCGTCGCTTCGCCCGCCTGCTCGTGACCCCCTAAGCCTCGAACACAGCCGCGCGGGAACTGGCTGCAGACGACACCTATGGCTGAGGACATTCGGCCAAGAATGCCATCTGGCGGCGGTCGATTTCGCCGAGCCGGGCCGTGGCAGATCTCTCCCTTGCTGCGACCTGCAAGCGGCAGCCCGGACCGTAAGCGCGGTGTCGGTTGCCTCCAGCTCCCTCCCGCGGTCCTCTCTCGCCCGCTCACGCCGGCCTGCCATCGTCGCGTCATGGCCCGACACGGCATCATCACCGTCTTCCTGAGACAACTGCTCGTCGGAGCCTTCCCGCTCGTCGCATCCGCCGGCCCGGCGCCGGCCGCGTTCACCCAGGAGCTCTACGTCTGGCAACGCGGCGCCGGTCCCGCCGTCCAGGCGGCGCTGCACGAGTTCGCCCCGCAGTGCGACGGCTTCAACGTGCTCGCCGCCGAGGTCTCTTGGCGCGCCGGACAGCCGCACCTCACCCGCGGCGAGCCCGACTTCGCCGCCCTCGCCGCGCTCGGCCGCCCCGTCGGCCTCTCGCTGCGCATCGGCGCGTTCGGCGGGCCGTTCGCCGGGGACGACGCCAACGCCCGCGCGCTCGCCACCCTCGCCGCCGAACTGCTCGCGACCGCGCGTCGCCATGGACTGGAGCCGGCCGAGCTGCAGGTCGACTTCGACTGCGCCGAGGCGAAGCTCCCCGGCTACCGCGCCTGGCTCGCCGCGCTGCGCGAAGCGGTCGGCCCCACACCGCTGGTCTTCACCGCCCTGCCGGCCTGGCTCGACCGCCGCGACGACTTCGCCGCTCTCGCCGCCGCCACCGACGGCTTCGTGCTGCAGGTCCACTCGCTGGAGCGCCCGGCCGGGCCCGACACACCCTTCACGCTCTGCGACCCCGCACGCGCCCGTGCGTGGATCCGGCAGGCCACCGGAATCGGCCGGCCCTTCCGCGTCGCCCTGCCCACCTACGGCTACACCCTCGCCTTCGCTCCCGACGGGAAGTTCCTCGGCCTCGGCGCCGAGGGGCCTCGCCCCCCCTGGCCTGGCGACGCCCTCCTGCGCACCGTCCGCGCCGACGCGGTCGCGCTGGCAACCCTGGCCCGCGAGCTCCGGGTGCAACCGCCCGAACACTGCACCGGCGTGCTCTGGTTCCGCCTCCCTGTCGCGAGCGATCGGCTCAATTGGCCCGCCGCGACACTCGCCGCCGTGCTGCGCGGCGAGGCACCCCGGCGCGCGCTTACGCTCGCGGTTCGCTGGCCGGAGTCCGGCCTGGCCGAGATCGTCGTCCGCAACACCGGCGAGACCAGCGAGCCGCCACCCGCCACGCTCGCCCTGCGCTGGCCCACCGCCGACCGACCGAGCGCCGCCGACGGCCTTGCCGGTTACCGGCTCGCCCCGGAAAGCAACGGCCGCTGGCGCGCAGTGAACAACTTTCCCACCCGAGCATTGCTGCGCCCGGGCAGCTCGGTCACCGTGGCGTGGTTGCGTTTTGCCCATGAGATTCCGCTCCAAGCCGCGGTGGTCGAGAAACCTTGAATGCGCCGCCGCGCTCGGTCTCGCCGCGCTCCCCGCGCTCGCGTGCGGCCCGGATTTTCCCAACAGCCATCTCGGCGCGACCGACGCCGAACTGCTGGCCGCGCCCGAGGGCTACTTCTCCTCGGAGCTCGCGCGGCTGGCCGGCACCCACCCCTCGGTCCACCGCGCGGTGGAGCCGGCACGTGAGTCGGCCGACGCGCATCGGCAGAGGATCGAGTCCAACCAACTCGTCGACGCCCTGACGCAAGCCGGCGCCGATCAGGCGGAGGCCCGGGTCCGGGCGCAGCAGTTCGCCCAGTGGCGCAGCGCACCACCGACACCCTCCACCGCCGAACCGCCGGGCATCCCGTCCGAGTTTCTCCTCTACGCGCGCGGCGCTGCGGCCTGGCGCGCCGGCGACTGGCCCGCCGCAGAGAAGGCGTGGACCGACCTGCTCGCCCTGCCCGAGGCGCAACGGCGTTTCCGCACCGTCTGGGTCGCCTACATGTTCGGCCGCAGCTCGGTGGTCGATGGGCAGTGCGCCTCCACCTATCCCCGGGCCGGGGCCCGCGCCGAGGCGCAGCGCTGGTTCCGCCTCGTGCGCGATCTCGCCGCCTCCGGCTGGCCCGATCCGCTCGGCCTCGCCGCCGAAAGCTACGGCTGGGAGGCCCGCGCCGCGCTCGATGCGGGCGAACCGGCCGAAGCCGCCAGGCTCTACCTCCGGCAATACTCCACCGGCGACGCCACCGCCTCGGCCTCCCTGCGCCGCGTCACCCGCCAGTTGCTCGAACCCAACCTCGACACCGAGGCCGCGCGCGACCCGCTGCTGCGCAGCCTGATGATCGGCTACATCGTCTCGCGGGTCGGGAATTCGCTTTTCGATGACGAGCCCGGCCCGCCGTTCGCGCGCTGGGCCATCGAGCTCGCCGCCGCCATCGAGCAGTCCGGCGCGAACGCCATCGCCGAAGCGGACCGGCTGGCGTGGCTCGCCTACGAGGGCGGCCAGTTCGAGCTCGCGGCGCGCTGGGCGAAGCTGGCCCCCGAGGACGCGACCATGGCGCGCTGGATCCGCGCCAAGCTGGCCTTGCGCGCCGGCGACACCGCCGAGGGCGCCCGGCTGCTCGACCGCGTGGCCGCGGCACCCGACCTCGACCTCGGCATGCGCGCCGCCGCCAACGCCGAGCTCGGCCGCGCCCGGCTCGCGCTGGGCGATTTCGAGAACGCCCTCGCCGCGTGGTTGCATGGCGGGCACTGGCAGGACGCCGCCTACGTGGCCGAGCGCCTGCTGACCGCGGAGGAACTGAAGGCGTTCGTCACAACGCACGCGCCGCCCGCCGCGATCAAACCGCCGACGGGCACCGCAGAAAACGGCTGGTATCGCCGCGGCTACCGGTGGCTCCCCGACAACCTCGGCACGGCGCTGCGCCATCTGCTCGGCCGCCGCCTCGCCCGCGAGGGCAGGGTCGAGGAGGCGGAACCGTACTTCCCCGAAGCCCTGCGCCCGACGCTGCACGCCTACGGCGCCGACGTGCGCACCGGCTTCGACGCGGAGCGCCCGGCCGCCGAACGCGCCGCCGCGTTCTGGCGCGCCGCGCAGACCGCGCGCGAACACGGGCTCGAGCTGCTCGGCACCGAACTCGATCCCGACTGGTACATCTGGGGCGCGCAATATGCCACCGCGCCCTCGGCCGAGTTGCGGCAGGAGAGCGCCGGCAACAAGAGCCGCACGTTCGCCATGCACGAGACCGAGCGGGACCGGCTGGAGCAGCTGCGGATCCCGACGAGGCGTTTCCACTACCGCTATCGCGCGGCCGATCTCGCCAGCTGGGCGGCAGCCCTGCTGCCCAACGACGACGAACAGACCGCGGCGATCCTCTGGCAGGCCGGCCGCTGGCTCGCCGGTCGCGACCCCGAGGCGGCCGACACCTTCTACCGACTGCTCGTGGTCCGCTGCCCGCACACCAAGCTCGGCCGACGAGCGGCGACCTACCATTGGCTGCCCGATCCCGCCCCATCCGCACCGGAGCAAGACGACTGCCCTCGCGGCCACGGCGACGAGTGACCTCGCCCGAGGTCCGAACCTGCCTCCGCGCCCAAAAACATCGCCCCGGAGCGGTCGCTTCGGGACGCCGCGGCAGGCCGTCACGTGGCCAGCCGCATCCCGTACGCCCGCCAACCGGGGTAGGCACCGACCAAATGGAAGCCGAGTTTCTCGTAGAACGCGATTGCGCCGATATTGCGCTCGCTCACGCCGAGATGCACCGCCGGCACGCCGCGTTCGCGCAACGCCGCGAGGAAACGCCCGATGAGCGCCCGGCCCCCGCCTTGGCGTTGGGCGCTTGGCAACAGGTCGATGTGCAGGTGCGCCGGATAGGGAGACAGATCGGGAAGCACCTCCCCGTAGCCCCGATGGATGCACCGCAGCAGATCCGCCTCGGGGGAGGAGTCGCTCTCCGCCGGGAGCGGCAGGCGCGCCCGCAGCGCGGGAAACCACTCGCGCTCGGCCCGCACGTTGAAGGCCGCCGTATCGGAAGTTCCCAGCACATAGCCGCAGACTCCGCCATCGGCCGTGAGCACGAAGCACAAGTCCGGCTCCAATACCGCGTAGGGTGCCGCGTAGTAATGCCCGAGCAGATCCGGATCGCGATGGAGCGGCGAGGCGTCGCGGCCGGCCTCGCCGGTGAGGAGGCAGATGCGCTGCAGCGCGGGCAGGTCGGAGGGGACGAAGGGCCGGATCGCGAAGGCCATGTGCGCCCAGGCTGGGGCGCGATCATCGCGCCCGCAATGCCGCACCGCGCCGCCGCTCCGCTCGCAAACGCTTCGTAAGAAACCGGCCGGCCGAAGGCATCCGCGTTGACCCGGCCGTCGCGCGCCCGCTTCGCTCGCCGCGCCACCACCGCCACACCAACCATGCGCTCGTTCCACCGCACCGTTGCGACCATCCTCGCCCTCGCCTCGCTCCTGCCGCTGCCGGCCATGGTTGATCGCGACCTCGACCGCATCTCCGACCTCTGGAACTCGCTGTATCCGACCGCCGGAGCACCCACGGCCGACCCCGACGGCGATGGCGCCACAAACCTCGCCGAGGCCCTCGCCGGCACCGACCCGTCCTCGGCCGCGAGCCGGTTCAGCGCGACGGCGGACACCGGCGCCTCCGGCGATCTCCTCCTGCGCTGGTCCGGCATCGCCGGGAAAACTTACCAGATCGAGTCGAGCGCCGACCTGCGCACCTGGGTGCCGTTCTCCACCGCCCGCCCCGGGACCGGGGCGGCGATCGCGGTGGTCCTCCGCGCCGCCGGGGCCACGGGCCCCCTGCCCCAGTATTGGCGGGTCGCCGTGTCCGACCAGGACACCGACGGCGACAACCTCGACGACTGGGAGGAGCACCGGCTCGCCACGGATCCCCTGAAGCCGGATACCGACGGCGACGGCATCGCCGACGGTTTCGAAGTCGCGTACGGTTTCGATCCCGAGGTTGCGGAGAACGGCCCGCGGGAGATCCCGCTGTGGGCAGAGACGGCGCCGGTCGGCGGCGGCGCGTCCGAACCGGCCGAGGCGTACAACGGCCTCACCCTCGACCGGGCCACGGCCGGCGGCCGGGCACTGGTGATCTGCCCCGGCGGCGGTTATGGCGGGTGGATGCTCGACGCCGAGGGCCACAACATCGCCGCTTGGCTCCGCGAACACGGAATCACGGGCTGCGTATTGCGGTATCGGTTGCCCGCCGGCCGGCCGGAGGTGCCGCTGCTCGACGCCAAACGGGCACTCCGCTTTCTCCGCGCCAACGCCGCGGCGCTCGGTCTCGATCCGCGGCAGATCGGCATCATCGGTTTCTCCGCGGGCGGGCACCTGGCCGCCTCCGCCTCGACCCTCCACGACGCCGGCGACCCACAGGCCGCCGACCCGGTCGAGCGCGTCTCCTGCCGACCCGATTTTGCCGTGCTCGTCTATCCCCTCGTGTCGATGACGGACGCGCTCACCCACGGCTTCTCGCGCGACAACCTCTTCGGACCAGGGAACACCACCCCGGCGCTGATCCAACGGTTCTCCGCCGAGCTGAACGTCACCACCGGCACTCCGCCCATGTACCTCGCCCACGCGGTCGACGACGCCATCGTCTCGATCGGGAACAGCCGAGTGCTCGCCGCGGCGCTGCAGGAGAAGGACGTCCCGCACATGCTGCTTGAACTGCCCGATGGCGGCCACGGCTTCCAGCACAACGGCGTGTACTACAGCGGTCCGAGCTGGGAGGCCTGGCAGGCCGGCTCGCTCGCGTGGCTCGCCGCACTGCCGACGCCGACCACCTCACCCTGAGAGCCCGCGGCAAAAGAAGGACGACGGCACCCGCGCCGACCGCGGGGAGTGCCCCCAATCCTCACGATCCCTCGGCTGTAATGCAGAGGCGGTGCTGGCGTCTGCGGATAGGGCGAGCCCTCCGGGTGGGCGCGGCTCGGCGTTCTGCCGTACGGCAGAACGCCCTACCTCAAGCAAGCACGTTTCGTCGTGGGGATCCGCGGGGCGCGACGGTGCCTGAAGTTTGAGCGTGCCGCTTCGGCGTGCCCCGCCCATCGTAGGTCCGTACGCGTGAACCTCCTCGAGTACACCCTCTTCGCCTTCACCTCGTTGTTCGTGATCGTCGACCCGCTCGCGATCATCCCGGTGTTCCTCGCGATGACCGAACGCGCCTCCCCCACGGCGCAGAAGCGCATGGCGGGGCTGGCCAGCGCCGTGGCCGCCGGCGTGCTCATCCTCTTCGCCGTCGCCGGGAAATGGATCTTCCAGTTCCTCGGCATCACCATGGCGGCGTTCCAGATCGCCGGCAGCGTGCTGCTGCTGCGCATCGCGCTCGACATGCTCTACGCCAACCGCGCCCGCGACCGCCAGAGCGACGAGGAGGTCGAGGCCGGCGCCGCCAAGGACGATATCGCCATCACGCCGCTCGGCGTGCCGATGCTCGCCGGCCCGGGAGCGATCTCCACGTCGCTGATCCTGCTCGGCCAGGCCAGGGGGGTCGCGCAGCACCTCGCGCTCTTCGCCTGCATCGCCGCCGTGTGCGGGCTCTCCTATTTCATCCTCCGCTTCGCCAGCACGAGCGCACGGAGGGTCAACCCGCTGGCGCTCAAGCTCGTCACCCGCATCATGGGTCTGCTGCTCGCCGCGGTGGCCGTGCAGTTCACGATCAACGGGCTGGCGCAGACGCCGTTCTTCGCGAAATGACCGGGCCCGAACAATTGTTCTTCCTGCCAGGCGCCTTGGGTCGCGGCGGCTTCTGGCGGCCTGTGGCGGATCAGCTCACGACGCGGGCTACGCGTGTATTCTTCGGTTGGCCTGGATTCGGCGACGTTCCCGTCGATCCCTCGATCCGCGGCCTCGACGACCTCGCGGCATTGGTCGCCGCCAAACTCGAGCGGCCGTCCGCGTTGATCGCCCAGTCGATGGGAGGCGTCGTCGCGCTGCTGGCCGCGCTCCGCCGCCCGGAGTTCGTGACGCATCTGGTCCTCACTGCGACTTCCGGCGGGCTTGAGGTCGCCGACCTTCGCGTCGCGGACTGGCGCCCCGAGTTCATCGCCGCCAACCCCGCGCTCCCACGCTGGTTCTCCGACTACCACGGCGACCTCGCGCCAGAACTCGGGCGCCTGACGCTGCCGACACTGCTGCTTTGGGGCGACGCCGACCCGATCAGCCCGTTGTCGGTCGCCGAACACCTCCGCGCCCATCTTCACGGCGCGAAGCTCGAGGTGATCCCTGGCGGAGAACACGATGTCGCCCAGACACATGCGGCCGTGATCACGTCGATCATCGACCGGTTCCTCGAAACCTCCTAGCCCGCTTCGGCGACTCCATCCGGTGGGCAATACCCGCGGCGATAACGGGGCCGAGCCCAGTGCCCCGTGCGCTTTCTTGGGAAAATTCACCAAACGAGATCCCGAGAGGTTCAGGCACTTTTTCCTCGTCCACGCTGGGGGAAATCGGCAGCGTGACCGTTTTCCCAACGATGATGCACTTCCTGAAAGAGACCGACTTCTCCACCGAGCAGGCGCGAGCCGTGTTCAACTCGGCGGCGAAGTACAAACGGCTCCGCTCCACCGAGCGGCCGGCGGTCTTGGCCGGGCAGACCTGGGCGATGATCTTCGCCAAGTCCAGCACGCGCACCCGCGTCTCCTTCGAAGTCGGCATCCACGAGCTCGGCGGCAACCCGCTTTTCCTCAGCAAGAACGACATCCAACTCGGCCGCGGCGAGTCCATCGCCGACACCGCGCGCGTGCTCTCGCGGTACGTGCACGGCTTGATCGTGCGCACCTTCGATCAAGCCGAGGTCGAGGAACTGGCGCGCTGGGGCACGATCCCCGTCGTCAACGCCCTCACCGACCTGCTCCACCCCTGCCAGATCTACGCCGACGCCCTCACGCTCGCCGAGCGCTGGGCAAAGGGTGGCGACCTGCTCGACTCGCTGAAGGGCCGCAAGATCGTGTTCCTCGGCGATTCCGGCTGCAACGTGGCCAACTCGTGGCTCGTCGGCGCCAACCACTTCGGCATGCAGGTCACCGTTTGCGGGCCCAAGGGTTACGAACCCGGCGCCGCGATCAAGGCGCTGCTCGCACAGCACGGCTGGGCCGATCGCTACGAGTACACCGACGACCCGCGCAAGGCCGTGGCCGGCGCCGATGTCGTCTACACCGATGTCTGGGTCAGCATGGGCAAGGAAGCCGAGTCGGCCGACCGCCTGAAGGCCATGGCGCCGTACCAGGTCACCAGCCAACTCATGAAGTTGGCCAAGCCGGATGCGTTCTTCATGCACTGCCTGCCCGCCTACGCCGGCAAGGAAGTCTCCGCCGAGGTGCTGGAGTCGCCGCAGTCGATCATCTTCGATCAGGCCGAGAACCGCCTGCACGCCCAGAAGGCCATCCTCGCCGCGCTCGCCCAAGCGGCCGCGAAGCGCTGAGCCGCCCCGCTGCGGCCGAGGGACGAACGTCGAAGCGCGAGCGCCAACCGTCGTGATGGCGGCGACAGGCGCACCGGGCGCCGTCCGCCGCGACCCGCGCGTCGCTCAGAGCTCGATCACCCAGATGTAACCCTGGCCACGATCGCGGAAGTTGCCCGAGCTGAGGTCGCCGTCGTCGATCAAGCGGTCGATCTCCTGCATCTGCGCGACGGAGGCCGTCGGTTGATAGACGGAGACCCCGGCCTTGACGCCGAACTGCTCGTAATCCCAATCCCAGACGCCGCCCACCGGGGTCGGGCTGCTGTTGATCGCGCTCGAGATGTATCCGGAAAACTCCGGCGCGAGCGCCGCGACGCCGTCGGGCGGGTAGCCGCCGTTCTCCATGGCGTAGCTCTCGACCGCATTGCGCACCTGCCGCAGGTCGTTGACGAAGGCCGCATTCTGCGCGCTACGGCGAATCTTCTGGAAGGCGGGAAGCGCCATCGAGGCGAGCAGGCCGATGATCATGACGACGATCATGATCTCGACCAGGGTGAAGCCCGGCGAGTGCCCCGGGCGGAGCCGAGCAGGAGAAGGAGGTGAAAGGTGCATAACGAGGAACGGACATGATGATGGAATGATAAACGCGAACCCGACGCCCCCAACTTCGGCCCGCCAGCCCGCTCCTCAAATGCCACCCGCGTGAAGCGCGCGTAAACCGGGTTGGGTGGAACACCCCGGCCCGGCTGGGGTGCGTCTCCAGCGTTCCGGCACCCGGCGCCGGCCCCCGCCCGTGCCGCGGCGCCCGAGGATTTGCTTTGCCGCCCCTGCGTTTCCCGCCAACCCTCGCCCCCTCTTTACCCATGAAAATCGTCCTCGCTTACTCGGGCGGACTCGACACGTCCGTCATCGTCAAGTGGCTCAAGGAAACCTACGACGCCGAGATCGTCACCTTCGCCGCCGACATCGGCCAGGAGGAGGAGCTCAAGGGCCTCCCGCAGAAGGCGAAGAAGACCGGCGCCTCCAAACACTACACCCTCGACCTCGTCGAGGAGTTCGCCAGCGACTTCATCTACCCGATGATCCGCGCCAACGCGCAGTACGAGAGCCAGTACTACCTCGGCACCTCGATCGCGCGCCCGCTCATCGCCAAGGCCCAGGTCGAGATCGCCAAGAAGGAGAAGGCCGACACCGTCGCCCACGGCGCCACCGGCAAGGGCAACGACCAGTGCCGTTTCGAGCTCACCTACATGGCGCTCGCCCCGCACCTCGAGATCATCGCCCCGTGGAAGCTCGATGCCTTCCGCGAGCAGTTCCCCGGCCGCGCCGAGATGATCGCCTACTGCCAGGACAACAAGATCCCCGTCGAGGCCTCGCTCAAGAAGCCGTATTCGATGGATCGCAACCTCCTGCACATCTCCTACGAGGCCGGCATCCTCGAGGATCCGTGGTTCGACCCGACCACCAAGGCCAACAAGGCCATGTTCAAGCTCTCCGTCTCCCCGGAGGACGCCCCGAACAAGGCCGAGTATGTCGAGCTCGAGTTCGTCCAGGGCGACTGCGTCGCCGTCAACGGCAAGAAGCTCACCCCCGCCGGCGTGCTCAAGACCCTCAACCAGCTCGGCGGCAAGCACGGCGTCGGCCGCGTCGACCTCGTCGAGAACCGCTTCGTCGGCATGAAAAGCCGCGGCGTGTATGAGACTCCCGGTGGCACGATCCTCATGCACGCGCACCGCCAGATCGAGACGCTCACCATGGACCGCGAGGTCATGCACCTGCGCGACTCCCTCGTGCCGAAGTACGCCGAGCTCATCTACAACGGCTTCTGGTACGCCCCCGAGCGCGAGGCCATCCAGGCCCTCATCGACGAGAGCCAGAAGCCCGTCACCGGCACCGTGCGCCTCAAGCTCTACAAGGGCAACGTCATCACCTGCGGCCGCAAGTCGCCGAAGTCCCTCTACGACCCGCACGTCGCCTCGATGGAGGGCGTGAAGAGCTGGTACAACCAGAGCGACGCCACCGGCTTCATCCGCCTCAACGGCCTGCGCCTGCGCGCGCGCAAGCTCGCCCAGGGCGGCCCGAAGGTCTGAGCGATCCCACGTAGGGTGCGACCTTGGTCGCACCGCCCCGCTTCACAGGCCGGCGCCCACGCGCCGGCCTTTTTCGTGGCCTCCTCCCCGGCCGTCTCGTCCCCGGGGGGACCGTCCGCTCCGACCCTCGTCGCGATCAGGCCCGCGACCGCTCGCCCGCCAATTGGCGCGCGACCGCCCCCTCGAGATATAGCGTCTGCGTCGGGAAGGCCATCGACAGGCCGCGGGCCTCGATCGCGCGCATGAACGCGAGGTTGAGCCGCTGCCGCAGCGCCATGTGCTTGTGGAAGTCCGGATCCTTCACGTTGAAAACGATCCAGATGTCCATCGACGAGGCGCTGAAGTCGCGGAAGTACACCGTCACGGAGGTCGGATCGATCTCCGCCTCGGCCAGCAACAGCCGGCGCACCTCGCCGACGAGTTCCTCCATCTGCTCCGCCTTCGTGTTGTAGGTGAGCCCGAGCACCTGCTCGACGCGGCGGCCGTTGAAGCGCGAGAGATTCGTGATGTTCTCGCCGGCCACGCTCTTGTTCGGGATCACCATCAGGCTGCGGTCGAGCTTGCGGATCTTGGTCGAACGCAGACCGATGTCCTCGATCGTCCCGACCTCGGCCCCGATGCGCACGGTCTCGCCGAGCTTGAAGGGCTGGTCGATTGCCACGACGACCGAACCGAAGATGTTCGCGATCGTGTCCTGCGCGGCGAGGGCGAAGGCGAGGCCGCCGAGCCCGAGACCGGCGAGGAACGCCTTCACGTCCGCCCCGAGGCTCTGCGCGATCATCAGCACGCCGAAGACGACGAAGACCACCACCAGCGACTTTTTGATCCACGGCATGAACGCCGCGATCCCGAGCTGTTTCTTCACCGCCACCTCCTGCGCGTGGTCGAGCAGCGCGTTGAACGCGCGCAACAGCAGCCAGAACACCGCGAGCGAGAACGCCACCGTGCTCGCGTACATGAGCGTGCGGTCGCCCGTATCGGAAAGCTTGAGCACCTTCAGCGCCGCCACCGCGCCGGCCACGGTGATGAGCGTGGCCACCGGCGCCTCCATCGCGTGGAACATCTTGTCGTCGAGCGTCGTCGCCGTCTTCGCCGAGAAACGGCGCAGCAGGCCGAAGAGCAGTGTCGTCACCACGCGCCGCAACAGGAACGAACCCACGAGGAACAGCGCCGCGATCCCGTAGTGCGTGGGTGTGTTGCCGCTGCTCCTCACATCGAACAGCGCCAGGACCAGGTCGACCAGGTGTTCGAGGAAGTCGGGCGTGCGCGGCTCGGCGACCCCGCTGGCCACGGCGGCCGCCGCCTGGGTCGAGAGATTGGCTTGTTCGGCCGCCCTGGCGGGGCTGGCCGGAGCGGCGGCACCGGCCTCCTGCCCGAACGACCAGACGACCGCGGTGCACAGCAGCCCCAGAACCAGAAAGCGGCGGACGAGTTTCATGAGACCGGCGATGACACGGCGACCGCCAGCCCTGTCAATCCCGGTGCCGTGCGACTCAACGGGCGAAATCGAACGCCGGCGTGCCCGACCCGTAGGTCCGGGCTCCGACCAGACTCCCCAAGCTCACGCCTCCCCCTGCGGTTCATGCCACTCGCGACCAGTCGGAGACCGGGCCTACCCGCCGGCATGCTCACCCCGTAGGTCCGGTCTCCGACCGGACCCTCTCGGCTCACGCCTGCACGTCAGCCCATGCCCACAGCGACCAGTCGGAGACCGGGCCTACGCGGCCACCCGTAACGCAGGGCACTCAAGGGCGGACCCGTGACAAACCCGAGGGGCTCCGCGGAACCACCGCAGCGGCCTGACCCGGAGAAAACAAACCCGCCGGGCGCCCATGCGCCCGGCGGGTTGAACCCCAGACAAGCAAAGTCAGCCCCGCCCGGATCGGACTCGCTTCCGGTGGAGCGATGCAGACGGCGGTCAGGCCACCGCAATCTTGCGCGGCTTGAGCGCCTCGGCCTTCGGCAGCGTCACCCGCAGCACGCCATCGCGCAGTTCGGCGACGACCTTGTCGGCGTCGAACGTGTTGTCGTGCGCCAGCGTCAGGCTGAAATCGGCCAGCGGCGTCTCGCGGTAGAGCTGGGTCCAGCCCTCGGGTTTCTTCCAGGCGCGGCGGCCGACGATCGTCAGCTCGCCCTCGTGGATCGTCAGCTCGAGGCCGTCCTTGGCCACGCCGGGCAGCCAGACCTCGAGGCCGAACGCATCGGCGTTCTCCTTGATCTCGTAGCGAGGTGTGACGGCGGGTGCGGCCGGGGTCTCGGCGGACTCGGACTGCGTGCGGTTGCGGGACGAAAGCAGAGTGTTGAAGAGCGACATGGTGGAATCCTCCAAGGGAAGTGGTTTCGAGTTTCGGGTTATGAGTTTCGTTCTCGGATTTCGGTGGAGCGACGAGCGGAGGAGCAGCGGCAGGAGGCGTTTGTTGGTGTTGCCTACTCGCGACCCACTACTCGCGCCTCGCTACTGTTTCGTCATTTCACCTCGACGGTGATCTTGCGCGGCTTGGCCTCCTCGCGTTTCGGCAGCGTGACGGTGAGCACGCCGTTCTCGTAGGCGGCGGCGATCTTGTCGGCCTGCACGCTCTCGGGAATGGTGATCGAGCGGGAGAACTCCACCGCTTCGGTCTCCTTGCCGTCGGCGCCGAAGGCCTTGCGCGCGCCGGAGATGGTCAGGTAGTCGTCGACCATCTCGACGTTGATGTCCTTGCGGTCGACGCCCGGCAGCTCGGCACGCACGTAGGTGTTGTCCTTGTCCTCGTAGAGATCGACGGCGAAGCCTCCGGCGCGGTTCGGCGCCAGATCCGGCGCGAGCGTGAACATCTCGCCGAGGGCGTTGTTGAACAGCCGATCGAACTCGCGCTCGAACGCGACCACCGGATTGCGGCCGGCGTACCCATAGAGCGGAGCGAGAGCGGAGGCGGCGGGTTGGTGATAACGAACGATCTTCATGGCTGATCCTTTCTGGTTTCGAGTTTCGGTTTCGTTTCCGTATGGCGGAAGTGGTTGCTGAACTGCCGCCCAAGGTTGCACAGGCGATGCCGGCCCGTGCGGATGTGTTTCCTCCTGATAACCAACCATCTTCGCCCGCACCGCCGCCACCGCGCTGTGCCAGCCTGTCCACGTGGGAAATTTCGCCGCGCGCTATTCCGACACGCCCCGCCGGCGACGCCTCCGAATGGTGGGGAGGGCTTTACACCCGCCATCCCACGCGTCCGGAACTGACGGGCACAAAGCCCGCCTCAGCGACGGAGTGGACAGAGTCGAAGTTCAGGGTCCAGGGTCCAAATTTCGAATTCCTCCCGTTCCTGATTCCCTGCTTTCCACATTTTCCCCTCTGCCATTCCGCAATCCGAAATCCCGAAGATTCTTCCACAAGTAGAACGCATTCCGCAATCGCCGCCCCCGCCCCGCCGCGCTTTCCTCCTCTCCCCGCCATGCCCACCGATTTCGACCGCATCATCGACCGCCGCGCCACCGGCAGCGAGAAATGGGAACGCTACGCCGGCCGCGACGTGCTCCCGATGTGGGTCGCCGACATGGACTTCGCCTCGCCGCCCTGCGTGCTCGAAGCGCTCCACCGCCGCGTCGACCACGGCGTCTTCGGCTACACGCTGCCACCCCAGTCCGCCGTCGAGGCCATCGTCGCCCATCTCCTTGAGCGCTACCACTGGCGGATCGACCCCGAGTGGCACGTCTTCACGCCCGGCGTGAACCGTGGCATGAATCTCGTGTGCCGCGCCATCGGCGAGCGCGGCGACGCCGTCGTCGTCCCCACGCCCGTCTACCCGCCCTTCTTCGGCGCCGTCGCCAACTCCCAACGCCGCCTCATCGACGTTCCCCTCGCCCGCCGCGCCGGCGAACGCTGGGAATTCGACTTTGTCGCCCTCGCCGACCGCACCCCGGCCGACGCCCGCCTGCTGCTCCTCTGCCACCCGCACAATCCCGTCGGCCGCGCTTGGACCCGCGCCGAACTCGAGCAACTCGCCACCTTCTGCCGCGAACGCGACCTCTGGATCTGCTCCGACGAGATCCACGCCGGCCTCGAGTTCGACGGCCGCGAGCACCTCCCCCTCGCAACCCTCTCGCCCGAAATCGCCGAGTGCACCATCACCCTCCAGGCCCCCAGCAAAACCTTCAACCTCCCCGGACTCGGCCTCGCCTTCGCCATCGTCCCCGACGCCACCATCCGCCGCCGCATGCTCGGCGCCCGCGCCGGCCTCGTGCCGCCCGATCTCTCGCCCCTCGCCTACGCCGCCGCCGAGGCCGCGTATCGGGAAGGTGAACCCTGGCGCCGCGAACTCGTCGCCTACCTCCAGGCCAACCGCGACCACCTCGCCGCCTTCCTCGCTCGCGAGACGCCCGAGCTGAAGCTCGCCCCCGTCGAGGCGACCTATCTCGCGTGGATCGACGCCACCGCGCTGGGCCAGCCCGAGCCCGCCAAGTTCTTCGAGCAACACGGCCTCGGCCTCAACGACGGCGCCGGTTTCGGCGGTCCCGGTTTCGTCCGCCTCAACTTCGGCTGCCCCCGCGCCACCCTCGACGAAGGCCTCCGCCGCCTCCGCGCCGCCGTGGTCGCAGCCCGCCGCTGAACCCAAATCCCGAAGACGACAGAAGGTAACGAAGGCAACAAAGGGCCTCCGTACCCAGGGGAACCAACGCTCACAGGCCCGGGAGCCGTCGCTTCACCTGCCAGGAGAAGGCCGAAACCCCGGATTCCCTTATCGAACTCGTTCGCACTTCGTTCTCTTCGTTGCCTTCTGTCGGTTCCAACTGCGCTCTTCAGGCTAAATACGGCTGTAGCGTTGCCCGTGAGGGCAACGATCCGAGCCGGCTCACGCCTCGG
>ENA-UPSM01001948-UPSM01001948.1-activated-sludge-metagenome-genome-assembly--contig:-NODE-1948-length-26141-cov-10.507514_pt1 | contig 26141 bp, 29 predicted proteins | sample MGYA00238181_ERZ773283 | MGnify/ENA primary metagenome ERZ773283 (study PRJEB29023, sample SAMN05720199) | activated sludge metagenome | isolation source: Anaerobic digester | place: Japan...
CTTGCTGAACAAAATCCAATAAATTATTTCTTTCTTCTGTGGTTACTTCACGTTCCTCAGATTTTTCTTTATTAGTTTTTTGCCCTGAAGAAGCTGGTGGAGCAGCACCTGTTTTATTATCAAAGACAACTTCCTTTAAATATCTAAGAAGCATGATTTTTTGTTCTTGGTTCTTAGCTTCTGCAGCAATGAGTTTTACGATTTGGTCTCCAATTGCAGCAATTTCACCGCCTTCTTTTACTTTTTGTTCCCATTTGGTAAACAAGCGGTTTAATTTTGCTTTAATGTTATGTGTTTCATCGTAAATTTCTTGAAGTAGTTTATTTACACTTTCTTCATCGAATGACAATCTTCTTCTTGGGGGTCTTGGCATGGCAATATAGTTTTAGTACATATAAATACACATTATTTTATTTTATTGTTAATCTTCCAAGTAGTCGATTTTTTCAATGAAATAGATTTCTTTGAATGGTTTTATTGCAATTCTAATTTCTTTGGTAGACAATCCGGTTTGTTCCTTTAAAAAGAGCAACACTTTATTTTTTGCAAATTTATTTGTTACTCTTTTTCCGTACTTTCCTTCCGGTGTGTCTTCCATAAACAAGACGTGCCAGTTTTTCAATACATTAACTATTGCATCGCCAACAACAACTTCGTTTCTCTTCATTGCCGGGTCATTGTTAATTCTGTCTTCAATTTTATTTACAACACAATTAATTAATTCTTCAAGTTGGTTTTGCTTATCAGTTTCCATTTCATATGCATATTCCACATTTTCGTTAATTTCGTCAATATGGTCATCGTATGAAAGATTGATTTTCTTCTCAGTATAACTTTTTTTGCCGTGGTCTTTATAATAGTTACGTATAATCGTTTGACAATAACTATACGCTTTGGTTTTATTTCCCGATTTTGTGATTTTATTCGGGTTGAACTTAACCATATGCTCAATTAAATGAGTCAAAGCGTTTTCTTCAACTTCTCCCATATCATAGTTTCCAATATGTATTGGATAACGTCTTAATATGGACTGTATCATCTTTCGAAAAGGTTCAATCAGAATTTCATTATAGATTCGATTTTTTTCCTCACTTGAAGTTGAATTTATATAGTCAATAACGGCTTGCTCTTCCCTTTCTGCGAAGTACGGTGCGTTATTTTCATTTTCTTTCATTTTTCATGAATACAAAAAATATAAATTATTTTTCAAGTCTTGTGAGGTCAATGATTCTATCATTCATAAAATTGGATTCTTTACCTGCAGTTTCAAACCAGAACTTTCTTTCATTCATCGGCATTGTTTTCTGATATGTATCAAATAAACTGCCCGGTCTGGTTGCAAGATGCTTATATCCAATCTTAGGAATAGAATATATCTTACTTGCATTATTTAATGCTCTGAGTAAGAACTCATACATGAATGTTAACTTAATGTTTGATTTATATTTGCCAAGGTTTTTAAATTCACTGAGCTTAATTACAGCACCCGATAGTTTAAAATCAGTGTACTGTTTGAGTGCTTTTGCATTCAAAAATCCCATTTCGCCATTTTCTCCAACAAATTGCTGCGACCAAACCGTTTCATTCGTGAGTTTGAAACCTTCGTTCTTCTCGTTTGTTTCAACCATCATTGTCATGAAAACATCTACTTCAGGATATGCCTGAATGTATTTGGTTGCATTTTTAAAGAAAGTTGTGCTGTATTCATCATCAAATTCAAGTACCGAAAAATACTCGGTAGTTACTGATTCAACAGCAAGATTTACTTGTGATTGATAGTCGGTTTTACCCTCATTCTTTACAAGAGTAAATTTGGTGTATGGAAATTTATCCTGATATTTACGAATAGTGCTTTCTTTAAACCCTTCGATTGCTGCTTCAAGTTCCGGTGGAAACACTAAAACTAATTGAGGTAGTTCATCGACACTTTCTTGTTTTGCAATTGATTCTACTGCTTTATCTAAGTATAATGATAATTCGTCATTATGCTCGTGAATTGGAATTATTACAGATATATTCATTTTAATCGTATTTTTATTTAAAATTATTTTTCTTCAACAACAGGGGGTTCAGTTGTGCTAATTTCTGGAATTACTGCCTGTGGCTGCGGTTGAATTGCATTATTGAACAATGCAATTCTCTGGTCAATAAGTCCCTGATATATTTCAGTCAATTCCTTTTGTGATGTTTCTTGACTGTATTTTGCAGCAATATTTGCCATTCTGCTATATAATTCAGGAGATATTGCATCATCCAAAAATTTAACAAGAACTTCACCTGCCAAAAGAGGTAAATCGTAGAAATTTTCAGTCCATGCACCAGCATCATCAATTGCCTTAATTGCATTACCTGCCTCATCCCTTTCAATCATATATTCAGGCATAATGTCGGGTCTTAAACAGATTGGAATTACCCCGGATTTCATACATTCAAGTGGGAAAGTACCAAAAGATGCAATTCTGTCAATCCAAACTGCTGCGAAGTTTTCTTGTAATCTTTTTGCAAAGTCAACCCTTCTCATTGTCTGAGGCGGTTTACTCTTGGTAAGCATTGGGTCAAATGTCATCCAGTTGTATTGCGGATATTTTGCAAAGAATAGCTTCACAAATTTTGAAATTTCATTCGGATTCCTGCCAACAATTGAAATTATTGGTTTTTGTGGTTTCTTTGAAGGTTCAAAATAATCCGGGATACCAACAGTATATGTTTTTATGTTAAGTCTGTTTTTACCATAAAATGTTTCAAAGGTTTCTTTGAGTGATAGTGAAGTGGTAATCATATCACGAATACCAAAAGAAGTCCAATCTGTTCCCGGAATCAAAGCACTTTCCATATAATCAAGCGATTGAAGCAATCCAACCCTTAAACATGGAAGATTTTTTGTTTGTTCCATAATATTCGAATACACTTCGGGTATTACCATAACATCTTCCGGTCCTACCGTAAGTTTTGGGTCGGTCATTGGAACATGTTTGAATTCGGTGAGTTCTTTTTCAATCCATGTCGGAACAACATAGTCGCCTCTTTCAACCATCATTATTACTTCATAACCCATACTTTTCACAACGGTTGCGTGAAAATAAATTTCATATACTGATGCAATGGGATTTGGTGCATCTGGAACACAGAATAAGAATTTTGATTTCTTATTTGCAATTCTATCTAATGATATTTTAATCTTTTCGATTTTTTCTAATTCAGCTTGCTGTGCTGCATCATTTAATACGTCTGCCATTTTACTTATTTTTTATATTTAATTATTTTTTCGAATGTTGGATTCTCAATCAAATCATTGATTTGGAGAATTTCTAATGAACCTGCTTTAATGTCTTCGTTGTATGGTCTTCTCACCTTAATAAGTTTCTTACCCCAAGGTTCACCAAGCTTTAATATTTCAGGGTCTGATGTGATAAGCACATCAACATTTTTCCACATATCAAGTGAATTATCAACAAATTTATATTCTTTGAATCTGCTGGTCATTTTACTTAAAAAGAAAAGTGTTGGTGGTATGCTGAAATGATTTTCAACTGACATCACAACAAAATCAACTGCCTTATCATACATCAAAGAGAAGTTTTTAACATGTAAATCCATTCCCTTATACATAATTGGTGCGCTTCCATGTATTTCAAGACAATAATCTTCATACATGAAACGATTATACACTTCTTTTGCCGATAATTTAACTTCTTCAGGTTTTTTAAATAAAAATGTGTCAGCATCGGCTTCACCTGTTTTTTCGTCTACCTGATAATGTACTGGATTAATATCATCTGGCATATCTTCAGGTTCTTTTAATTCTTTAATTACTTCGGTAGTATCTTCCCAACGATATGTTTTAAAAAAATCATATGTATATGCCAGTGGAGTTTCGCTTGGAATTCCTTCTTCGCCAAATTCCTGCGCATAAAACCTATCAAACTGAAGCCATCTGGCTCTTAATACCTCATTAATGTCAATTCCTACTTTCAGTTTTTTACTCATCTTTGTTTTTCTTTAATAAATCTGCCTGAAATTGCAGTTCCTCTTGTAATTTTTTCATCATGTCGGTGTGTTGACGAACAAGTTCTTCGTCAGTAATGTATTTTGGATTAATACATTCAATTTTTGTATCAGTTGATTGAACCGGGATAACAATTAATTCCCCTTCAAATGAAGGAGCAATTCTATTTGTCACCTTTTGTACATATTCTGGAATGTCTTCAGAACGAATTCCAACAACCCCAATATACATTACAATTATTAATTTTTCTTCCATTTTATTCTAAATATAAAATCATATTATTAATATCATCATTAATATATCCTAAAAATTTGTTACAAGTGTGACATAATAATCCCCTCACTTCCATTGTTTTATGGTTATGGTCAACACATAATCTTTGTTTGAACAGTGATTGATGCCTTCCACATATTTTACAACACCCCTTTTGATTTTCAAACATTTTATTATATTCTTCTATTGAAATACCGTAATCTCTTTTATAAAAATATTTACGTAAAATTCCTTTATATTTATCCTTATTATTTTTTCGATACTCTCTCATATATGAATTTCTTTTATCCTTATTATTTTTTCGATACTCTCTCATATATAAAATTCTTTCGTCTTTATTCATAAAGTTTTACTTTAGATAATATTATTCATTTAAAAATGTATTAACTACATATACTAATACGACATACAATTAAAAATCTTGAATTTTGGTAAAAAATTTTTTTTGTAGTATTTATCGAAAACAATAATAAAGTATAAAATTTTATAAAATATGGCAAGAGAAGGAGAAATACCACAGAAAGAATCAATCGCTGATGTATTGAAGAAGTATAAAGAAACTCAAACTACTCAAACAAAAGCACCGACTGCAGTTGGAAATGCGATTCCAAATGCGCCTGTTTTCAATCAGCAGGAATTTGAAAAAGCGATGTCAAAGGAAACCGACCCGGATTTAATGACATCGTATGAAATTGTTAAATTACCATCAAAAGGCGTTTTTTATTCACACAAAATTTCCGAAGTTGCTGTTGAATATATGACTTCAAGGGATGAAGATTTGCTTACAACCCCTTCTTTAATTGATAGTGGTGAACTTTTAAACATGCTTTTAAAAAGAAAAATTAAAACACCGGGAATTGTTGTAGAAGAATTACTTCAAGGCGATAGAAACGCTATTATTCTTTTTCTTCGTACTTCAAGTTATGGTGCAGATTATTCTGTACAAGTAACTGACCCACGTAATGGTATTGTTTTTAATTCAAAAGTAGATTTACTTCAATTGAAATATAAAGAAGTAACTGAAATGCCAGATGAATTTGGACATTTTACGGTTGAAATTCCTATGCGAAAAAAAGTTGTTACTTTCAGACTCATCACTTCAGGTGAAGATGCAATTTTATATAAAAAAGCTGAACAAATTAAGGAAGCGTATGGTAATGAAGTTAGTGATTATTCTACAATGAAATTAAAATCACACATTGTTGCCATTAATGACAAAACCGATAGGAGCTATATTGACAGATTTATTGATGCAATGCCAGCTTTAGATGCAGTCACAATTCGTAGAAAAATTATGGCGGTTAGTCCTGATGTTGATATGAAATATCAGTTTACTGCCAAAGACGGCTATAAATTTGAGGCATATTTAACACTCGGTCTTGATTTTTTTTTCCCAAGCACTTAGCGGGGGAGTATAAAAAAATGGTCAATGAAGAAATATATATTTTGACCAAACACGCTAAGTTTCAAGCTGACTATGTTGAAAATCTCCCCGTGTATAGAAGGCGACATTTCTTGTTCCTGTTACAAAAAGAGAACGAAGAAATTGAAAAATTACAGGAACAGGCAAAACAAAAACAAAGCTTTAGACCAAGAAAATAAAAATCTTGGTCTTTTGTATTTATATAAAAATATTCATAATACATTATGGCAGATAGGGGGAATTTAGATGTTCTTAGAGAACTTCAACGATTGCAGGAAGAATACAATAATCAATTGGCAAGTAGCATTAGTTTGGATGAGAAGATGCGCATTCAAGAAGAAGCTATTGCCAATGAAAAACGTATTCAAGCTGAACAAGAAAGACTAATATCTGCTTCAAAAAAGGAAAATTCCAATCTTACTACTCAAGAAAAAAAAGAACTTAATGATGTATTAAGAACTCAAAGGGATATTAATAAAGAGGTTAAAAACGAATATACTTGGAGAAAAAATACGCTTGCAGTTGTAAGAGAATTTGGTAATCAATTAAAACTTGGTTGGCAATATTTACAAGCATCTGACAAAGTTATTCGTCAAACCATTCTTAATTTAGGGATGTCCGGTACAAAAGCTGAATTAATGCGTCAGTCTTTTGAACAATCTGCTGGCTTTGTTACAAGATTAGGTGGTAGTCTTGAAGATATTCAAGGTATTATGACTGGATATGCTGATGAAACAGGTAGGGCACGTGTTATGTCAGCAGAAATGGTTAAAGATATTACCGCAATTGGTAAAGGTACTGGACTTGGTGTTGAACAAGCTGCACGTCTTGGTGCACAATTCGAACTTATGGGTTTTGATGCAAAATCAACAATGGAATATGTACAAGGCGTTGTTGATACCAGTGAAAGAATGGGTGTTAATACCACAAAAGTTCTAAAAAATGTAAATGATAATTTTAAAAGACTTAATACATATACATTTCAACAAGGTGTAAAAGGATTTGCACAAATGGCAATGTATGCTGAAAAATTTCGCATAGACATAAATCAAGCACTTAATGCTGCTGATGTTGCAAGAAGTCTTGAAGGTGCAATTGATTTAGCTGCACAGTTACAAGTAATGGGCGGTGAGTTTGCAAAAACAGACCCGTTCGAATTATTATTCCTTTCACGTAATGACCCAGCTAAATTCACTGAAAAAATAGCTGACATGACTAAAGGCGTTGTTTCTTTCAGGAAAATGGCTGATGGTACTTTCGAAAAATTTATAAGTCCTGCAGACCGTGACCGTTTGGCTGCAGTTGCAAAATCTATGGGCATGGAAGCCTCTGAACTTACACAAATTGCAGAAAGACAAGCTGAAATCGGGAGAATGCGTCAGCAAATGGCTGGTATGGGATTAAGTGAAAAAGAAAAACAACTTATTGAAGGTGCTGCAATATTCAATAAAGAAACCGGAAGATTTGAAGTTCAAATTGCTGGTCAAATGCAAGATGTTGCAAAACTTACAAGTGCACAAGCTTCAGCTTTTGCTAAAGAAAGAGTTTCTTTGGAAGAAAGAGCAAAGCAATCAATGACATTTAATGAAACATTTCAGGCAACAATCAATACATTAAAAGCAGCATTATTACCGATATTAAACAATATTAATAATAATTTACTACCACCACTTTCAAAATTAGCTGATAAACTTAGTAAACTTGCAGGTACTGGCTGGGGCGGTATTGCCATTGCTGCAACTACTTTAGTTGGTGCAGGTATGTTATGGAAAGGATTAACATTCCAATTAGGTAAAGTTGCAGATAAATGGGCATCTGGTGGTGGTGGAAAGGGATTTTTAGGTGGTGCATTGGGTGGCAAAAGACCTGCAATACCTGAAGCAACTGGAAGTATTAGTGGACTTGCTGAACAGCGTAAAGGTATTGGTGCTGGTGCTTTAGCTAAAGGACAAGGCATGAAAGCACTTGGAACTGGAGCAGGTGTTGGTGCTGCTGCTGTCGGTATGGGAGCAGGTATTGGACTTGCTGCTGTGGGAATTAGTAAACTTGCAGATAGTATGGCAAAACTTGATAAAGACCAAGTTAAAGCACTTCAAACAATTGCCATGACATTGGCGATAACTTTTCCAGTAGCTGCTGTTGGTATCACATTGGCAGGTAAAGCAGCAGAAGCAAGTGCAGTGGGATTAATTGTATTAGGTGGTGCAATTGCTTTAGTTGGTGCAGGTATTGGTATGGCTGCTGCTGGTATTGGATTTATGGGTAAAGGACTTGCAGATTTAGTAACTGCAGGTAAAGATGCAGGACCAGCAATGGTACAAACAGGAAAAGGAATTGCATTAGTTGCTGCGTCAATGTTAGGATTCAGTGCGGGTGCTGCTGGATTTTTAGTATTTGCTGGAACAATGAAAAGTATTTCAAAGAATGCACCTGCACTTGCAACCGTTGGAGAATCATTTAAGCAAATTAATGCAGTACTTTCAGGTAAAAAAGAAGATTTTATTGCAGTTCAAAATGCCGTTGAATCAATCTCAAAATCAAATGTTAGAGGCGGTGGTATGTTTGCCGATTTAGCAAATCTATTAAATAAACCACTTAAAGTAGAATTTGCTGAAGGTAGAGTTGCAATGGTAAATGACATCACATTATCAATAGATGGTCAAAAATTTATGCAAAAAGCATATAACGTAAATCTTGCTGTGCAAAAGCATGAATCAGTGAGACATGGAAAAGGTGATGTAGTTTAATTTTTCAACACCTGACAAAAAGTCTTGAAATTGTCAATTTTTTTTTGTAACTTTGACAAGTTTTTTCATCAAATCTTTACAAGGTCTGTCTGACGACAGTATATCAAACTTGATTTCAAAACTTTTTCTTCGCTTCTGCGAATCAAAGAACAAAGATTACAATGTTTGTTATTCGCTCCTGCGGATTGAATAAAAACTTGACATGATGGGATAGCTATACTCATTTTTCTACGAAAAATTCAAATATAATCAATTTATTTCATTTTTAATAATTATTGAAAATTTTCACCCCAAATTAAGCGATAGTATATAGGATTGTTAGTATCAATTTGGTTGGGGCAGTTTTTGGCAAGGTAAAACTACAACATAGAAAACAATTCTGCAAGTATTTATAAAAAAAAATATTTAATGGCAGCAAATAATAGTACTGGTTTTGCAACTTCGAGATTATTGACAAATTCAGAACAGTTCAGATATAAACTATCTACACGTAATTTATATGCACCTGATACTGAATATCCGTCACAGAATCAAACAAACGTTAATAAGGTTGTTGACTCCATTAATACTATTATTGGTGGCTTGACTCCATTTAAATCATATAATTTAGAAAACACCTTTTATGCAAGGCTTATAACCAATAACACACCATTAACTGATATTGGTCTGGTAATGTTAGGCAAGCAATTGACGTTAAATTTAATGTCACATACTGCACAACAATCATTTCCGGTAATGAAAGTGTCAAATTTATTTGACGGTAAAGCCAACACAAAATTGTTCACCAGAAATGTTGATTACAGGATAACCACAAAAGCGGAAGTTAGTACATTTGAAAATTTTATTGATAGATTACAATTCTGGTATCCAAAGCAGGATTATCCTTTTGATAAAGACTCAAATCCAAATCCAAAATTTCCACAAAACAGTGATTATATTCAAAAAACTGGTTTGGGTCAGTTGGACACTTTATTTAAGAACATTAATCGTAACGTTTACAAGCAAAGTGACGAGTATTTGTATACTGCAGCAAAAGATGCGGGTACTCAGATAATGGATAGAAGCGCATTGATTGGTAATTTTCTTATGCCAGATAAGAAATTTTATAATTTTAATGACGCTGTTTTTAATCCATATCTTGTAAGAGATTCAAATTTAGACCAATCAATTGAAGATGCCAATGCCTCAATGGTTGATGGTTATGTTACCACATCACAAAATGATAATGTAAGGCAGGAGTATGCACCAACAATTGAATTTGTTGATAATAATTTTGGTCAATCAAAAAAAGTGGGTATTGAGGATGATGCTTCTCAATTAGGAAACGCTGCTGATGATAATATGAATAGTTGGGTTGACCCATACACCGAATTTAAATCGGATTTTACGTTTAATAAAATAGTTTGGGGTAGGGACGGTATTAGTGATAAAGCAGAAGCAAAATTAAGTGAATTGCATGGTGATAGTGATGAGGAAATTATTAATTCATTATCTCAGGATTTAAAAACGAATTTTAATGTAAGAACCGGATTATTGGCATATACAAAAAATTTAATTAATGCCAGTGAAGGACAAATCGGTGATATTACCAGAAAAGCATTTACTAAAAAGGGAACGAGAGGGACTGAATTGGTTGGTTTTAATGGTGCAGGTATTTGGAGAGCACCTTCAACCGCATTACCAGAATTCGCTGGGCGTAAAGGTGTGCGTCAACATAGTGCATTAGACCAATATGATAGGTTTGCAAAAGCAATTCGTTTTAATGGTAATATTGTTTATGGTGGTAATAAAAACTCCGTTGTTTATAATACAGTAATCCCACAGATACATCCAGTACTTAAAGGTGACACAATTGATAATAAGAATTTGATGTTTTCAATTGAGAATCTTGCAGTTGGGGTAATAAAAAACGAAAGTTATGGTATAATTGATGATGAATATGGTTCACCTATTCCTCTTTGTGAAGTAGGACCGTTCAATGGACGTGTTATGTGGTTTCCACCCTATAATCTGGAATTTAATGAAAACGCAACCGCAAAATGGGAGTCAACCGTTATGGTTGGCAGAAATGAACCAATGTATAATTATCAGAATTCAGAAAGGGGCGGTACGATTACATTTACATTGCTTGTTGATTATCCAGAACAATTAAAGAATTTTAGGGGTAAGGATAAACAAAAGGCGATTGCTGAGTTCTTCGCATTTGGTGGTACTTCAACTCCAATTAATGAAGTTGAGGTTTCAAATTATGAAATAAGGGCAAAGCAGCTTGAAGATGAGATAAAGGAAATTGAAGGAAAAACAGAACAAATTGAACCAGAAGTTTTAAAACCTGCGGAATTAAAATTTGTATTTCCAAATGACGTACCGTTTGTTACCGATAATTTAAATACGATTATTGATAAGATATATAAGGATTATCATTACGAAATAATAGATTTATGTTATTCTTCAGATGGCACAAAATTCGGATTAAATAAAGACATTTTCTTTATTACTGGATTGACTGCACAACCGGGCGATAAAGTGTTTGTTTTAGATAAAAATGCTGTGGCTAATTTTTCACAATATACTGCAACAGGATTGACGGGTGAACAAAACTATCCGTGTACATTAAATGAATTACTTAAAGAGGTCTTTGGTAATGAACAAAATAGACCATATTATAGTGTTTATGTATATGGTGCAGCATCAAAACTTTACACTGAATTAAATCCAAATGATATTGAAAAAGGTGAAGCCTATAATGTTGCTTTAGGTAAGAGAAGAGCAGACGCTGTAATTCAATTGGTTAAGAGAAGACTTGAAACAATGTTTGGCAAGTCAATTGCTGATGGTATTGAAGTTACATATTTTGGTACAGGAACTATTGGTGACACCCAATCGTTGGAAGAAAATGCAACCAAAGTAGCAATACCAGAAAAAGATACTAAGGAAGAAAGAAATGCAATAATTAAAATATTGCGAAATTCAAAGCCAGTAGAACCTAAGAAAGTAAAATTATCACCTTCACAGCAATATGTTGTTGATAGTAAAAAGGGTGAGTTGAGTGATGTACAAGATAAAATAAAAGCACTTAAAAGGAAAGCAATTGAATGTGTTATGAATCCAAGAGCTTCCACTGGAAGTGATGGTGTAGGTGATGGTGGAATACTTCATGGTTTTCAGTCAATTAGTGGTAACTACTTGTATCCGGTATTTCATTCACAAACACCTGAAGATTTTCATAAGAGATTGACCTTTTTACATCAGTGTACAAGACAGGGTTCTGCAAGAAGATTTACTACTGCAGATGAAAGTGGTAATTTACGTGCAAGAAATTCTGTGTTTGGTCGTCAACCAATTTGTATTTTAAGAGTTGGTGACTTCTTCTACACAAAGATAATCATTGAGAATTTAACTGTTGATTATCATGATAGTACTTGGGATATGAACCCGGAAGGCTTTGGTATGCAGCCAATGATGGCAAATATAACATTAAATATAAAAATCCTTGGTGGTCAGTCACTCAAAGGACCTATCGATGCACTTCAAAATGCAGTTACTTTCAACTATTATGCAAATTCAACATTTACTGATAAGGGAATGTATAAATTGCCTTCTGATGCTGCATCTAAACAAGAGGGATATATGAAAGGTGTGTTGCAAACCAAACAAAATCAATTACAAGCCGAAGATGAAAAGAAAAATCCTCAAAGGTATCCGCAAACTAATACTTAATAGAAAATGCCACATATTGATTACAACAGATATGCAATTTTAAAGAATAATGACGGAACTACTGATGCTATGCCGTTTGTTAGATTGCCAATAAATTCCAGCGATAAGTTTGAGTATTGGAACACTAATTTTAGTAGATTTGATAAATTGGCAATGAAGTATTACGGAAACCCGTTTTATGATTTTCTTATTTTATATGCAAATCCTGAGTATGTAAATGAATTCGACATACCGGATGGTGCATTGATAAGAATACCTTTTCCGCTTACGAAGGTAAAAGCTGATTATGAGGCAATTTTAACTGCATTTAAAAAGCAATAATCCTTGCATTTTTATTTTAAATTTCTTATGTTTGCAGTTGCAAAAACTGCGAAATGAAAAAAGATAATATCATAGTCGTATTTTCGTCACATCTTTCAGATGAGGCAAACGATAAATTTATAAAACATATTCATGACACTATTGGTGTGAAGCACACCGTTGTTTGCTATCCAAACTTCAATCAGTTCTCATTGCCACAGATTTATAATCAGGCAATTAAAGAACATAATAATGAAAGTGCGATTATGGTGTTCTGTCATAATGACATAACAATCAGAACCAGAACGTGGGGTAGATTGTTGCTTCATAAATTCAATAGTTCGGATTTTTCAATTATTGGTGTTGCTGGAACGACATATCTTGCAGAGAATGGTGTGTGGTGGAATGACCGAAGCAAAATGTATGGTGTTGTTGAGCACACTGACGGCTACAAAACATGGGTAAGTGAATATGCCGTGCCACGTCCGGGATATACAAAACCAGTAATTTTGGTTGACGGACTATTTATAGCAGTAGACTGTAATAATATTGAACATCAATGGGATGAGGAATTTAAGGGGTTTCATTTCTATGATTTAAGTTTTTGCGTTCCGAATTATTTGGATGGTTGTAATATCGGTGTTACTACGGACATCAGGATATTGCATCAATCAATTGGAATGGTAAATGAACAATGGGACAATAACAGAAAGCAATTCGTAGAAAAATATAACATGGAATTGCCAATTGTTTATGAAGAATGATTAAAGTTGACAGAGTAGATGAAGGATTACCAATAAGTGTCATAGTACCGTTAAGTAAGAATAGAAGAAACTTCTTTGAAAATTATGTATTGCCGTTAATAGAGGCAAACAATCCAGTAGAGATAATCGTAAACGATGATGAGGGTCGTGCACCCAAAAAACGGAATGATGGCTTTAAAAAGTCAACTCAGCCGTTTTTATTCTTTTGTGATGATGATATTTTACTTCCGGCTAATTATCTTGAATCGCTATATAATGCTTTACAGAAAAACCCGGATGCGGGATTTGCATATACTGGATATCAGGGGATTGTTTTACACCCCGAATCACATCCAATGCACGGTAATTTTTCAATACCTTCAGTTGATTTTAATATTTCAATTCTCAGGCGTGGAAATTATATTTCAACTATGACTTTGGTTCGCAGAGATTTGTTTCCGGGGTTTGATGAAAATTTAAAGAGATTACAGGATTGGGATGTTTGGTTGACAGTGGTTAAAAATGGCAGCAGAGGCGTTTTAGTGCCTAATTTAAGCTTCTTTGCTTACTATCTGGACTCAGGTATCACTTCAAATACAAACAACGAAATTGACGCTATAAATGCGATAAGAATAAAACACAATTTATAAATAAGTATAGTTGTATGGCAAAAGTAAATATTATAATAAGAGCATTTAATCGTCTCGAATATACAGCATTAACAATTCGGGAAATTGATAGGTTGGCTGGATATTCGGATTATAAAATAATTGTTGTTGATAATGCATCAACTGATGGTACGGGTCAGTGGTTGAAATCATTAGAATTTGAGGGATATTATAAAATAAAACCCATTTATCTTGATTATAATGCGGGTGATTTTGGTGGTACAAAGGTGGGATATGAAAATCTCGACCCGGATTGTGAATATACAATGCAATGGGATAACGATTGTCCACCCGTGACAGCACATTTCTTAAAGAAAATGGTTGAAGTAATGGATGCATTTCCGCAAATTGGTCAATTAATGCTTAAAAGGAATGGTGTTTGGAATGTTTTAAGAATTACAAACACTCAAGAACACAATGGTGTTATTTTTGGGGATGCAGATAAGGTGACGTGTGTTAATATGCATAGGAGAAGTGCAGTTGATAAAATTAATTTCTGGGTAACAGAACCAAATACGACCACATTTTGGGATTTTGAATTAAATCGAAGGATGAAAGAAAGTGGATATACTTTAAAGAAAATTGAAAATTTCAGAGTGGTACATATTGATATGTTTCCAGATTTGAATTTGAAACTTCAGGAAAAAAAATACTCAAAATATTTTGGTTCACGTCATAACATTAACTACAATACAATAAAATATTAATATGTGTTGTGAAAAGACAAAAAGTAGACATAAAAAAAATAATAAAGAAAAAAATTGAAGCAAGGCATCAAAAGCTTGTTTTTATTGATAAAGGTGGTGCAATAAAAGATACTGTTAAAAAACCAATGAATGAAAGAGTTAAACAAAGAGTTTATGGAATACCTGTGAAATTAGCTGATGCCAGTTCAATTCATAATATAGACTCTGTTTTTGACAAGACCGAAGATTTGGAACGTGTTCCTCTATCAGAAAAAAGAGAACCGCTAAGTATTGTTGTTACTGCATATCAAACTCAAAATTTTATTCAAGAATGTTTAGATTCGATTGAAAATCAAACATATTTTGAAAATAATAATGAATATGAAATATTGGTTGGTCTTGATGCATGTCAAGACACATTAAATGAATTATTAAAAATTCGTCATAAATATAGAAATCTTAGAATTTTTATGATGGACTCAAATATGGGAACATATGTGACAACAAATACGTTGCTTGATATTGCCAAATATGAGAATATTCTTCGTTTTGATAGTGATGACATTATGATGCCAGAAATGGTTAATGAAGTTATGCATTATTCATATAATTATGATGTGGTACAATTTCGTTTTTCAAGTTTTACTGAAAACATTAAAGATTTTAAAAATAATTTTAAATATGTTGCTGCGGGTGCAATTTTCTTTAAAAAATCGGTACTTGAAAAGGCGGGTGGATATCGTAATTGGGAATGTGCTGCAGACAGCGAATTTGTGAAAAGGATTACCAATTTCGTATTGGCAAAAAAATTGAAAAAAAGATTGTTTTATCGTAGGTCACATTCAAACAGTTTAACCAACAGAATTGATACAAATGATAAGAGTAAAACGAGAAAGGAGTATTTAAAATTAATTAGAATATACCACTCAAATGAGAATATTAAAATAGATAAAGTGGTTAATACTTATATTGAAATAAATAAGTCTTCAGAGGCAATTTATCAAATGTGGTATAAACCAAAACAAGTAAATACTAATAAAATGTTTGATGTAATAATACCGCACAGTAATATTGATGGTTATAGGACAAGAAATTTATCTTTTATTGTAAAACATTATAAAGAATATCTACCTGATTCAAATATTATTATTGTTGAACAAAATACTGAAACAGATATAAGTGAAATTGCTGATTTAGTGGATGTTCATTTAAAAATAAAAATGGAAGAAAAATTGTTTTGTAAATCATTTTTATTAAATGAAGGGTTTAATATACATAAAAGTAAATATTTAATTTTTGCTGATACAGATTGTGTTGTACATAAAGATGTTTTATTGAATCTCAAGAGCCAATTGGAATTGTTAGATAAAGTGGTGGTATTGCCATATAATAGACCAGTGTTTAATTTAAATGAAGCACAAACATTACAATTAATTCAGAATTATAAGTCGTTTAATTATGGTGATTTGGGTTTAATAAGACGTGCTTGTTTTTCGAATGGTGGTGTTGTAATTATTTCTGCCGAAAATTATTATAATATTGGTGGGCACGACCCACGATTTGTTGGTTGGGGCGCAGAGGATGACGCATTTTATTTGAAAGCTGGTGCTATGCTGGGTATTATTCGTTTAAATTATGATTTATTACATTTAAATCACCTAAAAGGTGCATATGATGGCACACACAATCCTTTTTACACAAAAAATCATGCATATTATAAAGAATATTTAAATCAAGTAAATATACCTTCAATTGTAAATAACATAGGATTTAATCACTTAAAGAAATGACAATAAAGATTGTTACAAATTATCAAAACGATGAGCTTTATTTAAAATCCAGAGAGTTTTATCAGGATTTGGGTTTTCCAATGATAGGTATTAATGGTAGCAATCGATTTTATGGATTTCCTTTTTTTAATTATATGATGACAAATGAAGAATTTGCTGATTGTGACTGGATAATATATGTAGATGAAGATTGTTTTATTACAAATAAGCAAGCATTGCTTGATTTATTGAATTATCAAATTGAAAATAACATTCATTGTTGTGGTGTTCCTGATGGTGGTGTTATTAGTCATCGTTTTCATAATCCAATATCAATAATTGCATATTTTATGATTATTAATGTTGGCGTTATGAGAGAAAAATATGATTCAAATGTTGCAAATTCAATGATGTATGGACATGATTTGGATAAATTCATACCACATCATTTAATTAATACAAACAGACCGTATGAAGAAAAGTTCAGGAGAACAATTGCACCGGGATATTCACCATATGGGGTTATTTATGACAATTTTGAACCAACATACAAATTGTTTTTCTGGCTGTTAAGAAATAACTATAATATGTTGTATTTAAATGCATATGACTATCCATATGATGATTTAACAACTGTTACAAAAAATCACATGGGCGTTGATTTTGCATACCATACGTGGTTTGCAAGAGAATTTAACTTGCCGAAGCATAGGGATAGAATATTAAACGTGATAAATTATTGTAAAAGCATAAAAAAATAAAAAAATGGATAAAATAATTCAGTTATTTAAGGTTTACATGTCATCAAAGGCAAAAGAAACTGTTGGTGAAATATTGGATTGTGGATATATTGGTCAGGGTAAAAAGGTTGATGAATTTGAAGCAATTTTAAAAGAAAGATTTAAAAATGATTATGTTGTGACAACAAATTCGGCAACAAGTGCTGAACATTTGGCACTTCATTTATTGAAAAAACCGTATGTTGGAATACAAGAATTTGGCGGTGTTGCATTTAGTCCAGTAAATTGGGCGGGTATTAAAGATGGTGAAGAAGTGCTTGCAACTCCATTGACATGTACGGCAAGTAATTTTCCAATTCTTGCAAATAACCTAAGAATAAAATGGGTTGATATTGACCCAAAAACATTGAATATGGATTTGGATGATTTGGCAAGAAAAATCAGTCCAACTACAAGGGCAGTTATGTTAGTCCATTGGGGTGGATATCCGGTTGACTTGGATAGAGTTAAAGAGATTCAGGCAAAGGCATATCAAATTAATGGTTTTAAACCAGCAGTTATTGAAGATTGTGCGCATGCGTTTGGTAGTTCATTTAAAGGGCAACCAATTGGTAGTCATGGTAATATTTGCACATTTAGTTTTCAAGCGATTAAGCATTTAACTACTGTTGATGGTGGAGCATTGGTTCTTCCGCACGAAAATCTTTATCAGAGGGCAAAATTAATAAGATGGTATGGAATCAACAGAGAAACCAATAAAAAAGATTTTAGGTGTGAAGCTGATATACCAGAATGGGGGTTTAAATTCCACATGAATGATGTTAATGCAACTGTTGGTCTTACCAATTTAAAGGAAGTTGATGAAAATGTGATTAAGATACATAAAAGTAACGCCAAGTTTTATGATGAAAATTTAAAGGATGTTCCGGGTGTTACTTTACTTGAGAGAGACCCCAGAATGGAATCTGCATTTTGGATTTATTCAATGCTTGTTGAAAGAAAACAGGATTTTATGGATTATATGAAATCATGTGGTATTGTTGTAAGTCAAGTACATGAAAGAAATGATATTCATAGTTGTGTACGTGAATTTAAAACATTACTTCCTAATCTTGATAGAATTACACCAAGATTAATTTCAATACCTGTTGGCTGGTGGGTAACTGAAGAAGATAGGGAATATATTGTTGATTGTATTAAAAAGGGTTGGTAATGAAGATTAATTATGTTATTGCAACATGGAATGGTATTAGAGTAAAACCTGTTCGAAACGCTTATTATTATGAACAGGTTTTAAAAAATCATTTGAAAATATTAGATGGTTTATCTAATTCTATTTCACAAATAACAATAATGAAACCTAAGAGTGGAATAAATAACACATATTATGATATTAAATTGAGTGATAAAATTAAAATAGTTGAATGCGAAAATAAATATCAATCATACGGGCAGTGGTTAAAAGCAGCAACATTATTTTTGAATGATTTTGACTATTTTATTTTTATTGAAGATGATTATGTGCCAGCAATTGATAATTTCGATTCAAAACTAATTGAACTATATCAAGAAGGAACTTATCTATGTTCAAGAATAAGTGTTGATAATTTAACTGACCCATATTGCCACTGTGCTATTTCGAATGGCATTATTTCAACTGAAACAATTAAGAAAGTATTAAAAGATTTTAATTATGATATTTGGTTGACAAATTATGGTAGAACTTATCCAGTAAACATATTTCATGGCACAAATTATCAAGTTGCATTTTCACGATATTTTCTTGATAATGGAATTCTAATAAAAGACTACCGTAATCACTATATGGTGGATTATTATTACACTAATTTTAATGAATTTAAGGATTGGTCTGCACCAGATGTAATAAACAAAGAAAAAATATTTACACCAATTCAAAATATTATAAAATGATATCATTTACACCCATAAGACAAGATGATTTGCAGTTTCTATGTGAAGTTAGAAATGAATGTGCTGTTGAACATCTTCATGATTCAAGAACATTTACATTAGAAGAAACGACCAAATGGTTTGAAAATACTCATCCAAAATTTTGGATTATATGGTATGGTGGGCATCGGATTGGTTATTTCAGGACGAGTAATTATTCTGAAATAAATAGAAACATTTATATTGGTGCTGATTTGCATAAAAATTTTCGTGGAAAAGGTTTGGCGTATGAAAGTTATTGCAGATTTATGCCGATTTTATTTAAGGAACTTAATTTACATAAAATATCATTAGAAGTGCTTGGAACAAACGCAAGAGCGATAAATTTATATAAAAAATTGGGATTTAAAATTGAAGGCATTAAAAGAGAAGATGTTTTAAAAAATGGTGTATGGGTCGATTCAATAATAATGTCAATTTTTGAAAATGAAATGCTTTTTATATGAAAGTTTGTAAAGTATATTGTACGTATTTTGGCGATAGAAGACCGGATATTACGGCAAATCCTACGAATTCGAAAGAAGTTCTTGAGGTTTTCAGTAAAAATATTCAGAACGATATGACATTGGATTGTGGCGTTGAAAATATGGATATTATTATTGTTAATAACTATCCAAATGTTGTTGATAATCAATGTGTTGATTATTTAAAATCAATTAATGGTCAGCCAACACCATATGGAAAGATTATTGTATATGATAGAGAAAATAAGGGTGTTTCAATGGGCGCATATAGTTATGCGTTCGATAAACACGAAAATGATTATGATTATTGGTTGTTTGTTGAAGATGATGTGCGAATTATTTTTCCCCGATATTATGAAATGATAATTAATGAGTTTAATGATGAAAATGAAAATCTGGGATTTTTGGCATTAAATTTAATTAATAATCTGGAAGATAAAACCAAAACATATGTATCCGGTGCGTTGGGTGCAACAAAAAAAGAAATATTAAAAAAAGTAAAAGAAAGATATGGAAGATTACCTTACGATAAGAGTAATGGTGATGGTACTTACGGTGGTATTGGATATTCTGAAGTAATGTTTACAAATTGCTATATCGAAATGGGGTATAAAATTAGAATACCAATTAAATCGGATGTAATAACACTGGCAGATAATTGGCAAAGCTTTTCGCCACACACAAAATGGCAAAAAATAATGAAATTTAAATTAGAAAATGCAAAGTTTTTTTGCCACATAGGAAAATAAAATATGAATTACTTGGTTTCAAACAATATCTCGACAATATCAGTTCAATGTGAACTGATTGAATTCACATATAATAACGAGTCAATTAAAATTGCTGCACATGTAAATGATTATATTACTGAAGTTATTAGTGGTAGATTTGTAACAACTGGTGGGATTAAAAATTTTTATGAATGGGATGTCTTGGAATATATAAAAAAAAGGTTTAATGGGGGATGTGCATTAGATATTGGTTCAAACATTGGTAATCATTCAACATATTTTTCCAAATTTATATTTGATAAAACATTTGCTTTTGAGCCAAACATAAAAAATTATATATTACTTCTTGAAAACAAACGATTAAATAATATTGATGATGAGAAATTGATTTTGAATAATGTGGCAATTTCTGATGGTAATTATCCATTTAATTGTATTGAAATACCCGGAAATATGGGTGGTAATAAAGTAAGTGAAGGAGTGGGCAATACAATAACAAAAAGAATTGATGATTTTGATTTACCGAAAATTGATTTTATAAAAATTGATGTAGAGGGTCATGAATTAAAAGTGTTGCGTGGTGCAAATAACATAATTAAAAGAGATAAACCTGAAATTATATTGGAGTGTAATCCAAACACAACTTCTGATTTCAAGATAATTAATCCATATATGGTCAATTTGGGTTATGAATTAATAAAAGATTTTGGATTTTTAAAACATTATGTGTATATTAATAATCAATAAAATGAACGAAGAAATTAAAACCGAAAAATGTGTATTATGTGGTGCAGAAACCAATATTCCTGTTGATTTACATATTGACTTGAGAAAAAATTACGTGGAAGGTGTGGGTCAACTTTGTGATGACTGTGCTAAAAAGATTCACTATTCAAATGAGTAAGAAAGTATTGGTAATTGGCGATGGCTGTACAGATGTGTTTAGATATGGTAAATGTGAAAGGTTGAGTCCTGAAGCACCTGTGCCAGTATTTCTTCCGTCCAGAACAACTGGAAATGGTGGAATGGCATTAAATGTTGCTGAGAATCTTAACGCATTGGGTATTGAATGTGACGTAATGACGAACGATATTCGCCCGGTTAAAACCAGATATGTTGATGAAATCAGTAATCAAATGCTTTTAAGGGTTGATGAAAAAGACTCGATAGCACCAATAGCGCAAAAGGATTTAGAATTCTTCAATTTAGAAAATTATGTTGCGGTTGTAATCAGTGATTACAATAAAGGATATTTAAGTCCAGATAATATTAAATGGCTTTCTGAGAATCATCCATTAACATTTATGGACTCAAAGAAAGAGCTTGGATGGTGGTGTCAGGACATTAAATTTCTGAAGATAAACGATAAAGAATTTAAACAAAACGAAGATTATCTCAGAAACTATTATAATGGTAATCTAATAGTAACTAAAGGTAAAGAGGGTGCAGTGCTCAACAACAACGAAAAGTTTCCAATTGAAGCAGAACATGAAGTTAGGGATTTATCTGGTGCTGGTGATACTTTTCTTGCAGCACTTGTTGCAAAATACATGGAAAATTACGATATTTGTGAAGCAATTAAATTCGCCAATAAGTGTGCTGCTTGGGTGGTTACACAAAGAGGCGTAGTTGTTGTTGATTTAAATAAAATGGAAGCGTGAGAGAAATAATTACAAGAGAAGAAGCCAAAAAGATTGGTCAGAAATGGTATTATACTGGTGAACCATGTCAAAACGGGCATATTGATAAAAGATATGTGAATACTGGTGTCTGCTATGCTTGTAAACGAAATCTCAATCAAAAAGAAAACAACGAAAATTGTAAATTAACTTTGGTTTGTGAAAAATGCGGAAAAGAATTTAATGCACCAACGTGGGAAAAAGATAGACAATATTGTTCGAGAACCTGTCAAGTAAAAGCAATTGAGAGAACGGATATTAGAACAACATCAAATTGTAAGATTTGTGGGAAAGAATTTAAGCATTATGGTGAGAAAATTGTATGTTCGAGAGAATGTTTTGCTAAATATCTATCACAACAAAGATTGAATGAGAATAATCCTGCGTGGATTGATAATAAAGAAAAGAAGATATGCGCAAGATGTGGGAATGAATTCGAATATACGAGGCGTAATCTGCATAAAGGACAAGAACCCGTATTTTGTTCTTTAGATTGTTCAAGAAACAATGGTAATAATAAGGAAATTATCAATAATATTGGTGGTAAATATAAGTATGGATTCGGATTTAATAAGAAACTAAAGAATAGTGTTAAAGAAAGAGACGGTCATTGTTGTCAATTATGTGGTGAAACGAAAAAATTAGAAGTTCATCATATTGATTATGATAAAAACAACAATGGGGAAAATAATCTCATAACATTATGCAGGAAGTGTCATGGAATAACCAATTACAATCGAGGTTTTTGGACACAAGTTTTAATTGGATTAAATTCAAATTCTAAAATAGTAAAAAAGGGATGGGGTTTTGAAATACATTTTGTTAATAATGATAAATATTGTTTAAAATATTTAGTTTTCTTTAAGGGAAAAAAGTTTAGCTGGCATAAACATGAATTAAAACAAGAACTTTGGTTTTGTATGTGGGGTGAATTTGAGTGTGTTTTAAACACTGAAGATGGTGATTATTTCGATTATTTTAGATTTAAAGCGGGTGATAAAATTGAGATAAAGCCGAATTTAGAGCATCAATTAATGGCACTGAGAAATTCCATAATTGTGGAAGTGTCAACAACCGATTTTATTGAAGATTCGATAAGAATTGAAAAGGGAGATTAATATAAAAACATATGAAAAAACGTGAAGTAATATTTGTTGATATTGATGGTACAATATGTAATACGGAAGGTGGTTATGCCAATGCAAAACCAATTCCTGAGAATATTGCAAAAATAAATAAGTTGTTCGATGAGGGTCATACAATTATTTATTGGACGGCAAGGGGTAAGTTAACTGGTCTGAATTGGACAGAACTTACGGCACAACAACTTTGTGATTGGGGTTGCAAATATCACGATGTTGTAATGAATTCAAAACCAGCGTATGATAGAATTATTGATGACAAGAGCATTAGAATTGAAGAATTATGAATATCTGGACGAATGGTTGTTTTGATATTTTGCATGCTGGTCATCTTAATCTTCTTGAGTTCGCCAAGAATTTCAGAGGAAGGCACAATACTTTATATGTTGGTATTGATACTGACAGGCGTGTTAAGCAATCAAAAGGAGATGGTCGTCCAATTAACAATCAGGAAGACCGCAAACGAATGTTGGAAGCATTAAAAGTTGTGGATGAAGTATTTATATTTGATAGTGATGAAGAATTGGCAGAATTGATTAAAACATGTCAAATTGATTATATGATAATTGGAGAGGATTATATTAATCGTAGAGTAGTGGGTAGAGAAAATAGTAAATATGACGTATATTTCTTTCCAAAGGACGATAAATCGAGTTCAAAAATATTAAGTAAATTATGATAGTAGTAACTGGTGGTGAGGGTTTTATTGGTAGCAATCTTATTAAAGAATTGATGAGACGTGGTGCTATTGGTGTGATTTCTCTTGACACAAAGAGCGAATCACTTGATTCAATATACGCATGGCTAATGGATAATGCAAAGAAAATTGACTGCATTTATCATTTAGGTGCGATTACCGACACTACTGTTATGGATAGGAATTTATTTGATGAATATAATGTCGGTGCATCGATATTTATTTGGAATTTATGTACTGAAAATAAAATACCGTTGATTTATGCAAGTTCTGCAGCGACTTATGGTGATGGTGAAGAAGGATTTGATGATGAAGACGATATACTCAAATTACAACCACTGAATCCATATGGTTGGTCAAAGCATCAATTTGATGTTTGGGTTGAAACGCAAGAAAAACAACCACCATTCTGGGCAGGATTAAAATTCTTTAATGTTTATGGTTATGGTGAAGCGCATAAGGCTGGAATGGCATCAGTAGTGTTTCATTCATACAATCAAATCAATGCTACTGGTGGAATGAAATTATTTAAATCGCATCGTCCTGATTATAAAGACGGTGAACAAAAAAGAGATTTTGTTTATGTTGACGATGTGGTTGATGTTTGCATTTATTTAATGGCAAATAAACCGGAATCTGGCATATACAATGTTGGTACGGGCAAGGCACGTACTTTTAAAGACCTTGCAATAGCAGTTTTCAAAAGTCTTGGAATACCTGAAAATATTTCGTATATTGACACCCCATTAAAAATAAGAAACAAGTATCAGTATTTTACTGAAGCTAAGATGTTTAAATTAAAACTGACGGGTTATAATAAGAAGTTTCGTGAATTGGAAGATGGTGTTTTCGAGTATGTTAATAAACTAAAATATGAAAATTGCTAACGTCATTTATGAAAAAGAGTTGGTAAATCACACAAAAGTTGAATATGTAAATTATTACAATCAGCCGATGAAATATGATGACTTAGACAAGTCATTGCCAACTTTATTTGTGGGATGGTCATTTATGAAAGCATGTAACCCGGAAAATGAAATAATACAGCATGCTGACATCCTAAAAAAGAAAATAATTACCAACGAGTTGTATTGGGAATTTTCATTTGAAGAAAGCAAGGCTTCGCACGTCAAAGGAATTGAAACATTTGTAGGTCTTGTACCACAATTCTATTTTACACCGAAATATCAGTATATTAATTTAGACCCGGTATTTTTCCAAATTACAGAAATTGAAGATTTAATGGCAATTTTGCCGAAGGAAATTGATGCAACATACATTCTAAAAAACGAAATGATGTATGTTTTAAAGGAAAATAAAATCTGGGGCATAAATCTCAAAATCTACGACTTTTTCAAGTTCAACGTCACTGAGATTATAGAACAAATAAATTATCGCACCGCCCACACTTTAAATGACATTGACGGGCAAATGTATCTCAATCAATATAAAATCTTTCCCAATTTCCAACTTCTTAAAAGATATATGGTTGTCATGATGACAAAATGAATTATACATAGTATTTATATTAAATAAAATATAACTGCTATGGAAAAAGAAGTAGAAAAAGCAATTAACAATTTTGTTGAAGACCCTGAAGTTCAGGAGCAGAAAGCAAAGGAATCACAGGCAAAAAAAGTTGTTCTTGATGAAAGAGAAGGACTTATTGAGCGTGTTGATAAAATTCTTGTTACCAAGGATGGTAAGCAATTACTTAGGGAATGGTATTAATATTCGATAAGCGATGAAAGATGATAAAAAAAATAAAGTCTCTCTTAACGAACAATTAAGAAAGATTCAACATCACACATACTATAAAATCAATGAATCACCAAGATATCGTCCTTTAATCAACAATGGTGAGGAATTTGATGATGTGCCTGTATTAACCAATGAGGCTGGTGAACAAGAAGATGCTGAAAAGCCGGGTGGCGGTGAAGTGCCCCCAGAACCTTCGAATGACCAGCCAATGACGGGTGATGCACCAGTACCTGCATTTGATGACACGGGTGAACCCCCTGTTGCTGGTGCAGAACCTGCAGACCCAATGTCTGCTGAACCAATGCCGGAAGTTGACCCAGCACAAGAAGTCAACACAATTCAAAACGACATTATTAAACACAATATTGAAGCGATGAAAAGTATTCACGATACGCTTCAGTCATTGGATAATAGTGTTAAAGCATTAAATGCAAAAGTGGTGGAATTGAATGCAGACGTTGAAGAAGTGCGTGAGCCAACCAATGCGGAAAAATTAATGAGCAAAAAGGACGTGTCATACCCATATTATTTTAATTTAAATGATTTTTGGAACGGTAACTGGTTCGCAGAAAATAGGGAAAAAGAATTAAGCAAAGGAATAAAAGAATTACCGGACGGAAC
>ENA-UPSM01001951-UPSM01001951.1-activated-sludge-metagenome-genome-assembly--contig:-NODE-1951-length-26103-cov-12.694142_pt1 | contig 26103 bp, 32 predicted proteins | sample MGYA00238181_ERZ773283 | MGnify/ENA primary metagenome ERZ773283 (study PRJEB29023, sample SAMN05720199) | activated sludge metagenome | isolation source: Anaerobic digester | place: Japan...
GGTTTGGTTGCTCCGCTATCTCCCTGGGGGTGGAAAACTAAAGGTGTTAAGACAAGAAAAAGACACAAAACAGATTACACTATAGTTAGTAAAAGAAAGGAAAAGAAGTAATTTAAAAGGAGTTTTTATGTCAAGATCATTAAAAAAAGGTATATATGTAGATGAAAAATTAATGAAAAAGGTGGATAAAGCTTTAGCAGGTGATAGGGCTCCTATAAAGACTTGGTCAAGAAGGTCTGTGATAGTTCCCAAAATGGTAGGCCTGACTTTTGAAGTTTATAACGGAAAAAAGCACATATCCTTCTTTGTTACCGAGTCAATGGTCGGACATAAACTTGGGGAGTTTTCTCCAACCAGAACTTTTAGAGCTCATTCTTCTAAGAAGGGTTCTATGGGAGCTAATGAAAATCATGAATGACGTGAATGTAACTGCAAAATACATGAATGCAAGAGTGTCGCCTAAAAAAGTAGCGATAGTGCTAGATATGATTAGAGGTAAAGATTTGGAGGAAGCTAAAAAGATTTTAGCTTTTGATAGAAGTAAACCCGGAAAATTAGTTTTAAAAGTTTTGAAATCTGCTGAAGCCAACATTTTGAATAATAAGAAAATGGAAAAAGACAGGTTGTTTGTGAGTAAAATATGGGTTAGTGGAGGATCTATGCAAAAGAGAATAAAAGCTGGGGCAAAAGGAAGAGCAGATCCGATTTTAAAAAGATACAGTCATATTTATGTAAGTTTAGAAGAAAGGGTAAGCAAATAATGGGTCAGAAAATAAATCCAATAGGGTATAGACTTGGAATTTCAAAAAATTGGAATTCAAGATGGTTTTCTTCAAAGAAAGACTACGCTGATCTTTTGCTTGAAGATAAGAAGATAAGGGATATTTTAAATGATAAATTGAGTACTGCAGGTTTGAAGGATGTGGAAATTGAGCGAACAGAAAACGAAGTTAATATTTTAATAAAAGTATCAAAACCGGGTGTTGTTATCGGAAGAGGTGGAACAGGTGTTGAGGAAATGGAAAAGGAGATAAAAAAGATAACTAAAGGAAAGAAAATAAAAATAACAGCTGAAGGTGTGAAATCATCAGAGACAGAGGCCCAGTTAGTTGCAGATTACATTTGTAGACAATTAAAAAGAAGAGTTCCTTATAGAAGAGTGGTAAATTTTGCACTTAATTCCGCTATAGATAAAGGTGCAAAAGGGATAAAAATAAGATTAGCGGGGGTGTTAAGCGGTAGTAATACTATATCGCGATCCGAAACCTATAAATTGGGTTCCGTTCCCGCTCAAACACTTAGAAGTGACATTGATTATGCTCAAGTTCATTGTCAAATGCTTTTTGGAGTTATAGGAATAAAAGTTTGGATTTACAAAGGTGAGATTGAATTGCAATAACAGGAGAAAAATATGTTGTTAATGCCGAGAAAAGTAAAATTTAGAAAACAGCAAAGGGGAACTAACAGAGGAATTTCAGTCAGAGGATCAGAAATTTCTTTTGGAGATTATGGTTTAAAAGTTGTTGACAGATGTTTGTTGTCTTCTCGACAGCTGGAAGCTGCTAGAAAAGCAATTACTCACGAAACTAAAAGAGGGGGTAAGCTTTGGATTAGAGCTTTTCCTGACAAAGCCGTAGCTAAAAAAGCGAATGAAACAAGAATGGGAAGTGGAAAGTCTAATACCGACCACTATTCTGCTCTTGTAAAGCCCGGAAAAGTGATTTTTGAATTAGCAGGGGTTAGTGAGAGTGTTGCAAAAAAGGCATTTGATAAAGCATCTTCAAAACTGCCTGTTAAAACTAAATTTGTGAAGAGGGATGAATAATGGTTGTAACTGACTTGAAAAATAAAAATATTAAAGATCTAAAAGAAGAACTTACGAAACTTGAGAAAGATTTGCAAAAGGTCGTATCTGATATATTGCAGAAAAAAGAGAAAAATGTTAAAAAGGCCTCCTTTTTAAGGAAAGATATTGCAAGGATAAAGACAGTATTAAATGAAAAATTAAAGGAAGAAAAAAATGAGCATTAAAACTTTTAAAGGAAAAGTTGTGTCTAATAAGATGCAAAAGACAGTTGTTGTAGCCGTAGAGGTGCCCAAAAAACATCCTATTTACGGAAAAAACATTAGAAATACTAAAAGATTTAAAGCTAGGGATGATATAGGGTTGTCAATCGGTGATGAAGTTATTATTGAGGAGTGTCGCCCTTTTAGCAAAAATGTATCTTTTAGAATTGTAGAGAAAATTTCTACACAGGAAGGAAAAGAATAGTATGTTGCCTATAGGTTCTTATTTAAAACCGGCTGATAATTCCGGAGCAATAATGCTAAAAATAGTCGGAGTACCGGGATCCAACAAAAGGTACGCCCGATTAGGAGATTTGGTCACGGTCGTAGTAAAAGGAGCTTCGTCCACAGGTGCTTTGAAGGATCACAGTATAGTTAAGGCGATTATAGTTAGAACAAAAAAAGAGGTTAGGAGAAAAGACGGAAGTTATATTAGATTTGATGATAATGCGGCAATAGTTGTTGATAAAGATAAAAATATGGTTGGTACAAGAGTTTTTGGTCCAATAGCGAGAGAAATAAGAGATAAAGGTTATTTAAAAATAGTATCCCTAGCCAAGGAGGTATTGTAAAAATGAAAATAAGGAAAGACGACAAAGTAAAAATAATATCAGGTAAAGATAGAGGGAAAATTTCTAAAGTTTTGAAAGTTTTAAAAAATGAAAATAAGGTTGTAGTGGAAGGTGTAAACGTTGTAAAAAAACATGTTAAGCCCGGAGTTATTTCTAAAGAGGGGGGAATTGTAAGTATAGAAAAACCTATAGATGTTTCTAATGTAATGTATTATCATGAGCAGTCAAAGGAAGCCATTAAGTTAGGATACAAAATAATTGATGGAAAAAAATATAGAATTTCTAAAAAAACAGGGGAAATATTGGATAAAAAAGTATGAATAGATTAAAAGAGGAATATAAAAACAAAATAGTTCCGGAAATGATAAAGGAGTTCAATCTTAGAAATGTGATGGAAGTTCCTTCCATTGCAAAAATAAATATAAATGCTGGAATAGGTCCTTTTAGGGAAAATAAAGAAGCTGTGGAGTCTTTTGCATCGGAATTATCAGATATTGCGGGGCAAAGAGTTTTTGAAAGAAGAGCAAAAAAATCTGAAGCGGGTTTTAAAATAAAGCAAAATGACTTGGTAGCTTTTGCTGTTACTTTACGAGGTGAAAGAATGTGGGCATTTTTGGATAAATTAATTAATATAGCTTTTCCGAGGATAAGAGATTTTAGGGGATTTGATCCCAATTCTTTTGATCAGAATGGTAATTACTCTGTTGGAATAAGAGAACATGTTATATTTCCGGAAGTAAATCCAAATACTACGAAAGGAATCAGAAGTTTACAAGTAACGATTGTTTTTAAAGGGAAAAATGTTGAGCAAAATAGATTTTTACTTAAAAAATTAAATTTTCCCTTTTCTCAATCTTAAAACTAAAAAATTGTTAGAATATAAAAAATTTAAAAAATATGGCAAAAGAAGCATTAAAACAAAAACATAAAAAAGAACAAAAATTTTCGGTCAGAAAGTATAATAGGTGTTCTATTTGTGGAAGCCCTAGAGGATATATGAGGAGATTTAAATTGTGTAGAAAATGCTTCAGGGAAATGGCTCATAAAGGGGAACTTCCCGGAGTTAGAAAGGCTAGCTGGTAACTATGAGTGTAGATAGAATATCCAATATGTTAAGTACCATGAAAAATGTTTCTATGTCGGGGAGAGATGTCTTAGAAGTTCCTTACTCTAAAGAATGTGAGTCTGTAGCTAAAGTGTTGAAACAAAAAGGTTTTGTTGAGGAGGTTAAAATATTTAAAAAAGAAAATAGTGCGGAGAAGGCTCTTAAAATTAAATTATCAAAAGATGGGGATACCATAAGACTTTCGGAAGCAAAACGTATTTCCAAACCGGGAAGAAGAGTTTATAAAGGTTATCATGAATTCAAGCCTGTTCTCCGAGGTTTAGGAGTTTTAATTGTTTCTACTTCCAGAGGTATTATGGATGCTCAGGAAGCAAAGAAAAAGAAATTAGGCGGGGAAGTTATTTGTGAGGTTTATTAAAAATGAGTAGGATAGGAAAAAATCCAATTGAAATTCCGCAAGAAGTATCAGTAGAAATTTCTGGTAATAAGATAATTGTAAAAGGACCTAAAGGTACTTTATCTTTTGATTTTGCGCCTAATATTGAAGTCAAAAAAGACGAAAAATTTATTTATGTTGAAGCAGTGGGAAAAAAGAAAGAATCTTCTGCTCTTTGGGGAACTACAAGAGCTACAATTGCCAATATGATCAAAGGTGTAACAGAGAATTTTGAAAAAGGATTAGAATTAGTGGGTGTTGGATATAGAGTAAAATCTATATCTCCGGGAGAAATATCTATAACAGTTGGTTTTTCCCACCCTGTGGAGTTCAAAGCTCCCGAGGGAATAGAGTTTAAAGTTGAGGACAACACCCATATTATCGTTTGTGGTCCTGATAAACAATTAGTGGGTTTGGTTGCATCTCAAATTAGAAAAATTAGAAAACCCGAACCTTATAAAGGAAAGGGAATAAGATATAAAGATGAGGTAGTGAGAAGGAAGCCGGGAAAGGCCGGAAAAGTTGGTTCTTCAGGAGGAGCTGCATAGTCATGTACCATGTTAAATTAAGAAAAAACAACAGAGAAAGAAGGAGATTAGGTATTAGGTCTAAGATATTTGGGACAAAAGAAAAACCTCGATTGTCTGTATTTAGATCCAATACTAATATTTATGCTCAAATAATAAATGATGTGGAAGGTGTTACTCTTGTAGAATACTCTTCGGATAAGATAGAAGATAGAAAAAATAAAACTAAGGTGCAGGAATCATCCGAAGTCGGTGAAGAATTAGCTAAAAGGGCTTTGAAGAAAAATATAAAAGAAGTGGTCTTTGATAGAGGTGGTTATAGATATCATGGTAGAGTGAAAGCGCTTGCCGATGGGGCTAGAAAGGGAGGTTTGCAACTATGAAATCTGTAGAAGAAAAAAAAGAAAATAAAAATACTGATGGAGAAAAACACATAAAAGCGTCGAAAATTACGGAATTTGAGGAAAGAGTGATTGAAATTAAAAGAGTATCTAAAAAAACTAAAGGGGGAAACGCAATTGGTTTTGCAGCTCTTGTGATAGTGGGCAACAAAAACGGTAAAGTAGGATATGGGTATGGTAAGGCCCAGAATGTTGCTGATGCAATTGGCAAAGCTATTTCTTCCGCAAAGAAAAATATTTATACTATAAAACTTTCGGGGAAAACTATTGCCCACGAAGTTACCGCTAAAGTTGGTTCTTCTAAAATTTTATTGAAACCCGCTCCCGAAGGTGCCGGAATAATAGCCGGGGGCCCTGTAAGAATAGTTATGGAAATGGCAGGGATAAAGGATATATCTTCTAAAGTACTAGGCTCTAATAATAAGTTACTAAATGTTAGATGCGCAATAGAGGCACTGCAAAAATTAAAGAAATAATATTATGGAATTACATAATCTTAAAAAAACAAAAAATGGAAAAAAAGCTAAGAGGGTTGGTAGGGGTATAGGAAGTGGAAAAGGTGGTCACACGGTTGGTAAAGGACAAAAAGGTCAAAAAGCAAGAAGAGGAAGAAAACCGAATTTGGGTTTTGAAGGAGGACAATCCCCTCTCTATAAAAAACTGCCTAAAATAAAGAGTTTTAAATCCCGTGGATCCAATTTAGAAAAGGCCCAAATAGTTCATTTAAACGTGTTTAACAAGTTTAAAGATGGAGATGAAATAACTCCTCAGATTCTGGTCGAAAAGAAAATAATAAAAAAAGTGCCTAATCAGGGTGTAAAAATACTTTCAAATGGCGAACTAAAGAAGAAAGTCATATTGAAAGGTTTCAAATATTCGGAAAAAGCTAGAGAAAAAATTATTAGTTCTGGCGCAACCTTAGATGTTCAAAATATTTAAATTTCCTGAATTAAGGAAAAAAATAGCTTTTACAATTTTTATAATTGCGATATTTCGTCTTTTGACCCATATTCCTGTTCCCGGTGTAGATACATCGGCTATTAAATCTTATCTTGAAGAGAGTGTTTTCTTCGGATTTTTTGACCTTTTTAGCGGCGGGGGCTTTCAGAACTTCTCTATCGTTACTTTAGGTTTGGGGCCTTACATAAATGCCTCTATAATAGTTCAACTTTTAACTATGTTAATTCCGTCTCTTGAAGAAATGGCTAAAGAAGGAGAGTACGGTCAGGAAAAAATAAACATGTACACGAAAATATTGGCAATTCCCATGTCTTTGATTCAGTCTTACGGAATTTATTTTTTACTTAACAAACAAGGAATTATAAACACACTTCATTCTATAGATTTAGTTATTTTGCTTTTTACATTTATGGCTGGTTCTATGTTTTTGGTGTGGCTTGGGGATTTATTGACAGAGCACGGTATAGGAAATGGAATTTCTATGCTCATTTTTGTCTCTATCGTAAGCAGTCTCCCTTCTACTCTAATGGTTGCCGTAACGGGAATTATGTCTTCTAATTATTTAATATCCATTCTTATGGTTGTTTTAACTTTACTTACAATAATCGGAGTGGTATTGGTGAACGAAGGTACCAGGAATATACTTTTGGAATACGGACGTAGTAGTGAGAGGTCACAGAAAGTTACAAATTATCTTCCGGTGAAAATAAATCAAGCGGGAGTGCTTCCTATTATTTTTGCTGTGTCAGTAGTTTCAATCCCCGGCATGGTAGGAGGCCCGTTAATGGCTTCAGGTAAATCTGCATTAGTGGGAATAGGCACTTTTTTAACAACTCATTTTCAAACTACTTCTTTATTCTATAATGCTCTGTATTTTTTTCTGGTTGTGGCATTTACGTTTTTTTATACTTTTATTGAATTTAATCCTGACAAAATAGCGGATGATGTGAAAAAAAGAGGTGGCTTTATTCCCGGAATTAGGCCGGGAACGTCAACTTCTCAGTATTTAAAGAAAATTGTTTCAAGAATTACGTTAGTAGGTTCCCTTTTTTTAGGTTTAATTGCAATACTTCCTTATTTTATGAACCTTATATTTGGTCCCAATGCTATATCTATCGGAGGTACGAGCTTGCTGATCTCTGTTTCAGTGGTATTAGAAACGGTTAGACAGGTTGAGTCTCTTACTGCTACCAGAAGTTATGAAAAGTTTTTAGGATAAGATCATTTTTGATAGAATATTTTTATGTTTGATAAAGTTAGAGAACTAAATAAATTTAAGCAAGCCCAGAGCAAAATAAAAAAACAGATGGAGGAAATATCGGCTACCCGTGAAAAAGATGGTATAAAAGTTGTTGTTAGAGGAGATAAAAAAATACAGAGATTGGAAATAGATGGTGAAGATCAAAAAGATCTCAGGGATCTCATAAATGATACTTTTGGCGATGTGGATAAGAAAGTTGAAAAGCAAATGAGAGGTCAGTTAAAAGATTTAGGATTACCCGATTTATAATTTTGTATATGAAATTACTTCTAATTGGTCCTCAAGGTTGTGGCAAAGGAACAATAGGAAAAAAATTAAGCCAATATTTTAATATTCCACTGATTTCTGTCGGCCAGATTTTAAGAGATTTGCCTAACGATTATCCTGATAAAGATCAAATTGAAGAATATATAGATAAAGGTGAGCTTGCCCCTCAGGATTTAGTAGCGGAGATTTTAAAATCGGAAATTTCAAAAGATATTTACAAAAATGGGTTTATTTTTGATGGTTGGGGAAGAACAATGGAAGATCTTGATTATTTTAATCCCGGATTTGATAAAGTGATTTTTATAAACATCTCCCCTGAAACCTCGGTGAAAAGAATATCTTCCAGAAGAACCTGCGAAAAATGCGGGGAAATTTTTAATATTGTTTCGATGCCGCCAAAGGTCGATGGAGTTTGCGATTTTTGCGGGGGGAAGCTGATACAAAGGGATGATGATACCGAATATGCAGTTAAAAGAAGATTAGATATTTTTAAAGAAGAAACAATAAAGGTTGTAGATTACTTTAGAAAGCAGGGAAATTTAATAGAAATTGATGGCGAGGGTTCTCCTGAAGAAGTTTTTCAACTTGTTATTAAAGAGTTAGCGCCAAATTTGTAGTGTATAATTTTCCTAATGTTTGATTACACAAAAGACTATAATGAAAATTCAAACGAAAACACGAATGTTGTTAAATATTGGAGAAAACATCCTAAATCCATAGAGAAATACCAATTTGTTCATTATTTTCTTCCAAAGGAAGATAAGAAAAAAAGAGCAGATTTCCTTGATAATAAAGCCATTCTTGTTTATTGCGTATTGATATTGGCTATCAGTCTTGTTTTTAGATTTATTCCCAAATTTGCTCCCGGTGTTTTAGGGTATGCTTCAAATATAACTATTTCCGATCTTTTGAAGTATACAAATCAAAAAAGAGAAGAAAATGGCGTTGCCCCCCTTAAGCTAAATGCAAAATTATCTGCCGCCGCCGAAAAAAAAGCGCAAGATATGTTTAAAGATGGATACTGGGCTCATGTTGCTCCTGATGGAACTCAACCTTGGGATTTTATTCTTAGTGAAGGATATGAGTATATATATGCGGGAGAAAATTTAGCAAAAAACTTTTCTAATTCTAAGGAAGTTGTTGAGGCATGGTTTAAATCTCCTTCTCATAAGAGTAACTTAATAGGCGCAAATTATGATGAAGTAGGTTTTGCAGTTGTTAATGGGGTAATGGATGGTTATGAAACTACACTTGTGGTGCAAATGTTTGGTAGACCACGTCAGCCTTCAATGTTAGCTACGGTGGGTAGCGAGGGTGAGTTGTTTGGTGAAAATAAGGCTAGCGCCGAAGGTATTGAATCCGAAGCAAGTAGATTGGGAGAATCTACTTCTTCTCAACAACAGGAAAATATTGTGTCTGAAACAAAGGAAAATTTAGGAGAAGAATACCCATCTTTTACACAGTCAAATGCCGAGCCAGTCATAGATGTTACAACTGCAACGAAATCAATCAGTTTAGCTTTTGGAATTTTTGTAAGTATTTTGCTGGCCTTGGATATAATTTATTCAAGAAAGAGAGGTATAAGAAAGTTTACGGGTTTAACCTTGGCTCACTTTATGGTTTTGATTATGGTTATAATTAGTATATGGTTGGTGTTTAAGCCGGGGTTAATTATTTAGGGACATTTTTTATGATGGATGATATTAAAGAAAACAGAGTAGAATATTTCATTCTTTTTGTCGCTATATTGGTTTTCATGTTTTTGGTGTACAGATTTAGATTTAATAAAGAAATGTTGATTCTTCTTAGTGGGGTAGGTTCTGCTTTATACGTAATTTGGGGCGTTGTTCATCACCTGATTAGAGGAAAATTAACTAAAAATATAGCTTATGAATATATTCTCTTTGGACTTTTAGTTTTTTTGCTTTTTTTCACTGTCCTTAGTTTTTAAAAATATATGAAAATAGTTGTTGTCATCCCTACTTACAATGAAGCTAAAAACATCGGTCGTCTCATCGATGCTTTAAGCGTCGTTTTTAAAGAAATTCCTTCTCACGATATGCATGTTCTTGTTGTGGAGGGAAATTCCCCTGACGGCACCGCTGATGTAGTTAGAGAGAAAATGAAACAATATGATTTTGTTCATTTGCTTATGGAGGAGAAAAAAGCCGGTTTGGGAGCAGCTTATGTTTATGGTTTTAAATATGCGATGAAAGAACTTGGAGCAGACGTATTGGTGGAAATGGACGCTGATTTTCAGCACGATCCTAGAGAGTTGAAAAATTTAATAAAAGAAATAGAGAACGGGTACGATTACGTAATTGGATCGCGCTTTACAAAGGGCGGAACTATACCGAAAGATTGGGATTTTAAAAGAAAGTTTTTTAGCAAAGCGGGGAATGCAGTTTCAAAAATTATTCTTGGAATAAAAGGTCTTAATGATTTTACAACTGGATATAAGGCTTCCAGAGTTAAAGGTTACGCAGATAGTATAGATCTTGACAATATTCTGTCCAAAGGATTTGCTTATAAAATAGATCTTTTGTACAAAATGCATAAAGCCGGCGCGAAAATAAAAGAAGTACCAATACACTTCGGACTGCGTGATGAGGGGGAATCTAAAATGGAAGGAAATAACTTAAAAGATTCTCTGAGAGTTGTTATAACCCTACGTTTAAGAGATCCCGATACAAAAAAGTTTCTTAGATTCTGTGTTGTAGGTTTTATAGGTTTTTTTGTTGATACCGGCCTGTTTAACCTTCTAAGGGTTTATACGGAAAATCCAAAAACTTCCTCTCTTATATCCGGTTTTATAGCAATGCTCACCACTTTTACTTTAAATAATTTCTGGTCTTTTAAAAAGAACAAAATTGAGGGTACAAGAAAAAAAATTACCGGTTTTATTATCTATATAATTTCATCTTACATCCCCATCTTTTTGCGATCTCAAATGATAAAATTTGCTGTTTCTAGGTTTGGAAATACTTTTTGGGTTGCTAATATAACCTTTTTGATTGGGGTGATTTTAGGATTGATTTGGAATTACTGTGTCTATAGTAAAATAATTTGGAAGGATAAAAAATAATGAAATATTCAATTGTTGTTCCGGCTTATAATGAAGCCGACAAAATATCTTCAACAGTTGTTCAAATATTAAATTTCATGAGGAATTTCACCGATTCCTTTGAACTTTTAATTTCCGATGATGGGAGTACTGATTCAACAGTTTCCATTTTAGAGCAATTAATGGGAGAAAATCCCGAACTTAAAATAATAAAAAATCCGCATAGAGGAAAAGGTCCTACAGTGTGGTCTGCTTTTATGCAGGCAAAAGGAGATTATATTTATATGGCCGATGCAGATCTTTCTACACCAATTTCCGAATTGAGAAAATTATCAGTTTGGGCCGAAGAACAGGGCTACGACATTGTAATTGCATCAAGAGAAGGTACGGGGGCAGAGAGAGTAAATGAGCCTTTTTACAGGCATCTTATGGGTCGGGTTTTTAATCTTTTAGTTAGAATTGTTGCTCTACCGGACTTGAAGGATACACAGTGCGGTTTTAAGCTTTTCACTAAAAGATGTGTTCAGGATGTTTTTCCCAGAATGTACACTATTAAAAACGCTAAAGAATTGAAAAAACCGTACACAGGAGCTTGGGATGTAGAGGCTTTGTTGATTGCAAGAAGTTTAGGGTATAAAATAAAGTCCGTTCCTGTCACTTGGGTATATGTAAAAACCACCAGAGTCAGTCCCGTAAGTGACTCTCTAAAAATGGCTTTTGAGGTTTTGCAAATAAAATTAAGACTTTTGAGGGGAAAATATAAAACTGCTCAAAGCACCTCTGCTTCCCCCAAAAAATAGTAAATATTTTAAAATTAAGAGGTGACTTCAAAATTATGAAAATATGTGTTATAGGTACAGGTTACGTTGGTTTGGTTGGAGCCGCAATATTTTCTGATTGGGGTAACGAAGTAATAGGTGTTGATATAGACATCGATAAAATTGAGAGAATAAAAAAGGGAGAAATGCCCATATATGAACCGGGGCTCTCCGAAATTGTATTAAAAAATATCTCTGAAAACAGGTTATCTTTTACTACATCAATTTCAGAAGGAGTAAGAAATTCAGATGTTGTTTTTATATGTGTGGGAACTCCTCAAAGTGAGACCGGGGATGCCGATTTATCTGCAGTCTGGAAAGTAGCCGCAGATATCGGAAAAAACCTAAATGATTATAAAGTAATTGTTACTAAAAGCACCGTTCCTGTAGGAACAAATGAAAAAATAAAGAAATTAATAAAGGAAAATCTTGTTGAAAATGTTGACTTTGATATAGTTTCCAATCCTGAATTTTTGAGAGAAGGTTACTCTGTGGAGGATATGAAAAATCCCGATAGAACGGTAATCGGCTCGGATTCTGAAAAGGCCCTTTCTATTATGAGGAGCTTGTATGATCATTTGGGAAAACCCATCTTAGAGTGTGATTTGAGATCAGCAGAAATGATTAAATACGCATCTAACGCTTTTTTGGCCTCAAAAATCTCGTTTATAAATGAAATGGCTCAAATATGCGAAAGATCCGGTGCCGATGTTTCGGTTGTTTCCAAAGGAATGGGCTTGGATAACAGAATAGGTCCCAGATTTCTAAATGCCGGAATTGGTTATGGTGGTAGTTGTTTTCCTAAAGATGTTGCGGCTTTGTATAAAACTTCAACTGATCAAGCTTATGATTTTAAACTCTTAAGAGGTGTAATGGAAGTTAATGAAATTCAAAAAGATTATTTTGTTTCTAAAGTAGTCCGATATTTTGGGAAAAATTTATCAGAAAGAACCATGGGTGTTTTGGGGTTGGCTTTTAAAGAAAATACTGATGACATAAGAGATTCCGTGGCGATAGAGATAGTGAAGCAATTAAGAGGTCTTGGAGCATATATAAAAGTTTTTGACCCACAAGCAATGTTTAATGCAAAAAAGATTTTGGGAGAAACAAGTATAAAATATTGTCTAGATAAATACGAAGCAATAGAAAATTCAGACGCTTTGGTTATATTAACAGAGTGGAAAGAATTCGCGAATTTAGATCTGCAAAAAGTTAAATCTATGCTAAAAAATCCTGTTATTTTTGATGGGAGAAATCTTTTGAACAGAGAAAAAGTGGAGTCTTCCGGTTTTGTTTATTTTGCTGTTGGAAAAAGAACTAACGGAGTTGAATTGTTAGATAAAGAACCTACCGGCGTTTCTGGTGTAATATTAAAGAATGGAAGTTAAAAAAAGGATACTTGTTTTTATCCCCGAGTTTCCGGTACTAACCGAGACCTTTATTGAAAGAGAATTAGAAAAATTAAATGAGTACGAAGGTATTGATCTGGTAATTTTCTCTTTAAAAAAAGGAAGAGGTGATATATCCGATTCTTTAAAGAAAAAAGTTGTCTACGATAGATTAAGTTTTGGGGATATTTTTGCTACTATTTTATATTTTTTTCTGCATTTTTCAGAGTTACGCAAAATCTTTCGGGAATTAAAAAAGAACAGTTATTCCGTCAAAATTTCAAGTTATGATAAAGATAAAGAAAGTGAAAATACTTATAGTGAAAGTGTAAATAGAAAAGGTAAAAAATCGGATGAAAAATTCAGTAATTTCTATATTTTTTTCAAATCCGTTGCTTACTCTAGAAAATTTTCAAAATATAAACCGCAATTTTTGTTTGCTCATTTCCTTTCTGAATCTTCCTCTATAGTAATGTACTCCTCAAAGATTCTCGGTATCCCTTACGGAATATCGGCTCATGCGAAAGACATTTTTGTTACTTCAAGCGATGTGAAAGAAAAAATTCAAACTGCAAATTTTATTGCTGTTTGCAATGAAAACGCCTATGAATATCTGTTGAAAAAATTCGGGAATTTGAATCAAAATATTTATTTGATACACCACGGAGTAGATGTAAATAAAATAGTAAAAAGTGTAGAGAACAAGGATTACAAGCCAATAAAACCGCTAATTTTATCTGTGGGAAGATTAGTGGAGAAGAAGGGTTTTAGATATTTGATAGATGCGGCTAAAGTTTTGAAGAACAGAGAAATTGATTTTCTTGTTGAGATTATTGGATTTGGCCCCTTGTATGAGGATCTTTTAATACAAATTAGGGAAAATAGTTTGGAAAACGAAGTAAAAATACTAGGAGATAATAAAGGCCTTTCAAATGAAGAGACATTGGTACATTTTAAAGGATCAAGTGTTTTTGCCTTTCCTAGCATAGAAACAGAAGAAGGAGATGTTGATGGCGTGGCAAATGTTCTTTTAGAAGCAGGAGCTTTTAAAATTCCTGTTGTGGCTACAGATGCAGGAAGCACGAAAGAAATAATAATTGACGGGGAAACTGGATTGTTGTTTCCTCCGAAGGAGTCCGTTGCTTTAGCCGACAAATTGGAAATATTACTAAGTGATGAAAAATTAAGAGAAAAGCTTGGTGAGAATCTTTTTAATAAAGTTAAAGAAAAATTTGATATAAACAAAAATATAGTTTTATTGGAAAATAGGTTGAACGTAGGCCTCGGTTTGGAGAAAAAATGAAAATTGCTGTATTTACAAAATCTACAACATTACACAAAAACCACGGAGGACTGGAAACACAGAATTTGGCGTTATGCGAAGGCTTGGTAAAAAAAGGTTATTACGTAGTGGTATTCTCTCCAAAAAAAGAGATAGAAAAAGATTTTATAGAACAAAATGGAGTTAAATATGTTTTTATTGATGCTGATTACAAAGGATACATATTTTCAAGATTTAAAAAAAATAGTTGGGGGAAGCAATCTCTAAAAACTTTTTCTAAATGGCACGAGAAAGAAAAATTTGATGTGGTTATCAGCCAAAGCGCTTCTGCTGAATCCATTATAGAAAATAAAGATAAACTCAATATTAAGACTGTATCGATTGCTCATGGCACCGCAGCTTCTGAATATTCAACTTTTTTAAAAAATAAAAAAGGACCAAAGGGGTTTTATTGGATGATAAGAAACACCCAATATTTTATCAGGCAGTATTTTGGCAGGCAAAGAAGATATATACTTCATTCCGACAAAGTAATTGCGGTTTCGGAATATGTAAAAAAAGCATTAATCTCCGAAACTTTTGTTGATGAAAATAAAGTTGTAGTTATCCACAACGGAGTGGATGGGAATCTGTACGCAAAAAAAGAAAAAAATAGAAATATAGGAGGCACGGTTGATTTGTATTTTATTGGAAGAGTAGAAGTATCAAAAGGAATCTTAACTTTATTGGATATAGTAAAAGATATAAATAAAAATATAGTGCTTCACGTGGTAGGAGAGGGGCCTTGTTTAGAAGAGGCTGTTGAAAAAGCCGGGAAAAACAAGATGCAGGAAAAAGTTATATTTCATGGAAAAATTCCCCACCATGAGTTTGTTAATAAAATAAATCCCGATATATTGGCATTTCCTACTCAAAGAATTGAGGGTTTTCCTATGGTTTTGGTAGAAGCAATGTTTGCGGGTATCCCTGTAGTGGCGTTTGATCTCGGAGGTGTTTCGGACGCTGTTATAGATGGGGTAACAGGGTATCTTGTGAAAAAGGGGGATAATAAATATTTTAAAGAAAAATTGGTAGAATTAATTGATAATCATCATTTAAGATTAGAATTTGGAAAAAATGCGGAAGAAAAAGCAAAAAAAGAGTTCACAATTGATAAAATGATAGATAATTATGAGAAAGTTTTTTTGGAGATTACAAAATGAAAATATTAAGAATAGTTTATGATTGGCCACCTCCCTGGCAAGGTTTAGCGCCACATCCTTTTGAAATTACAGCAAGCCAGGAAAAAGCAGGACACGATATTGAAGTGTTTTGCGGGAGGTGGCCTCGATCCGGAAATATAGAAAAGCCGGGTAATGTAAAAGTTCATCCGATAATGAGAGAACCTATTTCGGGAACCATTTTTTTTACTAGCTCAATTGTTTTGTTTTTTAAATATTTAAAATGGAGGAGAAAAAATACTCCGGATATTATTCATGCCCACGGACATTTTGCAATTTGGATTTACTGGTATAGATGCTTTTTGCAGAAATATTTTCCATGGTCAAAGGAATTAAAAGTTCCTTTAGTTGTTCATTTTCATAATGTTGCTAAAGATAGGTGGGTTCAGATGGAGAAGCAAAATAAACCTATAACGCCAATTTCCAGATATTTGGTTTGGCCTCTAACGATTTTTTCGGATGAGCATGCAGTGAAGGCTGCCGCCGCTTGTATTTTTGTTAGTGAGGGTAATTTGAAAAAAGCTATTGAGTATTACGGGGTGGACAAAAGAAGATGTTTTTTTGTGGAATCGGGAGTAAATCCTGCTTTGTTTAAGACAGTCGGTTATGAAGAAGTGGAGAAGTCAAGAAGGGACTTGGGTTTTGATATGGATGATAAGATAATTTTGAATCACGGAATTATGTCCGAGCGAAAAAATATTCATATTCTTGTGGAGGCTTTAAAATTTTTACCCCCGCAATATAAACTTCTTTTAGTAGGTTCGGGAGATACTTCCTACATTAGTAAGATTAATGAGGCAATATCTTTAAATGGTGTTGCTAATAGAGTTGTGAAAGTGGGGTATACACCCTACCCGCAAACTCCTATTGCTTATCAAATTTCCAACATTTTTGTTTTGCCTTCTTCTTGGGAAGGGTTGCCCAAAGTTGTGATGCAGGGTCTTTCTTGTGGAATTCCTTGCTTAGTGTCAGGCTTTAGATTATCGGAGACTATACAAGGTTTGTACTATCTTAAAAGTCTTGATCCTAAGTATATTGCTAGATCCATTTACGCTATTGTGGAAGGAAATTATACTGCTGTTGATGCTAAAAAAGTTGCACTTTTGTATTCTTGGGATATGAGAGCTAAGGAAATAGAGAAAGTTTATGAATTTGCCAAGAAAAACTATCTCGTTTAAAAATATTCCTGCTAAATTTTATGCATACCTACTTTTTATCGTATTGCATGTTGCTCTTTTTAATGTAAATACAGCTGAATGGGGAGATTCTTATAGGATTTTGCGGGCTTCTGAGTATATTAGACAGGGAAGTTATCCTTCAGATGAAAAAAGACCACCTCTTTTTTCGGCTCTAACTGCGGTAAGGCCCAATTCTGTTGACCCTGTGGTGTGGGGCAGAGTAGTCGTTTTTATATTTTCTTTTTTATCTTTAGTTGTTTTTGATAAATTAACTCAAATTTACATAAAAAATGAAAAATACAGATTTGTCTCATTGATTTTGTTTATTTTGAATCCGGTTTACCTTTACTGGTCTATAAGGGTTATGGCTGATGTTCCGTTTTCTTTCTTCGTTTTGCTCACTTTTTATTTATTGTCAAAATATTATGAAAGTTTAAAACAAAAAGAGATCGATAAAGATTATAAAATCAACAATTTTAAAAGTCTTATTTGTATGGGTATTGTGTGCGGTTTGTCTATACTTACAAGGTTTGAAGGATACTTATTGTTTTTGAGTGTTTTTATCGGAGTGATTTTTTCTCAATATGAAATTTTCTTTAAAAAAATAAAAATAAAAGAATTATTTTATTTAATTAAAAAAAACTGGAAAAAAGCAATCGTCCTAGGATTAACGACCTTAATTACAATATTACCCTGGCTGTTGTATAGAAATCCGTTGGAGTCTGAATATTTTGAAGAACCAAGTAGACGTACTTATAATTTTAATACCATTTGGATTTATCTCTCCTCCATTTTATATATATTTGGTTTTACTTCAGCCTTTTTCTTTATAATCAAGAGTTCTAAAAATGTTTTGGATTTTTTAAACAGAAATATTAGTATAACGACATTTATGATTGTAGAACTTTTGTTGATACTTGTATGGCCTGCTGCCATACCAAGACTTTTCCTACCCTTGATACCTTTTTTTGTCCTTATCTTAACAATATCTTTGGAGTCATACTTTAAAAATTACAACAATGGCAAAAAAGCTGATTTATTGATTTTAGTTGGTCCTGTTTTCCTTTTGTTTTTCTATATTTTAAGTCAATATTTTTTAAAATTGCAATTTCTTGTTCCCGTGAAAGTAGCTTTTGCCACAATAGTTTTGATTCAGATTTTTTCGCTCCTCTCTTTTTATTTTGGAAAAGTAAAAATATTTTTTTACTTAGTTTTAGTATCTATCACTTTTTGGTCAATATCAGTAATTTTCAACCACAAGGATATTTACACAGCAATTAAATCCGCAGGAATATATGCAAGGGACAATTTAGATGGAAAGATAGTTTTTAATGATACTACGAGCATAGCAGACTGGTACATAAATTATTCTTATCCACAAAAAGACCTGACTGGGGAAAAGTGGGATTTTTCGGACAAAAAAAAGTTGAACTATGAATATTTATTAGAAAATGATGTTTCCTATGTTCTTGTTACCAATGAAGATAATTCTAGTTTTGATTTAAATATGAAAAATTTCAAACATCTAAAATTAATCCAAAGTTTTAGGTATAATATCGGGAGCAAAGAATTTTTTGCCAGTATATTTGAATTTAAAAAATAAATTAAATATGAAATTATCTATTGTTGTACCGGTTTATAACGAAAAAGACACACTTGAAAAAATCATTGATTTGGTTAAAGCGGTTGATGGTGTGGAAAAAGAAATAATCATAGTTGATGATGGGTCTACTGATGGTTCAGTTGATATTATAAAAAAAATCGGAGAAAAATACCCTGATATCAAAACTGTCATTAAAGGTGAAAATAGAGGAAAAGGACACACACTGAAAGTTGGGTTTAAGGAGACGACGGGGGATTATGTTATTATTCAGGATGCGGATCTTGAGTACGATCCTCAGGATTATAAAAAGCTTTTAGCGGAATTAAAAAGTGGAGAAGCCGACGTCATATACGGATCTAGATTTTCCGGAAAATATGAGAAGATGACCACTCTTCACTATTTAGGAAACAAACTTTTAACTTTAGTGACCAACATTCTTTTTGGAGTTGCGCTTACGGATATGGAAACTTGTTACAAGTTGATGCCGGGGGATTTTGTTAGGAATGTTGAGATTAAGTCCGAGCGATTTGATTTTGAGCCGGAAATTACGGCGAAAATATTAAAAGCAGGTTTGAAAATAAAAGAAGTTCCGATTTCTTACAAAGGAAGAGCTTTTAGCGAGGGGAAAAAAATAACATGGAAAGATGGATTTAATGCTATTCATGCCCTCATAAAATTTAGGTTCTTTGATTAAATCAATTAAATTAAGTAAAAATGAAAAATATCAAAAAAATAGTTAAAGAAAATATTTACCTTTTTATAATATTTGGTTTATCTTGTGTAAATTTCTTTGTGGCTCTTAAGCTTAATGTATTCAGATATAACAATTTTGATTTTGGGAAGTTTGATCTTGGAAACATGACGCAGATGGCTTGGTACACGCTTCATGGTAAGTTTATGTATCTCACCGATTATTTTGGATCAAATGTTCCAAGATGGTCTATGAGCCATGTAGATCCTCTTCTAGCTCTGTTTGTTCCCATTTTTGCGGTTTTTCCCCATCCTCTTACATTGGTAATATCTCAACTCTTCATTGTTGTGTTTTCATCTTTTTTAATTTATGCAATCGCGAATTTGGAGCTGAAATCAAAGTTTTCTGCTTTTATGTTTAGTTTGGCTTATATTTTTCATCCATCGCTGGGTTTTATAAACGGGACAATGGGGTTTCACGCTGTTACAGCGGCGATTCCTTTTTTCCTTGGAGCTTTTTATCTTTTTGAAAAAATGTACAAAGAGAATTCTTTTACGAAAGGAAAAATGATACTTTTCTGGGTTTTGCTTGTGTTGACAATGGCGGGAAAAGAGCAGATCCCCCTTTATGTTTTTATGTGGGGTCTTTTCGTTTTATTTTTCAGGACTCCCGAAGCGGGAAGGTTTAAGTTTAGTAAAGATTGGTTCAAAAATTTCTTTAAAATAAAAACAGCTAAAATCGGAGCGAGTATGGTAGTTGTTGGTTTGTTATGGTTCGTAACTGCTTTTTTTATCGTAATTCCAAAGAATACGCACTATCGGGTAGAAAGTTATGATAGATTTGTGGCTTCTATTGGTGAGGAGCCGGATGCGACAAATGATGTTACTCGGGAAAACTACTTTCTTTCAAGATATGAAGATTTTGGTACTTCTTACACTGAGGTTATAAAAAACATGATATTGAATCACCAACGTTTGATTAGGACATTTTTCAGCGGTGATAGATTGGAAAGTTTGGATAAGACATTTAGACCTTTTTCTTATCTTCCTATCGCTAATCCGGCGATGCTTCTTATATCCGCTCCTGATTTTTTAATAAATTATCTTGTAACAGAAGAAGGCCTGGGAGTTGAGGAGATTGAAAATCATAGAATATCCATGATTATACCCGTGCTTTTTGTTTCAACTATTTACTCTATAACTTTATTGACGGGAATAGCCACAGATATTTTTCCGAAAGTAGGAAAATATAAAAAGCAGATGATTTCAGCGCTGTCCTTATTGGTATTTCTCTCATGCTATTTTACAACCATAAAATACAACAACCCTCTTTATTTGTGGTTTACTCAGGCGGTAAAAAGAAGAGTTTCCGCCGATTATGATTTTGGAGGGAAGGAAGTATCTGATTTGGAAATTGGTGATGTTGTGAAGCTTCCGGATTTGGATGTTAAAGATGTTAAATGCGCAAATGCTATTATCTCTAAAATACCCGATAATGCTTCGGTATCAGGACCTGATAATCTTGGAGATCACATGAGCATGAGGGAGACTTATGCTATATTTCCCGCGCTTTGGAACGAGGCCGATTATGTGATTGTTGATGTACAGTCAAGAAAACTTTTAGCTATATTGGGTCTTAATAAAAACATTATAAAAAGTTTAACGGAAAAATTAGTTTCCACTGAAAGATATGATTTGATAATGGCTTGTGGAAATCTTTATCTTTTCAAGAAAGGAGAGCCTAGAGAAAGAACAAGTCTTATTCCCATACAAGAAAGGTTTGAATTTCCGGAGAAATATAATTTTAATGTGTTGGATCTGATTAGTATTGTGGATTTTGAAATGCCAAGCAAAATGAAAAGAGAAGAATTAAGCAACGGCAGAGTTGTTTATAAAAAGATTAGTGAAGAAGGGATGGATAATTTTCTTTTCTACATTACTTTAATGAATAAAGAAACCGGAAAAATATTTCAGGTTGCTAATTTACCTTCTTTTGCGTTTTCAAGTCCTTCTGAATGGACGGAGAATATGTATTACTTGGAGGATTTGAGTTTTGCCATCCCCTCATATGTGGATCCCGGAGAGTACGGTTTGTTTGTAAGTGTTTCAAATAAAATAAAAATGAGAAGCGTTTATTTGGGAGATGTTTTAGTTGAGTAAAAATGAAAGATTTGGGTAAATGGCAAATTGTCAGTTTACTGTCCCAAGGTTTAGCCATGCTTTTAGGTTTGGTTGAAACCTTTGTTGTTATAAGAATTTTAAGCGTCGGGGAGTGGGGATTAGTACAACTAGCAGTTTCTATAGGCGGGGCTTTGGGGATTTATCAACATTTGGGATTAGTATCCGCAAGCACCAGAGAGATATCTTCAGCCAAAAGTGAAGATGATATTTTTAAAATTTTTTTTACGGCTTCAATCGCAAGATATTGCGTCACAATTCCCATATCTTTGGGTTTGTTCTTTGGCGCGGGAAGTATAGCGGAAAATTTGTATCATAACCCGGATTTAATATTTCCATTGAAAATATATGGTATTACCATGTTATTTCAAGGGGTTCAGGGAATATTAAATTCTGTAATATCAGGAACGCAGAGATTTAAAGAGCTTTTTATTTATCAAATAGTAATAGCATTTGTTAATGTTTTAATATTTGTACCTCTTGTGTATTTTTTTAAAGTTCCGGGCTATTTTTATGCTTTTATGCTTTTTAATATTGTTTCATCGGTTTCGCTAGCAGTAATTGCTTTTAAACCTTTGAAATCAAAAATATCCCTTCCCACAAAAGAAGAGTTCTTGAGAATTTTTAAAGAAATATTTTCTATAAGCGTAGCGATATACATAGTTAAAATTTTATATACAAATTGGGAGAAACTTGGAGCAAATGCTTTAGGTCTTTTTAATCCTGCGGAAACAGTTGCAATTTATTCTTTTGCTCTTCTTTATGCAAAAAAGCTTATGACTATTTCTGATTCCATCACGACTGTTAATATTCCGGTTTTCTCCGAAAGATACGTGAACAACTTTAAAGAATTCAGAGATTCATTTTTGAAAAATTTTAATAAACTCTTTTCCGTAATAGTTTTAGCAGGTGCTTTTGCTTCTTATTTTGCTCCTGAAATAATTAATCTTCTTGTCGGAGGTGAAAAATACAATGAAGCATTACCCTTGATAGTTCCTATGGTTTTTGCTTTTGTGGTGTATTCCTTTGTAAATATTATAAATTCTAGTGTTCTAATCCCGGCCAAAATGGCCAAAAGTATGGTGGGAAGTTATGTACTTTTAATTGTTGGAACAATAGCTTCGTTTTTTGCGCTTAAAAATTTTACTCCGATGCTATTGTCTGCTTCTTGGGCTATGACCATTGGGAGCTCTATTTGTTTGTTCTTTATGGGTTATTGGGTAAAAAAGAAGATGGAATTTTCTGTTTTTAATTTAAATCACATTGTTACCATATTGTTGTCTTTGGGAATTTCCTTTTTTTGTATTTTAGAAACCACTTCAATAAAACTGATGGCTTTTATCCCTGTATTCGTTTTTTTGACATGGATTTTATTTAAGTTTAATTTTCTTGGAAAAGATGATATTTTTTCCGTGCGTGATAAATTACTTTCTCTTGTAGGAAAAAAATCTTGATATGAAAAATAAAAATACATTAAAAACTATATTAAAAATTGTTATAAGCGGTAGTTTAATTTATTATCTTTTTTCAAAAAAAGTAAATATCAGCGAGGTTGTTGAAAATTTCAGATCTTTGGATTGGAGATATGTTGTTTTGATGGTACTGGTAATAATTGTTCATTACACAATTAGTTCGTTAAGATGGAAATCCCTTTTAATACACGAAAAATCGGGTGAGGTGTCCCAGCTTTATCTTTTGAAACTTTATTTTGAAGGCGCTTTTTTTAATAATTTTATGCCTACAAGTATCGGGGGAGACGTATATAAGATTGTTAAACTTGGAAGAAAAATAGACGATCCTGCAACGGGTTTTTCATCCGTATTTACGGAAAGATTTACCGGTATTTTAATGCTGTTTTTAATAGGACTTTTGAGTTTAGGTAAACAGCTGGGATGGGGAGTTTTGGTTTTGATAATTTGGCTGATTTCAGGTTTTTATATCGGAATGTACGTTTTGAAAGTTTTAAGTAAAAAAATAGTTTTTGTCAGAAAAATTTACGATGCCTTGATGGTGTATAAAAACTATCCTAAAGTTCTTTTCTTTGCTATGTTCACTTCTCTTGTAATCCAGCTTTTGGCTATATTGACGCAGTATTTGGCTTTTATGGCAGGGGGGATTAAATTACCTATCTTTTATTCTCTGATGGCTTTTCCTATCATTACTTTAGCGGGGTTTTTCATTCCTTCAATAAATGGAATTGGGGTTCAGGATGCTATGTACGCAAGTATGTTTTCTTTCGTGGGGGTTTCCGTTGATGTTGCGGTTTCTATGTCTATTGTTTATCACATTGTACGAATGGGGGTAAGTTTGATTGGGGGGATTTTGTATGCCCTTGATAAGGAATCATAAACCTTTTGATAGGTTGAAAAATAAAAAATATCTGCCCCTTTTTTTACTTTTAATATTCTCCGTATTGTTTTTTGCAACCCGTTTGCCGGGTTTAAAAGACGATGTAATAAATCCTGATGGCGCGGCTTGGCACTACAGATCGGAGCAGTTTATTGTTGGGATAAAAAATAAACAATTTGAAAAAACTTATCAGCATTATCATCCCGGAGTTACTCTAATGTGGATTGCCGGAACAGCGGTTGAGGTTTACAAAAAAGTTTCGGGTGTTACTGTGTATGATATTTCCAATTTTCCAAACTTTGATCTGGTTTCTAAAATCTCTATTATATCAGTGCAATTTCTGCTCACTCTTCTTTTGATTTATTTATTGTCAAAGATCATTGGTTTCAAAAAAAGTATTTTAACGGTTTCCCTTTTTACTTTTGAACCTTTTTTTATCGGAAATTCGCGTTTATATCACATGGATATTTTGCTCACATTGCTATTGTTGAATTCCATTTTATTGGCATATCTTAATATGAAAAATCCCGGCTTTTGGAAGTCAATTCTTACGGGTTTTTTTCTGGCGCTTTCGTTTTTAACAAAAAGTTTAGCAATCGGAGCTTTGTTTTTTGTTGTTTTTTACACCATTTTTTACCTTTCCCATACGGATAAAAAAGATAAAATATTTTCAACTGTTGCCTTTATTGTGCTTTCATTCGTTATCTTTGTTTTTGCTCTTTTTCCGGCTCTTTGGGTGAAACCGGTTTATTTTCTTTCGGATATATTTAAAGAAGTTGCAAGAGTAGGAGTGAGAAAAGGTCATGAACAATTGGTAATGGGTGAATATACGGAAAGGGCGGGAATATTATTTTATCCTCTTGTAATCCTTCTTAAGGCAAGTCCTTTTTTAATTTTGGGAGTTATTCTCTGCGTTTATTTTTTCGTGATGTCTTTTCATAATTTAAAGAAAAAATTCAGAGACGGATGGGAGTTTGTGTTTGATTTTAATTCATTTCTTTTTGTTTTTTATTTAGGATATTTTTTAGGAATGTCTTTTTTTGCAAAAAAAATAGATAGGTACATGCTTATTGTGTTTCCTTTTCTTTCGTATTGCGCTGTAATTGGATATAAAAAGTTTTACCAGAATCTTAAAAGTTTTTCCGGAAAGAGAGTTTTTAGAATATTACTTTTTCTTTTAATTGTGTTTTTTGTGGGTTTTCCGATAATTAATCTTTATCCGTATTATTTTACCTACACCAGTCCGTTATTTGGTACGTCTGAAAATGCAAATAAAATAATTGGTCAAAAGCCCTTTGGCGTAGGAATTCCGAAATTGAAGGAAGTAATTTTGGAAAGGTATTCAGATAAATACGGGGGCGAGCCAAAGTTAGGTTTTTACGATCTTCCACCAATGAAATCAATATGGCCGAACTCAAAAATTTTTGATGTGCGGACTTATGGTCCAAGTAATTACGATCTTTTGATTTTGGCCATAAATGAAGAAATGCCCGAAAAGGTACTGGAAAATAAGCAGTATGTTTTTGAAAAGGATTATTCTTTATGGATTAATGGTCTGGAGTATTGGAGGATTTATATGAAAAAGGAAGTTTCAAAATAATATGTTTAAGCATAAGAAAGAAAAAATTGATAAAAAAGAGGATGCTGTAAAAAACACCAAGAAGAAAAAAGAGAAAAATGTAAAGGGTGTTAGTATTGGTGTAATACTTGCGCTAATAGTTTTTTTAGGTCTTGTTTTGAGATTGATAGGAATAAAACATGGGTTTCCTTTTATTTTTCATCCCGACGAGCCGACAATTATAAGATCGGCCTTAGGTATAAGATTTGATTCTAATCCAAAGCACTTTGATTGGCCCCATTTTTACATTTATCTTAATTATTTTTTATACATGGTTTTTGCAAGGATCAGAACCTTTTTTGTTTCAGCCGGGTTGCAAGAAAAACTAGCAATAATTTTTCCTTTGGTTTGGAATGAAAATTTAATTTATTACTATCTCACAAGGTGTTTTTCTGCTATTTTAGGAGCTTTTACCGCTGTTCCCGTCTATCTTGCAACAAAGGAACTTTTCGGTAAAAAAGCCGGTGTTTTAGGAGCTTTAGCAATGACAATACTTCCTTATCATGTATGGCACTCTCATTATGCTCTCGGAGACGTTCCGATGGCGTTTCTTCTTGCTTGGGCTTTTTATTTTTCTACTTTGATAATGAAGAAACCTGATAGGAAAAACTATATTTTAGCAGGCTTGTTTATAGGTTTTTCGGCTTCAGTAAAATACAACGGAGGATTGTCGGCAATTATGGTTCCGGCGGCTCATTTTTTGAGAATATTTTATGAAAGATATAAGTTTGGTGAAAGCGAAAAATCAGAAAAAAAAGATTTATTAAAGCCAAAAATAATAGATAAGAGAGGGATAATTAGTTTAGTTTTGTCGGGAGTTTTTGCATTGCTGGGATTTCTAATCGGAACTCCGTACGCGCTTCTTGATTTCAAAACTTTTTCCAGGACTGATGGTCCTCAGGGGGCCTTTTGGCAATTTAAAAATGTTGGGTCGGTAAGTTTTGAAGAGCATGTTTCAAAGTTTTTCTCCGAGAGTTTTGGTAGAGTTTTAACGGACACCGGATATGTTGTTACTCCGGTATATTTTTTGGTGCTGTTTTTTTTAATTTATAAAATTGTCAAAAAAAAGATGGAAAAAGAAGAATTTGCTCTTTCTTTTGTTTACATCACTTCGCTTTTTTTACTTTGGTACTTGTCGGGTTTTAAAAATAATAGATC
>ENA-UPSM01001952-UPSM01001952.1-activated-sludge-metagenome-genome-assembly--contig:-NODE-1952-length-26102-cov-8.639114_pt1 | contig 26102 bp, 29 predicted proteins | sample MGYA00238181_ERZ773283 | MGnify/ENA primary metagenome ERZ773283 (study PRJEB29023, sample SAMN05720199) | activated sludge metagenome | isolation source: Anaerobic digester | place: Japan...
ATCTTCGTAAGGTACTAAATCATCGCGAGTGCTACCGAAGGTTTAGTTCAACAGCGGTTTGGCGTAATGGGGGCGGACGTGCTTCGTATGACAGTTTTTCTTAAATTTGAACTTTCGGCTTCGTATGAAGTTTTGTGCTAAAAAGCCCCCACTACGCCAAGCCGCAAACCGTTATAGCCAATGGTAGGACGACCGTTCCAAAGACGATAGACCGACCAAAATTTAAACATTAAAACAAAAACAAACCATTTTGACAGGTGACCAAAAACATACAGACCATATTGAAACGGGACAGCGAGTAATCCGACACTCAAGCCGCCCCAATGTTTTTTTATTTTTTTTTGCCGCCCCGCATTTTTTAAAAACAATTTTAGGCAGCCGCACAAGCGGCACATTTGGTTTTGCCCCGACACACAAACCGACCCTTCGCAAAACCAAAAGAGCCACTTTTTTGCCATCGCACGACATAAACATTAGCATATGAAAATTTATATTAAAAATATGGTTTGTAATCGCTGCATAATGGTAGTGAAAAATGAATTAGAGAAACTATGTTTTCAAACTTTGAATATTAGTTTAGGTGAAGTTGAACTCAAAAACGACTTGACTGAAATTGAGAAAACTAACCTTGACGATCATCTAAAAACGTTTGGATTTGAATTGATTGATGACAAAAAAAGTCGCCTAATCGGACAAATTAAGTCTTCCATTATTGAAATTATACACCAAAACAACAGCGAATTAAAATCGAATTTATCTGACTATTTGAGCAGTAAACTTCATCACGACTATACTTACTTATCAAATCTGTTTTCCGAAGTTGAAGGAACGACTATTGAAAAATATTTCATTGCTCAAAAAATTGAGAAGGTGAAAGAACTTTTGGTTTATGACGAATTATCATTAAGCGAAATTGCTTATCAAATGAATTATTCGAGTGTTGGATATTTGAGCAATCAGTTTAAAAAAGTTACAGGACTTACCCCTACTCACTTTAAGAATATCAAGGAAATAAAGCGCAAACCACTAGACGAAGTGTAAATGTTACAAATACAATCCAAAATCAGGTAACGGGTAAGAAATGTAATGTTGCCACCTTTGCCTTGTAATTAAATAAAAAAGGTATGGCAACAAATAATAATGAATTTAGGATACCACTTGAAGGCGTTGAAAGTGAACACTGTGCTTTAATTGTGGACAATGGATTGGCAAAACTTAATGGTGTTGAATCACACCGAGTGGAACTCAACAATAAGGAAGCAATCATTGAAACTCAAAATCGGGAAACAGTTTCAGAAGCTGTAAAAACTATTCGAGATTTGGGTTATGGAGTAACTACCGTAAAGAAATCATTCCCTGTATTACAAATGACGTGTGCTTCTTGTGCGATTAGTGTGGAGAGTATGCTTAAATCTCAGGCAGGAGTTGTGAATGCAAGCGTGAATTATGCAAATGCAAAGGTCTCAGTAGAATTTATACCGAGTTTGATACAAGTAGAGCATTTGAGAAAAGTTGTTCAAAGTATTGGTTACGATTTGTTAATTGATGAAAGTCCTTCTGGTGATGAGACCATTGAGCATATTCAGAAAGAAAACTTTAAAACTCTCAAAAAGAAAACCTATTGGGCGTTGATACTATCCATTCCTGTAGTAGTAATCGGAATGTTTTTTATGAATATGCCCTTTGCGAATGAAATAATGTGGTTTTTAAGTACCCCAGTTTTATTTTGGTTAGGGAGAGATTTTTACATCAATGCTTGGAAACAAGCCAAACATCGATCTGCCAATATGGATACTTTGGTGGCATTAAGCACAGGTGTTGCTTACATTTTCAGTGTTTTCAACACACTGTTTCCTGAATTTTGGCACGAAAGGGGATTACACGCTCACGTTTATTTTGAAGCTGCATCTGTTATCATTGGCTTTATATTATTGGGTAAACTATTGGAAGAAAAAGCCAAAGGAAATACTTCATCTGCAATAAAGAAATTGATGGGTTTACAGCCAAAAACAGTAACGATTGTACAGGATGGTGGTTATCAAATGGAAATCCCCATTGAGCAAGTTGAAATAGGTAATACAATTGTGGTAAAACCAGGCGAGCAAATTGCGGTAGATGGAATAGTAATTAACGGAAACTCTTTTGTTGACGAAAGTATGTTGAGCGGTGAGCCTGTTCCTGTGTTGAAAAATGAAAACGACAAAGTATTTGCGGGAACTATTAATCAAAAAGGTAGCTTCCAATTTAAAGCCGATAAAGTAGGCAGTGAAACTATGCTTGCACACATTATCAAAATGGTGCAAGACGCACAAGGCAGTAAAGCTCCTGTCCAAAAATTGGTGGATAAAATTGCAGGAATTTTCGTGCCCATTGTAATTGTAATTGCCGTTGCTTCATTTATAGTATGGAACATCTTTGGCGGAGACAATGGCTTTACTCAGGGATTGTTAGCTCTTATTACCGTATTGGTTATTGCCTGTCCTTGTGCTTTAGGTTTAGCTACTCCGACTGCAATTATGGTTGGTGTGGGCAAAGGAGCTGAAAAAGGAATCTTAATTAAAGATGCAGAAAGTCTTGAGTTAGCAAAAAAGGTAAATGCTGTAATACTCGATAAAACAGGAACCATCACAGAAGGTAAACCTGTTGTAACGAATGATTTTTGGACTGAAGAAACCCCGATATTAAAACAAATACTATTCAGCATTGAAAAACAATCTGAACACCCATTGGCAGATGCGGTTGTTTCTCATTTAAAAAATCAGAATACCGTTTCAATAACTCAATTTGAAAGTATCACAGGAAAAGGAGCAAAAGCTGAGATTGACGGTATAACTTATTTCATTGGAAACAAAAGACTGATACAAGAAAATGAAATTTTGATTGAAAATGCGGTTGCTCAAAAAGCCAATCAATGGGGCAATGAAGCCAAAACAGTAATTTGGTTTGCCAATACGAAAAAAACAATAGCCATATTAGCAATAGCTGACCAGATTAAAGCAACTTCTAAAAAGGCAATTGAAGAATTACAGCTATCAGGCATTGAAGTTTATATGCTCACAGGCGACAATGAAATGACAGCCAAAGCTGTTTCAGAAAAAGTTGGTATCAAACATTACAAAGCAGAAGTACTGCCTGAACATAAAGCTGCATTCGTTAAACAATTGCAGCAACAAGGAAAGGTTATAGCGATGGTTGGCGATGGTATCAATGACAGCACAGCATTGGCACAAGCAGACGTGAGTATAGCAATGGGCAAAGGAAGCGACATTGCAATGGATGTAGCTAAAATGACTATCATTTCATCAGACCTTACAAAAATTCCCGAAGCAATTCATTTATCAAAATCAACAGTTCGCACCATTAAACAAAACCTGTTTTGGGCATTTATTTACAATTTGATTGGTATTCCAATTGCAGCAGGGATTTTATACCCGTTTAACGGTTTCTTACTCAACCCGATGATTGCAGGTGCGGCAATGGCATTGAGCAGTTTAAGTGTAGTAAGTAATAGTCTGTGGTTGAAGTATAAAAAATAAGCAGACGTAAATGTTACAAATCAATTCAAAAATACAGTAATGTATTTAGTTTGAATGCTATCGAAATTTGCAGTATATAATTTAAACAAACATTAAAATGAAAACGAACGATAAAACATTAAAATTCAAAACCAACATCAACTGTAGTGGATGTGTGGAAAAGGTAACTCCATTTCTAAATGATGCAAACGGAATTTGCCATTGGGATGTGGACACTGCAAACAAAGACAAAATTCTTTCTGTGCATTCCGAAGGAATTACCGAAGAAGAAGTAATCCAAAAGGTGCAAGATGCAGGATTTAAAATTGAATTATTAACCCAATAAAAAAACAGATATGAACATAGTATCAAAAATATCAGCTGCAACTTTATTGCTGTTTTCATCCTCCTCTTGCAACGCTCAAATTAAAAATGCAAAAACCGAGATCGTGAAAATTTATGGCAATTGCGAAATGTGTGAAAAGACGATTGAAACAGCAGGAAATGTAAAGAAAGTTGCTAACGTAGAATGGAACAAAGACAGCAAAATGGCAACAATAACTTACGACAGTATCAAAACAAATCAAGATGAAATCTTGAAACGCATTGCTTTGGCTGGTTATGATAGCGACAAATTCCTCGCTCCAGATGATGTGTATAGTAAACTTGCTGGATGTTGCCAATACGAAAGGGTAAAGAAAACTGCAATTGTTTCAACCGCAGTTATTGAAGACCACTCAATGCACAATCAAGAAAACGTAGTTGAAACGAAGCAAGAAGTAAATCAACTGAAAACGATTTTCGAAAGTTACTTTGCTTTAAAAGATGCTTTGGTAAAATCAGACGGTAAATTAGTTTCAACATTAGCTAAAGACGTACTTGCAAATATCAATTCGGTTAAAATGGAAAAACTCTCATCAGAAGAACACACTGTTTGGATGAAAGTGATGAGTAGTTTAAAATCAAATACCGAAAAAATTGTAGCTACTACAATTATAGAAAAACAGCGTGTCGTTTTTATGGATTTGTCAGCAAACTTTTATGCTTTGCTCAAAGTCAGTAAACAGGATTATTCTATATACTATCAAAATTGCCCAATGTATAACGATGGTAAAGGAGCAAATTGGTTGAGCAAAGAAAACGCAGTAAAAAATCCATACTACGGTTCGCAAATGCTTACTTGTGGCAAAACAGTAGAAACCATTAAATAAACTCCAATTTGGCGTAATCGAAAACGGTTACGCCATTTCTTAAACTCAACAAATGAAAATCTTAAAATGGTTCTACAAAATATTCTTTCAAAAAAATTGCTGCCGATAGTATTTTTACTATTGGTCAGTAATAATATATCCGCTCAAAAAACAGTTCGTTACGACCTTTATGTAAAAGACACTTTGGTAAACTTTACTGGGAAATTCAAAAGAGCCATAGCCGTAAACGGACAAATCCCTATGCCAACGCTCGTCTTTACAGAAGGCGACACAGCAGAAATTTACGTTCATAATTTGCTTAAAGAAGAAACATCTTTGCATTGGCACGGCTTATTTTTACCCAACAAAGAAGATGGCGTTCCTAATTTGACGCAAATGCCAATCAAGCCAAATACTACACACGTTTACCGTTTTCCAATTATTCAAAATGGCACACATTGGTATCACAGTCATTCGGGTTTGCAAGAACAAATAGGAATGTATGGCAATTTTATAATGCTCAAAAAATCTGATGACAAAACATTTCGAAAGGGAATTGATGATTTACCTACCGTTCCCATTGTATTAAGCGAATGGACAGACTTAAAACCTGAAAACATTCACAGAATGTTGCATAATGCCAACGATTACCCAGCATTGAAAAAAAATGCCGTTCAAAGTTATGCAGAAGCCATTAAAGCTGGGCATTTCAAAACCAAACTAAAAAACGAATGGAAACGAATGTTGGCAATGGATGTAAGCGATGTGTATTACGAAAAAATATTGATGAATGGTAAACCGAGTACAGACCTTACAGCCATTGACGGAAAGGAATTAAAGGCAGGTGACAAAGTGCGTTTAAGAATTTCAAACGGTGGAGCATCATCTTACTTTTGGCTCACTTATGCAGGTGGCAAAATTACAGTAGTAGCCAACGATGGCAACGATGTAGAGCCTGTTGAAGTAGATAGATTGATTATTGCTGTTTCTGAAACCTACGATATTATTGTAACTATTCCTGCCGAAAATACGGCTTTTGAATTTTTGGCAACCACCGAAGACAGAACCAATTCTGCATCATTATACATTGGCAACGGCATAAAACAACTGAAATCATCACAACCAAGATTGAAGTATTTTGAAGGAATGAAGATGATGAATGATATGATGAAAATGAATGGCGATTTGGACGATATGGGAATGAATATGAGCCTAAATCAAATGGATATGAATGTGGTAATGTATCCGGAAATTACTGGAGACAGCAAACCAAAACAAAGTGATAACGACCCAAACCGATACAACGCCAATGCTTTGGCAGATATTGTTACGTTAAACTATGCAATGTTGAAATCACCCAACAATACTTCACTTCCAAAAGATGCACCCGTAAAAGAGTTAAAATTTACACTAACAGGAAATATGAACCGCTATGTTTGGAGTTTAGATAATAGAGTAATATCTGAAACTGATAAAATTCTAATCAAAAAAGGTGAAAATGTTCGTATCGTTTTATATAACAACTCTATGATGCGACATCCAATGCACTTGCACGGACACGATTTTCGTTTACTCAATGGTCAAGGCGCCAATGCACCCTTAAAAAATGTTGTGGACATTATGCCAATGGAAACCGATACATTGGAATTTAACGCCAATGTAGAAGGCGATTGGTTTTTTCACTGTCATATTCTCTACCATATGATGAGTGGTATGGGCAGAGTATTTACTTATGAAAATCAAGCTCCAAATCCTTTAATAACAAATCCTAAATTGGCTCAACGTAAACTATTTGCAGACGACCGTAAATTTCATTTTATGGCAGACAACGATTTTGCTACCAACGGAAACGATGGAATGGCAATGTTACAAAACACTCGTTGGAGCATAGGTTCAGAATGGCGTTTAGGCTACAATGATATGCACGGCTATGAAACCGAAACACATATAGGACGATACATTGGAAAAATGCAATGGCTGATGCCGTTTATTGGTTTTGATTGGCGTTACAGAAAAATGGGAATTGATGAACAAGAAGAAAATTTATTCGGACAAGTAAATAAAAAAGACAACAGAACTGCTGTAAGTTTAGGGTTTATGTACACGCTTCCAATGTTGGTGAATTTTCAGGCAGAAGTGTATCACGATGGAATTGTTCGACTTTCTTTAATGCGAGAAGATATACCGATTACGAAAAGAATAAGAGCTGGTTTTATGGTAAATACAGACAAAGAATTTATGGTTGACTTGCGTTATATCATAAATAGAAATATGGGGATTAGAACACACTACGATAGCGATATGGGATTTGGAGTTGGACTGACATTAAATTATTAATTGCTACCCAATTTGCAAGCACATTGCCAAAGCCCCACAAAGCCAACACGCAGACCAAAGCTTTGTCAAAGAGCTTGCAAAGCCAACGCAAGACAAAATTGTTTTAAAAAATTTACCGACCCTTCAAAAAAATAAAAAACGCAACGCACAACCCAACAGACAATGACACTGACACTGAATCTCAACAATCACAATGGTTTACAAGGACAGACGACAAGAACCACTGGCTATAACAGCACCTACAAGCAAGCAGGGGTTTCGTGCTTCGTATGACAGGAAAGTGCTAAATTTAAAGTTCAGTTCTTCGTATGAAGTTTAGTGCTAAAAATCCCTGCCTGCGTGTAGCTGCAAACCGTTACCAGCAAGCGTAGGACGACCGACCCGACCACCAACAGACGACCAAAAAACGGCAGGCAATTTCGCTGTAACTTGACACAAACCGACCTGACTTTACCGACACTCAAGCCGACCCAATTGGGTTTAAAAATTTTCCCACCGCACATTTAAAATAGTTTTCCCTCCCACATTTGGCTCTTTTGGTTTTGCCCCAACACACAAAGCCGACCCTTCGCAAAACCAAAAGAGCCAAATTTCCCAGCGCTTTCAAAAATATATTGGACAATAATATCCACTATTAATAAAAAGTACTTATATTTGCACCGATAAAAAGTAAATTATGTTTTCAAAGGCTTGTGAATATGGTATTAGAGCTTCAATTTTCATTGCAGAGCAATCTTTGCTTGACAGAAAAGTAAGTCTAAAGGAAGTGGCAGAAGCTATTGAATCGCCCTCAGCATACACCTCCAAAATTTTGCAGCGACTATCCAAAAGCAACATTATTAATTCTGACAAAGGACCAACAGGTGGTTTTTCAATGGCCAAAAGTGAATTGGAAAAAGTGAAATTAAGTTCGATTGTTTATGCAATTGATGGAGATTCTGTTTACAATGGCTGTGGTTTGGGTTTAAAACAATGCAATGCGGATAAACCTTGTCCGGTGCACGATCAATTTAAAGTTATCAGAGACGAACTAAAAAAGATGCTTGAAACTACTGCTGTAAAAACGTTAGCAATGAATTTCGAGAAAGGCTTAACATTTTTAAAACGATAAAAAAAATTTGAATAAATAGTGGACAACAATATCCAATATAATTAAGGAATGGAAACAAAAAATATATTCAGCGAATCGGGCATTATCATCACACTATTGCTGATAGCAATACCTGTAATTGTTGCTTCGATATTGGTAATCATAAAAGCCAAGAATGTTCTAAAGAATTTCTTGAAGAAAAAAGAACTCGAAAAATTCAATGAGTATTTAAAAAACTTAAGTCCAGAAGAAGTGAAAAAGATAGAGCAACGAAAAAAGGAGCTTGAATTTTCTCTTTCTAATAATGAATTAGCTGGCGATATGACACCCATTGACGCAAAAGGTTTGATTGACAATGTGAGCGAAGCGAGTTCGTTGCGATTTATTGAGCAAAAGAAAAAAAGTCAGGCTAGACCCTATATTGAACCTGATTTAACCAAACTTATTCTATGGTATTTGGGTTGTGCCACTTTTTGGTTGTTGTTTGGCACTACCGTTGGCGAATACGTTGGAATTAAATTTGTCGCTCCAGATGTTGACCATTACAGTTGGCTAAGCTTTGGCAGATTACGACCTGTACATACCAATGCAGTATTTTGGGGTTGGGCTTCATTGGCAATGTTGGGCTTGGCTTATTATGTCATTCCAAGAGTGAGCAATGTGCCAATTGCAAGTATTAAAACGGGTTATAGAACCCTCATTCTCGTAAACGCTTCGGTTATACTGGGTAGTTTGTTTTTAATGGCAGGTATCAACAATGGTGGTGGTGAATACAGAGAATACATTTGGCCTGTGATGGCGTTGTTTGGTATTGGTGTTATCATTTCACTACGAAATTTTTATAAAACCATAGCCAAAAGAACAACCAAAGAAATTTATGTTTCCAACTGGTACATCATTTCTGCAATGATGTTTCTATTGGTGATTGCCGTAATTGCGTATTGGCCAAGTTGGCAAAATGGCTTAGGTGAAACAATTATACAAGGTTACTATATGCACCAAGGTGTGGGTATGTGGTTTATGCTTTTCAATCTTGGACTAATGTATTATTTCCTTCCCCAACAATTAAACAAGCCCATCTACTCATACAGTTTAGGAATCTTGGCGTTTTGGGTTCAAATCCTATTTTATACTTTAATAGGAACGCATCATTTTATTTTTAGTGCTATTCCTTGGTGGTTACAGACTGTTGCCATTGTTGGTAGTGCAGGAATGATAATACCAGTTGTTGCAGGTACTACAAACTTTTTAATGACTTTTAAAGGCTCGTGGCATAAACTTTCAGGCAGCTATACTTTACCATTTTATTTGATTGGTATTATTTTCTACTTCACGGGTTCTTTACAAGGAACTGCTGAAGCTTTCAAGTTTACCAATTTAATATGGCACTTTACCGATTTTACTGTAGCTCATTCACATCTCACAATGTATGGCATTATCTGCTTTATGCTTTGGGGCTTTATTTATACCGTTGTACCACGATTGACAGGAAAAGAACCTCCTCAAATTACAGTTGGTGCTCATTTTTGGTTAGCATTAATTGGATTGTTATTCTACACATTCCCATTAATGTACGGTTCAACACTCAGGGGTTTAATGTGGATGGAAGGTGCCAAATCATTTATTGAAAGTGTAGAATTGATGGCTCCCTATTGGTTATGGCGAGCTATTGGTGGTTCATTGATGTGGCTATCTCATATTTTGTTTGCCTATAATTTTTATGTAATGGTAAAAAAGAAAGTAGAAATAGAAATACCGAGCTCTCCGAAAGACATTCTAAATGCAAAGGTTGAACTGGACAATCAAGAAGTAACAAATTAATATATACGAAATGGAATTTTTCGACAATCATAAAAAGCTATTCAGAACGGCACTAGGACTATTTGTTGGGCTAACAATAATTGTTGCCATAATGCCTGCTATCAATAATCAGGAAAACAATGCTCCTTTGCCCGGATATGAGCCATTGAGTCAAGAAGCATATCTTGGTAAAAAAAGTTTTATTGCCAACGGCTGTGTGGCTTGTCATACCCAACAAGTTAGAAATGTAGATATGGACAATGTTTGGGGCAGCAGACCCGGTATACCAGCCGATTATGCGGGTATTTCGAGAATAGATTTTTGGACAAACACTGCTACATTAATGGGTACGGAAAGAACAGGCCCCGATTTAACCAATATAGGTTTAAGACAGCCGAGCTTAGCTTGGAATTTATTACACATCTATCAACCCAGAGCCGTAGTAGAAAAATCAATAATGCCAGCTTATCCTTGGTTATTTGAAATAAAAAGTGAATTGAGCGAAAAAGATGTTGAAGTGGTTGTGCCTGATGCATATAGAAAAGGCATAACAGGTAAAATTGTAGCCACGCAGGAAGCCCTCAACTTAGTAGCTTATTTACAAAGTTTAAAACAAGTGCCTTTACCTGACGGAAATACGCCCAAGGAATTTTTATACAAGAAAAAAGAAATTCCTATGGTAGTAAATGGAAATAATGCTAACCTACCTGATGGCAAATTATTGTACACTAATAATTGTATGAGTTGCCACCAAGCCAATGGCGAAGGACTTAAAGGTGCTTTCCCATCATTAAAGGGTAGCCCGATAGTTCTGGGTGATGATCTCGAATTATTAGTCAACATTATAATGCTTGGTTATGATGCAAGACCAGAATATGCAGTGATGAATGCAGTAGGCTTGGATAATAACCTCACTCCCGAAGAAGTTACCGCCATTATTAATCACGAAAAAACAAGTTGGGGTAATAATGCCAAAACAGTAACTCCCGAAGAAGTAAAAAAGCTTATGGATTTTATAAAATTAACATCTAACAAATAACAAGATGAAAGTAAAATATCTCCTATCCGTACTTATCATTTTTATAGCTCAAATAGCTATCGCTTGTCCTGTTTGCGAAAAGCAACAACCTAAAATAACGCAAGGGTTAACTCACGGAGCGGGTCCGCAAAGTGATTGGGATTGGGTAATCATTGCCATTATTACACTTATAGCGGTTTTAACGCTGATTTACTCAATAAAATACCTGCTAAAACCCGGTGAGAAAAATAATGACCATATCAAACAATCAATCTTAAGCAATTAAATAAGATGGAAGAATATAAAAGCAAAATAAAACTTTTTGTGGATGATGAACTACAACCCATTGCGGAATTAGTTCCACCAGTGCAATTTGATTTAGACACCAACAAATTAACAGATGGCGAGCACACCTTAAAACTCATTAGCAAATCACCCACAGGCAGAGAAGGTATAAGGAAAATAAAATTTATTGTCAAAAATGGTCCCGCTATCTCCATAGAAGGATTGAGTGATAATGGCGTAGTTGACGGAGTTATTCCTCTTATGATAAACGCTTATGACAAAGGCAATCAAAAAAATTTCCTTATTGAAGGTAGTGAAACTCCGCAAAGTATCCCGAGTTGGCTTTGGATTTTGCTCATTGCTTTTTTGGGTTGGGCAGCATTTTATACCATCACAAATTTTAGTCTGTAATTCAATAAAAATAGAAATGGAAAACAAGGAAATTTGGTTAGAAACATTAATCACAAACTCCCCTCAAGAAGGACGAGAACTTGCTATAAAAATGGCAAGAAAGTCTATCGCAGCCATACAAACAGATGCCGAAACAAGAAAAAAATTAAGAAGCGATTATGCCAATGATACCGCACAACTTATTGCTTCTGCCAGTGTAATTGCCATAGAGTTTCAAACCATAGCAGCAGCTAATAATTATTGGAAAACTGAAAAATAAATGCTAAAATGAAAGACATACTAAATCTTGATGATGTAAAACTGGTGGTTGATTGTTTCTACGATAAAGTTCGTAATGACAAACTATTGAAAGATGTTTTCAATAATGTAATTCAAGACCGTTGGCCGGAACATCTGGAAAAAATGTACCGCTTTTGGCAAACTGTTTTGTTGGACGAACACACCTATTACGGCAGTCCATTTTTGCCACACGCCAAACTTCCTGTTGGCATTGAGCATTTCAACCAATGGTTAAATCTTTTTTACGAAACGGTGGATGAAAATTTTGAAGGTGCAAAAGCAGAACGAATGAAATGGCAAGGACAACGAATGGCAGAAATGTTTCATTCAAAAATCGAGTACTACAAAAATAATCCTTCAATTCCATTGCTATGACCGTAGTAAAAATGCCCATAGCCCTTATTTGCACTTTTCTTTGGATTGGCTTTGTATGTGCCATCAGCTTTATGGAAGCCTGGCTTAAGTTTCGTGCTCCCGGAATAACAGTGCCTTTAGGTTTAGGCATTGGTAGACTGGTTTTTAATGCTCTTAACAAAGTTGAGTTGGTGTTTGCCATAGTTGTACTCATCAATGTTTTTTGGCAAACATCTGATATATTGAAATGGCAAAACTTAGCCTTTGCTGTTCCTATTGCTCTTTTGCTAATACAAACATTTTGGCTCCTGCCTGCTTTAGATACTCGGGCAGAATTACATATTCAAGGTCAATTTGTACCGCCTTCAAACCTTCATTTTTATTATGTAGGAATGGAATTAGTAAAAGTTGTTGGCTTAAGCCTATTTGGAATCACACTTTTTAAAAACACAACAATATGAGCAGCGAAAAAATCATCAATGATATTGAAACAAAATATCAGCAATTGGGCGAAAATCCGGAAACTTATTTAAAAGGATTACTTCACGCAAAACCAATTAACTATTGGGATTATGTTGAGGTTGACACATTACTTTCCTTACAAAAACCGAGAACGAATTTTAAAGACGAAGAAATTTTTATAATGTATCATCAAGTAACAGAATTGTTCCTCAAAATGATGGTGCACGAAATAAAGCAATTGGTTTATGAACCGTTTAATGAAACTGTTTGGTTGGATAAATTAGACCGCTTGAACCGCTATACAAATATGCTAATTGGTTCGTTTGACGTAATGAAATACGGAATGAATTATGACGACTACAATACCTTTAGAAATAGCTTAACTCCTGCAAGTGGTTTTCAGTCGGTAACATTTCGCTTAATCGAAATCTACTGCACCCGATTGGAAAATCTTATCAATGAAGAAGGTAAACAACGAATTTCGAACACACCAACTACAGAAGAATACTTTGAGCACATTTATTGGAAAGATGCTGGTCTAAATAGAAAAACCGGCAAAAAGTCACTCACCCTATTGCAGTTTGAAGAAAAGTATTTAGACCGATTAGTTGCAATGGCAAACAAAACGAAAGGCTCTACATTGGAAGATAAAGTTTTGAAAATGCAAAATTGTTCGGAAGCATTGAAAACGAAATTAAAAGAGTTTGACCATTTGTACAATGTGGCTTGGCCTTTAGTTCATTTGGAAACAGCTCAACACTACCTCGACTTAAAAGGTGAAAACAAAGCAGCGACAGGTGGTAGCGAATGGAAAAAATATTTGCATCCAAAGTTTCAGCAGCGTAAATTTTTTCCAACACTTTGGAACAATGACGAAATAACCAATTGGGGTAATAATAAATAACACTTAAAAAATAGTAAAATGAATATTCAAGAAAATAACATCATCGGAGAATTAGTGGCACAAGATTACCGTGCTGCTTCAGTTTTTAAAAAATATGGTATCGACTTTTGTTGTCAAGGTAACAGAACAATTCAAGATGCTTGCGAAGCAAAAGAAATTGACGCATCTTCGGTAGTAACCGATTTAATCGAAGCAAATAAGGCAACTTTAGAAAGCACCATCGATTATCAATCTTGGCCTATAGACCTTATGGCGGATTACATAGAGAAAAAACATCATCGCTATGTGGAAGCCAAAACGCAAGAAATAAAACCTTATCTCGACAAAATTTGCCGAGTGCACGGTGACCGTCACCCTGAGCTTTTAGAAATCAATGAACTATTCAACGAAGCAGCAGGAGAATTGGCAGCTCATATGAAAAAAGAAGAATTGATTTTGTTTCCATTTGTTAGAAAAATGGCAAAGGTGAAACAGGAAAATACTAAACTAGAAGCACCACATTTTGGCACGGTAGAAAATCCTATTCAAATGATGATGCACGAACATACTACCGAAGGAGAACGCTTTAGAAAAATAGAAGCCCTGAGCAACAACTACACGCCACCGGCAGATGCTTGCAATACCTATCGAGTAACTTTTGCCTTGCTAAAAGAATTTGAAGCCGATTTACACTTGCATATTCATTTAGAGAATAACATCTTGTTTCCTAAAGCCATTGAACTTGAAAAACATTTAAAGAATGCCTAATCCTATTAAAAGAAACGAAGCCCTTAAACCTTTAAGCCGTGACCACCATCACGGCTTATTGCTCTGCTGGAAAATTAGGCAAGGTATCAAACTGAATATCGAACCTGAAAGGATAAGAAAGTATTTGGATTGGTTTTGGATGAGTTATTTAAAGCCACATTTTGAAATTGAAGAACAGTATGTGTTCCCAATTTTAGGAAATGAAAATGAGTTGGTCAAACAAGCACTTGCCGAACATAGAAGGTTAAAACGTCTTTTTGAAAATGAAAATGACCTTTCCAAAACCAATAGTTTGATTGAAGAAGAACTAGAGAAGCATATTCGCTTTGAAGAACGGGTACTTTTTAACGCAATACAGTCAGTAGCAAGCAGTGAGCAATTGATCCAAATAGAAATAGATTGTGCAGATAAGTGTTTTTATGAAAACCTATCAGATCCTTTTTGGGAATGACGAGAAGTACCATAAAAATTACCGTTCTTGAAAATGGGACAGAACAAACCATTAAAACCTACAAAGGTGAGTATCGAAATTTAATGGAATTGTTAAAGGATACACTCTATTTTGATTGTTTTGGCGAGTGTGGCGGAATGGGCAGGTGTGCTACTTGCATTATACACGTAACTGGATTTCAAGGAAGTGCAGTAATAAAAGATAGGAATGAACCTGTAACACTTGCAAGATATGGTTTTGAAGATAATCCAAGCATTCGACTTTCTTGTCAATTATTAGTTTCGGCAGATTTGGACGGGGCAATAGTTTCGGTTTTAGAAGAAAATTGAAGCATTTTTCAAAATCCAGACAAAACAATCTAACTGAACGCTTTAAAATCTATAAAATTATTTGTTAAGTAAGGATTCCTTACTATATTTGCAACGGCAATAATGCCAAACAAAAATTTAAATTCATAAAAAATGGCAAAATCAATTTTCTATCACGCTGGATGTCCAGTATGCGTAAGTGCAGAACACGACATCGTTAACCTAATTGGTGCAACTAATGTAGAAATCGTTCACATTGGCGAAGACCGCAACCGAATTGCAGAAGCTGAAAAAGCAGGAGTAAAATCGGTTCCAGCGTTGCTTACACCAAACGGCAATGTATTGCACATCAACTTTGGTGCATCTATGTCTGATGTAAAAGGTTAAAAAAAATTGCCCTGTAAAGTTAGGATTCCTATCTTTGCAGGGCTTTTATTTTCAAAAAATGAAACAAATAACTATATTGTTTGCACTTGTCATATTTGTAGGTATAACTACAAAGGCTCAATCATACATTAAAAAAGAAACAAAAATGAAGGTAGCAGTTTGGGACACCTATGTAACAAAAAAAGACGGAAGCGTAATGCACTTTGACATTATAGCACCCGAAGAAATTAAAGATACTATCATCATCTACGGTTTTGGTAGCGAATATTTGAAGACCAAAGGACAAGAAGGGCAACCCTTGACATCAAAAGAATGCCGATTTTGTCACGTAAGAAGTTTGCACCCGCAATGGGAAGCAGACATTAAAAAGCAAGGTTATTTTATACTTGAAATGGAAAATTGCGATTAATGAAACATTCTTCATTTAACTTAAACGAGCAAAACCAAAAAGTCGAAAGTCGCATTGTGGTGGCTTTGGAGCGAATTTCAGAAGCATTCAGAGTATTATTATGGAATGAAAGCAAAGAAAATTCATTAAGCCCGATACAAATTCAAATTTTAATTTTCATCTATTTCCATTCGTTGGAAAAATGCAAGGTGGGTTATTTGGCTAACGAGTTCAACATGACTAAAGCCACAATAAGCGACAGTGTAAAAGTTTTACTTTCAAAAGGATTAGTTACCAAGGAAACTGACCCCATTGATACAAGGAGTTTTTCGCTATCACTAACAAACGAAGGGAAAAAAATAGCAAAGAAGGTATCATTATTTGCTTCCTCTATAGAACAACCTATTGAAAGACTGACACAGGAACAGAAAGAAATAATGCTCAACGGATTGCTGAAATTGATTTATGACTTAAACAAATCAGGCATAATTACCATTCAAAGAATGTGTTTTACTTGCTCCAACTATCAACTTGAAAAAGGTGTTCACTACTGCAAACTTTTGAAAAGTCAACTTGCCGAAAACGAATTGAGAATAGATTGTCAAGAACACGAATTGCAGATATGAGCTTCATAATCGAAAACATAGCAACCATTAAGGGTAGAATAAGAGCAGCAGCCGAATTTTCAGGCAGAAACTCAACGGAAATCAAACTCCTATTAGCAACTAAAACAGTTTCGACTACAAATATTATTAACGCCTTGGAAACAGGTGAAACGCTTATTGGAGAAAATAAGGTGCAGGAACTCAAAGAGAAATTTGAAGCACTAAAAGTTATCCCACACCAAACCCATTTCATCGGACATCTTCAAACTAATAAAGTCAAAGAAGTTACGAAATATGCTGACTGTATACAATCTGTTGACAGGTTGGAATTAGCTGAAAAATTGCAAAAGAGATTAGAATTTGAAGATAGAACCATAGATGTTTTTATTCAAGTAAACACTTCGTATGAAGAAAGTAAGTTTGGTGTTTCACCCGAAAATGCTTTGATTTTTGCTCAACAAGTCAAACAACTTGACAGACTAAATATTAAAGGTTTAATGACTATCGGACTTTTTTCTGCGGAAACAGAGAAAGTTCGAAAATGCTTTCAATTACTAAAGAACATTCAGATACGAATGTTAGATAAAGACTTACCTGTTTACGACTTATCAATGGGAATGAGTAACGACTTAGAAACAGCCATAGAAGAAGGCTCAACGATTATTCGTATTGGAACTGCAATATTCGGCAAACGACCTTATCCGGACAGCTATTATTGGAATGACAACAGAGAAACCAACCCACAGGTGTAAGCACATTTGCAAACTGCTACAAGCCTACCCGCAGACCAAAGTTTGCAAAAGAGCTTCCTCCTTTCCCGACCGAAAAATTATTTTTTAAAATTTTCTTCCCTTTTAAAATTTTTAAAACCGCCAACCCTCAGCCGACTCATAAAAGCCTAAACACTCACTGGACAATGACAGCGAAAACCTTAACAGACCTGACTTAAACGACACGACAGACAGAACGCCAGCTGGTAACACGGGTTTTGCAAAAGTGGCGGTGCAGTGCTTCGTATGACAGTTTTTCGTAAATTTGAAGTTTGGTACTTCGAATGAAGTTCGGAGCTAAAAATCGCCACCTTCGCAAAGCCCGAAACCGTTATATGCAACCCTACCAGACCGACAGTGCAACAATTAAACGACAGAAAAGACGATAATGAAATTAACAAGTAACATAGACAAATTAGGGACGGCTGGACTTTTCTTGACCGCAATATTTTCACCTTGCTGTTTCCCTCTTTTTGCTTTTGCAGCATCAGCACTTGGACTTGGGAGCTTTGAACTTTTCGGTGGCTGGACAATGTGGATTTTTCAAGCAATGGTTATTATATCAGTTGGCGGACTTTACATTTCGTATCGCAGACACCGTTGTATGTATCCTTTAATTGTTGCTATTCCAAGCGGACTTTTAATTTTTTACGCTTATCACTTTAACGACAGCGACTATTGGACATATTTTCTTTATGCAGGTATGTTCGGACTTCTCATTGCGACAATTTGGAATTATAAACGAAACAAAATGAATGGAACTTGCGACACTTGCACAACTTACAACGGCAAGACAGTAGAAACACAATCAACATTGACTTGCCCTAACTGCGGACACAAGAAAACTGAAATTATGCCGACAGACGCTTGTGTATATTTCTACGAATGCGAACAATGTAAGACACGACTTAAACCATTACAAGGCGACTGTTGTGTATATTGTAGCTACGGGACAATTAAATGCCCACCAATTCAAGCGGGAGAAAATTGTTGCTAATTGACACAGATGAAAAAAGAACCACTACTGCTAACAGCGGTTTGGCAAAAGGCGGGGTTTCGTGCTTCGTAGAAAGGTTTGTACAAGGTCCAACATTTGTGCTTCGTATGAACATTTGTGCTAAAAATCCCGCCCTTCGCCAAGCCGCAAAACGTTATGCGCAATTAAATATTCCTATTGTCTATGTTTCTTGTTTTACAATCGGTTGACAATACATCAATAAATTATTTTCTTATCCATTTTGTTTTTATAGTTTGTTTTATTTCTTTTCGGTTGACAGTTATGAAGAAAAGCATTTGTAAATATTTATAAGCAGACTTTTGTACAAATTATCGTGACAGATATTTAGTGATTATTAATTTGTGTTCGGCTGGTATCCAACTGCATTGCGACATATGATCGAGTTGTTAGCGAATTGTTTTTCATCATCGAGTTGTGCGGTTGTATAACTGCGCATTACACGGGGCATATCGTCAAGCGTGGTTTAAATATAATTTGTTATTCTTCGGCTTTTAGTTATTTTTGTTTAGGTGGAAGGTTCAGCGTTTTTTTTTCACGCTCGAACGCATGCCCCGAAAACGTTATAAGCAAGCCTAAAAGACGACCGTGCAACCGTAAGACGGACAACAAAACGACCAGACTTTTGACTTCCAAACTAACTTTCGGGCGACAAAAACTCGGTTGACAATTTCGCTGTAACTCGACACCGACCAGACCATTTTGCCGACACTAAAGCCAACGCAAGGTTTTAAAAATTTTCCCACCGCACATTTTAAAAAATAATTTTAGCCCGCCCGCATTGGCACATTTGGGGTTTGCCCCCTCACACAACCCGACACACAGGCAAACCCCAAAAGAGCCAATTAACCACCGCACCAAGATGATTTTCGTCACATTTTAAAGTTTTCTCAAAAATACTTGCAGATATAAATAAAATAGAACTATCTTTGTGAGCGAATATTCACTTACTTAAAAATATAAACAAGATGAACGGTAAAAACAACATTGCAATAGGCTTCCTGACAATGGGGCTTTTTATGGCTTACGGCTTTCTATTAATCTACCTGCGAGACTTTGCTCCGGGTAAAGAAGAATGGGTAAACTCATACAGCATAGGAAAGCATTTTGAAAGCAGACTGGCTCACGTTCACGGGAATTTGTTTGCCTTTCTAAATATCCTAATTGGTTATCTACTCCTACATTTCAGAGACAAATTACAAAACGTGAAAACCATTTCTTGGTTGGCTCTTACTGGCTTACTAATGCCTATTGGAATATTAACAGAGGTCTATTTTGGAGTGCCTCCTGTTTTAGTGTTAATTGGAGCAATTGCAATGACAGCTTCTGTAATTTGGTTAGGTTTTTCCTTTATTAATTTAAAGTTAAGCAATGAAAAATAAAGATTTTACCGAAAGGCAAATAGAAATAATGGAAGCAGCAACGCTTCGCATTGATAAATTCGGAATACAGGAATTAACCATAAAAAACCTGGCATCTGACCTGAGTTTATCTGAAGCTGCATTATATCGCCATTTTAAAAGTAAAAATGAAATATTGCTCGGACTATTGACCTATTTTATTTTAGAAATGAACGAACGACTTGCAGTAATAATAGAAGACAAAGAAAAACAACCTTCTGAACTATTGAAAAAAATATTTGTGTCGCAACTGAACACATTTGTTAAAAAACCCGCCATTGTTAGCGTGATATTTTCCGAAGGAATATTTCAATTTAATAAAGAACTAAGTGACAAGGTTTCAACAATGATGGCTCTAATGCAAAAAAATATTAGCGCACTTATTACAAGAGGGCAAAACGAAGGTGTTTATGCTAAACTATTAGGACCCGACACGATTACAACTATTATTATGGGAAGTATGCGAATGGTTGTTTTAAAATGGAAACTTTCGGGGAATAAATCCAATTTAGTAAATGATGGAAAAAATGTATTAAACGGCCTTCTAAAAATGATAGAAAAATGAAAAAATACATTCCATACATATTAGCCACATTATTGGCAGGATTTGGCTTGCTTACTTTATTCCTAAGCACTTCCGTGATATTTGATTTCTTTGGTATTAGAGCCAAAGAGGGCAATTATGTTCTGTTTGTGGTTTGGTCAAATTTCATCAGTAGCATTCTGTATCTTTTTGCAGCTTATGGGTTTACTAAAAACAAAAAATGGACGGCTACACTTTTAGGAATTTCAACACTTATACTTATTGGAGCATTTATAGGTCTTAAAAGTCACATTAATTCAGGTGGTATTTATGAAACAAAAACAATTGGTGCTATGATTTTTAGAATTTCTGTAACCCTTGTATTTGCAACCCTTGCCTATTTAACAATAACAAAAAAGAAATCATGAAGAAGATAACAATTTTAATTCCAGTAATCAGTTTGTTTCTTTTTAGTTGTGGCAATACTTCGAAGGAAAAACCAAAAGAGCAAACCGAAACCGTTACTCACAAGGAACATCAGCACGATGAGGAAAGTGAAATCATCGAACTGAACAATGGGGAAAAATGGAAAGTTGATGCCAATATGCTAACCCATATTCGCAATATGGAAAACGATGTTGTTTCCTTTGCTAAGGTTGAGCAAAAAGACTACAAATCATTAGGTGAAAAATTGCAATCAAACATTGATTTACTTACTTCTAATTGCACAATGAAAGGCAAAGCACACGATGAACTGCATAAGTGGCTATTGCCCTACATTGATATGGTAAAAGAACTTTCAGAAGCTAAAGACGAAACCGAAGCAGAAAAACAATTTCATAATATTCAAACTTCATTCACAACATTTAATCAATACTTCCAATGAACATAAAGGGATTACACACACAAGAAAAACCAGTTTCAGCAACTTCTCTTTTTAAAAGTGAACTGGGCAATGCAACTGCCATACAAATTTTGCAAGGCGGAAAATTAAAAGAACATATCACCAAAACTCCGGCACTTTTGATTTGTATGGAAGGAGAAGTGGTTTTTGAAAATGAAAATGGTCTTAAAGAAAAACTATTGCCCGGTGATTATGTAAACATTGAACCAATGGTAAAACACTGGGTTGAAGGATCAATTGAAAGTCAATTAATACTCATCAAGTAAAAAATTTAACCGATGAAGTTAGTAAACATTCACACACAAACGTTGTTTCTGCTATTCTTTTTAACAGGAATTTATACAGCTCAAGCCCAAGTTTGGACACTGCAACAATGTATTGATACTGCACAGGTTCATAATAAAAACCTGCAAATGAGTAGAAATAATATTGCCATTGGTGAGCAAAAATCAAAGGAAGCAAAAGCTAATTTAATTCCGAAAGTAACAGCTAATACCGATTATAAATATTTCACAAACCTTCCTTATCAGTTAATGCCTCTATCAACATTTAATCCGACAGCACCTGAAGGACAGTTTAAAGAAGCCCAATTTGGCGTCCCCCACAACATCAACGCCAACTTGCAACTCTCAATGCCATTGTATAATCCACAAGTTTATGGGGCTATTCAAACAACAAAAATCGCTTCGGAATTAACAAAATTGCAATACCAGAAAACCGAAGAGCAAATCTATTTTGAAATCTCAAATCTGTATTACAATGCTCAGATTTTGCATCATCAACTGGCATTTATTGACAGCAATCTGATTAATGCAGAAAAACTTCTAAAAAACATGCAATTGCTCAATGAACAATTACTTGCCAAAGGAACAGATGTGAGCAAGGTAAAATTGCAGGTATCACAGTTAACCACTCAAAAGGAATCCATCAAAAGTAAATACGAGCAAGTTTTAAATGCCTTGAAATTTGCTATGGGCATTTCTATTGAACAAAATATGCAAATTGAACCAAACATTCAATATCACAATACAAATGAATATACACCTGCATCAACTTTAGATATTCGTATCATAAAAACTCAAAACCGCTTATTGTCGAGTGAACTAAGCACACTAAACAAATCAAGGTTTTTGCCTTCGCTTAATCTTATCGGAATGTATGGCACAACAGGTTTTGGATATGACAAACAACCGAATGATTTTCTAAAATTCTATCCTATCGGTTTTGCAGGTATTCAACTATCCTATCCATTATTTAATGGGACGGTTACGCAACGAAAGATTAATCAGAAAAGATTTGAAATTCTAAATAGTGAAATTCAATTTGAGTTGAACACCGAACAAAATAATATGCAGGTTGAAAATGCAAAACTGCAAATAATGGTCACAAAAAAATCAGTAGAAACAACAACAGAACAGATTGAATTGGCACAAACAATTTACGAGCAAACTTTACTTCAACAAAAACAAGGAACAGCAAACCTAACAGATGTATTGCTTGCAGACAATGCTTTGCGTGAAGCACAACAAACTTACATCAACGCGGTAATTGAGTATCTAAAAGCAGATTTAGAACTAAAAAAGCTAACCGGAAATATTTCAACAACTAAATAATTGTTACAATGAATACAAAATCGTCAATCGTTAAAAAGGCATTATACATTATCATACCATTGGTATTGATTGCCATTGCAGTAATCAAGCTGAAGAGCAACAAAGATGTCACACAGAGTAAAGTGTATCAATACGATAAAGAAGAAGCTATTAATGTTCAGGCAGACACATTGCAACTTGAAAATGTAAATGCAGAATTTTCTTATTCAGGCACATTTGAACCCAATAAGGAAACAAAAATAAGTGCCGAATTACAAGGGAAAATCAACAATATTTTAGTTGATGCTGGAAGCGTTGTAAGTAAAGGTCAAACTTTAATTCAGCTCGACAATTCATTGCTGAAATTGCAACTACAAACTATTGAAGTGCAAATTGAAGGCTTGGAAGCAGACGTAAACCGTTATACCATTTTATCTAAAGCAGATGCCATTCAAGGAGTTCAATTAGAAAAGGCGGTGTTAGGTTTGAAATCTGCAAAAGTTCAGAAAGCAACCTTGTTGGAGCAGATAAACAAAACCACTATTAAAGCACCTTTTAGCGGAGTAATTACGGCAAAACTGAGTGAAGAAGGAGCATTTGCTGCACCTGGAGTTCCATTGCTTCAAATTACGGACATTACAAATTTAAAATTCACTGTAAATGTTCCAGAAAATGAATTGAGCAAGTTCAAATTAAATCAAAATTATCTCATATCAGCAGACGCCTATTCCGAAATATCTTTTTCGGGTAAAGCTACAATGATTGGTAGTAAGGCTAATATTGGTAGTAGTTTTCCTGTTCAGTTTATGGTAAATAACACATCAGATTTGAAAATAAAATCAGGGATGTTTGGTAAAGTTTTACTCAAAAGCGAAACATATAGAAAGGGAATTATCATTCCGTCTTCTGCCATCCAAGGCACTGAAAACCAACCGCAAGTTTATATAGTGAAAAATGGCAAAGCCTTTTTGCAAAACATCACAATATCAAATAAGATACAGAACAAAGCAGTTGTTCCAAGTGGATTAAATGAAGGTGATGTAATTGTAACCAATGGATTTATAAATCTTTTTGACGGTGCAAATGTAATTGTCAAATAAAATCAGCGAAAAATGAATATTACAGAAATATCAATCAAACGTCCTTCGCTGATAATAGTGCTGTTCAGCGTTTTTACTCTATTAGGATTTATCGGGTATAAAAATTTGAGTTACGAGTTAATGCCCGACTTTAATCAGCCGGTAGTTGTAATTAAAACAGTTTATCCGGGAGCTGAACCCAACGAAGTAGAAACATCCGTTTCACGAAAAATTGAAGATGCTTTATCCAACTTGGAGGGTGTAGATTACTTGGTTACTAAATCGTTGCCAAATGCTTCTATCATCATAGCCAATCTGAAATACGGGACAGATTTGGATAAAACAATGCAAGATGCTCAACGCTACATTGATAACATTCGTAAAGATTTACCACAGGATATTTTAAGTCCTGTAATGAGTAAAGTTTCTCCAAATGATTTGCCAATAATGTCTATCAGTGCAACAAGTAATTTATCTTCTACCGAGTTTTATCAAAAAATGAAAGATGATTATCTGCCACAAATTCAGCAAATAAAAGGAGTAGCAGAAATTACCATTTTAGGAGGAGAAGAAAGAGAAATACAAGTAAAAATAAATCAAGACAAACTGAAATTGTATAAAATTTCTATGGTTCAGGTTGTTGAAGCAATTAATCGTTCGGGTTTAGACTTACCTGCCGGAAAAGTGCAAACCGAAAAAGAAAACAACTCGGTTCGTTTAACGGGAAAATTTACATCATTAAAGGATATTAAAAATGTTCAGGTGGCGATGCCTGTTTTAGGAAGTCCGGTTTATGTGAAAGATGTCGCAGATGTTATTGATGGTATAAAAGAAACAACCTCCATAAGTCGTTACAATGGCAAAAACGGTATTGGTTTAATGCTGAAAAAACAAGGAGATGCTAATGCTGTCGATGTTTCAAAATTAGTTCGTGAAAAATTTCAGTCCATTGAGCAACAAAATACGAATTCAGATGTCAAATTTATTATTGCAGACGATAGCACAGACAATACGATTGCCGCAGTTAATTCCGTTGTTTTTGATTTAATTTTAGCGGTGATATTGGTTTCGCTGGTGATGCTATTATTCCTAAGAAGTTTCAGAAACTCATTGATTGTAATAGTGGCCATTCCGACTTCTTTAGTAACAGCGTTTGCAGTAATGTGGCTTTTAGGCTACACGCTAAACCTAATGACCTTACTCGCAATGTCTTTAATCATTGGCATTTTGGTGGATGATGCTGTGGTAGTATTAGAAAATATTCAAAAACATTTAGACAGAGGAAAAGATAAACGAACTGCTGCAATGGATGGTCGTATGGAAATTGGCTTTGCGGCATTGTCAATTACATTAGTTGACGTAGTGGTATTTTTACCAATTCTGTTTTTACAAGTGTTTGTTGCTGATATGCTCAAGCAGTTTTCGGTTGTTGTAGTAACTTCTACTCTCACCAGTTTATTGGTTGGTTTTACTTTAACGCCTTGGATGGCTTCTCGTATTGGCAAAAAAGAAGACTTAAAACCTACCAATTTTTTCAATCGCTTTTTACTATGGTTTGAAATTCAATTAGAAAACTTTAATGAATGGTATGGTCGCAGATTAGAATGGGTATTGAGCCATAAATTAGCTTTTACAGGTATCGTTATTGTGCTTTTTGCAATGACTGTAGGCATTATGAAACAAGGTATTATTGGTAAAGAATTAATTTCAACAGGCGACCAAGGAAAGTTCAGAATGGCTTTGGAGTTTGACAAATCAACTTCCATTCAGCAAAACAACTTAATTGCTCAACAAATTGAAACATACATTATTCAACAACCCGAAGTAGCAACGGTATTCAGCAACATTGGCGGACCAAGCACAGGCATTGGAAGTTTGGGTGTTGGTTCTGCAAACAAAACAGAATTTACCATTCAGTTGAAGTCCAAAAAGGAACTTAATAATGTGCCGACCGAAACATTTATGAAGAAATTAAGGGAGGAATTAAAAACAAAATTTCCGAGTATAAATTATTCAATGGCAGCATTGGGTTTAATACCACGTTCCGCACCCATTGAAATTACGTTAAGTGGCAGCAACTTAAATCAAGTGATGAAAAACGGAAACGAATTAAAAGCGATTATTGAAAAAATGCCCGGTGCGGATAATGTTCGCTTATCGGTTGAAACAGGAAGCCCTGAATACAAAATAATTCCAGACAAAGATAAAATGCAACGGTTAGGTTTAACAACCGCTTATGTTGGATTGAACCTAAGAACAGCGTTTACAGGAAATGACGATGCCACACT
>ENA-UPSM01001956-UPSM01001956.1-activated-sludge-metagenome-genome-assembly--contig:-NODE-1956-length-26044-cov-7.381354_pt1 | contig 26044 bp, 21 predicted proteins | sample MGYA00238181_ERZ773283 | MGnify/ENA primary metagenome ERZ773283 (study PRJEB29023, sample SAMN05720199) | activated sludge metagenome | isolation source: Anaerobic digester | place: Japan...
CTCGTCGACGCCGTAGTCGCCGCGAAGGTACTTGTTGATGCCGAGGCGCACGCCGAGGGGGCGGTCGCCGATCGCGTCACGGATAGCCTGCAGGACCTCGACGACGACCCGGCACCTGTTCTCGAGGGAGCCGCCGTACTCGTCGGTGCGCACGTTCTTGAGGAGCGACAGGAACTGTCCCAGGATGCCGTCGTGGGCGACCTTGATCTCGACGCCGTCGAAGCCGGCCTCGACGAGGTTCGCGGCGGAGGCCCCGAAGGCGGCGACGAGCTCGTGGATCTCGTCCACCGTCATCGGCTTGGGGACCTCGCCCACCGTCAGGTCGGGGACGTCGGACGGGGCGACGAGCGGCTGGAAGGTCTCGACGCTCCTTGTCTGATTCCCCATATGGGTGAGCTGACCAAAGATCGTGGCGCCGTTGTCGTGCACCGCGTCCACGATCCGCCGCAGGCCCGGGATGCTCGCCGTGTCGAAGGCATGGATGGTGTTCAGGTACGACCCGCTGGGCTCGACGACCATGCTGGGGACGACGACGAGTCCCACGCCGCCCCGGGCTCTCTCGCGGTAGTAGTAGGCGTCGCGTCGACTGGGTGTGTGGTCGGCGTTCGCGTACAGGGTCAGGTGTGGCAGGAAGACCACCCGGTTCTTGATCGTCACGCCACGGATGGTGACGGGCGTGAAAAGCTTGGGGAACTGCTCCGGATCGCTCATGGCATGGGACCCCCTGCCGTCGTGGTTGGGTCTGTGTACCTCGGCGACCGTTCAGGCAAACGGCGCCCGCCCGTTGCGGGCGCGGCAGGCGAGAGCTTCGTCGCCGACGGCGAGCACCTCGTCGAGGATCGTGAGCCCTTCGTCGAGCTCGGCACGCGTGATCGTCAACGGGGGGGCGACGAGGACCAGGTTGAAGTGCGTCATGAGGTAGAGGCCGCGGGCCAGGGCCGCCTCGAAGAGGCGGCGCATGGGGCCCGCGGCCTCGCCCTTGGCGTTGAACGGCACGAGCGGCTCGCGCGTCGTCCGGTCCTTGACGAGCTCGAGGGCCCAGAGAAGGCCGAGGCCGCGCGCCTCGCCGACGCACGGGTGCTCCGCGGCGAGGCGCGGCAGCTCGGCCGCCAGGACCTCGCCCATCGCGGCCGCGTTCTCGACCACCTTCTCCTCACGCATCGCCTCGATCGTGGCGATGCCGGCGGCGCAACACAGTGGGTTCCCGGTAGAGGTCAGGCCGGCGGCGAACTCGTGGTCCTGCAGCCAGTCGGCGAGACGTTCCGACACGATGACGGCGCCGAGCGGCAGGTAACCCGACGTGATGCCCTTGGCCACGGTCATGATGTCGGGGACGACGTCCCAGTGCTCGCAGGCGAACCAGCGTCCGGTGCGCCCGAAGCCGGACATGACCTCGTCGAGGATGAGCAGGATGTCGTAGCGGTCGCAGACCTCGCGGATCGAAGCGAGGTATCCGTCCGGCGGCACGAGCACGCCGTTCGTGCCTGTCACTGTCTCGAGGATCACCGCAGCGACTGTGTGGGGGCCTTCGTACTGGAGGATCTCCTCGAGATGAGGGCCGCCCGAGCAGACCGGGCACGCGCCGGGGTCGCGCGCCGGCAGGAGCGCGACCGTGTCGTCGTCGAACGCGGTCGCGGCGCTCTTTGAGACAGTCGTGCTCCGACCGGTCGTGGTCTCACCTCGGCCCGGTGCGTACACCTGCGGATGGTCGTGCCCCGCCGGGCAGCGATACGGGTACGGGTCGAACATGCGCACGACGCCGGGGACGCCCGGCTCCGCCGCCCACCGGCGCGGGTCGCCGGTGACGCTGGCGGCGCCGGCCGTGGCGCCGTGGTACGAACGATACCGGGCGACGATCTTCTGGCGGCCCGTGTACCAGCGCGCCAGCTTGATCGCGTTCTCCGTCGCGTCGGCGCCGCCGTTGGTGAAGAACGACATCGTCAAGTCGCCGGGCGTGATCTCGGCGAGCAACGCGGCAAGCCGGGCGCGCGCCTCGTCGGTCATCGCCGGCGCCGTCACGCACAGGCGTCGCGCCTGGCTCGCGATCGCCTCCGTCACGCGTGGGTGCTGGTGACCGAGGTTCGCGTTGACGACGAGCGAGGCGAAGTCGAGGATGCGGCGCCCCTCAGGGCCCCAGAAGTACCGGCCTTCGCCGCCGCTGACGACCGACGGGCTGATCTGTGACTGCGTCGACCACGAATGGACGACGTGCGCCCTGTCGAGGGCGCGGATCTGCTCGCCGGTCAGGCACGGTCGGTCGGCTGAAGGACCTCGCGACGCAGCGGGGGATCGCTTGGTGTCATCAGCGGTCATGCCGGGGGTCTGCTGGGGGTCGTCAGCGGTCATGGTCGTCTGCCGGGGATCGGAAGGAAGGGACGGCGGTCCTCGGCTCCTCCGTCCTGAGCCTATCAGGTCAAGGGCCGGGGCGTCTGGGGCAAAGGGCGAGGGCGGCGGGGCGTTTCTGCGCCCCGCCGCCCTCGCCCGGCGGTCGGCGCTGCCGGATGGACGAGGAACCGGAGTGGTCGCTACTTCAGCACGACGAACGCGTCGGCGGCGAGCTCGTACTCCTCGTCCTCGTTGAGGTCGTGGACGAGGATGCGTTCGAGCTCGCCTTCGCCGCGCAGCTCGAGCGGCTGCGCCTCGGCGAGGACCTTCACGTCCGAGAGGCGTAGGGCCGAGCGCATGGCGCCGCTGACCGACGGGTCCTTGGCGCTCGTCATGAGGACGACGCGGCCGGTGTGGTCGGTGAGGTCGATCGCCAGTTGCGCGGCGCGGTCGCCGGTGTCGAGGACGACGACGCGCTGGTCGGCGAGGGCGGCGGGGTCCTCCACCGCGGTGTAGGCCCCCTTGCCCTCGTAGGCGGCGAAGTTCGCGATCTCGGCGGTCGCGGCCTCAGCCGGATGCGGCCGGCACGTCTCGTCTTCTGCCGTCTTCAGGGCATCCTCCGGCTTGACTCCGGCGCGCCAGTTCTTGATCGCCTCGTGCAGGGCGTCGGCGGCAAGGTTCGAGCAGTGCATCTTGATCGGCGGCAGCCCCTCAAGGGCGTCGGCCACGTCGCCGCGCGTCACCTTCATGGCGTCGTCCAGCGTCATCCCCTTGACGAGCTCGGTGACCATGCTCGAGGTCGCCACCGCCGAGCCGCAGCCGAAGGTCTGGAACTTGATGTCTTCGATGCGGTCGTCGGGCGTCACCGCGATGTAGATGTCCATCAGGTCGCCGCAGACGGGGTTGCCGACCCGGCCGACGGCGACGTTGTCGCCCTCGAGCGTCCCGACGTTGCGCGGGTTGCGGAAGTGCTCGAGCGTCTTCTCCGTGTACTGCGTGGATTTCATGCTGGTCCCTTCCCGCCGCCGAGGGCCTTCCCGGCCGGCGGCTTCTGGTAGAGGGGCGAGAGCTCGCGCAGGCGCGCGACCACGCCCGGGAGCGCCGCCATGATGCGGTCGACGTCCTCTTCCTTGCTGAAGCGCCCGAAGGTGAACTCCAGCGAGCCGTGCGCTTCCTCGTGGAGAAGACCGCACGAGATGAGGGTGTGCGACGGTTCGAGCGTCTTCGAGCTGCAGGCCGAGCCGGTGGAGGCGGCGATGGCGGCGTCGCGCAGCGACAGGACCATCGCCTCGCCCTCGACGGCGGCGAAGCGGAAGTGGGCGTTGTTGGGCAGGCGGCCGCCGGGATGGTCGAGCGGCGCGCCGTTGAGGTGCGCGTCGGGGATCTCGGCGAGCACGCGCGCGACGAGGCGGTCGCGGATCGCCTTGATGCGCGCGGTCTCGGCCGGCATCTCCGCCGCCATGATGTCGGCGGCGGCGGCCATGCCGGCGATCGAGGCGACGTCCTCGGTGCCCGAGCGCAGGCCGCGTTCCTGGCCGCCGCCGAGCAGCACCGGCGCGAGGGCGACTCCCTTGCGCAGGTAGAGCACGCCGAGACCGCGCGGCCCGTAGATGTCGTTCGACGACAGCGAGAGCATGCCGACGGGGGTCTCGCGCACGTCGATGGGGACGAGACCCTCGGCGGCGACCGCGTCGCTGTGGAACACGATGCCGGTGCCGGCCAGCGTCTCGGCGATCTCGGCGATCGGCTGGATCGTGCCGATCTCGTTGCTCGCCCAGCCGACGGACACGAGGATCGTCTCGTCGGTGATGCGGGCGCGCAGCTTCTTGGGCGACACGCGCCCGTACAGGTCGATCGGCAGGCGGGTGATGCGAAAGCCGTTCTTCTCGAGGTACTTGGCGATGTTCAGGATGGAGATGTGTTCGGCCTCGGTGATGATGATGTGGTCGCCCTTGCGCCGGTTGCGCATGGCGTAGCCGATCAGGGCGAGGTTGTTCGCCTCGGTCGCGCCCGAGGTGAAGACGATCTCGGCCGGCTCGGCGCCGATGAAGCGGGCGACGCGGGCGCGGGCCTCCTCGAGGGCGGCCGTGGCCGCGTCGCCGACGCCGTGCAGCGACGCGGCGTTGCCGAAGTTCTGCGTGAAGTAGGGCAGCATGGCCTCGACGACCCGCGGGTCGACGGGCTTGGAGGACTGGTAGTCGGCGTAGACGACGCCGGCCGGGCCCACGGCCGCGCCGGCGTCCGTCGCCTTCGCGGAGCTCATCACGACGCCGGCCTCAGAACCACATCGTGGCGTCGGCGTCGAGCGCCAGGTCGTTGAGCGTCGCCGCGCCGACGATCATCGCGCCGTCGATGAGCTCGACGTCGTCCCAGCCGAGCATCTGCCTCGATGCCTCGCACGCGTACACGGGGATGCCCATGTCGAGCGTCTTGCGGAGCATCTCGCCCACCGACGGGAAGCTGCCGAGCTGCATGGCGTCGGCGGCCCCCGGCTTGAGCACCTTGAGGCCCATGCCCAGGAAGTAGACGGCGGGCTCGAGGTCCATGACCCTGGCGCTCTGGGCGAGGACCAGTGGCGGGTACTGGCGCTCCGGCTGATCACTCGTCTGCACGTAGAGGATCTTCTTCTTGTCGTCATCCATCACGGGTCCTTTCCTATTGGTCCTGCGCTGTCGCCGTGCGTCGCGGTCCCGTCTGGCGCAGTCATGCGCCCTTTGCCCCGCTGCCGTCGCGCGTCGTGGTACCGTTTCGCTGGGTCATGCGCCGCTTTGCCCTGTTGCCGCCATGAGTTGCTCTGCTCTGTTGCCGTCAAGTGCCGTCGCGCAGACTGCTTCGCCGTGTCCCCCGGCCGTCACGTCACTTCAGGCGGCGCAGCAGGATACGGAGCTGGTCGCCTTCGTGTTCGACGGCGACGACCTCGTGGCCCGCACGCTTGGCGAAGCGTGTGAGGTCCTCCTTCGCCGCGGGGTCGTCGGCGAACACCTCGAGGACCTCGCCGACGGCGATCGAGTCGATGCTCTCGCGCGTCTGGAACAAGGGCTCCGGGCAGTACAACCCGATGCAGTCGAGCGTGCGCGTCACAGTCGTGTCTTCGGTCATCGCCGTGCCTCCAGGGTCACAGTCCAGTCATGTTCCGACGTCCTTCTTCCCTTTTCGGACTGCCTCAATCCTGCTTCTGCCCAAGCAGCCTACAGGCGCAAGGGCTGTCGCGAACCTGAACGACAGAGTCCCCGCTGATCGCCGACGGCCGGTGATCGCCGTGGCCTGCGACCTGGAGCGCGCGAACCGTCCCGCGTGGCTCGGGGATCCGTAGCAGGGTGTCGGGGGCCTGCTGCGGAAGGCGTCCGCGGCGCCCCATCGACGGTGACGGCCTCTGCCTGTAGCCTAAGAGGCGTGGACGTGACTGGTCTTCAGGACTTGGATGCCGTCATCGCCGCACTGGAGAGAAGGGCGAGGGCGGCGGGCTGCGATGTGCGCCGGCTCGGCGTGGCCGAGCCGGCGCACATCGACCTCTCCGCCACCCTCGCCGACGCCCTCGCGCATCCCGTCGGAGCGCCGCCCCTGCGCGAGCTCGCGCAGGGGCGGCGTAGTGCCGTGATAATCACCAGCGACGCGACCCGGCCCGTGCCGGCCCAGGCGCTTCTCGGGCCGGTGATGGCCCAGCTCGGGGCGGCCGGTCTCGGCGCCGACGCCGTCGACGTCGTCATCGGCGGCGGCGCCCACCGGCCGCCTAACGGCGCCGAGGTCCGCACCCTCCTCGGCAAGGAGTGGACAGGGCGACTCCGCGTGCACTGCCACGACGCGCGGGCCGCCGATCTCGTCGACCTCGGCCGGACGCCGGCCGGCACTCCGCTCTTCGTCCACCCCCTTGTCGCGGCCGCAGACCTGCGCATCGCCTTCGGTCAGGTGGAGCCGCACGAGTTCGCCGGCTTCACCGGCGGGCGGAAGTCCATCCTTCCGGCGGTCGCCGGCGAGGCGAGTATCCTCGCCAACCACTCGCTCGCGAACCTGAGCCACCCCTGGGCGCGGCCCGGGATCCTCGACGGTAACCCCGTCCATGAGGACATGCTCGCCGCCGCCCGCCTGGCGCGGCTCGACTTCATCGTCAACGTCGCATTGGGCGGCGACCTGCAGCCTCTGGCGGTCGCCGCCGGCGACGTTGAGGCGGCGCACGCTGCGCTCACGGACTTCGTGCGTGGGTTCGCCCAGCTCGAGCCTCCGGAGGGGCCGGTCGACGTCGTCGTGACCGGCCCCGGGGCGCCGCTCGACATCAACCTCTACCAGTCGAGCAAACCCCTCGTCGGCCTGCAAGCGATGGTCGAAGCCATGGCGGCGCGCGCTGCCGATGCTCCCGCCGCCGTCTGGCGCCCGCCGGTCGTCGTCCTGCTCTCGAGCTGCTGGGACGGGACCGGCTCAGACGAGATGCTCGCGCCTTTCGCCGGGGCGCGCGACCCGCAGGAGGTGCTCGATCGTCTGCGCACGCACTACACCGTCGAGATGAACGAGACCTTCAACATCGGCCGCTTCCTCACCGTCTGTCCGCAGGTCGTCGCCTGTTGTCCTGGGGTCGCCGACGACGACCTGCGTCGGCTCTTCTTCACGCCGGCGCCGACGCCCGAGGCGGCGCTGCAAACGGCCCTGATACTCGTCGGGCAGGAGGCGGCAGCGGGCGCCGGCGCCGTGACGGCGCCGGCCTACGCTGCCGCCTCCCCGGCCTACGCTGCCGCCTCCCCGGCCTGGGCTGCCGCCTCCCCAACGCCGGTTGCTCGCCAGTCCGCGGTCCGTCCCCCGTCCGTCCTCTTCTTCCCCCGCGCCCATCGGGCCCTGTTCGCCGTGCCGAGCGAAGCCCGTCGCGGCCCCACGACCTCCACCGAACCTCAACGAGAGGGGTGACCTGCCCGTGCCCACCATCACCGCTGTGACCGCCCGCATGATCCTCGATTGCCGTGGGTTTCCCACGGTCCAGGCCGACGTCTGGTGCGGCGACGTGCTCGGCCGGGCCGACGCGCCGGCCGGGCGCTCGACCGGGAGCGCCGAGGCCCGCGAGCTGCGCGACGGCGGCGACCGCTACCGCGGCTACGACGTGCGCACCGCGGTCGAGAACGTGCGTACCGTCATCGGCCCGGCCGTGATCGGCAAGGATGCGGGCGACCAGCCGGCCCTCGACCGCTTCCTCTGCGAGCTGGACGGCACGCCCGACAAGTCGCGCCTCGGGGCCAACGCCATCCTCCCCGTCTCGGTCGCCGCGGCGCGGGCGGCGGCGACCAGCGTCGGGCTGCCGCTGCACCGCTACCTGCGCGCCGACTCACGCGTCCTGCCCGTCCCGATGATCAACCTGATCGGCGGCGGGCGGCTGACCTCGAACGACCTCGCCTTCCAGGAGTTCATCATGATGCCCGTCGGGGCGTCATCGTTCGCGGAGGCATTGCGCATGGCGAGCGAGACGCACATGGCGCTGCAGGAGATCGTCGTGGCGCGCTACGGCAAGCTCGCGGCGAACACCGGCGACGAGGGCGACTTCGCCACCCCTATCGTCGACGTGCACGAGGCGCTCGCGGTGGTGCACGAGGGCGTGGCCGCCGCGGGGTATGCGGGCGACGTCGTCTACGCGCTCGATTGCGCCGCGACGCACCTCTGGGACCCAAAGAGCAGGACCTACGCGGTGAGCGGTCGCAAGTACACGACCGCGCAGATGATCGACCTCTACAAAGAGCTCGTGCGCGACCATGGCGTGGCGAGCATCGAGGACCCGTTGCACGAGGAGGACTGGGAAGGCTGGGCCGAGCTTACACGGGCCTTGCCCGAGACGCAGCTCGTCGGCGACGACCTCTTCGTGACGGACCCCGAACGGGTGAGGAAGGGCGTCGCCCTGGGGGCCGCCAACGCCCTCCTCTGGAAGGTCAACCAGATCGGTACGCTGAGCGAGGCGTTCGAGGCGGCGGAGGCGGCGTTCCGCGCCGGCTACGGCGTCTGTGTCAGCGAGCGTTCGGGCGAGACCGAGGACCCGCTCATCGCCGACCTCGTCGTTGCCTTGAACGCCGGCCAGATCAAGACGGGGTCGCCGGTTCGCGGCGAGCGCACGGCGAAGTACAACCGCCTGCTGCAGATCGAGGAGTGGCTGGGCGACGCGGCCGTGTACGCGGGACGCCGGTTCCGCCGGCCGCCGCTGGCGGCCGGCCTGCCGGCGTGAACGGCACGGTCGACGGGCGCGGCGGCGCAGGCGAGGGCCCCATCATGACCTGGGGCGAAGGCGGTACAGACGCGTCGTACGCCCTCGCCCATCGCCGCTTCCCCGGATACGCGGAACTCATCGGGCACGGGCGGGCGGCGCTGCGCGCCGACGCGCTGGCGATCGCCGCCGCGGCGCTGGCCGCCGCCGACCCGGTCGCCGCTCTGCGTGAGCTCGTCAGGCTCGAGGGGGACGACCTGGTCGTGCGCGGCGCGCCGTGGGTGGGGCTGCGGCCGCCCGCCGCAAGCGGGGCGGCCGGCCCGGACGGCGCGCCGCTCGGGCCGGACGGTGCGCCGCCCGAGACCATCGTCCCCCTCAAGGGCCGACGGGTCATCGTCCTCGGCGCCGGGAAGGCGACGATCGGGATGGCCGCGCTGCTCGACGAGCTGCTCGGCGAGCGCATCGCGGCCGGGTGCGTGGTCGTCAAAGAGGGGCAGGCGCGGCCCTTGCGGCACGTCGAGGTGCTCGAGGCCGCCCATCCGGTGCCCGACGAGTGCAGCATGGCGGCGGGGCGACGCCTGTCGGAACTTGCCGAGACGGCAGGTCCGGACGATCTCGTCCTCGGCCTCGTCACCGGCGGCAGCTCGGCGCTCGCCGTGTATCCGGCCGAAGGGATCACGCTGGCCGACAAGATCGCGACCAACCGGCTTCTGCTGGGCTGCGGGGCTGACATCGTCGCCATCAACGCCGTGCGCAAGCATCTCTCGCGCATCAAGGGCGGCCTGCTCGCCCGGGCATGCGGCTGCGAGATCGTCAATCTGACGGTCTCGGACGTGGTCGGCGACCCGCTCGACGCCCTGACCGATCTGCTGGTGCCCGACCGCTCGACGTGGCGCGACGCGCAGGCGACCTGCGACCGCTTCGGGCTGTGGGACCGTCTGCCCACCGCGGTCGCAGCGCGCCTGCGCGTCGCCGACCCGGCGCAGGAGACGCCCAAGGACCTGCCCGGCATCAGAACGTGGGTGGTCGCCGACGCGGCGCGGATGTGCGCGGCGGGCCAGGCGGCGGCCGGGCGGCTGGGCTACGCGGCCCGCGTGATCGGCCTCGACCTGGAGGGCGAGGCCGCCGACGCGGGCCGCGCGTTGGCCGCCGCCATCGCCGCCGCCCCGCCCCGCACCTGTCTGGTGGCCGGCGGCGAGAACACGGTCACGCTGGCCGACGACAGGGCCGCGCCGGGGGACGCCGTCATCGCGCCGGGGGACGCCGTCGCCGGGCCGGGGGACGCCGCCACCGGCGCCGCGGCGTGCGGCGGACCGAGCCAGGAAGCGGCTCTCGCCGCCGCCATCGCGCTCTCGGCTGCCCGCGCCGGTCGCAGGAGCGCGCCGTCGAGGCACGACGCTGAGGCGGCCTGCATCCTCTGTATGGACTCGGACGGGACCGACGGTCCGACCGACGCCGCCGGCGGCCTCGTGGACGACCTGTCGGCGGCGGCCGCGGCCGCCGCCGGGGTCGATCTGCAGGCCGCCCTCGCGGCCCACGGCGCCGGGCCGGCGCTTGAAGCCATCGGTGACCTCATCGTCACCGGTCCCACGGGAACGAACGTCAACGACCTGAAGATTGCCCTGCGCGGGGAGCGGTGAACGCAGCGTCTTCCCGGCCACGGCGGTCAGCATGCCTTCGCGGTGCTGGGCGAACGGTCGGTCGCCCATGACGTTCGGCGCCCCCGTGAGCTTCTCCATGTCGTAGTGCACTTCGAGGCCGCGGTCGCCGACGACCACGTCGGTCACCGGGATGACGCTGAGAAAGCTCGCCAACAGGCCTGTGTCGACGAGCAGCCAGTTCGCTTTGTCGTCCTCGTCGATGTGCAGGCCAGCTCGTCGGTGTGCAGGTCGGCTCGTCGATGTGCAGGTCGGCTCGTCGATGTGCAGGCCAGCTCGTCGGTGTGCAGATCGGTGATATGGCCGATGTCGCGCCCGGCCCCGTCGATGATGTGGCGGTTGACGAGGCCTTCGGCGCTCAGCCTCGGGCCATGTTCCCCCCCGGCTTTGCCCGGCTGCGTCGGGTGACGGTCTTGTCTGGCCGCTTCCTCCGGCCTCGTACGACGGATGTCGCACCCGGCGGTATCGGCGCGGAGCCCTCCTCTCGCCTTCTACTGGATGCCGCCCGTACGCGGCCGCGGCGTGGTCTGACCCACGGGTGGGCCGTCGCCGAAGTCGAGGTACCAGTAGCCGTCATGGAGGTAGCGACCGACCGGTGCGGCTTCGATCGACTCGGCGAACAGGTCCGTGTCGAGGACCAGGGTGTGGTACTCGCCATGCTCGCCGAAGGGGTCGACGCCCGCCGCCTCGATCTCGTTGAGCAGGGCGGGCGTGACCTCCCGGCCGAGGTACGAGGGGTCGAGCTTCTCCGCCAGGAGGCACGTGATCACGGCCTTTGTGTGCGTCGCGAAGAGCTCGTTCGCCAACGCCCGCGACGATTCCCTCCACAGCGGGTTCAGTGGGCGAAGGCCGAGGTTGTGACAGACGCGACGTTCCCAGTCGCGGTGGCGTGTGATGAAGAGGTCGCCGAAGACCGCGGCCTGCACGCCGGCGGCGACCTGTCGCTGCAGAGCCTGGGCCCACACAGACTCATACATGTGCCACGAGCCTGGGCAGATCTCGAGCGGAAGATGCAGGCTGTCTGCCTGGGCCTGCACGAGGGAGACCGGGATGCCGTGGGTGAGGGTGGTCTTGCCGTCTTCGCGCGCCAGGCAGATCAAGGCTCGAGGAACGCCTCCCGCCGCGACGGCGCGGTGCATGGCGAGGCAGGCGTCCTTGCCGCCGCTCCACGAGCAGACGAACGTCGCGCCGTGCAGGTCGTGCATCGCCGGACCACCCTCTGCGACCCTTCCGCCTGCGGCGAGCATAGCACTGCGTCCCGGCAGTGCGGATCCGGCGCGGTGCCGGTCGTGCGGGAAGCGCCGACGGCGCCGCGCTCAGGCGCGCGGCGCGGGTCGCCCGGCAGCGCGGATGGCGCCGCGCTCAGGCGCGCGGTGCCTCGCCCTGCCAGCTCGCCCCCGCCGCCGCGACCATGACGGCGGCGATGGCGAGCCCTTCGGCGAGGGTCAGCCGCTGGCCGAGGATGAGGAAGCCGGTGAGGGCCGCCATCGCGGGCTCGATGCTCAGGAGCACGCCGTACGTGGCGGCCCGGACCCGGCTGAGCGCGAAGAGCTCGAGGAAGTAGGGGAAGGCGGACGACAGGACGGCGATGGCCGTCCCCGTCGCGAGCGTGGCCGCGACGTTCTCGGTCGCGATGCCCGTGGCGGCGAGGAGCGGCGTGAGGAGGATGGCCGAGCCCACCAGCATGAGAGTCGTCACGGCGAGCGGCTCCATCGTCGTGACGGCGCGCTTGGCGAGCAGCAGGAAGGCGGCCCAACAGGCGGCGGCGCAAAGGGCGAGAAGAAGGCCCGCGGCGCCGACCGAGCTCGTCGGCCCGGCGAGAAGGAAGACGCCGAGCGCCGCGAGGGCGATCCAGACGAAGTCGAGTGGACGCCGGGAGCCCATGACCGCGACCGCCAGCGGGCCGATGAACTCGACGGCGACGACGATGCCCAGCGGCGCCCGCGAGATGGCGGCGTAAAAGCTGAGGTTCATGAAGAGCAGGGCGAGCGTGAGGGCGGCAAGGGGGAGGCGGTCGGTGGGGGCCGGCAGGCGCAGCGAACGCGGCCGGACCGCGGCGAGGACCGCCGCCGCGATCGCCGTGCGCAACCAGAGCGTCTCGACGACGCCCGCGCTCTTGATGAGTCGGCCCGCCAAGGCCGAGCCGGTCTGCATCGAGAGCGCGATGACGACGACGAGCAGCGCGGCGGAGCCCGCCGCGCGGCGGCCGGATCTTGAAGGGGGCGGATCCATGCCCTGAGTCTATCTGCGGCGGCGCGGGTGCGCCGCGTGCCTCACGTCGCGCCGCGCCGCCGCTCGCGTACCGCGGCGCAGGCGCGCCGCGCGCCGCGTCATCCAGCGAGCGTGATCGCCCCCGTGCGGCAGACCTGCGTGCAACGGCGGCACAGGCGGCAGGCCTCGGCCTGCGCGACGACGACGCTCCCTCCGCTCGCCGCGAACACCCCGGCGGGGCAGACGCTCAGGCAGTCTCCGCAGCCGATGCAACTCTCCGCGTCGATCGTCACCCGTGCGGCGGACGTGTCGGGTTGGGTGGACTGGCCGCTTTCCGGGGACTGGTCACTCTGCACCGCCGATGGGTCGGCTTGCCCTGAGTCCGACGCGTCCTGTCTCCACCATGAGCCGCCCTGCCCTGATCCTGAAGCGCCCTGCCCCGACCCGGATCCGCCCATGGATGGATCGTCGCTGAGGAGCTGCTGTGCGGCGCCGGCGGCGGCCCGGCCCAAGAGCCCGCCGACCAGCGCCGCGCCGCCGATGGCGCCGGCCGTCTTGAGGAAGGCGTGACGTGTCGCTCTCGCAGGCTCAGGCTCGTCCGCCGCACTCGCCGCTTCGCGCTCACTCGCGGCGCTCGCCGCTGCGCGTTCCGTGACGACGCGCGGCGGTCTACGTCGCGCCACGACGCTCGCCGGCCGCGCTTGGGTCCGACGGCGGCCGGCGAGTCGCCGCACCATGGTCTTCACCCAGGCCCAGTGAAGGGCCGTGTGCAGGACGACGCCGGCGACCATGGCGACTCCAGCCCAGTCATGCAGCGTCCTCCACGTCGCGTAGTCCACGCCGAGGGCGCTGGTCGTCGAACCCGAAGCTGACAGCCACCCTGCGGGGACGAGGAAGACGAGGCCGCTCACGGCCGTCACGACGAAAGTGGCGCCGATCGCCGCGTCGACGATGAAGTTGATGAGTGCTCGCTTGCTGACTCCGCTCATGGTTCTCCTGGCCGGAGGGGAAGGGCGCCGGCGGCCCCGGACGTGGCGAAGATACACAAACGTCCTCAGCCGAGTCTGGGGGATCCCTGAGACTTTGCTGAGACTGCAGTCGGCCCGCCGCGCACCCCTGCCGCGAGTCGCCGCTCCTGTCAGGCCGCGGCGTCGGCGGCGGGGAGCCGCACGCGGAAGGTCGCTCCGGCTCCGGGCGCCGTCTCGACCGTGACCGTCCCGCCGTGCTCGTCGACGATGGCGGCGACGATGGCGAGACCCAGTCCGGTGCCGCCGGTCTCGCGCGCCCGTGACTTGTCGGCGCGATAGAAGGGCTCGAACACGCGGGCCGCGTCCTCCGCAGCCATGCCGGGGCCCTCGTCGGCGACCTCGAGCTCCGCCCAGTCGCCGACCCGGCGCAGACGTACCACGACGGGGGTCTCAGGAGGTGTGTGCCGGAGCGCGTTCCCGACGAGGTTGGCGACGACCTGGTGCAGTTGGGCCTCGTCGCCGGTGAGGACGAGGTCCTCCGGCGCGTCCACGGAGATCGTGCGTTCCGGTCGTTCGACGGCGGCGTCGGACACGACGTCGGCGACGATGCGCGCCAGGTCGACCGGGGCGCGCTCGGGCTCCCGGCCCTCGCCCAGGCGGGCGAGGCGAAGGAGCTCGTCGACCAGGACGCCCATGCGCCGCGACTCGTCCTCGATGCGCCGCATCGCCGTCTCGAGGTCGGTGGGATCGTCCTTCGCCCCGCGACGGAAGACCTCGGCGTAGCCGCGGATAGAAGTCAAGGGCGTGCGCAGCTCGTGCGAAGCGTCGGCGAGAAAGCGGCGCAGCTTCTCTTCGGACCTGCGCCGCTCCTCGAAGGCCTCCTCGATCTGCTCGAGCATCGCGTTGAGGGCGAGGCCGAGACGGCCGACCTCGGTCTTGTCCTCGGCCGGTTCGACGCGGCGCGACAGGTCGCCGGCCGCGATCTCACCGGCCGTCGTCGCCATGTCCTCCAACGGCCGCAGGCCTCGCCTGACGAGCCAGGAGGCCAAGGCGCCGAGTCCCACGAGCGCGGCGACCGTGAACAGGGCCCCGATCAGCAGCAGCCGAGCGAGTGTCTCCTGCACTTCGCTGAGCGGGATCGCGACCACGAGGGTAAGGCCGGCCTGGGGGAAGTCCTGGGCGAGGACGCGGAAACGCGTGTCCCCCCTCTCCTGCGCGTCGGCTGAGAACAACACCGTCTCCCCGTCCTTTGCGTCGGGCAGACTCTCCGGCAGATCGGGGATGGGCTGTTCGTCGGCGGAGTACGCCCAGCTCTGTCCGACGAGCACGGCGCCGGTCGCGTCGCGCAGCTCGCCGTATGTCCCCGGGGGGATCTGGCTCTGACCGGCGCTCTGGTCGCCGAACGGCGAGCCTGGGCTTCCCGCCCCCGTGCTGAGGGCCTTGGCGATGGGGATCCGGGCGTCTTCGAGCTGCTGGTCGACGCGATCGAGGAGGAACGAACGCAACGACACGTACGTCGCCGCGTCGACGAGGACGAGGGCGACGGCGACGAGGGCGACGACGGCGAGCGTGAGCCGCAGACGCAGGGTCATGACTCAGCTCCGCGGACGGAGCGCGGCGGCCCCTGTGCCACGGCTCACTCCGGCGGCAGACGCAGGCTGTAGCCGACGCCGCGCACCGTGTGGATGAGCGGCGGGTCGACGGCGTCGACCTTCTTGCGCAAGTAGCTGATGTACGTCTCGACGACGTTCGCCCGCCCGCCGAAGTCGTAGTCCCAGACGCGATCCATGATCTGCGACTTGGTGAGCACCCGGCGCGGGTTGAGCATCATGTAGTGGAGCAGCTTGAACTCCGTCGGGGTCAGCTCGATCGCCTTGCCGCGGCGGAACACCTCGTGTGTCTCTTCGTCCAGTTCGAGGTCGGCGAACGTCAGGCGGCCGCTGTCGCGCTGCTCTCCCATCGTGCGACGCAGGATCGCGCGGATACGGGCGACGAGCTCCTCGACACTGAACGGCTTCGTCACATAGTCGTCGCCGCCGATGGTCAGGCCGCGCACTTTGTCGTCGGCCGCGTCGCGCGCTGTGAGGAAGAGGATAGGTACCGCCTGGCGTTCGGCGCGCAGCCGCCGCGCGACCTCGAAGCCGTCGATGTCGGGCATCATGATGTCGAGGACGACGAGGTGGGGATGGAACGTGGCGATCGTCGCCAGCGCCTCGCGGCCGCCGTGCGCGGCCGCGGTCTCGAAGCCTTCGTAGCGCAAGGCCATCGTCAGCAGCTCGGTGATGCTCTGCTCGTCGTCGACGACCAGGATGCGCGTGTTCTCTTCCATCTGGGCTCCCTGTGCGGATGCGAGGAGATTCTAGGGGTATTTCCTGTGACCACGCTGTGAATCTCCTGAGTCACGCGTTCGAGGGCGGACTCACAGGCGCTTCACAGAGCGGGCTCAGGGGCCTCCCATGCGCTGGCCGTACAAGTGCCGTGGAGTGTGACGTGCGCACTCTGCGCGGAACGAGCACCTGGCGCGCCGAACGCGCCGAACGCGCGTCACATGCCTCTGCAAGGCTGTGTGCCGCGCAAGGAGGAGCCTATGTTCTTCACCTACCTTTTCCGCGAGTTGCGCCGGCGGCGCCGTCAGGCGCTGCTCACGACGCTCGGCCTCGCCGTCGGCGTCGGTTTGGTCGTCACCGTGACGGCGTACGCGCGCGGTGTCGGCGAGGCGCAGGACGAAGTCCTGGCGTCGCTCTACGGCGTGGGCACCGACATCACGGTGACGCGCAGCCCTGCGCAGGGCAGCGGCGGTCCGGAGCGCTTCGGCATGAACCCGGGCGAACGCGAGGAGCAGGGCCAGAGGTTCTCGCGCGACCGCGTCATGACGAACCCGGGCCAGCAGGCGATGTCGACCAGCAGGATCGACCAGATCGCAAGCCTGGACGGTGTCTCTTCCGCGACTGGCGCGCTCACCGTGAGCGTCATGCACGTCGAAGGCAAGTTCGCGCAGATGACGCCGCAGCAGGACGGCCAACAGCCCCAGCAGTCCGGCAGACAGACCGAGACGATGCCGTCCCAGGCGCCCATCGCGGTGCAGTCCTTCACCATCACGGGTGTCGATGTGACCGATCAGACCATCGGCCCCCTGAGCTCGGCGACGATCACCCACGGGCGGACCTTCACGAGTGACGAGGGGAACGCCAAGGTGATGCTCGTGGAAAGGGGCTACGCGAGGCAGAACGATCTCGCCGTCGGCGACACGAAGAAGATCGACGGCGTGAAGTACAAGGTCATCGGGCTGGTCGCCGGCTCGGGGAGTTCGTCCAGCTTCTATCTGCCGCTGGCTCGCGTGCAGAAGATCGCCGATGAGGACGGCGTCAGCCAGATCTATGTGAAAGCCGACAGCGCCGCCGGCATCGTCGCGGTCAAGAAGGCGATAAAGGCCGCGTTCCCCAAGGCGACGGTGACGACGGCGGAAGACCTCGCCGATCAGGTCACCGGTTCGCTCGCCAGCGCCGCGAAGCTCGCCGACCAGCTCGGCACATGGCTCGCCGTCGCGGCGCTCACAGCCGCCTTCCTGGTCGCAAGCCTGGTAACGGTCTCGTCGGTCTCGCGTCGCGTGCGCGAGTTCGGCACGCTCAAGGCGCTCGGGTGGCGCAGCCGGAGGATCGTCGGGCAGGTCATGGGCGAGTCGCTCGTCCAGGGTATCGTCGGGGGAGTCGCCGGGGTCGTGGTCGGGCTCGGCGGCGCCCGGCTGATCACGGCCCTGTCGCCGACGCTCGAGGCCGCCGTCGGATCTGTCACCGACGGCGCGACGGCCGCTGGCGGACCCGGGATGCCAGGCGGCCCGATGGAGCGGATGGCGGCGGCGGCCGACACGGTGACCGTTCAACTTGGAGCGCCGGTGAGCGCCCAGCTTGCGCTCGTCGCCGCGGGACTGGCCGTGGCCGGCGGATTGCTGGCCGGCGCCTTCGGCGGCTGGCGCGCGGCGCGCCTGCGTCCCGCCGATGCCCTGCGCCGGGTCGACTGATGGAGGAGGATCGCATGCTGTATGAGCTGAGAGACGTGACCAAACGGTATGTACAGAGACGCAGGGACGTCGCCGCCCTCGCCGGCGTCGACCTCTGTGTGGCCGAGGGCGAGTTCCTCGCCGTCCAGGGTGCGACGGGCTCGGGCAAGACGACGCTGCTCCAGATGCTGGGCGCCCTGGACAGGCCGACCGGTGGAGAGGTCCTCTTCGACGGTCGCGACCTGGCGAAGCTGCGCGAGGGTGAGCTCACGACGTTGCGCAGCCGCGCGTTCGGCTTCATCTTCCAGGCGTTCAACCTGATCCCCACGCTCAGCGCGCAGGAGAACGTCGAGACGGCGCTCGTCCCCTGGGGCGTGCGCGGGGACGAGCGCCGCTCGCGGGCGCAAGCCGCCCTCGCCCGGGTCGGGTTGGCCGAGCGCGGACGGCACCTTCCATCGGAGCTCTCGGGCGGCGAGCAACAGCGCGTGGGCATCGCCCGGGCGCTGGTCTGCGAGCCGCAGGTGATCCTCGGCGACGAGCCCACCGGCAACCTCGACGAAGCGACGCGCGACGAGATCATCGCCCTGCTCGAGACGCTCTGGCGCGAACGCGGCCAGACCCTGGTCCTCGTTACGCATGACACGACGGTGGCAGCTCACGCGTCACGCTGGATATGGTTGGAAGCGGGAAAGATCACCCAGACGGAAGAGCGCCCGCGCGAGGGCTGTGCGGCCGTGAACGATGATGCCGCCGAAGCCGGCGGCGAACCTCTGACGTCGGGGTGCAGGTCCGCCGTCGAGGTCTGAGTGAAGGAGGAGCCACGGATGACGCGCTGGTCGTACATTCACAGACGATTCACAGACTTCGCTCAGGCCGGTCACACATCCGGGGGCTATAACATGACCCGAGAGTCGACCTCCCCAAGTCCTCTCCCCCCAGCCGGGCCGGCATGTGCAGCACCCCCTTGCCAATGCCGGCCCGGCGCCCCCTTCGACGCCGGCCGGGCGCTTCTGTCACAGCGCCAGCATGGTACAAGAAAGGTGAGTGAGCCGAGATGAGTGTGCGGACCGCCGCTGCGACCATCGGGCTCGGCGTCGTCGCCGCGGTGGCGACGGTGGCCGTGATGCTTTGGACGGGTGTCGTGCCGGTGAAGACCGAGACCACGACCATCGTCGAGGGCGCCGGCGCGAGTAGTACGGTGGCGATGACGTCGCAAGGTCTCACGCCGGCCCAGATCTACGACAAGTACGCTCGCGGCGTCGTCGAGGTCGTGACCACGTTCTCCGGCCCATCCCTTGACCCATGGGGCCTCTCCGGCAGCAGTCAGCAGGCGCTGGGTTCGGGCTTCGTGGTGTCCGAGGACGGCTACATCCTCACCAACGCCCACGTCGTCAGCGAACAGGGCATGAAACGCGAGGGCGTCACCGTGACGTTCAAGGGGAAAGGATCGTCCACCACGCAGGTCGACGCCAAAGTGATCGGCGTGGACGACTCGAGCGACGTGGCGCTGCTGAAGGTCGACCCCCGCGAGGTCGGCGACCTCACCGTTCTCCCCCTCGGCGATTCCGATGCAGTGAAGGTGGGTGAGCAGGTGGTCGCCATCGGCAACCCCCTCGGCTACGAGTTCTCCTTGACCACCGGCGTGGTGTCGGCTCTCGACCGCGAGTTGGTGTCACCCAACGGCTCGATCATCCCCAACGGCATCCAGACGGACGCGGCCATCAACTCCGGCAACTCGGGCGGTCCGCTCATCAACACCCGCGGCCAGGTGATCGGGATCAACGAACAGATCGCCTCGCAGTCCGGCGGCAACCAGGGTCTCGGCTTTGCCGTGCCCATCAACACGGCGATCAAGGTCATGGAGCAACTGAAGAGCGACGGCGAGGTCAAGTACGCCTGGCTTGGGATCTCGGGGCAGACGCTCACGCAGGACGTCGCCTCAGCGCTGGGCATCGAGGGCGAGGGCGTCCTCGTCGCCGAGGTCGCCGACGGCAGCCCGGCCGACAAGGCCGGACTCCGCGGCGGAAGTAAGCAGACCTTCGTGCAGGGCCAGCCATATGTCGTCGGCGGCGACGTGATCACGGCCATCGACGGGCAAGAGGTGACCAGCATGGAAGAGCTCGCGGGGACGATCGCGACGCACGACCCTGGCGACAAGGTGAAGCTGACCGTCGTCCGCGACGGGAAGACCATGGAGATGACGGTGACGCTGAGCGAGAAGCCGTCGAGCTCCTGAGGCTCCGGTGATGTCGGCCGAAGGGCTGTCTGGCTCCTGAGGCGCGAAGAGAAGCGAGCGGCGCGGCGTCCGCACGGTGTGCGGACGCCGCGCCGCTCTGTCGTCACCGTTCGCGTGGCGTGCGCGGGCGCCGGAGCGACCTGTCAGGGATCGCGATGCGTCAGAACGCGGCGGGGTAGGTCGCGGGCCAGTTCGAGGGTCCCATCCCGCGGTCGATGGCGTAGGCCGTCGCCTGGATCTGCGCCCAGCCGTTGTAGATGCTCTCGTCTCCCCAGGGGTTCCAGCTCGCCCGCCAGGTGCCGGGGTAGTACTGGAAGAGGCCCTTGTACGTGGTCCCCGCGTACCTGCGCCCGCCGGACTCCGCCATCATCAGGCGGTACAGTCCGTCGGCGCTGATCCCGCGGCGTCTCGCCGCGATCTCGATGAGCGGGCGCCAGGCGCCTTTGCGGTTCCAGGCGGCGATGCGCGAACGGATGGCGATGCGGCGCGCGAGGCTCCGCTCCGCGCGCCGCAGACGCCGCACGAAGCGACGCCATCTGACGACGCGTCGCTCAAGTGCTGAGACCTCGTCGGCGGTGACGGCGCCATCCGCCAGCAAGCGTGTGGCCAGGGACGGCCGCAGGGCGGCGATCAGCGTGGGCAGGTCGGCGCCGCCGCTCACATACCCGGACACGTCGCCGGCCGCCGCGTCTCCCGCGGCGACTGTCGTCGGAGCAGGCGTGGGCTGCGGGGTGGCGTCGGGCGATGGGGTCGCTTCGGGCGAAGCGGTAGCGTCGGGGAATGGGGCCGGCGCCGGGTCCGCCGCAGCCTGCGCAGTCACGAAGGCCGGCAAGCCGCCGGCCGCGGCGACGAGGGCGCGGACCCCGTCGAGGTCGGTCCGCGCCTTTGACAACGTCGCCTGGGCATGGTGCCGCTGGGTGCGGACCTTGCGGAGTTGAGCGCGGAGGTGGGAGAGGGTAGGAGCCTCTGAATGGGCTGAGGCGGCGGGTACTGCGAGGACGATCAACGTGATGGTGGTGATGAGAAGTGCGATGCGACGGGGCCTCACGACTTCCTTTCGTCGCGTTTCCCCGGGGGCAGCGGCCGGGCCTGTGCCCGCGGGGCTTGCCGCGTCCCGGGCAGCCTCGATCCCGCACGCACGCGCGTCTCAGTGGGGGAGAAAAGGGGGACGGACCTGCAGCGGGGGGCGTCCGGGACGCCTCGTGGTTGTGGTTCCGGCGCGGCATTAGACCAGACGCCGGCGGCCCGGGTTGAGGGTCTGCGGCGGCGTCTTCCCGCCGTGTGCCGCCGAGATCGGCGGAGCTAGCGGGCGGCTTCCTGCAGCGCCGCCCAGAGCGCCTCGACGTGGCGCCGCTCGGTCGCTTCGGCGCCGACCGAGACGCGCAGGGCGCGCTTTCCCTTCACGTCCGACGACGTCAGGTAGAAGCGTCCGCCGGCGTTGACCCGCTCGGCGATGGCGAGGTTGTGGGCGGCGAGCCCTTCTTCGGTCAGGCTCGCCGCTTCCGCGTCGCCGCGCTCGCTCGCGCCGCCGCTCTCGCTCGCGTCGCCGCGCCTTCTCTCGCCGTCTTCTGCCGCCGCAGTCACGGCACCGCTGGGGACGTGGCGCAGGCACACGGTCTGCAACGGCGCGGGGGCCAGCCGTTGCCAACCGGCCGCCGCGTCGACCTGCTCCGCCAGCCAGCGAGCGTTGGCGATGTCGCGGCGGACGCGCTCACGGACGCCCTCGACGCCCTGGTCGCGGAGCACGAACCACAGCTTGAGGGCGCGAAAGCGGCGGCCCAGCGGGATGCCCCAGTCGCGCAGGTTGCGGACGAGGCCGTCCTGCGCGGTGCGCAGATAGCTCGGGTCGGTGCTCATCACGCGCACGAGGTGGTCTGGGTCGCGCACGTAGTACGCGCTGAGGTCGAAGCCGGCGCCCATCCACTTGTGCGGGTTGAAGACGAGTGAGTCGGCGCGTTCGATGCCGTCCCACATCCAGCGGAGCTCGGGGCACACCATCGCGGTTCCGGCGAGGGCGGCGTCGACGTGCAGCCACAGTGCGTGGCGCTCGGCGATCTCCGTCAAGCGGCGGAGCGGGTCGAGCGCCGTGGTCGCCGTGGTGCCGATCGACGCCACGAGGGCGCACGGCCGGCGCCCCGCGGCGAGGTCGGCGGCGATCGCCTCCTCGAGCGCGTCTGGGCGCAGGGCGTACTTGTCGTCCGTCTCGACCAGCCGCAGGTGCTCGGCGCCGAACCCCGCCAGCAGGGCGCCCTTCTGCACGGAAGAGTGCGCCTGGTCCGACGCGTACACGACGAGCGGCGCATCTTCCGCCTGGAGGCCGCCCCCGTTCTGGCTGAAGTCGGTGGTCCGCTCGCGGGCGCAGAGCAGGGCGCAGAACGTCGCTGAGCTGGCCGAGTCGTGGATGACGCCGGTGAAGGCTTGCGACAAGCCGACCGCCTGCCGCAACCAGTCCATGACCACGTCCTCCACCTCGGTGCACGCTGGACTCGTGATCCAATTCATGCCTTGGGGGCCGAGCCCCGACGACACCAGGTCGCCGAGCACGGACGAGAGGTCCGTGTTCGAGGGGAAGTAGGCGAACCAACCGGGGTGGTTCCAGTGGGTGATGCCCGGCAGGACGATCTGGTCAAGGTCCTCGACGATGCCCGCGAGGCCATCGCCGTGCTCGGGTGGTCGGGAGGGCATCATGGCGCGGATCTCGCCGGGTCGGACGCGGCTCATCACCGGCAGCTCCTCGAGACGCTCGCGGTAGTCGGCCACCCAGTCGATGAGTTCGTGTCCGAGCCGACGGAAGTCCTCGGGATCCATCGTCGCCGTCCTTATGTCGTTCGTGAGGGCGCGGCGCGGGCGGAGCCCGCGCCGCGCCCGATTCTACGTGATGACCGTCGCGCCCGCGTGGTCAGGCCAGGTGCGGCGGCGTATGCACGACGGCGGTGCTGGTGACTGACGCGCTCGCGTGGTCAAGCTGCCCGGCGCGGCGGGCGCATCATGGGCACGATGGACCGCTTCGTCACGCGGTGCTGCAGCTTGCCTTTCGTTGACGACGGCGCGCACGCATGTACCCAGGGGCAACGTGCCGCGCCGGCCAGGCGGCACGGTCTCTCATTGCGTGCGCAGGTGTGCAGCGGGCGACCGGTTCGGCGAGGCGCCGTCGCGGGCGTGCGAAAGCTGGAGTCGACGTCCGTGGCGCCACCACCATGGCGTCCGAGGCGGTATGCTCACGCGCGACCCGTCGGCGAAAGGAGCGAGATCATGGCTGTTGCGTTCGGCCCCAGGCGCGCGACCTGCGTGGACATCGGCGAGACGCTCAGGCCCGGTGAAGGGCCTCTGTCCGCCGGCGAGCTCGCCCACTTCGAGACCCTCGATCTCGTGTACCGTGCCCTGTGCGCCCTCCTCTACAACTACGTTCCCACGTCCGGGCATCCCGGCGGCTCCATCTCGTCGGGTCGCTTCGTCGAGGGGATCGTCTACGATGCCCTCGAGTACGATGTCGGCGACCCTGACCGTCCCGATGCCGACGTCATCTCGTACGCCGCCGGCCACAAGGCGATGGGTCTCTACGCCATGTGGGCCCTGCGCGACGAGATCGCCGCCGTCGGCGCGCCGGGTCTCCTTCCCGCCGACGAGAGCAGGCGCCTGCGCCTCGAGGACCTCCTCGGCTTCCGCCGCAACCCGATCACGGCGACGCCGCTGTTCCGACGCTTCCGGGCGAAGGCGCTCGACGGGCATCCGACGCCGGCGACGCCGTTCGTGAAGCTCTCGACCGGCGCCTCCGGCGTCGGTGTGGCGAGCTCCATCGGCCTCGCTGTGGGGGCGCGCGACCACTGGGGCAAGGACGCGCCTCGCGTGCACCTCGTCGAGGGCGAGGGCGGGCTGACGCCGGGTCGCGTCGCCGAGGCGCTCGCCGCGGCCGGCACGGCCTCCCTGGGCAACGTGGTCCTCCACCTCGACTGGAACCAGGCCTCGATCGACAGCGACCGCGTCTGTCGCGAGGACGGCGCCCCGGGAGACTACGTCCAGTGGGACCCGCGCGAGCTTTTCTACCTCCACGACTGGAACGTCGTCTTCGTGCCCGACGGGCGTGACTTCCAGCAGATCATCGCCGCGCAGCGCGCGGCGGCGGCGCTCGAGACCGGCCAGCCGACGGCGATCGTCTACCGGACGATGAAGGGCTGGCGGTACGGTGTCGAGGGCAAAGCCTCGCACGGCGCCGGTCACAAGCTGTGCGCGGACGGGTTCTATGCGGCCCTCGAAGAGTTGACCGGCGGCGAGGCAGCGCTGCCGACGTGCGAGGCGGGCGAGCAGCGCTGCGTGACCGCCGGCCGCGAGGACCGGCTGCGGGGCGATTCCGTCCGTGAGGAGTGTTTCTGGGCGGCGCTGCAGGTTGTCCGTGGACGGGTCGCGGCGGAGCGGCCCGCGGCGGAGGCGCTGGCCGCGCGGCTGCTGGCCGCGCGCGAGCGCCTCGACCGGCGGGCCCGCACGCCGCGGACCGGCGCCCCGAAGGTCGAGGCGGCCTATGCCCTCGCCGCGTCGTCGGCGGCGACTATCCCGGACGAGCTTCGCCTCACCCCGGGCTCGTCGACCACGCTGCGCGGCGAGCTGGGCCGCGCCCTCGGCTACCTCAATCACGCCTCTGGCGGCGCCTTTCTTACGGCGGCGGCCGACCTTCTCGGCTCGACAAGCGTCAACGCCATCGCCGCCGACTTCCCCGCCGGGTTCTGGAACGCCGGGAGTAACCCCGAGGCGCGTCTGCTCTCGATCGGGGGCATCTGCGAGGACGCTATCGCCGGCGTCCTCAGCGGCATCTCGAGCTACGGGCACGCTATCGGCGTCGGCTCCTCGTACGGGGCGTTCATGGCGCCTCTGGGGCACATCGCCGGCCGTCTGCATTGCATCGGCGCGCAGGCCCGTCAGGCGGTCTCGGGCGAACCGTACAAGCCGTTGTTCTTCGTCTGTGCCCACGCGGGACTCAAGACCGGCGAGGACGGCCCGACGCACGCCGACCCGCAGGCTCTGCAGCTCCTCGAGGAGGACTTCCCTCGCGGCACGGCGGTCTCGCTGACGCCCTGGGAGCCGCAGGAGATCTGGGTCCTCGTCGCGACCGCGCTGGCGAAGCGCCCGGCGCTCATCTCCGTCTTCGTCACGCGGCCCACCGAGCGCGTGCTCGATCGGCAGGGGTTCGGGCTGGCGCCGGCCGAGGCTGCCGCTTCAGGTGTGTACGTCCTGCGTGAACCGGCCGGGGAACCCGACGTCATCGTGGTGCTGCAGGAGAGCGCCGTGACCTACGCCTTCGTCGAGGAGGCCCTTCCGCTGCTCGAGAAGGAGGGCGTCGAGGCGCTGGTCTACTACGTCGCCAGCGCCGAGCTCTTCGACCTCCTGCCCGCCGACGAGCAGGAGGCGATCTTCCCCGAGGCGCACCGCGCCGCCGCCATCGGCATCACCGGGTTCACCCTGCCGACGCTCTACCGCTGGGTGACGAGCGCCGCGGGCCGGGCGGCGAGCCTGCACCCCTATCGCAAGGGGCACTATCTAGGCAGTGGTCCGGGCGAGATGGTCCTGGCGGAGGCCGGGCTCGACGGAGCCAGTCAGGCGCGCGCGATCATGGACTACGTCGCTGCGAGCGCCCGGAAGTAACGAGCTCGGGTTTGGCCCGACCCGCGGCGCGGGGTACAGTGGTCTTGCGCCTGCGGTCGGAGGACCCGTCGCAGGTCGCTCATCGTTAACGAGCGCGCATCGTTGCTTTGCAGCCACGGACACGCTCAAGTCAAGGGGAGCGCGACAGTGGCTCAAGGTACAGTCAAGTGGTTCAACGGCCAGAAGGGCTACGGCTTCATCGAGCAGGCCGACGGCAGCAAGGACGTGTTCGTGCACGTCAACGAGCTCGCCCCCGGCGTGGAGACCCTGAGCGAGGGTCAGGCCGTGGAGTACGAGGTGACGCAGGGTCGTAAGGGCCCGCAGGCCAGCAACGTGAAGCCCGTCTGAGGCCGACCGTTCTGTGTGACGGCGGGCGGGCGGCGTGAGCCGCCCGCCCGCCCTTCTTTTGCACTCCGCTGCCGCGCGGCCCGGCTCGCCGCCGTCGAGGTCGACCCGCTGTGCGTGCTGCCCCGGGGCGGGGTCGGGCATGACTCGCGCGCCGTTCCTCGCCGAGACCGCGCTGCACGACAGGGCGTCCTGGAGTGCGACCTCACCGGCCTACCGTGACCAGCGAGATGCCGAGGCGCTCCTCGAGATCCGTGATCGTGCCGATCTGCGTGTCGTCGATGGAGGCCGGCTCGAGCGGCAGGCACAGGTAGGCGAGCAAGGTCACGCCCGACTCTTCCTCAAGGCCGCCGATCGCGTCGAGGTCACTGGGCTTCAGTCTCGTCGCCAAGCTACAGAGCATCCCCCCTTCCTTCCGCTGCAGAGGCCTGCTTGCCCGACGGCGTACGCACTCTGCCCGCAGAGCTGCCGGCGGGCAAAGGCGAGAGGGGGCGGCGCCGT
>ENA-UPSM01001960-UPSM01001960.1-activated-sludge-metagenome-genome-assembly--contig:-NODE-1960-length-26014-cov-5.982896_pt1 | contig 26014 bp, 31 predicted proteins | sample MGYA00238181_ERZ773283 | MGnify/ENA primary metagenome ERZ773283 (study PRJEB29023, sample SAMN05720199) | activated sludge metagenome | isolation source: Anaerobic digester | place: Japan...
AGGTCCTGAAGGACGACCGCCGGGCGGTGATCGTGGCCGCCGGCCAGGCCCAGAAAGCGGCCGATTTCATCCTGGACTACTCCCCCGAAGAAGACCCCGCCAACTGATCCCGCCTCAGCCTCCCGCCAACGCAGCCCACCCCATGCCCCCGCCCCGGCGGGGGCCTTTCCATTTTTCCGGTTCCGGCCACATGCCTCCGGCGGCCGGGGCGCCGCTCCTGAACCCCGCCGGGGGAATTGTTCCCCCCGGACCCCCCTATTTTTCCATCCCCGAGGCCCGCCTGCTTGCCCCAGGCGGCGTTTTCTGTTATGGGTGGCTACCCTTGCCAGGCCCTTGCCTAAATCGGGGCTCTCCGGGCCGTTTACGCGAAAATCGGCCTGTAACTCCATCCGGTGAGCCTTTTCCGCTCCGGCTGTAAATTCGGCCCTCGCAAATGCCCCAGGACGGGCGATCGCGTCCCGGCCCTATACTGACGTACCCCCGACTTATGAATTTTCAGACGGATCGACATCGAGAATCTCGGCCATGCCATCCCCGCTCCCGATAATCGACAAGCCCGCCCCAAGCGCTGTCGCGGCCTCGTCGTCTCCATCGGATCTGAGCATGCCCTGAGCCCACTCTTTGACAACTACAACCCCCACGCCGGCCGGCCCCGCCACTGCGGCGGCGATCGCCGCTTTGGCTAATAAACCGAGCAAGCTCATAACCCGCCTCCAATAGTACTCATACCATTGTGATGCACCGCTCCCCGATAAGTTCCAACATTGTTGGGTTATGCCGGGGTTGTTCGTCGCGTTGCCCCAAATGACATCGTGCCCATATTTGAGGCAAAACGTTGTGTGCCCCGGACGGTCTGATTTCTGAGCCCGCATTCACAGCCTTTGTCCGTTTTTTTCACTGTTTCTGTGGAACGGCGTCATGCAGCCCACACAATAAAAACATTTTTTAATTTTTTTAATTTTTTTACTTGACAACACCACGTTTAACGTGGTATTCTGGCCCTGACAATGAGGCGAGGTGAAGATGAAACAAACGCGCAATTACCAGCAAATGGCCGCCGAGTGCATTGCCTACCTGGTGCGGCAAAGCCGGGTGACGGGAAAACCGATCACCGGACCGGAGGAGGCGGCCCAATATGCGGCACTGGCCCTGGTGGCTACCGGAGACTTTGGACGCGAAGTGGTTGGTTTGCTTTGCTTGAACGCCCGGAACGCCGTTTTGGATTGCCGGGTGATCGCCCAGGGAACGGTGAACCAGGCGCCCGTGTATCTGCGGGAAATCGCCCGGGCGGCTCTGTTCGCCAACGCCACGGGCGTGATCCTTTTTCACAACCACCCCGGCGGACATTGCCGCCCCTCGTCCGAAGACCTTGCATTGACCCGGCAGCTTGCCGAAGGTCTTCGCCCGCTCGACATCGATCTCCTGGACCACTTGATCCTGGCCAGCCATGAAGCCTTTTCGATCACGAACGGCTTGGCGGTCTCGTTTGCACCGCCAGCGGATGATGCGCTTTTCTGATATTCCATCACGGGGAGGAGCCCATGACCAACGCCAATATCTACGGCTGCCTGCAACAGGCTTACGATCACTTCAACCGCCGCCTTTTCGGCGGATATCTTCCAGCCTGCCTCATCACGCTGCACCGCCACCGAGGCGCCTACGGATACTTTTCCCGGCGACGGTATATCCGCGGCCTGGCCGTCGAAACGACGGATGAAATCGCGCTCAATCCGGATCTGTTCGCGAAGGGCAAGCGGAGCGGCCGCGATGTTGCGGCAACGCTGGCGCATGCGATGGTGCACCTGTGGCAGGCTCATTTCGGCCACCCCGGCCGGGGGCGCTATCACAACCAGGAATGGGCGCAAAAGATGCGGGAGATTGGCTTAACCCCGACGGATTCCGGGGCGCCGGGTGGAAAATCGACGGGGGACCGCATGGCCCACCTGATTGTGGCCGCTGGACCGTTCGAGCAAGCCTATCTCGAATTGGTGGATTCCGGTTTACGCTTGGAGTGGGCGTACCTTTCGGTCCAGCGAAGCAGGGGAAACGCCGGCAACCGCCAGAAATTCACCTGCCCGCGTTGCGGCCTCAATGCCTGGGCCAGACCAGCGGCCCGGCTGATCTGCGGAGAGTGCCGGGCGGAAATGAAAGCGTCTTTTGAGCACAAGTTTAATTATTAATTTTTTTAATTTTTTTACTTGTATCTGAAGTCGCCTTTCTGCTATAAGGAGGTTGGAGGCATGATCATTATTGTTTCACCTAACGAGAAGCGTCATACGGCCCGGTTGCTGGAACTCTCCCCAACCAAGGCGACCGTGGAGTATTACACTCCGCATGGCCTCCGGCGGCGGATCTTCCGCCTGTCCGACGGCGAAGCCCCTGGAGGCTGGAGCCTGGGCCGGGAAACGTTGCGGTCATTGCGCGCGGAAGTGGAACGCGAGCGGACGGAGGCGGATCATGACAGCCGATGAGTTGAAACTGGTCCAGGAGCTGCTGGGTTTCAGCAACCCGCAATTCTGCGCGGTCTTGCGAACGCCGCTCCGGACCCTGGAGGATTGGCGGAGCGGTAAAAACCGGATTCCCGGAATCGCCGAGGTCGCCATTCTGCTGCTGGCCGGGCGGCGGGGCATCAGTGCCGCCCGGCTGCGCGAGCTGGGCGTAAAAGTGGAGGATGTATGTACGCTATAGCCGTTGCCAACCAGAAAGGCGGGGTCGGGAAAACCACCCTGGCCACCACGCTGGCCGTATGTTTCGCTAACGAGGGTCTTTCCACGCTGTTGATAGATGCCGATCCGCAGGCCTCCGCTCTGGGCTTCCGGGCCAGGCGGGCGGAAGAAGGCGTCGAGCCGGACGTATCCTGCGTGCAAATCCTGGATAGCACCATCCACCTGGAGGTGCCCAGGCTGCGATTCGACCGGATCGTCATCGATACGGGCGCCAGGGATTCCAAGGTGTTCCGCTCGGCGTTGTTGGCGGCGGACCTGGTCATCGTGCCGATGTGCCCGGGCTACTATGATCTGTGGGCCTCCTTCCATACCTTCGAGGTGCTGTCCGAAATCAGGCTGAATCGGCCGTCCCAAAAAGTCCTGCCCATGTTCAACCTGGTCATCCCGAACACCCGCATTGCCGCTGACGCCATGTCAGCCAAAACAGACGTTGAAACTCAGTTCAAACTCCGGTTCATGGATGCCTACTTGTGCTCCCGCGTGGCTCATAAGGGTGTTGTGGCTACGGGCCGGACGGTGTTCGAATTGAATGGCCGCGATCGCGATCCAAAGGCAGTTGATGAATTTACCGCCTTCTACACCGAGTTGAAGGAGTGCATGAGCGTATGACCAAGAACCCTTTCCGTCCGCCTCAGGTCAATCCGGCCACCCTCCGCGACCAGGAGATCATTGATCGGGCCAATGCCGACGGTCCGGCTCCGCCCAAGAAAAAACTGTTGAACGTCGCCCTGGATGTGCAGACGGACGAGCTGCTTCACCGCCTGGCGATTTTGGATCGCGGCCGGCTGGTGGAGGCCTTCGCCAGAGCGATTGATTTGGCTTGCCGGAATCTGGACGGGTTCGCCGCGTTTGCGCGTGGACACTCCGGGGCGAGTTCCGGCCGGGTCGTGAACAAGGCCCTGTGGCTCCCCGTGGATTCGATTCAGGCCCTGACGGGCCTGCCGGCTGCTCTTCAGGAACACGATCTTTTGATTCAAAGCAAGAGCCGCGTTGCCAGGTTGGTTTTGCGCTATGCGGGGCTGCAACGCGGCCTGGACATCAGCGGGAGGCAATCATGAATTACCCGGAAAAGGAATGCCGCATCGGACACGGCGGCCTGGAGATCGACCGCCGGCAGTTGGAAATCGCCCTCGATGCCGCCGTCGAGGCCTCCAGACGGCAAGCCCGCGAGCTGGCCCAGGCGGACGTTCTGGCCCTGGCGGTGGAGCGTTTGCTCGCCGCCCGGGCGCAGGACGATGATTTGATCCCTTGTTTTTCTGAGTTGTCCGCTGCCTTGGGTGGCTGGCGGAATCGCTCGGCGGTTGACTAATCAGGAGCTCGAATCCATGGAAAACCATTCGATTGTCATCAACGGTCTCCCGTTCCCATTCAGTTGCGGGGAACCCACCCTTTCCAATGGGCTGCATTCGGGCAATTCCTTATCCGGCATCGAGCTGGTTTACACGGTCGGCGAGGAGGATTTCAAACAGCGTCTCGAGGCGCTGTTTGATTGCGATGAAGTGGAAGTCCAAGATCCCTTTGCCAATCGGACCTATCAAGCTCGCATCGCGAAAAAATCAGAGAGCTACCACGAGGGCAAGCCGGATGTGCACTATGTGATCGAGGTCAACGAGATCGACCGGCCGCCGGAATTTCAATTTCTTGAGATCAACGGCCGTTCCTTCCCGATCTTCAAATACAAAGAAGACGATTCCGATGGTCTCGTCTTTCGATATGCCCTTTTGAAGCTTTCTCGCGAGGAGTTCGATATTCTCCGTCCGCTGATCCGGAGCGGCGCCGTTCATTACAGACGGATCGGGGTAGATCCCGTCCCGATCGAGGCCCGGTTGGGCAAGTGGTTCTGGTCCAAACATGAAGACTCAACCGGTGTCTTTTTCAAACAGATTGTCCGCTTGATTCCACCCGAAACCGCTCCATCCGAACTACGGCTTTGCCTGGAAGCCGAATATCTTGCTTTGGCCGATCAGTTTGTTTCGTTGCTGGCTTCGCATGAAGCCCTTGTCCGGCATTTCATGGAGAGGGGAGTTCTTGACGAGACCAAAGGGAATCTCCTCTTGAAGGGCAACGCCGATGAACTGGTTTCCCCGTTGCGTAAAGATCGCTTCATCGCCTTGCTTTCGCAAACCTTCGATGCCGAAGAGGTTTTTTAACAACCACAGGGTTCATATGCCGTACCAGGACGTACCTTTTCGTTTGATGAAAGATACCTTTTCTCCATCGTTTAGGTCGTCCGGATCGTGTACAATGCCGTTTCATGGTTCAGTTTATTCGGCCCGAACGCTTCAGGTAATCTCGTGGGAGGCAATCCCGTGACATTCCCCCCCGAATCCCCGGCCCGCCAGGACGCGAATTGGCTTCCGGTCCCCCGGGCGGTCCCGCAGGATCGTCTGGCGGCTTGGGTCGAGGCCTACCTCGCCCACGCCGTCACCACCGCCCCGGTCTCCCGGCGCGCCCAGCGGCGCGACCTGGACCGTTTCCTGGACTTCATGGTCCGGGAGGAGGGGACCGATGCCCGGCCGCGCTGGACCCCCCGCCTGACCCGGACCTTCCTGGATTGGCTGACGACGGCCGTCGATCCGGCCGGCCGGCGCTGCTGGTCCGACCGGACCTGCAACCGGACCCTGGCCCATCTGAAGACGTTCGCCCGCTGGGTGCACAAGCTGGCCCCGCTGCCCCTGGGCGATCCCTTCGAGGGCGTCCACCTCCTGCCGGTGGGCGCCGGCCTGGAGGTGGAGAAGGCCCTCACCCCGGCCGAGCGCCGCCTGCTGCTGTCGGCCGCCGACGCCCTGCCGGATTTTGCCCGCCGCCGCGATCGCCGCCGCCTGCGGGACGCGGCGCGGCCGGCCCGCAAGGGGGCCCGGCCGCTACGGGACCGGGCCATCCTCTACACCCTCATCGAAACCGGCATGCGCCGGGCCGCCGCCGTCCGGCTGGACCTCGAGGGTGTGGACTTCGACCGGGCGGAGCTGTCCGTGGTCGAAAAGGGCGGCCACCGCCACGTCTACGCCATCTCCGACGAGGGCCTGGCCGCCATCCGCCGCTACGTGGCGGAAGAGCGGGCCGGGGATGCGGATCACTGGCAGTCCCCTGCCCTGTTCCTGGCCCCGGCCGGCTGGCCCGGCGGCCTGGGGCGCCTCAGCCCCACCATCGTCTCCGCCGTCTGGGCCAAGGCCTGCCGCCACGCCGGCATCGCCGGCAAGTCGCCCCACAGCGCCCGGCACGCCATGGGCCGCCACATCATCGAGGCCACCGGCAACATCGCCGCCGTGCAGCGCCAGCTCGGCCACCGCAACGCCACCTACTCGGTGCAGTACGCCCGGATCACCCGCGACGAGCTGCGTTCCGTGCTCAACCGGCGGCGGGAGTGATTGTAAAGGAGAGCGGGCTATGTGCCAAAACACGTATCAGATCAATTGCCCCGAATGCGGTTACATCGTCGATGTGGTCAACCCTCGTCCAAACGAAACTCCCTCCAGTGTTGAATTATCCACTTCTGGAATGGCTTGGCTGCCGACTTTGACCGTGGTAACAGTGGCGTGTTCCAGCTGCCGGGAGAGCGGAAGACGTTATTACAAATTTTCAGTCCGTTTTGCCTATTTTGGCTAAATCATGGCTTTTGCTTTGAATACAACTATACCCGCCCAGGCGCTCCGCTATCCCCGGCTGCGCTTCATGGGCAACAAGCACCGGCTGCTGCCTTGGATCCATTCGGTGCTGCAGGGCTTGGAGTTCGAAACCGCCCTCGACGCGTTTAGCGGTTCCGGCTGCGTCGGCTACCTGCTCAAGTGCATGGGCAAGGAGGTCACCTCCAACGACTTCCTGAATTTTTCCTATCAGTGGGCCAATGCCTTGGTGGCCAACCGGGAGCGGACCCTGCCGGAGGAGACGTTGGACGCCCTTCTCCGGAGCAATCGGCGGCGGCGGCATTTTATCGCTCGGACGTTCAACGGGATCTTCTACACGCCCCAGGAGAACGACTTTCTGGATAATGTCTGGGCCAACCTGGCCGACCTTGCGGATCCGTTCGAACGCTCCATCGCCCTGGCCGCCCTCAGTCGGGCCTGCCTCAAGAAGCAGCCCCGGGGCGTGTTCACCACGATCACGGCCGGCAACGGCAAGTACGACGACGGCCGGGGCGACCTGCGGTTGCCCTTCCGGGAACACTTCCGCCGCTCCGTGCAGCTCATCAATGACTTGGTGCTCGACAACGGCCGGCAAAACCGCGCCCGACGGGGCGACGTGTTCGACCTGCCCGAGGGGCATTACGATCTGGTGTATTTCGATCCGCCCTACGTGCCGCGCAGCGACGACAACTGCTATATCAAGCGCTACCACTTCCTGGAGGGGCTGTCCTGCTATTGGGCGGGGCTTCCGGTCAAATCGGACTCCGTGGTCCGCAAGATCCCGAAGCGCTACACGCCGTTTTCCTACCGCCGGACCTCCCTCGACGCCTTCCGGCAGCTCTTCCGCCGCTTCCGGAATTCCATCATTGTCCTGTCCTACTCTTCCAACGGCTATCCGGACAAGGAGATCCTGATCCGGTTGCTGGAGGAGGTGAAGGGGCGGGATAACGTCGTCGTGGAGACGGAAAATCACACGTATCATTTTGGGTCTCACGCCGGCGTGAACGAACAGCGCAAACGCGTTCAGGAATATCTATTTATTGCCAACTGACGGGAGTGTTCATGGACCGCATTCAACAATCGCTCGATTCCATCCTCGATCAATTGTCGGCCATCGAGGCGGATTGGAAGAACGGCTTTGCCGACGAGATCATTGCCGAACTGGCCTTCATGAAGGAGTACCTGACGGATCATGTCATGAGTCCGGAGATCCTCGCCCTGTTCCTGGAGCGGAATTTCGAAGCCTACACAACCATTTTTCAACTGTTCCTTGGGTTATCCAAGGATGAATACCGGGGGGCCCTTTTGGAATTGCCCCAGGGCGGCGGCCGCACCAGCTTCCGGAAGGATCCCGGAGCGTATCTGGGTTTGTTGGTCCATTCGCTTGACCTGCCCAACGTCATCACCAATCATCTGCAACGCGCCTGGTCGTGGGATGACGTGATCGTGGAGCGGTTGCGCGTGGGTCGGGGCAGCGCCATCAAGGGCCAGAAGCGGGGCCGCTGGCTGGAGGATCTGGTGGAAGCCGAAATCCGCGCGGTGTTCCACGAAACGTTCGAGCGGGGGTGCAACTTCGAGGGCCGCGCCAGAGAAACCGCCAAGGCCGAGTTCGCCATCCCGAGCGCCACGGATCCCCGGATCATTTTCGAGGCGAAGGCCTACGGGGCCACCGGCAGCAAGCAGACCGACGTGCTGGGCGACATCGAGAAGATCATCCGGGTGAAGCTCCCGCGAACGGTCTTCCTGTTCGTCACCGACGGCATGACCTGGAAACAGCGGCTGAACGATCTCCGGAAGATCGTTCAGCGTCAGAACGCCGGCGACATCGAGCGGATCTATACGGCATCCATGATGCCGGAACTCCGCCGCGATTTGCATATACTCAAGGCCGAATTCGGGCTTTAATTGGAGGTTTCCATGGCGCGTCGCTATTGGGCCGTTTTTATCAACCCCGTGGCGCTCATCTTCGCATTGCCAATGCTGGCGCTGATGCTGGGCGCTTTGATCTTCGCGGGATATTTCACCTGTTCGTTCCTCATTCCCAAGAACGTTGAATCCGCCGTTCAAGCAACTCTTCCTCGGCCGAGTGCCGCTTGCCCTGTTCGTCACGATTTTTCCGGCGAGATCATCCGCGTGGTGGACGGCCGATCTGTCGAAGCCCGTTGCCCCGGCGGGCAATCCGTGCTCGTTTTCCTGTACGGTTGTGGCGAACCCAAAGGCGACCCGGGCCGAATCCAATCCTCCATCCTTCGATTGAGTGATCTGATGAAAGGCAAGCGGGCGGAATTTCATTTGCGCGGCTGGGACGCCGAAGGCCGTTTGTATGCCGATGCGCGCCTGCCCAACGGCCGCAGCCTGAACCTGGCCGTGGCCATGACAGGCGTTTTCCCCTATCAGGCCCCAGCCATTAAAGAGATGGCAATGCCACAATAGCTCTTTCAGTTTTCCGGTTCTGGTATTAGAATCGGGGAGAAAAAAATGAAGGCGCCCGGTGTGAGGGCGCCCCCAGATTTGAAAGTTCAGACACGATAATCTGAACCTGCAGCAGTTCCAGATTATCCCTGTCTGAGCAAAAAATCAAGGGGTTTCACTCCGGGCACCTCCAAAATTTATTGGAGGGTTCATGCCCAAGCGTTCTATCGTCACTCGTTTGGATGATTCTATCGACCGCTTGCAGGACGACAAAATCGACTTGTCGTTCAGCAGCCGCTTGTTTTTGTGCGGCGGCCCGATCCGTCGTCCACCCCCGGATGTGCTCAGCTTCCGCGTCGAACGCGGTCCGTTTTACTACGAACTGGTGGCCGATCATCGTTATGGATTGCCCTGGGGGGTGTACGGTCGGCTGATCCAGATTTGGATCGATACTCAAATCGTTCGTTCATCGGAAAACAATCGCAGTTCCGCCCTGGAACATGTCGAAATTGAAAATTCCGACTCTGTCTTCAAGGGGCAGCTGAAGCTGTCCTTGGGGTCTTCTTTGAGTCGCTGGCTTTCTGACATCGGCCTGAACAACGATGGACGCACAATGCGGGCGGTCGTAGATAATTGGATGCGCTTGGCATCGATTAAAATCGCCTGCGGGCCTACGAGTGTCGCTTCTACTTACACCCTCTCGCCCGAGTTCCTGGGCTTCTTTTCTGGAATTGGCCATGACGCGTTTCCGCTGTGTGTCTATTCTTCGTTTTGGTGGAGCCGCCGGGAAATGGAACAACTGCATCGCGGCGCGGCGGTGGATTGCTTCATTGTTCTGAATCCTTTGTATGTGGAATTTATTCAGCGCTTCCGGGCCATTCCGCTCCGGGATGATGTGCTGTCCCTGCTTCACGAAAGCGCCCTCGGGATTGACTTCTACCGCTGGTTGGCTCATCGGCATCATGCCGGGCGACCGTTTGCCATCGACCTGAACTCTCTGTTGACGGAATTTGGTATTCACACGAGCGATCCGAATTCGTACAAAAGGGCGCTGGAATCCTACCTGGATCGTATCAAGACAATCTGGAAAATTCCGGCCAAATTTGCAGACGGCAATCGCCGGAAACTGCCAGCGCGCTTCCTCTACGGCGTATGATTATGAACGGCGCCTGTGGAAATAGGGAGTTTTCCACGTGAACTTTTACGGCAAAGCTCGTGAACTTTTACGGCAAAGTTCGAGAACTTTTACGGCAAAGTTCGTGAACTTTTACGGCAATCGCCCCGGAAACCCAAGCCCCATGGGCGTTCCAGCTTCCCTCCGTAGTTTTATCCGTAGTTTTATCCGTAGGTATAGCCGTAGTAGTTCACTCCAAACCTGTGAAAATGTGAATTACCTTCCAATCAATTATCGGTACGCTTCGCGTCCATCTCTTGCGGGGGAACATCCCCCGCTCCCCCAGCACCACACAAACAAGGGCCTTATATTTCTATTTCCAACAAAGGAGTCCAATATGTTTCGCCACTCCGTTCTCGTTTTCACCTTCGTTTCCCTTCTATCGTGCTCCTATGCTCAGTTCGACCTCAGTCCGAAGGGCGTCGAGAACCGCTCCCTTCAGGTGTTGTTGTCGGATGGATCTACTCGGACCATCGCATCCAGGAAGGCCGCCTTTTCTGCAAAGTTCGGCTTTACCGGCAACAAGGGCGAGATGAAGATCGACGTAGCCGCTTTGCCTGAATTGACCAGCCCTCCTAAATCATTTGCTGCCCCTTTCGCTTCGCAGGATATTCCGGGCGGCGTAATGTACCTGGTGAAGCTGGACAAGGGGGCTTGGCGCACCAATGCCGAGGCGCAGAATGTTCCGGAGAAGAAGTGCACGGTGGCAAAACTTTCAGGCGCTGGCTCCAGCTTTATATTCGACATCACCACTCTTTCCGCAGGGACGTATGCCCTGGTGTTGGCCGATAACAAATACGCCTGGCCGTTCATTATTGTTAATCACCAATGACTTGATAATCACCCTTTGATCGTTTCTATTATCTTATAGGGGCGCCTTTGTTTATGCACATAACAAAATATCCAGAAGCAGTACATGTGATTTCCAGAAGACGTTTCGTGTCCACCTCTGCCCTGGCCTGCATCGGTGCGTTCACCCACAGCAATTTTGCTTTTGCGGTAGCACCTTCCGTTTTGATTCCCTTAGGCCGTGTTGTCTTAAGCTCGATATTCCGTTTTGCCGGTGAAGCTATCGCGATGTGGGCATTAGAAAAAGTGCTTAACTGGGCCTTCCCGTGGAATCGCAAATCTAAGTTGGATTATTTGCTCGATCAAATTTCTACTGCTACAAATTTCTTAGTTCTTCTTTGTCCTAACTGCAAGGCCATTACGCGGCTGAATAAATTGTCTGGCCTTCGCTGGCGTGCTGATGCGCGTATAGCCGAAGCATTGTTCTCCTGTCTGAGTTGCCACGCGGAGCATGATTACTCTTTTTCCCCCTTCGATCTTCTTGATGCATTAGATGCTGAACGTAAACGTTCTGACATTCTGCTAACTTCTACCGATGAAATGGCGGCCTATTGGAGAAGCAGAAATGTGCCAAAAAACTGTTTCTGCAAACTTGAGCAAGGAGATGTCGTTTTTGGTTGGTGCCCTTGGGATTTCAGACATTATGATGTATTTGTCCACAGTTATAAAGCCGCCTATGGTCCGGGTGAATTGTACAGACTTCGAGAGGACGAGCTGATTTTTGTTTATTTGGATTTGGTCAAGTTTGGCTTCTACGGCCAAAAGGAAAGGATTTTTATGCAGGTCACCAGTCCTCGGCTTCCTGATATTGGGTATATTCCGTGGGTTCCTCGTGCTTCAAGTCCGCATGGTGGCTCTTGGGGGGAACAAGGAGCTTCGTATCACGTTTTTTGCTATAAGAACGGCCAACCTTTCCTACCGCATAAAGTTCAACAGTCTTAATGGTGTAGGCACGGAATTCGCAATTTTTAACAATAGGAGGAACAATGATCGAATCACCTACCAAACTGATCTCTTTGCCTGTCGGTCAAATCACCGTCACCACCGAGACGAAACGGAATCTGGACTACTACGGTGCCTTCTTGAAGGATAAGACATCGCGGTCTTTCTCCGTTGAAGACATCTTGGTTGGATGCCTGGAGAAGGAGTTGAAGGATCCGGATTTCGTCAAATTCCGTAACGAGAATTCCCATCTCAAAGTCTCGGATATCGCCCCGGTCAAGCGCCGCCGGAAGTCTGATACTGAAGAGAAGTAGGACGAGGCCCGGAGGATGCCTGCTGCGGTACTCTCATACACACCTGACGCACCCTTCGGGCGCAGGTATCCTGTTGTTGTGTCTGCGTTAACGCATTTTTTTAGGAATGTATTTTTCTGTTAACCGTTAACGCAGACCGTTATTTTACTCCGTATCATATTGATTATACGTTGTTTATATGCGTTAACGCATTTACGTGTTTTGGAGGATGTCTTTGATGGCGGAGAAGAGCAGAACCATAGGCTTCAGAGTAACGGAAGAAGAGTACTCTTTAATTGAAAATATTTCCTCTCGGTACGAACTCGAGGTATCTAAATTTCTGCGCGCAATAATCTTTGAAATCTTCCTTAACAGGTCCTTGTTGGATCGTTTTTTTGGCGGTCCTGCCTTGAGCGAGCAGCCTTCTTTGCGAGGTGAAGATATTGTTGATGACATCTTCAAGCGCCTGGAAAGGCGAGATGACGAAAGTATAAAAATTGTGGACCATATCGCCAAGGAGCTTGATTACTTCCGTCGTCTCTGCCTGGCCCAATACAACCTTCTCGGAAACATCGGCTATCGTTTGTGCCAGAAAGGTTATGAGAAACAGTTCCAAGAGTTTTTAGATGAGATCAAGCAGAGGTTTGGATTGTGAACAAACACCCATATGTCGCCCACGACCAGGCACTTTTCACCATCCGCAACTATGTCCAGATGATTGCGGTTTGCGTCGTCCTGGGCTTGCTGATTCATGTCGCTGGAATCTTTTTTTTCATGCGGTACTACTTTGGCGATTGCCTCGTGCCGTCCGTCCAATTAGTCGACGGCCGGTATCAAGCGCGTTATCTTCCCGACAGCCCGAGGATCCCTTTGCGGGCCATTTGGACGTATGTGCACACCCTGAATTTCGGCAACATGGTCCTCAAGCGGAAACAGGAATTCGTCGATCCGGAATTGCGGCCGTTTTTCCGCAACCAGATCCGCGTCGAGCGCGATGTCTTTGTTGCCGGCGTCCATGTGATTACGGGGGGCCGGGCCGAGAAATTCAAGCGGGTTTATCTGCCCTATTCGTTCTTCGCCTACGTTGTATTCATCCCTGCGTATTTCATTATTTTTGGCCTGATGTCCCGCAACAAACGCAAGGTGGAGTTTGTCCGGGGAACCGATTTGGTGCCTCTGCATATCATGACCAGGAAACTCCGCTTGGCTGTTCATAAGACCCAAAAAAAGAACCCTTCGTTTGTGCCGCTGAAATACGGCGACTTGATGATTCCGGATGATGTCGAGCGCGCCCACACCTTGGTTCTGGGCACGACCGGCGTCGGAAAATCCGTCCTGATCAATCAAATATTACGGCAGATCAATTCACGCCGGCAGACCGTTCTGCAGAAGGCGGTCATTTACGATGTCAAGGGGGAGTTTGTCGCCAAGCACAAAGAGGAGGGTGATCAGATATTTTGCCCTTTCGACACCCGCTCCCTGCATTGGCGCTTCTTCAACGAGTTAAGAAGTTATGAAGACTTCGACATCCTGGCGACGAGCTTGTACCAACCGCCAAAAGAATCCAAGGATGAATACTGGTACAATGCCGCCCGCGATGTATTCCGGATGGGTTTGTTTCGCCTCAAGCAGTTGGGCCGGACCAGTAATCGCAACATCACCGAGTTCTTCAGCCAGCCCCTGGAGACCCTGAAGGAATTCATGCTGGATCTGCCACTTTCGGAAGCCGGCGGCTTGAAACACATCGACCGGAGCGACAGCTCCCAGGCCGCCAGCGTGGTCAGCATCCTCCAGGAACGCTTGAATCTGTTCCGCTACCTGAATGATTTGGATGGAGATTTTTCTTTCCGTGATTGGGTCCGGAACGATGAAGACCGGCGCAACATTTTCTTGATGAACGTGATCGAGTCTTCGCAAATTTTCCGGCCGTTGCTGACCTACTGCATCGACATCATGATCCGGGAAACCCTGACCATGCCCGATTCCCGTTCGAGGCACCTCTTCTTCGTCATCGATGAATTCGGCAGCCTGGGCCTGATTCCCTCGATCTTCGACTTTCTCACCATGGCGCGGAGCAAGGGCGGCGTCCTGATGGTGGCCAATCAGGACCTGGGCAGCGTGACGGATCTGTACGGCGAGCACAAGCAGTCTACCTTTTTCAACAACTTCAACTTCACGCTATGCTTCCGCATCAACGATCCCAAAACTTCCGACTTTCTGTCCAAGGCTTTCGGCGAACGGGAAGTCCTGAAGAAGATGGAGAGCCGGCAAATGTCGCCCAACGAATTCGGGGACCGCCTGACACTGCAAACGCAGGACAAGACCGAGAAAGTGATTCTGCCGACCGAGTTTCAGACGCTCCCCAACTTTGATGCATTCTTCAAAATCAGCAATTACGGCATCTCCCGGATGACCGTGCCTCACCGGGAAAAGGATTTTTTACCCGAAATCGCACCACATTTCATAAAGCGCGATTTTCACCTGGAGGACTTATTGGCCGATCAGAACACGGTGCGAAGCGTCCTTGCTCAACCCAAGGGAAAAAACATCCGATTCGTCGATCTGTCCGCCGGCGAAAGACTGCCCGTCGCCGGCGACGAGGGCGGCGTTCCGCCCTTTACTTTCATTACCGGGAGCTGACGAATGTTATCCATCGTCAACGTGTCCTCCGGTCAGGCCGGGAGCTACTATAGCAAGGACGACTACTACAAGTCGGAGGTGGGCGAATGGCAAGGCGCCCTCCGGGAGGAGTTGGGCATCACGTCAGCTCAGGTCATGCGGGATGAATTCCAGTCCATCGTTCTGGAACATGGCCGGATCCAGGGTCATGTATTCAATTTTCAGGTCCCCCGCGATATCGTAAAAGATGTGGCAACCCGCGATGCTTCGTCCTGGGCGGAGCTGCTGGCGGCCCACAGATCGGCGGCGATCGCCGCCAACAACTTCCTGGCCGGGCAGCACGGCAACGACTTGGCCAGGTTCGAATTGAAGGATCATTTGCCCAAATCCACATCCGCCCGGGCGCCAATCCGTTCGGAATTCATCACCACCAACAAAAAAACAGCCGACAATAAGTTCTACGACGACACGCGCATCATGAGAAGCCGCCAGGAGGCGGCGGAAATATACCGTCATCGACTGCACCAGGAATTGAACAATCGCGGCATCAACACAGCAAACTACAAATCCGATTCCAAGGTGTTGAAGGTCCATGAGCGGTCCATCCCTCGCGTGGCCTACGATTTGACCTTCAGCGCACCCAAGTCCGTGTCGATGCTGCGGGCTTGCGGCGACGACGCCCGCCGCATCGTTGAAGCCGCCCACAGCCGGGCCGTCGAACGGGCGCTGAGTCATGCGCAGGAGTTGATTCACGCCCGGATTAAGGAAGATGGTTCAATCCGGACCGTGCACACGGGCAATATGGCTTGCGCCACATTCACCCACCACGTTTCCAGAAACCAGGATCCGCAGCTGCACACCCACTGCGTCATTGCCAATAAAACCCTTTGCGACGACGGCACGATCCGGGCCATCGAACCGTGTGAGCTCTACCGTCATAAAATGATCTTGGGCCAATATTACCGCAACGAACTGGCCCGCGAGCTCCAGGCATCCGGCTTCGAGGTGCGGGTCGCCGACAGGGACAAGGGCCTGTTTGAGGCGGCGGGATTCAGCCGGGATCAAATCGAGGCCTTCAGCAGCCGGCGCCTGGAGATCGTCGCCCATCTCGAATCGGCCGGCCGGAGCCTTTCGGCTGAAAACTGCGCCGAGGCGGTATTGACCACTCGTCAAGCCAAGGAGGCCGAAGACCTGGACGTCCTGATCAAATCATGGCGGTTGACCATGCAGGAGCAAGGCATCAATCCGGATCTGACCCGGCGCAATCGCTTTATTTCCCCGAATGCGGAGGAGATCGCAGGGATCATGCACCGGGCCGAGCACGGCCTGTCCCAACAGACGTTTGCATTCAGCGAGCGGGAATTCACGCTGGCGGCCTTGCAGCAGGGGTTGGAACGGGGCGTGACAATCGCCGACGTGCGACGGCATCTGGCCGAGGCCTCCGGCTCCTCCCTCATCCGGCTGGGACAGCGCGAAGGGGACACATTCTATACCACGCCCGAGGCCTACCGGGTGGAGAAGGCCATCATCGAGGGGGTCGAACGTGGCCGCAATGGCGGCTCGGCTCTCGACGCGAAAACGGCCGGCCAGTCCTGGGCGCGCTTTTCAGGTCCGGCCTTGTCGGCCGAACAAAAAATGGCGGCGGAGTTTATTTGTACATCTCAGGACCGCTTTGTCGGCGTCCAGGGCCTGGCTGGCACCGGCAAGACCACCATGCTGCGAGCGGCGCGGGAAATTTTGGAACAGAACGGCTATGTGGTGCGCGGTGCGGCGTTCGCCGGCAAAGCGGCGGAGGGTTTGCACAAGGAGGCGGGAATCGAGGCCTCGACTATTCATTCCTTCCTGAATACGTTGGAACGCACTTCCGGCCAGGCTCGCTCCGGAGAGGATTACGGTCAAAAAGATACTTGGCGCCTGTCGGGCCTGACAAGCGGCGGGGGCCGGGAGGTCTGGATCATCGACGAGGCCGGCATGGTGGACAACAATCTCATGCGCCACCTGGTGGAGGCGGCCGAGCGATGTCAAGCTAAAGTTGTATTCGTCGGGGACGCCAAACAGCTGCCCCCGATCGGCGCCGGCAACGCCTTTGGAGCGTTGCTGGACCGGGGGGTGATGGATTTTCGCCGCTTGGAGGACATCAGGCGCCAGAGGGACGACGTGCTCCGTGAGGCAGTCCGGCTCGCGGCGGGCGCTGGGCCAGTGTCGGAATCCTTTCGGCGGCTGGAGGACCGGATCGTTCAGATTGCGGACAAGCGCGAGCGTCTGGCCGTTATCGCCCAGGAATATGCGGGCCAGGAAGAACCGCACCGGCACAGCTCCGCTATTCTGACCGCCGTAAACGAAGACCGCCGCGCGCTTAACGACCTGGTGCGTTCCGAATTGAAGGCGGCCGGCGCTTTGCATGACGGCATCACCATCACCGTGCAGTCCGGCAAATCCCGGCGGGAGCTTGAATTTTCCGTGGGGGACCGGATCATTTTTCTACAGAATGAAAAGAGAGATCTTCGTGTAATGAACGGTCAGACCGGCATCGTCCGCGGCATTCAGGATGGCCGCTTGGACGTGGAAACAAATGGGCGGCGCTTTCGGGTGGACCCATACGTTTACAACAAGATCGATCACGGGTACGCCCTGACGGTCCACAAAGCTCAGGGGGCTACATATGATCGGGTTTTCGTCAACGCGAATTCAGATCAACGCTGGGCCAACAACCGCAACGCGTTCTATGTCGAAATTTCCCGCGCCCGCCACGAGGCCTGGATATACACGGATGACGCGTTGAAACTGGCTGGGCAAGCCAAGGATTTTCAAAAAAAGTACACAGCGCTGGACTTTCCGGAATTAATTGCCCTTGCGCCGGCTGGGGAAACCAACGGTTCCCGCTTCCGTGCCCCGGAAACAGTCCGGCAACCTACGGTGAACCTTCAGCTCCAGGCCGGGCAGTTCCAACTGGATCAAACGATTCGAATGGCCTTTACGTATAGCGACGCCCGGACGCTGGTCCGCAGCGCGGAGCAGGACCGGGGTCTGGAATGATTGCCCCCCTCTGCCATCTACCCGTCATCGTGCTCCCGACGGGGCGCGGCGACGAATCTACGCGGCTGTTTTCACCTTCAGGAGGCCTCCATGCGAACCATCGTTCTGATTCTGTCTCTGCTTGCCGGCGCCTCCGGCGCATTCAGCCAGGAAATCCGGGGCACCGTGAGCCGCGTTCTCGAGGGCGACATTGTGGCTCTGAGTATGGGCAACAACGAGCTGCTTGTCCGGATTGCGGATATCGATTGCCCGGAGCGCGGTCAAGACTCATTTGAGGAAGCCCGCCGCTTCACGGAAACGACGGTTTGCGGAAACGGGGTCGTGGTGACAGTCTCCGGAACGCAGCGCGGGATGATGCAAGGGGAGGTTGTAACGGCCGACGGCCAGTCGCTCGGCGCCGCCGTGGTGCAGGCGGGCCTGGCCTGGGTGGAGCCGGCTTCGTTGAACCAGACCCTGCACGATCTACAGGAGCAGGCCCGGGCCACACACAGGGGGGTCTGGCGGTCTAAGAATCCCGTTGCGCCATGGAAATGGAACTCTTCTCGTCCTGCCCGAGTTTTTCGCGTGCAGGATAGTCCGGCGTTGATCGTTTTGATCCTGGCCGGGGTGATGGTCTTGGCGTTGAAGATGCTGATAGGTTCCAAGACTCGGTCCAAACGCGCCTTCAAACCCTTGGCTGCTCACATCGAGGAGTTTCTGTCCCGTCATTTCGGGAAGAAGGGCTCCCCCTCTTGATTGTTTTGTGCACTCCACCGCCGGCGTTAAAAAAAAACTTGCCTATTTTTTGGGTTCCTCGCCTTTCAGGAAGGCGTGAATCCCCGAATAGATATTCAACCATAGCTTGCGTATTTGCGTCACGTTGTCGTCGCTGACCTGGCCGATTTGTTCGACGATCTCGCTGGCAAACACGCGCTTGGCGGGGCTCATCTGGTCCACCTTGCGCAGAATTCCAGTCCGCTCGTCATAATTGCCGGTCTCGTCATTGTAGGTCAGAAAATACTCCACCGGCACGGTGAACACCTGGCAGACTTTTTCAAGAGCCTCCAGACCCCAGCCGGCCCGGCCCGTCTCCAGGTTGCTGACGTGCTGTTTCGTCCAGCCCAACCGCTCGGCAAATTCCTGTTGAGACAGGCCGCGTCGTTTCCGGTAGGCGATCATGGCGGCGCGCACCTTTTCCTTCAACTGCATTCCGTCGCTCCTATCGTCGATTTCAATCATTGTCATGGCTTTGCGTAACCTTTCTTACACTTCAGTTTTATGCTTGTTCTGTTTCCGGAAATTTTTCCTTTTTTTGTCCATTATTTCTACTTTCATTGTACAATTATTGCCCTTTTTTACTTTTCATCTCTTCTCGTTTCTCCTTGATTCTTCTTATTTTCTCTTTTTCCAAATTTCTGCCTACTCATATTTGATCCAGATGCGTTCTGTTTTCGGAAAATTTCTTCCTTTTCCTCCCGTTTCGCTTTTTTTCTCGCATAATCGCGCTTTCTTCCGGCGCCTTCTCCGAGAGTATCATTTTTTTGCAATTTACCGAAGTTTTTAGTTGCATTATTATGCATCTCGTGTTTATAGTCTGTTTGTCCATTGTCTCGCTTCGGGTTGGGAAAAAGGGCTGATGAGTCATCAACATTTTATTTCAGCCAGCCGCTTCATGGATCTTGTCGGCGTCTCTCCGTCCACGTTTCGCAAGTGGCGGTTGGCAGGGCTGATCACCCGCCTCCAACAAGACCGCAAATGGCTGGTCCTGCTGGATCGTGCGATCCCCGCCTATCGAGCGTTGCTTTCGAGAATCCACACTTCAAAGGAGGTTTGCTGATGGATACGTTACGGATCATTACTGTCGCGCTGCTCGCTGTGGGCGGCTTGTGCGCCCTGGGCGTGCTTGGCTGGTACTTCTACCTGAAAAAGAAGAATCAGTAAAAACAAAGAAGGAGGACAATTTTCATGAAACGTTTCCTTTCATCGCTGCTGCTCATTTCCTTTTTTCTGGTGAACGCGATGGCCCAGGTGGCCCCCGCGTTCGAAAGCGCCAGCCAGGACCTGCGCGACATCATCACGACCTGCGCGGCCATCATCTGCGCCATCATCGGCCTGGTCGGCATCGGCCGGGCAGCGTACAAGTTCGCCCATGGTGACACCGATGCAGTGACTGCACTTGTCACCGGGATCGTGGCCTTGTGCCTCGGAGCGATTGCCGCCACCTTCTGACGCATCATGGATAAGTTCAAGCCGATCTATCGCAACCTGCAGCACGTCCCCCGAATCTGGGGGGTGACATTTGCCAAAATGTTCGCCTCCCTCTTCGGGGGGCTTTTTATCATGGTTTCCTTGCTTCAACTGGCGCGTCCCGTGGTGGCGTTTCCGGTGTCCGTCGCCGTGTTCGGCTTCCTCTACGGCGGCTCCTTTTATCTCGATTCGCGAGACCGCGAACGCCTCGACACCTCGTTCATTCGCCGCCACCTGACCGCCTATTCCCTGAGTCACCAACGGGTGAGGATCACCAAATGAAATACACGTTTTCCCAGATCCTGCGCAATCTGAGCAACCAGGAGCAGAAGCTCGATAATTTGCTGTTGTTTGTCGATTTTTTTCCCAATCGTCACAACCTGCCCATGGTTTTGCTGAAAGACGGGTCCCTGATCATGCTCTTCGAACTGGCCGGGGTGGACTACGAGGGCCTGAGCCAGACGGACAAGGAGCAGTACAGTTACTACCTGAAATCCGCCCTCGAGCTCATGCCGAATGAAGGCCGTGGCTACATGGTCAGCAATATTTTTATCCGGGAAAAGGCGGAACTCCCCCCCCTGACAAGCACGCCCGATGCGTTGCCGCTGCTGCAATTCGTGCAGCGGCAGAAGCAGGATTTTTGGAATCGGGTCGCTGGACAGTCCTTCCGCAATCGCCTGGTTTGTTGCCTGCGTTTCTATGATCCGGCGAAGCCGGAGCCTTCCTGGCGGATGATGGTCAGCGAAGACAAGCTGTTCCGTTTTTACCAGGAGCAGACGGAAGAGAAAGCGGACAGGGTTTACCAGGCATATCTGTCGCTCAAGAGCGCGCTGGATCGCTTTGGCTTCCAACTGCTTTCCAAGGAGGCCTGCTTCGGCGTGCTGTATCAACTCGTCAATCAATGCCCGCCGCCGCGTTACCGCGAAGACCTGAGTCTGAACGCCCAGGTCCCTCAAAGCAATTTCCATTTTTCCTGCGGCGAGGCTTACGCCACCATCAACCGGCGAACGCACATCAACGTAATCGGCATCAAATATCCTCCCCAGGGCACGGTTGGCCTATATTTGCGCCGTTTCTATGAGTTGGACTTCCCCTTCTACATGAAGCAGACGTTTGGATTCGGTGACAAATCCCGCCTCTACAAACAACAGGACTTCAACAAGAATATTGCCGCTGCCCTTTCCTCCATCAACAAGACGTGCTCCGCCTATGTTGAGGAGATCAAGGATTTCCAGAATCGCCTGGAGTCGGAAAAGGAATTGCCGGTTTGGTGGCACTTCGCCATCTATGTTCTGGCCGACAATCCCGAACAATTGAAGGATCGCACCTACCGAGTGATCAACTTGCTCAAGGAAGTGGGCAGCGCCGGCCTGGTGGAAGAGAACAACCTGAAAAACGGCCTTTTTGCCCTCTTTCCCGGCCACGAACGTTTCTATATGCGCAAATCCCTCATCACCACGGCCAACATTGGCGATCTTTTTTCGGCCTTTAACCTTTCCCCCGGAGATCCGGATCCGATCGAGTACTTTCAGGATCGTCTGGGCGGCATCTTTGCCTGGTCCCCGTTCAATCAGCGCCTGAATGCATACCACATGGCCATCACCGGTCCCACCGGTAGCGGCAAATCGTTTGCCGTCCAAAAAATGCTGATCTCCTCGCTGGTCAACAATCCGAAGTTTTATGTCATCGACCTGAGCCAGTCTTTCCTGGAATTGTTCGAGTTCCTGCGCGAGGAATATCCCGGCCAGACGGCCATCATGACCGTTTCCCGGGAGCGGACGGCCTTCAAGTTCAATCCTTTTCTAATCGAGGATTTCGACAAACCGGTCCCGGAGCACCAGATGAATTTCTGCCTGGGCCTGCTCCGTCTGATCGTTGGCCATCACCGGATGACGCCGAATATCGAATGGGTGTTGCGGCAATCCCTGGAAGAGTTCTTTCAGGGCTATCGGATCCTGTTGCGCAACCGCCGGCCCGGATCGCCTCCCGTGCCCCCCCTGACCATTCTGTCGGACATTGTGGAGGTTGAGGCCCAGCAGCGCGAACTGGCCAACGCCATCCGCCTATGGACGGTGGGGCGTAAGGGCGAAATTTTCAACAGCGGCGAAGACACCCTTCAGATGGCCCGGTACTGTTACTTCGACATCCGGGATCTGGAGTCTGACGACGATCTGACCAGTACCATCGTCTACTGCATTTTTGCCAAGATTTATTCCGATGTCGGCCAGGAAGAATTCAGTCACGTCGAAAAATATCTCTTCCTCGACGAAGCCCATCGCTACTTGAAGCATTCCGAATTCGCCTTCTGGATCGAGCTGCTGTTCCGCATCGGGCGGCGTTATAAGCTGCTGATGGGCGTGATCACGCAAAGCATATCGGATTTGATTTCGGATGCGGAATGGTCCAAGGGGATCGTGGAAAACATCAAGCAGGCGTTCTTTTTCGCTGGCCAGAAAAACATCGACGACGCCCTCCGCCAATTTCAAATATCCGATTATCTGATCGAATCCTATCACCGCCTGAACCCCGCCAAGCGCGAGCTGATGTACTGGTCGGCCGACGGGCTCCGGCGAATTCTGCGCCCCCTGGTGGATCCCCACACCTACTGGCTGGCCACCACCGATCCGGACGAACGCAAGATTCGTTCCCTAATCAAGGATAGTTTCGGCGGCGACATCGGCCAGGCTCTGGACGCATGCGTCCGGGAAACCTCCCTGGATCATTCCGTCAAAGACCGGGTGCGCGATCTCCGGGCTTTTCTGGATCGGGACGCTATCGGCGTAAATGTCGAACCTATAAGGAGGAATCATGTTTAGAGCACTTATTTCGTTCTGTCTGATCGCCATCCTCGCGGCCTCCTGCCAGGCCTTCATCTTCCACGATCCGGGCGCCTATACTCAAAGGGCGACGCAAATCGTGCAGCACATGGGCAAGTGGTCCGATCAGCTGGGCAAGATGAACACACAAATTCAAAAATTCCAGGAGTATCAGCAAAAATTCCAGGAATATTACGGAAAGTTCCAGGAGTACAAGGCCGTTTTTTCTTCGGTTTACCGGAAGATTTCCAGCCACGATTGGGCCAATCTGGTGACCACCCTGGTGGCACTGTACGAAGACAAATTCAAAAATCGCCAACCAGACGACATCGATTATTCCCTGCTGGAGGATACCGAATATCTGACCGAGAATTCCCTGTATCAGGAAAGCGCCAGCTATCGCGCCCACGTGGACGCGCTGATTGACCGTCACCAGTCGGTGGTGGAGAACATCAAGCGCCTGGATGAACAGATGCGCTCCATTCGGGAAGTTCAAAACGCCCGGCTGGAAAAGCTGAACGAATTCGAACGGATCAACAAAGAGATGTCTTACGACGGTTCCGGCGAAGCCGCCATCACTGAACAAATGGCCCTGTTGAATCAGATGATGCTGGAGCAGCTTCGCATGGCCCACGAGCAGGAGACGGTTTTGCGCGTGCTTCTGGAAAAGCAGCTCGAAGCGGAGAAAGCGGCGATGGAGGCCAAGGTCCGCACGGCCGAAACGAACGCTAACCGCCGTCAAAACATGGAACAGATCAATCGGGCCACCGGTGCGTCCACGCCCGGCCGGTAGAGGCCCTCATGAACGAGAACCAGTATGCTCTGAATACCATTATCCTTCAAATTTGGAGCGCCGTGCACGGCGGCGGGGTGGATTACATTCAGGTTTTCACCACGGCCGCCGCCGGCATTTGGCTGATCATGATGATCGTGAACTTGTGGGGCGAGGCCATCTCCATGGCCGCCGGCAACCAGACCCAGCTTCCCAAGATGCTGTCGATCTACGCCGTGCTGGGCATGATCATCTGGAACTGGCCATGGTTGGCCGACCACCTGTATTCCGGTTCCGTGGCTTCTCTGAATTTCTTCATGAATAAGTCGAACACGTTTTTGGGCAACGTCAGCCTGGCCTTCGAACGCATGCAGGAATTGGACATTGCCGCCACCACCCAGCAGTCGGGCGTGATGATCGCCGATCCGATCACTTCGGCGGTCATCTCCGGCCTGGCCGTGGTAGTCGGCTCGCTGGCCCTTATCGCCTGTTATCTGTTGACCATCATCATGGTGGCCTCCAGCTTTACAATTCTGGCCCTGTACCTGGTGATGGGTCCCCTTTTTATCGCCTTGGGCGTCAATGAAAATTTCCGCCAGTTCACTTTTAAATGGATCGGCGCCGTGCTGTCGTATCTGGTGGTCATCCCGCTTTACGGCGCCGCCCTGGACATCTGCAACGTCATCTTCGGCGCTTCCCTGCCGAATTGGACCAACATCGTCGGCACCCCCTCCATCGATCACATGTTCATTATGCTCTTCGGGCCGCTCATTTCCATTGGCCTCATTTTCGCCGTGAGCCGGGTTGCCCATGAACTGACGGGGGGCGTCGGTCACAGCGCCGGCTCGATGGCCGCTTCCATCGGCATGATGGCGGCTGCGGCCGCGGCCAAGATCGGCGGAGCGGCCGCCACGGGAGGCGCCGGCGCGGCCGCCGGCGGTGGAGCTTCAGCGGGCGGCGGGGCGGCTTCCGCCGCCTCCTCTGGCGGCGGCCGGGGGAGCGGTGCGGTCCGCGCGGCCACCGAAGGATGAGGAGGACATCATGCGCACAAACATCGTTGAAGAGGAAATCACCAGCAAGCTGGACAAGAAAAAACCCTGCCGGGCGACGGATGATTTCATTCGCTCGACCGGCAACATGGCTTTCGTCAACACGTTCCTGAAATTCATGGTGCTGGTATTGGGTTTTGCGGTTGTGGTTCTGTCGGTGGGCCTGCTCCTGCTGGCTAACGCCGCCAAAGATGTGAAGCCGCTGCCGATCTTCGTCAACCAGGTCACGGGCGAAGCCAAACCGGTCGATTGGGGCGTGGTGGACGCTCAAGGCGAAAAACGGATCCCGGCGGAGGTCCGGCATTTTGTGTCGGATTTGGTGATCGACCTGTACACCTGGACCAAATACACGGTCAAATCCAATTTGGATCGTTCCTTGCGGTATGCTTCTCCCGACGCGATGGCTCAGATTCGGGCGGCCGCCGATTTGGCAGCCCGGGGGGATGCCATCGCCCGCAATGCCCAGGGCCTGTGCTTGATCAAGTCCACTTCCATTCAGGAGTCCTGGCCGACGATTAAGATTCAAGTATTCTTCACCAAGAAGCTCATCTCCATGCAGGACGAAGAACTTTCCGTGACGGATCACATCGCCACCATCAAACTCAAAACCGTGTCTCGATCCATGGACAATCCGCACGGCTTGGTTTTGGTTGAGTATTCGGAAAACCCCATTCTCCAGGAGGAAAAACCCCAATGAGAAGCTTCATCCTTATCTTTTCTCTGTTTTTGTGCGCCCTGCCCCTCTCGGCCAAGGAGGCCCGGAGCATCGTGTGCAATTTCGACGGCGAGAACGCCGGCCGGATCTACTCTATCCGGATGGCCCCCGGCATGGGCACCACGTTTCAACTGCCTGATGGCTGGGAGATCTCTGAATTCGTCGTGGCTGACACCAAATTTTTCTTTGGCCAATCCAACGGCAAGATCGCCACGGTGAAGCCGTTGGCTCCGGACAAGGAAACATCGGTTATTCTCTACAGTACCAACGACAAGCTGTTTTGCTTCCACGCCGTTTCGGCCGGGGATTCTGCGGAGGTTGATCTGCTGGTCAAGATCGAACTCCATGACGACATGTTTTTCAAACAGCGCGTGCAGCAAGAGGCCGGCCGGATGGTGCGGGAGCAGACCAGTCAACTGGAGACGCGAACCCAGCAGAAGGTGGATGACGCCCAGGACAAGGCCCGTCGGGACTTGATCTTCTCCGTCAACACCAATTACACCATCAAGAATAACGCCTTTCAGGTGGACAAGGTGTCGGATGACGGTGTGTTCACCTACATCCGCCTGGCCCGCTCTCAGGAGCGCCCGGGCGTTTTCATCGCCGGCCGGGACAAAGTGAAAGAGTTCGAACCGGTCAAGTACACCGACGAGGGGGATTTCTACCGGATTCACAAGATTCTGGCGGCCGCAGGCGAACAATTCTATTTGAAGCTGGGGGATACGATCTCTGAAATTCGTCGGGATTAGGAGGCGTCATGCG
>ENA-UPSM01001973-UPSM01001973.1-activated-sludge-metagenome-genome-assembly--contig:-NODE-1973-length-25905-cov-7.461238_pt1 | contig 25905 bp, 26 predicted proteins | sample MGYA00238181_ERZ773283 | MGnify/ENA primary metagenome ERZ773283 (study PRJEB29023, sample SAMN05720199) | activated sludge metagenome | isolation source: Anaerobic digester | place: Japan...
CCGACACCGCCCTCCCGGCGCTCTCGACACGGTGCCCCTACAGGTTCGTGAGGCTCGCGGGAGCGACCTCGCCCAGCGCCGCCTTGGCGGCGGCGGCGAGGTCGCGGTCGTGCTCGTGTCCGATCGCGAACACGCGGTACAGATGGACCTTGGCGGGCACGAACTCGAGGATCCCCGTGAGCAACTGCTCTTCGATGCGCTCGGTGGCCGGGTCGTAGACGGGGATGCGCTTCGGGCCGCTCAGCGGATTGAGCGGGCGAGGGTCCTGCGAGGCGATGTCGACGACGAACTCGAGCCCCTTCGCGCCCTTCGGCAGGTGCCGTACCACGGCTTCGTGGAACTCGTCCCGCGTCAGCTCGCGCGTCGCCGGCGCCGGCCGTTGCAGCTCCACGGCCTGCTCGTAGACCATGCTGTACTTCACATGTCGGTGGATGATCGACTGCCACTCCTCCGCCAGTTCGCGCTTCACGCTCTCAAGCGGCTCGCCCAGCCACTCCTCGACGCTCGTGAACAGCGACCACTCGGTGACGCGCCGGTAGGCGGCGAGGTCCTCGAGGGGGCTGCGCGGCAGGATGAGCTCCATCGTCGGACGGAAGATCTCGCGCAGGTGGATGTCGATCGCGTGCCCGACGCGATGGAAGTAGACGTTCTCGTACATGTAGAAGCGCGCGTTGAGGAACTGACGCAGGGCCGCGAGGGCGCGCTTGTGGAACGTCAGGCCTTCGTCGGTGCAGAAGCTGTAATAGATGAGACGATCGACGTCGATGGGCCCCAGCGAGACGCCGCACATGTAGGCGTCGCGACGGACGTAGTCGAGGTTGTCGACCGTGATCGCCCCGGAGAGGGCGCGGTGCAGAAGGCGGACCCAACGGGGGATGGGAGCGGCGGGCGAAGAGGCGGGAGGGCCCGAGGGGGCGGGGGCGGCGGCATCCGCCGCCCCCGCCCCCTCGGGCCCTCCCGCCTCCGCCCGCACCAGGAAGGCGACGTGCCACGGGTCGACCGCCTCGCCGTCGGCGAACGGGCCGCTCGGGCTGCGCCGCAGCGCCGCGAGCAACTCGCCTATCTCGTTGACGATCAAGTGCTGCGAGATGCGCTCGTGGTCAAGACCGAAGATGGGCTGGAAGTACTCCTCGTCGCAGAAGTGGCTGAACGGCCCATGGCCGACGTCGTGGAGCAGGCCGGCGAGGCGCAGCGTCTCTTCGACGAGCGGCAGGGACGGCGTCGCCGGCTCGACCTCGCGCAGCGTCGGGTACACGGTCCGGGCGAGCAGCCCGCCGAGATGCATGACCCCGATGCTGTGGGTGAAACGACTGTGCTCGGCGGCCGGGAAGACCCACCACGAGCTCTGCAGCTGGTGGACGCGCTTGAGACGCTGCACCCAGGGGCTGTCGATGACGTCGGCCTCGGCGATCTCGCCGGCGCGTGACAGCGTTATGCGCAGGTAGCCGTAAAGCGGGTCGGCGATGAGATGGACGTCGTCGTACGGAAGCTTCATCCCTTGAACGCTACCCCCTCGCCGGGACGGCGACAAGGAACATGGCGACCACGCCGTATCGGTTCGCCCGCGACGGCCGCATCCGCTCGCCCACGACTACCGCGCCGGGTCGCCGACGAGCTTCTCGTACGCCCGCTCGTGGGCGCTGACGAAGGCGTCGCGGCCGAAACGCTCCTCGGCCGCGCGACGGCACTCCGCCGGGTCGATCTCGTCGATGCGCCTGGCCGCCGCCACCATCTCGTCGACCGTGTCGACGATGAAGCCGGTGCGGCCGTGCTCGATCACCTCCGGGACCGACCCGTGACGGAAGGCGATCACCGGCGTGCCGCAGGCGAGCGACTCGATCATGACGAGGCCGAACGGTTCCGGCCACCGGATGGGAAACAGGGTGCAGCGGGCGCGCTTGTACAGCTCGGCCTTGGTCTCGTGGTCGACCTCGCCGCGAAAGTGGATGTCGTCCGTCAGGTACGGCTCGACCGCGCGGGCGAAGTACTCCCGTTCGGGGCCCTCGTTCACCTTCCCGGCCATGATCAGGCGCCTCCCGAGACGCCGCGCGACCTCGATGGCGATGTCGGCGCCCTTCTCCGGCATCATCCGCCCGATGAAGAGGAAGTAGTCGTCCTTCTCCGCTGAGAACGGCTGGTGCTCGACGTCGACCGCGTTCGGGATGGTGGCGACGAAGCGCAGATCGGGAAAACCCTGGCGCTGGTACTCCGAGATGGCGATGAAGACGAGGTCGTGACGCAGGCTGCTGAGCATCTGTTGCGTCGCCGGGTCGGCGGGACCGTGCAGCGTGGCCACGACCGGCGTCCCGACCAGACGATGGACGAGGGCGCCCATGACGCGGCTGTCGACGCCGTCGTGGTCGTGGATGACGTCGAACTCCCGGGCCATCGTGTAGGCCTCGAGGCTGTGCGCCACCTCCAGGTGCACACCGTCCTCGATCTGCTCGAAGGGGGCGCGGGCGAAGACTGCCGAAAGCCGCGCCCCCGTCTCGGAATCGCCGCTCGCGAACAGGGTGACCTCATGGCCGCGCTCGACCAGACCCTCCGTGAGCAGGGACACGACGAACTCGATGCCGCCGTAGCGACGTGGCGGCAACGGGAACCATGGCGGCGCGATCATCCCGATCTTCATGGCGGTCCTTCCCCGGTGGCGGCGTCCCCCGGTCTCTGCTCACGACCGGACCCTCCGATTGTAACCTGCGTGCCCGGAGGACCACCGTCTCCCGCGGCGGATGGTAGGGTACCGGGCGTGATCGACCTCCACACCCACACGCGTTTCTCGGACGGCTCGCTCACCCCGACCGAGGTCGTCGAGCTCGCCGCCCGCGAGGGTCTTTCCGCCGTCGCGATCACCGACCACGACAGCATCGACGGGGTCGCCGAGGCGCTCGCCGCCGGCGAGCGCCTCGGGATCGAGGTCGTCCCCGGCGTCGAGCTCAACCTCGAACACGAGCAGGTCACCCTCGACCTGCTCGGCTACTTCTTCGGCCGTTGCCCCGGCGAGGAGATGCAGGCGGAGCTCGCGGAACTGCGCCGCTACCGCGACGAGCGCAACGCGCGCATCCTCGCGCGCCTCGCCGAGCTGGACATGCCGATCGACCCGGACGAGCTCGCGGCGATCGCCGAGAACGGCGCCGCCGGCCGACCCCACATCGGTGAGGCGATGCGCCGCGCCGGCTATGCGACGTCCGTCGGCGACGCCTTCGCGCGCTATTTGCGGCGCGGCGCCCCGGCGTGGGTCGACCGCCGGCGCCTCTCTCTGGCTGAGGCCGTGCGGCTCCTGCGCGACGCGGGCGGGCTGCCGGTGATCGCCCATCCCGGGATCATCCGCACCGACCACGCGGGACTCACGGCCCTCGTCCGCGAAGCGACGCGTCTCGGCGTCGTCGGCCTCGAGTGTCACTACCCGCTGCACGACGACGCCACGGTCGCGCGCTGCCGCGCTCTCTGCGAACGCTTCGGCCTCACGCCGACCGGCGGCTCCGACTTCCACGGCGCGATGAAGCCGGACATCCACATCGGGCGCGCGGACGGCGGCCGGCCCGTCCCCGATGTACTGCTCGAAGGGCTCCGCCGCCGCGCCGCTGAGGTCGCCGGCCACACCTGAGACGCGGCGCGGGGCTGACCGTGTGCCGGCTCGCCTGACGGTCGCGCCGCTGATGCGACACTCTGGGCACGCGCCGCGCGGCCCACTGTCGCGCCGCTGACTGACGCTCTGGGCACGCGCGGCGCGGCCCATGTGACGCATTGCGACAGCGCTGCCCGGGGGGGTATATTGAAGCCGTGGAGCAGCACATCGCCGATAAGGACGCCACGCGCATCATCAACCGGCTGCGCCGGGTCGAGGGCCAAGCTCGTGGCCTGCAGCGGATGATCGAGCAGGGGCGCCCGTGTGAAGAGATCTTCACCCAACTGGCCGCGACCAAGGCGGCCCTCGACCGCGTCGGCGTCCTGCTCGTCTCGCTCAAGATGCGCGACTGCCTAGAGGAAGAGGCCGGCGGCGACATCGCCTCCCGCGAGGCCGTCGAACGCGCCCTCGAGACGTTCCTCAAGTACACGCGCTGCGTCAAGTAGCGCCGCGTCGTGACTGAGAAGTTCGACCCGGCTCACGCCGGCAAGCTGGAGAACCCCCAGCGCCTCGTCGAGCTGCCGCCGGAGAACGTCGTCGCCCTTCTCGACCTCAAGGGCGCCGAGACGGTCGTGGACTACGGCGCCGGCACCGGCCTCTACACCATCCCCGTGGCCCGGGCGCTCACGACGGGGCGCGTCCTGGCCGTGGACGAACACGCCGAACTCCTCGAGTACATCACCGCCAAGGCGGCCGCCGCAGGCCTGCCGCCCGGCCGGCTGGTCAGGGTCCATACTCGCGAGAACCGCGTACCGCTGGGCGACGGGGCCGCAGACCGGGTCCTCCTCCTGAACGTCCTCCACCATATTTGGGACGAGCCGGCCGCCACGGGCGAGATCGTCCGTGTCCTCGCCCCGGGCGGCCGGCTCGTCGTCGTCGACTACGCGCAGATGGACCGTCCCGTCGGGCCTTCCAATGACCACGTCCTCTCTCTCGACCAGGTACGCGCTGCCGTCGCCGGGCTCGGTCTGCGCGAGCTGGCCGTGCACGAGCCCGGCGTCGTCGGCCGCTACCAGATCGCCGTCCTCGCCGAGAAGCCCGCGGCGGTGGCCGAAGCCGGCCGGGGCGCCGACGCTGGGCGGGACGCGACCTGACGGAGCGCGACGTGACGAAGCGCGACCTGTCGGACCGCGACGCGATGGAGCGCGGCTCCCGGCCCTCGCCGGTGAGCCATGTGCGCGCCGCGCACGGCGCCGGTCTGCCCGACGCCGTCGAGCGTCTCGTGGCGCCGTTCGGCGGCTGGAAGACGATCGTCTCCCCAGGCGAGCGCGTCGCGGTCAAGGTCAACCTGCTGCGTGGGGCGCCGCCCGAGCGCGCCGTCTCTACTCATCCCGAGACCCTGCGTTGCGTGCTGCGTGCCCTGCGCGCGGCCGGGGCGGATCCGTTCGTCGCCGACAGCCCGGGCGGACGCAACGGCCCCGCCAAGGTCGCGCGCGCCTACCGGATCAGCGGCATGGCCACGGTGTGCGCCGAAGAAGGCGTGCCCATCGTCGACATCGAGGACGCGAAGACCACGGTCGACTCCCCGAACGGCAAGCTCTACCGTTCGTTCACGGTCGGGGAGCCGTTCGTGAGCGCCGACGCCATCGTGCAGGTCGGCGTGCTCAAGACACACCAGCTCATGCGCCTCACGGGCGGCGTGAAGCTCACGTACGGGTGCATCCCCGGGCTCGGCAAGACGCAGCTCCACGTGCGCGCCTCGCGGCGCGAGGCCTTCGCCGACATGCTGCTCGACCTGCATCTGGCGATGGCGCCGCGTTTCACGATCATCGACGGGATCATCGCCATGGAGGGCCAGGGCCCCGGCAACGGGCAGCCGCGCGAGCTCGGATCACTGTTCGCGGCCCGCGACTGCGTCGCCCTCGACGCCGCCCTCGCCGACCGCGCGGCCCACCGGCGGCGCGACATCTACGTCCTCGCCGCCGCCGAGCGCCGCGGCCTGGTCGACCTCGACGACCCCTACGAGCTCGAAGGGGACCCGATCGAGCCGGCGCTCGACTTCGTCCCCGCCGGCCGGGACTTCCAGTCCCGGCTCCCCCAGAGTCTGCAGCGCGTCGGCCGGCGCCTCATCACGGCGCGGCCGCGGCTGGTCGACCCGGCGGCCTGTATCTCCTGCGGCGACTGCGCGACCATCTGTGGGGCCGAGGCGATCGAGGTGGCGCCGCTGCCTGTGTTCGACGACCGTCGCTGCGTCCGCTGCTTCGCCTGTACCGAGGTCTGCCCGACACGGGCCATCGACACGGTCACGCCGCCCCTGGCCCGCTGGCTCGCGCGTCACTGAGAAGGGGAGGCCGTGCGCGGCGCGAGGGCCACCCAACCCTCGTGGTCGCGCTGCACCGGGACGACCGGACGTCCGCCGAGCAGGCGCGGGCGCAGCCAGTCGCCGGTAGACACGAGTTCGTCCGGCGCCGGCACCGGGGCGTCACGGTCCACGCTGGCGACGGCGATGCCAGCCCCGACGAGGTCGCGCACCACGACGGGGTCGGGGAAGTCGCGCAGCGGCACACGGTAGTCGATGAGGCGCCCGTGCCAGCCCTCGGCCGTCAGGCCGACGCCGGCGGCGGCGCCGATGACGCCGTCGCAGGTGCCGCCGTGACCCGAGAGATGGACGCCCTCGGCCGCCGCCCAGGCGTCGGCCTGCGTCACGACGGCGACCGCGGCACGGGCGCCCAGAGCCGCCAGCGCGACCAGCGCGGGGCTCCCTTCCCAGGCGACGCACACCCCGGGGTCACTCCCCGGCAGCCGATGGCGCTCGACGTGCGCGCCGGCGCGGCTCACGAGCTCGGCGATCACGCCCTGATCGGCGTCAGGACGCCGCGGCCAGCGCGAGGGATCCACTTCGAGGACGCAGACGGCGCTGCTGTTGTGGGACGTGTATGGGACGTCCGGGTGGACACACAGTTGCTGGCGGACGACACCCCACGAGCGGACGCCGGCCGGCAGGTCCTCGGTGAACCACCGCCCGACCTTGCCGGTGCCCCTGTCGGCGTCGCGATTGTCGGTATCGTCGAAGGCGACGTAGACCCGTGGCCACGCGCCGTTACCGAGCTTCGTCATCGCACCCCTTTCAGCAGCCGGACGTCTTTCGTAACCGTGGCCGGCACCTCGCGTGGCAAGTCGGGGCGGCGCCGCGGCCCCCGGGCGGCCACAAGCCAAACGAGGGCCACGGCGACGGCGGCCACGGCGAAGACGAGCCACGGCGACGTCGTCGGCGTCTCGTCGACCACGCCGCCACCGCCGCCGGAGCCTTGCCCTGCGCCCTCGCCACCCGACGCGACGCGTACCGGCACACCCGTGATGACCGACGACGAGCCATCGGCAGCCTCCTCGGCGGTGGTGCCCACCAAAGACCCGCCGGCGCCCCCGCTTCCTCCGGAGCCGCTGCCGAAGCCGCCGCCGGAGCCGCCGCCGGAGCCTTGGCCGCCCCCGGTCGCGACGGTCGCCGTCGACGAGCCCGCAGCCCCGCCCATGTACGCGACACCGGGGCCGGTGGCGGGGGTGGCGGGAGACCCGCCGCCCCCGCCACCGGCCCTGCCCGTGACCACCCTGCGCCAGCCGATCTGCACCGCGTCAACGCGAGGTGAGGTCGTGCGCCGGTCGGCCACCAGCGTCACACGATACTGCAGGCGCTTGCCGACGGCGCTCGCGGGCAGCGCCGTGCCGGCGCTGCCCGCGAGCGCCGTCCAGGCGCCGTCGTCCACTCGATACGAGAGGACGACGCCAGTGCCGACCGGGGCCTCGCCGGTCCAGCCGAGGCTGAGGAAGCGCTTCTTCTCGTCCCCGCGCCCCATGTCGAGCGGCCGTGAGGTGAGCGAGGCTTGCGCCGGCAGACCGACGGCGACGAAGCGCGCATAGCCGCTGTCTGCCACGAGCAGTGTGCCGTCGGGCGCCGGCGTCACCATCCGCGGCTCGGGCGCATCCGTCGCACTCGTCCCTTCCGGCGGGTCGATCGCGGCGAGGTCGTAGCTCGTCACGACCTCGCCGCTCGCGTTCACGCGGACGACGAGTCCGTTGCCGGTGTCGGCGATCAGCGTGGTGCCGTCGCTGAGACGCTCGGCGTACGTCGGGTCCTGGAGGCGCCCCGCGCTCGGCCTTCCCGCGTGGCCGACGACGCCGAAGCGCCAGACGATGCGACCGGCGCGGTCGACCTCGTAGACGGCATGGGCGTCGGCGTCGGTGATGAGCGTATGCCGGGCCTCCCCGGGCAGGCGCTGCGGCGAACGAGGCTTCAGCAACTGGCCGGGCGCGCTCCCGGGCACTCCGGGCGTGCCGTACTGCCACACGATGCTGTCCGCCGTGAACCCGTGCTGTGGCGCTCCCGCCCGATAGTCGGCCCAGCGCACCTCGATCACACGGTGACCGCCCAGGTTGTCGGCGATGAGCACCGTGTCGTCCGGCGTGTACGAGGCCCAATAGGGGTCGGAAAGACGATCGACGCCCAGCCCGGGGTCACCGACGACCCCGTACTGCCAGACGATCCGCTTTTCCTCGTCGACCGCGAACACGCGCGCCGCGTCACGGTCGGCGATGAGGGTCAGCTCCCGTCCGTCGCGGACGAACCGGTCTGCGCAGAACGGCTTTCCAAGCTGGGGGTCGTCCGAGACCCGGTATGACCACTCCTCGTTCCCGTCCTCGTCCACCACGGCGATAAAGGCGCTCGCGTCGCCTACTCCCAGGCGACGGTTGACGAGCAGCAGCTTCCCGCCGCCAAGGGGCCTGATGCAGCGTGGGTCCACAGCGAGGGGGTCCATCCCCCGGTAGATCGGGGACGATGCATCAAGCGCCCACGACACGATGGGCCCCAGACGGACCGACTGATCGCTCTCGCCGGCGACGGTCACCCCGTGGTCCAGGTCCAGGATCGTGAACGGGCGCCCGCCGGTCCCCTCCCACCACACCGACGTGGCCACGGCCCCAGCCGCGGGCGCAAGACCAGCAAGCGCCGTGAACGCCGCGACCGTGGTCGCGAGGAGGACCGCGAGCGGCGCGAGGATCCGCAACGGACCGGATACAGCCCAGCAACGCCGGCGCACCATGGCTCGACGCGAGGTCACCGGTCCGCTCCTCCGGCGTCGTCGCGAGGCGCGAGCAGCGGCACCTTGCGCAACTCACGGACGAGGTAGAAGCCCAGAAGGCCGCCCACGGCCCCGAACGCTGCGTGCGTGGTCGCGGCGTAGCCGAGACCCCACGCCAGGAACCCGAGGGGCAACTCCAGAAGCAACCCGACGGCCACGGCAGAGCACAGTTTCCCGAGGTTGACGAAAGCGCCCGCCACGAGCAGGGCCGACCGGCGTTCCAGCGCACCGGGGATGAGCATGAGGAACACGTCCACCGTGACGCCCATGGCCAGGTACTTGATCCAGGTGATCAGCGGCACCTGGCCGAGGCCGAACACCACGGCGAGCACGCCCGCGACAAGCCCGATGAGCGTCGCCGCGCCACGACGGCCGATCAGGCCGGCGCCGACGACGAAGAGCGCGACGATGACCACGCCGCTGTGCCCAGGCACGTGCAGAGGGATGCGCATGAAGCTCTTCGCCAGCACGACCAAGTCAGCCACGATTGCGACGAGCAGCAAATCGCGCAGGGTAAGCGACCAGATGAGTCTGTCACTCGACGACGCGGAGTTGCGTGACATCGCGCACCCTGTCCCGCCAATCGAGGTCCGGGGACACCACCTTGAGCGTCCCCCTGTCGGTGAAATCGAGGATAAGCTCGTCGTTGATCTGGACGCTCCTCAGCGTCAGGCGCCCGTCGTCGCGCAGGCCCATGCCACGCACCTCGAGTCGCGAAAACCCGTCGATCCCGACCGCCTCGAGCACGGCCCGCACGCTCGGGCCGCGTTGCTCCTTGCCGTACGAGGTGATCGTCCTCTGCGGGAGCCGGCTGAGCTCAGCCGGCGTGAAGCGACGCACCACCCGGCCATGGCGGACCACCTCGACGACGTAAGCGGGCGGGCCGGCGGCGTCGGCGCCGGGCGGCGCTCCCGCGCCGCCCGGCGTACTCACGCCGCCGGCCGCCCGCCACTCCACGAGCCAGGCGAGGGCGACCACGGCGACGAGCGCGGACGCGGCCAGCGCTACGCGCCGCCGCGTCCGCCCCGTCGCCCCGCGGTCGTCCTCCTGCCCGGCTCGTGACGGCATCGGCCCTCCGTCGCGACTACCTGACCGTCACGTAGCGCGCCGAGGATGTGGTCGCGGCGTGTTGCGCGTCCGACGGATGGTAGGCGACCAGCTTCCACTTGCCCGCCGACGGCAGCGCGAACGTCGCCCGATACTGCGTGTAGGTGGGCTTGCTCACGTTCCGCGCATGCACGGTCTTCTTGAGCTTCCATGACCCGGACACGCGCTTGTAGCACTTGATGCGGACCGTCCACGCCCCTCCGGCGTGGCGAGGCTTCATGGTCCCAGACGAGAGGAACTTCGCCCCATGCCGCACGGCCTTGGGCGCACTCGGTCGGCCCAGGCACACCCGGGGCACGATCTGCACGTTCTTGCTCATGCCCGCCGCGTACAGTCCGCTGCCGTCATAGCGCAGCCGGTACCACGTCCGCCGCGTGAGGTCGTTCGTGGCCACCACTGTGCCGGCGGCGTATGGGTCGCCCGACACGTCAGTGACGGTTCGCCACGTCACGCCCTTGTCGACCGAGCGCTCGAGATGGCCGACAGCGTCGACGATGGGGTCGCCGCCGATGTCCTTGATACTCCAGTCGAGCGCCGCCGTGCCCAACCACCCGACCACGGCCTTGACGGGGATGAGCATGACGACGCTCTCGCTCTTAGGCGTCGCCGTGACCTCGTTCGACCGCGGCCCGTAGTTGGTCGCCGCGTCCACAGCCCGTACGCAGTAGGAGTACCGCGTGCCGATGGTTCCCGTCGCGTCGACGTACGAGGTCTGGCCCGTCGTCGCGATCGCGACAGGCGCCGACGTGTACGCGGTCGCGCCGCCGATCGGCGTGGGGTCCGCCCAGCGGTAGACGACGTAGCCGCTCAGGTCCGAACCGCCGTCGTCCGTGGCCGGCGTCCACTGGAGACTCACCTGGCCCGCGCCCTCTTCAGCGCTCAGCACGCCCGGCGCCGTGGGCGCGGTCTGGTCGTCGGCGCCGTAGGCGATGTCCACGTCCGCGGTGCCGCCGGTGAAGCTCGTCGCCGCGCTCGGCCAAACGTCACTTTGCAGTCGCACGTCGAACCCCGCGTCGACGGGGACGGCGAGCCTGAAGTCGCCGGCCGCCCCGGTGGGGCCGTAGTCCTCGTCGTCGACGGCGCCGTTCGCATCGTCGTCGCACAGGTTCGGCTCCGTGCGCTGCAGCGCCCACACCGTGCCCAGGCCGCCGGCCACTGCGTCCGCGCGTTTCCCGCCTGACTGCCCCGTGGCGGTCCCATTGTGGACCCAGAAGCCCCGGACGGGAGCGCCTGTCAGGTCTCCCCTCATGTCGAGGACGGTCACGGCCGGGGCATCGGAACCGTTGAGGGTAGAACCCGACGCGCCGGTCGAGAGCGAGACGAGCACGTAGTACGCGCCGCTCTTCGTGACGTCGGCGAACTTGACGAAGAACCACGGGCTCTGGGTGATCTTCCCGTCCGCATCGGTCGTGACGGTGGGGAAGTTCGCCCACTCGTCGCGCTCCTGCACCCACTGCCCGCTGGCGGCGTTCCAGATGAAGCCCCGGTTGTTGCTCCCTTGGGGAGTCGGCGAGGGGCTGAAGCGGACCTTGACGTAGTACTCAGTGTTCGGTTGCAGGGTCGACGGATCAGCGCTCGGCGAGGCCGCGAAGCGCATCGCCGTCACCGTATGGTCGTTGGCGACGTACAGCGGCATGTCGTTGGCGATGGGCCCGCCGGTGAACGTACCAGCCGCCAGTGCCGCCGGCGCGGCGACCGCCAGGACGACGAACGCGCAGACGAGCGCGAGTGCGCTCCTCACGGCACGTCTGACGAGCATTGGTGACGACTCGTTCATCCTCTCCTCCTTGGTGCTCTCGCCCTTCGCGGGCGCTCGGGGACGGCGCGAGCTAGGCGCTCAGCGCGGTGACGACGCCGGTAGGACCGGCGTCGTAGCCCGCGAGGCGCCCGACCTCGCGCCGGAAACGCGCCGACGACAGGTGCTCGACGAGCGGCTGCACGAGGGGCGCCTCGAACACCTCCGTCGGCATCACAAGGTCGTACTGCTCGTCGAACAGCGGGATCGTCTCGAGACCGAAACCCCGACCGGCGGCCTGCAGGGCCACGGCAGCGTCGGCCCGGCCCTCGGCCACCTCGCGGGCCGCATCCGCATGACCGCTGACCTCATGCCGGTATCCGCACAGTGCCGCGGGATCGAGCGACCTGGCTGCCAGCTCTCTGTCGATCCACACCCGCGTCCCGGACCCCGCATTGCGGTTCACGAAGCGGGCGCCACTGCTGACGACGTCGGCCAGCGAGCCCAACGACAGCGGGTTGCCCGGCGCCACCACCAGACACTGCTGCCGGCGCGCCAGGGTGACGAGCACGAGGGCGCGGCCGGGGAACAGCCTCCGGGCATAGGGCGTGTTGGCCTCGCCGGTCTCGGCGTCGATGAGGTGGCAGCCGGCGGCGTGCCCCAACCCGTGCCGCAGGGCGATGAGCCCCTCGAGACTGCCGAGGCGGATCGTCAGCACGTCCGGCTTGTGTGGGTCGGCGCGCACCTCGTCGGCCAGGAGGTCGAGCGCCAGGTCGTCGCTGCCGACGATCACGATGAGGTCGCCCTCGTCCTCGTCGGGAAGCACCATGAGGTCGACGGCATACGCACGCGCGGTGGCGGCGTAGAACTTCTCGACGTATCCCTTGGTGGGGCGTGAGGCGATGAGTGCGATAAGGCCCGCCCGTTCGAGGGCGAGGACGTGGTGGCGGATCCAGGCGGGGTGCTTGCCGAACCGCTCGCCGAGCTGCGTCAGCGTCGCCGGCCGCGCCATCAGGACACGGAGGATCGCCCGGCGGTCGTCGTTCGCGAGCGCCTTGAGCTGGTCGACGCCCTCGATGTGACGCAGGTCGTCCACAAGCCAGACGCTAGGGGAATCCTAAGGGCGTGTCAATCTGCGGACGCCGCGCCGCGACGGAGTCGCGACACGGCCAGAGAGACACCGCCGGGATGCTGGAGGACTACACGGAACAGAAAGGCTGCGCCTGCGGCACGTTCCCGGCGGGAGGAACGGACCCGCCGGAAGGGGCGACGCTGACGGTGAAGACGACGACCTCCGGGCGGCAGAAGGCGCGGAAGGGCAGCAGACTGGCGCCGACGCCCCGGGTCACGTAGAGCCGACGACCGTCGACCTCGTACTCGCCCTCCGCGAAGCGGGCGCCGAGGTCGCTCAGCATGATCCGGCGCCCAGGCAGCGGCAGACAGATCTGGCCGCCATGCGTGTCGCCGGCGAACGCCATGGCGAAATCGCCCGGCGCCGCCCCCATGGCGACATCGGCGTGATGCGTGAGGAGCAGGCGCAGCACGCCGGGCCGCCGGTCGAGCCGGGCGAGGACGGCGGGCAGGTCATCGTGGCCACTGCCGTCGTCGACTCCGCAGATCTGCACCAGCCCGGCACCGCGGGCGACCGTCGCGGCGTCGTTCACGAGCACGCGCACGCCGCAGGCCTCGAGGTCCGCAGGGTCGGTGGGCCGCACGAACGGCGCCTTGCTGTCGCCGTGGTCATGGTTGCCGAGGACGGCGAACACCCCGAGCGGCGCCCTGAGACGGGCGAGCTGGCGCCGGAACCCGGCCGCAGGCCGCGGGCCCGGCGCCAGGTCGCCGGTGATGACGATGAGGTCGGGTCCCGCCGCCAGGGTCAGGTCGACCGCCTTGCGCATGGCGCGCAGGTTGAGGCTGGGCTGAAAGCCGGCATGGAAGTCCGAGAGGTGGACGACGACGAGGCCGTCGAGGTCCGGATGCACGCCCGGCGCCGGCAGGCGCCGGACGACCCGCCGGACCGCCTGGGCCTCGGCGAGCATGTAGACGGTAGCGAGGGCGGCGGCCGCGCCGAGCGCGGCCGCCGCCCTCGTCCACGTCCTCATCGCGGCTTCGCCACCCGGCGCGAGGCCGCCTGCGGCGCTCGCGCCGTCATTCCCCCTCGTCCATCTGCTGACGCAGACGGGCGCGGGTCTCTTCGATCTTGCGCTTGAGCGCCTCTGACTGGTCGGCGGCCGACTCCTTGCCCGCGCCCATCGCGTCCCTGAGCCTGTCGACCTGACCTCGGAGAGGACAACTGCCGCCGCTGCTCAGGGCGTCCCTGAGCCGCTCCCGCGCCTCTTTACCCGTCAAAGGCGTGGCGAAGAGGGCGGTCAAACCACCGATGAGAGCGCCGGCGGCGAACCCGCCGCGCCTTCTGGACTTCTTCTCCCTGGCCTTGCTCACCACGCACCTCCGGTCTCGTCCCCGGCGGGGCTCTCCGCTCGCGGACCGTCCCGCTCATCGGCCGCCTATGGTACCGCAAACCCCGCACGCACCCTCGCGGACCCCCTCCGCCGGCACCCGTCACGGTGGCGCGACGCTCACGACGGCCGCATACGCCCGACAGCCGCGTGCACCCGACGGCCCCCCTACAGCAACTGGGTGCCGTTGATCTCGAGCCCGAACCGGCAGCCCAGCGCCTCGGCCGCCTTGCGGCACATGACCATGCGCTCGAGGAAGATCTCGAAGTACTCCATGAGATGGATCGTCCCAGTGTCGATCTCCATCTGCAGCGTGATCGTCTTCGCCTTGGGGTCGACGGCGAGGAACGAGCGCCGCGTGGCGCTGTTCACGCGGTCGTGGATGTCGTCGGTGGTCGGGTCGATCACCCGCACCCGGCTGCGATGGACGTCCGACTTGTCGGCGAGGATCACCGCCGCCGCCAGCGCGCTCACCGGCTCGCCGTACTCCTCCTCGTGGTTGCCGATGGCGCACATCACCTCGACGACCTCGTCGGGCGGCATGCCGAGGCGCTCCAAGACGCGCTGGGCGATGAGCGCCGCGGCGATGCCGTGGTCGAGCCGACTGATGCCGTTGCCGATGTCGTGCAGGTAGCCCGCGACGGCGGCCAACTCCGCCTCACGTCGCGGGCGCCCCAGTCGAAGGAGGACGTTCTGGGCGATGTCCGCGACCAGGCCGGCGTGCCGGGGGCCGTGCTCCGTGTATCCCAGGACGGCCAGGTTCTCGTCGGCCTTGCGCACGAACTGGCGCACCTCGTCGTCGTGACGTACGTCCTCGACGGTGATGGCCTGGGGCGTCGGCGGCGAGGCTTCCGCCGTCTCGCGATCGGTCATGTCGCCTACCTTACCTGGAAGCCGGCCAGCGTATCATCGAGCGGCACGGGGACGACGTCCACGCCCGTCACCGAGGCACCGGAGGGACCGACGTCGCACCAGGCGACCATCTCGTCGACGGCGCGCGCCTCGCCCTGAAGGTGCGCCTCGACCGAGCCGTCGGCCAGGTTGCGCACCCAGCCGGACAGGCCGAGACGCTCGGCCTCGGTGCGTGTGGAGGCCCTGTACCAGACGCCCTGGACGTGTCCGTGGACGCGCACCCGGACGGCCTTCACGGCCCCACCTCGTCCCAGCGCGGCGCCCGCGGACCCTCGTCCCCGGGTCCGTCGCTCGCATCGTCCTCGTGGTCGCGCGACCACGCGTCCCGCTGGCGCGCCCCCACGAGCGGGACGAAGCGGCAGTGGAGGGTACGTTCGACACGCACGTCGCCGTCACGGCGCTCGTACACGGTCAGCACCTGCTCGCCGTGCGTCGGACCGAGTGGGATCACCAAGCGGCCGCCCTCGGCGAGCTGGTCGATCAGCGCCGGCGGGACCTCCGCCGCAGCGGCGGCGACCATGATGCCGTCATACGGGGCGTGCTCCGGCCATCCCGCCGTGCCGTCGCCGGCGAGCACCTGCACGTTCCTGTAGCCGAGCTTGGTCAACCTCTCTCTCGCCTGCTCGGCCAGCGCCGGGATGCGCTCGACCGCGAACACGTCGCCGGCCAACTCGGCGAGGACCGCCGACTGGTAGCCCGAACCCGCGCCGATGTCGAGGACACGACTGCGGACGTTCACGTGCAACAGCTCGGTCATGCGCGCGACCATGAACGGCTGCGAGATCGTCTGCCCGAAGCCGATCGGCAGCGGGGTGTCGTCGTAGGCGGCGTGCCGCAGGTCGTCGGAGACGAAGAGATGGCGCGGCACGGCGCGCATGGCGGCGAGCACGTCGCGGTCGCGGACGCCGCGCCGCACGAGCTGGTCTTCGACCATGCGTGCGCGGCGCGCGGCGTAGTCGTCCGCGCCGCCGGCGTTCTGCGCCGCGCCACCCGCGTTCTGCGCCTCGCCGCCCACGTTCTGCTCCTCGCCGCCCATATCTCCTTCATACCCGCTGCTCGCGCAGACGACGGTACTTTCGCCGTCGCTGCATCCGTTGCCGAACCTCCATGACGACGGCCACGACGAAGACGGCGTAGCCGGCGGGCCCCCACATGATGGCCAGGGCGGTACCACCGAAGACGAGCAGGTCCTCGCCGAGACTCAGCATGGGGACGACGGCCTCGCTGGTCGTCGAGCGCGGGCGAGTCTCGTGCTTCGAACGCGACGCGAACCACGCGGCGGCGGCTCCTACCGCGACGCCGACGGCGACCCCTGCGGCGCCGTGGCCGACCATGGCTCCGCCGGCCACGGCGCCGCAGACGATCCGATAGGGCGTCGTCAGGCGATGCTGCAGCCGGTCGACCTTCGGGACCTTGTCGAAAGCCGACTCGAAGATGGCGAGAAGGACGAAGGCGACGACGGCCGCCCAATGTCCAAGGAAGGCGAAGGTGCCGTTGCACTCGGCGCCCCACCCGAGGTTCGACATCACGGCGATGATGGCCAGCGTCAGCGACGGCCTGAACCCGACCGCACTCCCGAGCCCCAGCATGCGCCCGATGTCACCGAGCCAGCTCACGACTGTCCCGCCATGACGGGATTATACGTTCGACCGGGGAACTTCCCGCGCTGCCCCGCGCCGGCTCATCGGTATGTCGGGCGCCGCCGACGGCTTTCAGTGGCGCGTGGCCGCCGCGACGGACGCACGCCTGGGGAGGCTACTACCCGCAACGCCGCCAACGAACAACGGCGCCTGCGACGGACGCGCGCCCGTGGGCGCTACGCCTCCCGGGCGTACTTCGCCCGCCCTTCCTCATACAGGTCGCCGCCATGGCAGTCGTTGACGACGATGGCGGGGAAGTCGACGACCTCGAGGCGGGCGACGGCCTCGGCTCCCAGCTCGGGCCAGGCGATGACCTCGTTGGCGGTGATGCGCTGGGCGAGCAAGGCGCCGGCGCCGCCGGTCGCGGCGAAGTAGACCGCCGTCTCGTCGACCATGGCCTGCTTCACCTCAGCCGACCGCAGGCCCTTGCCGATCATCCCCTTCAGCCCGTGCCGCATGAGCACCGGCGCATAGGCGTCCATGCGCCCGCTCGTCGTGGGGCCGGCTGAACCGATCGGCCTGCCCGGCTTCGCCGGCGACGGTCCCATGTAGTAGATGACCGCCCCCTTGAGGTCGAACGGCAGGGGCTCACCGGCCTCGATCAGGGCGACGAGCCGTTTGTGGGCGGCGTCGCGCGCCTGGTAGACGACGCCGGTGATCTCCACGGCGTCGCCCGCGTACAGGTCCCTCACGACTTCGTCGGTGAGGGGCGTGGTGATCTTCTTGACAGCCATCTTCTCTCCCCTCTCAGAGCGTGACCGACTTGTGCCGCTGGGCGTGACACTGCACGTTGACCGCCATCGGCATGCTGGCGATGTGGCAGGGCATCTCTTCGATGAAGACGGCGAGACAGGTCGTGCGGCCGCCGAGGCCCTGGGGGCCGATGCCGAGCGCGTTGATCCGCGCGAGCAGCTCGGCCTCCATCGCCGCGATCCGCGAGTCCGGATGGACCGAGCCGATCTCGCGCAGCAGCGCCTTCTTGGCGAGGAGCGTGACCGCCTCGATGGTCCCGCCGATGCCGACCCCGATCACGACCGGCGGGCACGGGTTCGAGCCGGCGCGGCTGACGGTGTCGACCACCGCCTGGCTCATGCCGGCCCAGCCCTGCGCCGGCTTGAGCATGTTGAGGGTACTCATGTTCTCGGCACCGCCGCCCTTGGCCATCATCGTGATCTTGAACCTGTCGCCGGGGACCACCGTCGTGTGGACGATCGCCGGGGTGTTGTCCTTGGTGTTGCGGCGGGCATGGGCCGGTTCCTCGACGACCGACTTGCGCAGGTAGCCCTCCTGGTAACCCCGGCGCACGCCCTCGTCGATCGCCGCCCCAAGGTCGCCGCCCACGAGGTTGACGTCCTGGCCGAGCTCGACGAAGAAGACGGCGAGGCCCGTGTCCTGACAGATCGGCACCCGGTCACGGGCGGCGATGTCGGCGTTCTCGAGGAGCTGCTTCAGCACCTCGACGCCGACCGGCGACTCCTCCGTTTTCTTCGCTCGCTCGAGCGCCTCGTAGACGTCCCGCGGAAGGTCGTAGTTAGCCGTGATGCACAGGTCTTTGACCGCCTCGGTGACCGTGCCCACGTCGAGCTCACGTACTGGGCTCACTCCGGACTCCTTTCGTCGTCTCCTGGTCCCGATGGGTCGCCCGGTCGCCGTCGCCACATGCGGCGCCGGTCGCGGGCGACCATGGCGTGCGTACCCGTGAGTCTAGCCCCGATGGGCTCACGCAGCCACGTTCGTCGCCACTCGGCTCCCGCAGTCCTTGCCCCTCACCGGTCATACCGACGCTGTTCTCGCCCGATGCGCGAACCCGTATACTTGGCAGCGGAGGAGCCGTGCTGCCGCTGAAGGACACTGTCCAGGCCAGGTCGTTCGCGATCGTCAACTGGACGCTCATCGTGGTCAACGTCGTCGCCTTCATGATCCTGCTCACTCTGGGCAGGTCGGCACAGGAGTTCGTCACCACCTTCGGCCTCGTCCCGGCGCGACTGCTGGACCATCTCGGCCTGTCGCAGCTGCTGACCGTCGTGACCTCGATGTTCCTGCACGGCGGCTGGGCCCACATCTTCGGGAACATGCTCGCCCTCTACATCTTCGGCGACAACGTCGAGGACCGCATGGGTCACGGTCGCTACCTCCTCTTCTACATGCTCTGCGGGATCGCTGCCGCGGCCGTCCACATCGCCTTCAACCAGGACTCAGCGGTGCCCACGATCGGGGCCAGCGGAGCGATCAGCGGCGTCCTCGCCGCCTACCTTCTCCTCTTTCCCCGCGCCCGGGTGATCTCGCTCGTGCCGGTGTTCTTCCTGCCGCTCCTCATGGAGATCCCGGCCGTCATCTATCTGGGCGTCTGGTTCCTGTCGCAGCTCCTCAACGGCGTCCTCACGGTCGTCGCCGGCGCCGAGGCGTTCGGGGGCGTCGCCTACTGGGCACACATCGGAGGCTTCGCCGCCGGACTGTTGCTGGTGCGACCGTTCACCGCCGGCCGCAACGTGCGGGCCATGTACGCCGACGAGTACTTCCCCTGGTAATCCCCGTCCTGCGAGGTCGACATGGATTGGCTCTCCCTCTTCTGGATCTTCATCATCATCGCCTCGTTGCAGCCGGTCGTGCGCCAGAAGATGCTCAGCATGGAACGACTGCGCGTCCTCGGTCGTCTGGAGCGAGAGAGGAACAGCCGCGCTATCGCCCTCATCCACCGCCAGGAGACGATGAGCTTCCTCGGCTTCCCATTGCTGCGCTACATCGACATCAACGACTCCGAGGAGATCCTGCGCGCCATCAAGATGACCGACGACGACGTCCCGATCGACCTGATCGTCCACACCCCCGGAGGTCTCGTGCTCGCCGCCGAGCAGATCGCTCGCGCCTTGAAAGCCCATCCGGCGAAGGTCACCGTCTTTGTGCCGCACTATGCCATGTCCGGCGGCACGCTCGTCGCCTTCGGCGCCGACGAGATCGTCATGGACAGCAACGCCGTCCTCGGGCCGGTCGACCCCCAGTTGGGGCAGGAGCCCGCAGCCTCGATCCTCAAGGTGGTGGCCCAGAAGCCTATCGCCGAGATCGACGACGAGACCCTGATCAAGGCCGACATCGCCGAAAAGGCCATGCGCCAGCTCAAGACGACGGTGGTCGAACTGCTGGGTGAGCGGATGGACGCCGAACGGGCCGAGAAGACCGCGACCACGCTGTCCTCAGGGGTGTTCACTCACGACTACCCCATCACTGTACGTGAAGCGCGAGAGCTGGGGCTGTCCGTCAACACGGACATGCCCCAGCTCGTCTACCAGATCATGAGCCTCTACCCCCAGGCGGCCCAGCGACGCCCGTCGGTCGAGTACATCCCCGCGCCACGCTCGCGTGATCCGGAGCGCCCCGCCCGGCGACGCTGACGGCGGGGCGCCCCGCCCGGCGACGCTGACGGCGGGGCGCCCCGCGGCGCTCACGGCAGCCCGGCTTACGCCTTGTCTTCCTTGCGGGCGCGCTCGGCCGCCTTCTTGACCAGCTCGGCGGCCATGTCCGCCGTCTTCTGCGCGAGCTCGGAGACCCTTTCAGCCGCCGGCTGCAACGTGTCGATGGCTTTGTCGGCCATCTCGCCGGCATAGTCGCCGGCGCCGCGGGCGGCGGCCTTCATGGCCGCCTTGCTCGGCGCCGGCGCCCGGTCGCCCTCAGGCATCGGGATATAGCCGATCGCCATGGCATCCTGCACCTGGTCGCGGGCCCGCGAGATGATCGCCGTGGCCTCTGCGATCTCTTTCTCGTAGGTGAGGTCCGTGCGCAGGGCGATGCCCTGTTCGATAGCCTTCTTCGCCACCGCCGCGGCCTCGCGCGGGAAGACCTCCCAGTCGTCCATGGTCGGCATGATGTAGTCGGGGCGCAGTCCCTTGTCGGCAGCGACCTTGGCGAGCTCCTCCGCGGCGGCGATGCACATCTCGTCGGTGATCGTCTTGGCGCGCACGTCCAGCGTGCCGCGGAAGATGCCGGGGAATCCGAGACTGTTGTTAACCTGGTTCTCGAAGTCCGAACGCCCCGTCGCGACGATGGCGGCGCCCGCCTCCTTGGCGTCCCAGGGCCACATCTCGGGGATCGGGTTGGCGCACAGGAAGACGATAGCGCCGGGCGCCATCGCCCTGATCCAGTCCTTGGCGATGGTGTCGGGGCCCTGCTTGCTCAGCGCGATGCAGACGTCGGCGCCCCTGAGCGCCTCGGCGATGCCGCCCTCGCGCTGCTCCTCGTTCGTGATCTGGCAGTACTTCCACTTGTCGACCCACTCGTCCTTGACCGCCTCGATGTCGCCGCGCTTCTTGTTGAGGATGCCCTTGCTGTCGACGACGGTGCAGAGCGCGGGCGTGGCGCCGTAGGCGAAAATGAGCCGGCTGATGGCGACGTTGGCGGCCCCGGAGCCGATGAAGGTGATCCGGACCGCGTCGATCTTCTTGTCGACGACCTTGAGCGCGTTGATGAGACCGGCGAGCGTCACGCAGGCCGTCCCCTGCTGGTCGTCGTGCCACACGGGGATCTCGCACTCGGCGCGCAGCGTGTCGAGGATGCGGAAGCACTTCGGCTGGGCGATGTCCTCGAGGTTGACGCCGCCGAGCCCGGGCTGCACGAGCTTCACGAACTCGATGAACTTGTCAGGGTCCTTCGTGTCGACCATGAGGGGGAAGCCGTCGACCCCGCCCAAGTACTTGTACAGAAGGCTCTTACCCTCCATGACGGGCATGCCGGCCTTGGGGCCGATGTCGCCCATGCCGAGGACGCGGGTGCCGTCGCTGATGACGGCGACGGTGTTCCACTTGTTGGTATGCTCGTAGACCTTCTCGGGGTCGTCCTTGATCTCGAGACAGGGCTTGCTGACGCCCGGCGTGTACCAGATGCCGAAGTCGTTGAAGTCGCGGATGCAGCACTTGAGCGTGGTCTCGATCTTGCCCCGATAGAAGGGATGGAGTTTGGCGGCCTCCTCCATGGGCTGGTAGGCCTTCGCCTTCAGCTCTTCGACGGTGGGCTGGCCCTGTGCGTCCGGCATGGCTTTTCCTCCTGTGTCTTCGCCCCCCGCTGACGGCATCGTGACGGCGTGGTGCGCGGGGCGGCGCATCGTGACGCCGCTGTGGACCCAACGCTAGCACCGGGTGAACAGCAACGGCAACGGGTCGTGGCGGGCCGCGAAGACGAGGCCGGCGCGCGAGGTCGGCCGCCGCGTCCAGCGAGGACGAACATGAGCGGCGGGCGGGGGACCCGCCCGCTGGTCAGGCGGCGCGGCGCGAGTGCGCGGCCACAAGAAGCACCAGCGCGCCCCCGGCCGCCGCCAACGCCAGGGCGGCCGCCGCGAGGAAGACGACCGTCCAGCCGAACGTGGCCGCCGTCCACGCCGCCAGCGCGCCGCCCAACAAGCCGCCGACACCTTTCGCCATGTACATGACGCCCTGGTTCGCGGCCGCATGGTCGGTGCCGAACGTGTCCGCGGTCAGGGCGGGGATCAAGGCGAAAGCCTCGCCCCAGGTGAACATCACCAGCGGTGTAAGGACGACCAGGCCCACCGGGACGTCGCCGAGGAACGGCAGCGCCGCGAGCAGCAGGCCGTTGGCGGCGAACACGACGACCATCGTCTGCAGGCGGCCGAGACGGTCCGAGACCCACCCCCACACGATACGGCTGAGACCGTTGGGGATCTGGGCCACCGCAAGAGCCGCCACGACGACGCCGGACGCGATCCCGAGGCTCGTGGCGAACGGTTTGAGATTGGCGGTGACGAGCAGCCCTCCGGTCGCCATCGCGAGGTACATGAAGAAGACGAGCCAGAACCGGCCGGTGCGCACCATCTCGAGGGGAGCGTACTGCCGAGGGCGGGAACCGTGCGCCACCTGGTGGGAAGACGGATCGTGACTCGTCCCGTCCGCGGCCACAGTGGCGGACGGGTGACGGAGGACGCTAGCGCATCCGAGGAGCACGACGCCGATGACGAGACCCGAGACGACGAAGCCGACGGACGCGCCGTACGCCGCGACCAGCCCGTCGAGCGCGGGGATGAACGGCGCCGCCCCCGCGCCGAAGCCGGCGGTCACGAGGCCCACGGCGAGACCGCGATGGTCCGGGTACCAGCGCAACGCGACGCCGACGCTGCCGGCGTAGACGACCCCTGCCCCGACACCGGCCGCGGCGTAGGCGACGTAGAGCAGGGCAAGGGTGTCGACGAGACCCATGACGCACCATCCGACGCCGACGAGCACGGCGCCCACTGCATACGGCGCCCGCGGGCCGAGCCGGTCGATGAACCCTCCGCTGACGGGCTGCGTGAACGCCTGGAAGGCGACGAAGACGGTGAACCCCACCTGCACTGCGGCGAGCGACCACGCCCTCTCCTCGCTGAGCGGTTCAGAGAAGAGCGTCCAGGAGTACTGGACCGGCGCGATCATGACCATGCCGAGGACCGCCGCCGCAAGCTGCAGGCGGCGGCCGCCGAGGCTGGATCCCCTGTCGCTTCGTTCCACAGACCTCCCGTTCGTCCGGTCCTCGCCCGCCTGTCGCCCGTATCGCGGGTCTGCTGCGACGTGCGTCTGCTGCGCCGCGCGTTCGCCGCGCCGCACGTCTGCCGCGGCGTACGTTTGCCAAGTCTAGCCGAGAGGCGCGATGCTACGGGACATGAGGACCGGCCGACGCTCACTGGCGCTGGCGGCGCCGCACACGGCGGCGACGGAGGCGGGCGTCGCCGCCTTCGCCGACGGCGGCACCGCCGTCGACGCCGCCCTTGCCGCCTGCGCGACGCTCACCGTCGCCTACCCGCACATGTGCTCGATCGGCGGCGACGCCATCGCGCTCCTGCACGCCCCGGACGGGACGGTCACCGCGGTGAACGGGAGCGGGGCGGCGCCGGCGGCGCTCGACGCGGCGCGCGTGCGCGCCGCCCTCGAGCGCGACCCGGCGCCCGTCACCCGCACGGGCATGCCCATCCGCGGCCCGCACACCGTGACCGTGCCCGGCGTGCTCGCCGCTTGGGAGACGCTGCGGCAGCTCGGCGGCGCCCTGCCGCTGGACCGTCTGCTGCGCCCCGCCATCGGCTTGGCCGCCGACGGCTGTCGCGTCTCGCGCTCCCTCGCCGCCGCCCTCGCTGAGGAACGCGTCCTCTTCGCCCGCGACCCCGGGTTGCGCGCCGCGTTCTTCCGCCCGCCCGAGACCATGCCCGGCGGGGCGGCGTCCCGCGGCGCCCCTCCCGATGCGACGCCGCTCGGCGAGGGCGATCTCTATCGTCTGCCGGCCCTCGCCGAGTCCCTCGACGCCATCGCCCGCCTCGGCGTGGACACCTTCTACCGCGGGGACCTCGGCGCGCGCTACGTCGCCGGCCTGCGCGCCGCCGGGAGCGTCATGACGACCGCCGATCTCGCCGCCCATGAGACGGAGGTCGTCGACCCTCTCGCCGCGGTGGCCTTCGGCCACGAGGTCCTGACCGCGCCGCCGAACTCGCAGGGCTACGTCCTGCTCGCCCTGCTCAAGGCGATGGAAGCCGTCTCGAGGTCCGACGCCTGCGGAGCCACGGATCAGGACGCGGCGACGTGTCCCGGGGCGCCCACCAGCCGCGCGACGCCGACGCCCGCGGCGATGATCATCCGCTCCATCTCTCCCCATGAGCGACCCCCCGACCCGCTCGGGCCTGAGGCCTCGCGCCTCGCGTGCCTCTTCCGTCTCGTCAGCGACGACCGCGACGGGTATCTCTGCGACCCGCGCCGGCACGCCGTGCCGCTCGACACGCTGCTCGGCGACGACCGCGCCCGGCGGCTCGCAGAGGCCGCACTCGCAGATGGCAGGACGCCGGAGCCTGTGCTACCGGACGCCGCTCCGCCCCGCGCCGGCGGCGACACCATCGCCTGCGTCGCCGCCGACTCGCACGGCTGGGCGGTCACGATCATCCAGAGCGTCTACCACGCCTTCGGCGCGGCTATCCTCGAGCCCGAGACCGGCATCGTCGCCCACGACCGGGGGGCCTGCTTCAGCCTCGACCCGTCCTCGCCGAACCTCCTCGAGGGCGGGAAGCGCCCGTTGCACACACTGATGCCGGTCATGGTCCGCCGCGACAGCCGTCTGGCCCTGGTCGCCGGTACCATGGGCGGCGAGGCCCAGCCGCAGATCCACGCGCAGATCCTCTGCCGCCTGCTGCACCCCGATGCCGGCGACCTCGCCACGGCCGTCGCCGCCCCGCGCTGGATCTGCGACGAGGGCGCCATCCTCGCCGAGACCGACGTCCCGCCCGCCTGCCTCGCCGCCCTTCGCACGGTCGGCATGCCGTTGAAGGTCCTCCGTCATCAGGATGAGACCGTCGGCCATGCGCAGTACGTGCGCCTCGGCCTTGAAGGGCCGCTGGAGGCGGCAAGCGACCCGCGCGCCGACGGCGCCGGAACGCTCATCACTGTCTGACCCGCGTTGGCCCACGCCGTCGGCGTCCGGCCTTTCCTCCGCCCCACGTCGTCGCCGTCTGACCCTTTCCGCCGCGGATCGCCGGCGCCGCCGCGGTACAATCACCGTCTATGGCCGAGAACAGTGTCGAGGCAGCCGCGCGGGCGATCGACCGCGCCCGCAGCATCGTGGTGTTCAGCGGAGCGGGCGTGTCGCGCGAGTCCGGCATCGCCACCTTCCGCGACCCCGAGGAAGGCATCTGGAGCAAGTATGACCCGATGGAGATGGCGACGCTCGAGGGCTACGTACGCGACCCGTCCTTCGTCTGGACGTGGTACGAACACCGCTTCGGCATCGTCGTCGACGCCGAGCCCAACCTCGGCCACCGCGCCATCGCCGAGCTCGAGGAGCTTTTCCCGACCGTCACCGTCGTCACGCAGAACATCGACGGACTCCATCAGCGCGCCGGCTCGACCGACGTGATCGAGCTGCACGGCACGATGCACCGCTACGCCTGCCTGCACCGCAAGCACGTGGGCTTCAAGCGCGACGACTTCGCCGACCAGGAGGAGCGCCCGCCGCGCTGTCCCGTCTGTGGCGACCTCATCCGTCCGGAGGTCGTATGGTTCGGCGAGGCCCTGCCGGCAGCCGAACTGGACCGCGCCCAGCTCCGCAGCGCCGCCTGCGACGCGATGCTCGTCGTCGGCACGTCGGCGGTCGTCTTCCCGGCGGCCGCGCTGCCGCTCCAGGCCATCCATTCGGGGGCGACGGTCATCGAGGTCAATCCCGAGCCTACGGCTCTGAGCCGCCAGGCCACGTTCTCGCTGCGGGGACCCGGCGGCGAGGTCCTTCCGCAGCTCGTCGCCGCCTTGCAGGAGCGACGGAAGGCGCCGGACGGCTGAGCACGGGCAGACCGCCGACGGCTGAGCGGAGGAAGGTGCCGGACGGCTGACGCAGGCCGGACGGC
>ENA-UPSM01001977-UPSM01001977.1-activated-sludge-metagenome-genome-assembly--contig:-NODE-1977-length-25885-cov-4.883314_pt1 | contig 25885 bp, 16 predicted proteins | sample MGYA00238181_ERZ773283 | MGnify/ENA primary metagenome ERZ773283 (study PRJEB29023, sample SAMN05720199) | activated sludge metagenome | isolation source: Anaerobic digester | place: Japan...
CGCATTCACCTGGCATTTGCGCTGGTTGCGGGACTCATCCTCATCGTCGTTCCTTTGTTGTTGTGGGTGGGTCCTCGTCAACCAAAGGGCTCTTCTCCCGCGGCCTCCGGTTCGGAAATGGTTCCGACGGCGGCTTCGCAGGAACAAGGGGACGATGGGTTGGAGCCGGAGTCGAGCGTGGATAAGTCTTCGGCGGTCGAATTGGGCAAAGTATGGATTGACAAGTGTGAGAAGCCTGGACCGGGCAAGACACCGCCTGAGCAATGTGACCGTCAGCCGTGGTTCGAAGAGGCATTGGTGCGGGCCATTCAGGAGAACAGCACTTGTGCTCCCGAGCGGGCAGGGACGGTAAGCGTGGTGATGCGTGTGGATTACCGTCGTAGGCAAGTAGATGTATTTTCAGGGAAAAGTGGTTCCATCCGAGGCCGTGGGGCGGCGGGGTTGCTCGCTTGCATCAAGCGTTCGATTCCCGATCCGAACTGGGATTCCCTCGAGCACGAGCATACCAAGTACATCATCGCGGTGATGGCGACCTATCCGGCCAAGAAGTAGTGTTGCAGCCGTGGGTGGCAGCACGAGTATCGACAGGCGGGTCGTGCCTCGAGACAGGCAGGCGGTGTCATTTCTTTTGTGCGGCGAGGATCTTTTCCATTTTGGCGAGGGTATCGTCGAGCAGTTTGGCGGCGCCCGCGATGGCATCGGGCTTGCTCAGGTCGACGCCGGCATCCCGAAGCAAGTCGAGCGGAGGTTTGGACGATCCGCCTTTCAGCATGCCAAGGTAAGCGTTTCGAGCCTGTTCGCCTTCGGAAAGAACGCGTTGGGCGAGCGCGATTCCCGAGGACAGGCCGGTCGCGTAGGTGAACACGTAGTATTTATAATAGAAGTGAGGGATATAAGCCCACTCCATGCCGTCGTCTTTGCCGAGGGTGAAGTGTTCCCCGTAGTAGGAGCGGATGAGCGATTCGTAGGTTTTGGCGAAGAATTCGGCGGTCAGGGGTGTGCCTTTTTCGGCAGCGGTATGGATGAGCCATTCGAATTCGGCAAACAAGGTTTGCCGATAGATGGTGGTACGGATGGTTTCGACGAGTTCGTTGAGAAGATAGAGCCGTTCTGCGTCTGATTTTGCGTTTTCGATGAGGTAGTCGGACAGCAGTTTTTCGTTGAAGGTCGAGGCGATTTCCGCGTTGAACATGGAGTAGCTGGCAGTCACGTAGGGCTGATTGTTCATCGAAAGGTGGCTGTGCAAGGCGTGTCCGAATTCGTGGGCCAGCGTGGACATATCATCGACGTCATTGAAGTAGTTCATCTTCACGTACGGATGGAGCCCGAAGACGCTGGCAGAGAAAGCGCCGCTGTCTTTATCCCGATGTGGATAGACGTCGATCCAACCATTGCCAGGGTCGAGGCCTTGTCGCAGGACGGATAGATAGTCTTCTCCGAGGGGAGCGAGCGCTTTGGGGAGAACGTCGCGCGCTTGCTCATACGTGAACTGCGTTTTCACGGTTTCGACCATGGGAGTATACAGGTCGTAGATTCGCAATTCATCGACTCCCATGGTTCGTTTTCGCAATGCCATGTATCGATGCAGCGGGGCGAGGTTGGCGTGGATGGTCGAGACGAGGTTTTTGTAAACGGCCGGATCGATATCGTCTTTGTGCAAGTAGGCTTCGAGGGCCGTGTTATATCCTCTGGCGCGAGCCAAAAACACGTTTCGTCGGATCTGTCCGGATAGGGTTCCCGCGAGGGCGTGTCGATACTGGTGTAGCGTGCCGAACAACGCATCGACGGCTTCCTTGCGAACGCGTCGATCCGAAGAGCCTCGGTACTTGACGAAGCTGGACAGGGTGAGTTGCACCTCTTGATTGGTTTCGTCGTGGATTTTCGGCAAAGGGATATCCGCGAGCAGGCCCTTGAAGGTTTTTTCGTGGTCGGAGGGTAGCTCGTTGAGGTCGATCTCAGCCCACAGGTTGTCTTCCGCGAGGGTCAGCACCTTTTCGGCTTCGGCGCCGAGAACGTGGGCTCTACGACGTCGCACTTCATCCACATAGGGTTTGTATTTCGATAGACCTGGTTCCGCCGCATACGCTTTGGCGACAGCGGCATCGTCGAGAGCGAGAATTTCCTGGCGAATGAAGGAGGCGGCGGCCATGAGTGCGTTCATGGCATCGAGGGATTTTTCGTGCAGGGCCTGGGCCTGGGTGTCTTTTTGGTGCGAGTCGAAACGCAAGTTGCCGTACAGGGTCAGCTTGTTGGTTTGAAGCCGTGTTTGGAAATACAGCTCGAGGCAAGCCAGCAACTCCGACGGTTTTGACAGCTTGCCTTGGTACGAGGCGAGCATGGCTCGGTCTTTGGTCATCGCGGAAAGGGAAGCTTCGAAGGCGGCATCATCGGCAAAAATAGGTTCGAGCTTCCACTTATAAGTATCCGGAATTTGGGACCTTTCCATGGTAGCGTCCGGCGGGGACCCTTTCGGCCTGTCCGTCGACGATGGTGGAGGCGAGGAGGAAGCCGAGGCGATTGCCGAAGGCTTGGGGGATGTATTGGGGCATTCGCAACCCATCGGGAGCGAGCAGCCGATGAGCAACCCAATGGCGACGAGAGAAGACAGACGCATGGTTGGATCCTTGGATATTCGCGCGAGGCGAGGTTGCGTTCTGGCGCTGCGAGAGACCCTACAGGATTGAAGCGGGTTCGTCATCCCGACGGGATCGGTGGGGGTCTGACGGGGGCATGTTTCGAAAATGATTGCTGATTTCAAGCGCTTGCGACTGCATGGTGGCAGCGAGGCGATCGCGGTGACGGGAACACGCGGCATTGTCGCGGACGAGGGAATGAGGAAGATCAAACGTCGAGAACGACGCGTGCTATCCAGCGGTCCTCGGATGGTTGGTTGAGCTGCAGGTTGTGGTACGTGGCGCTTTTTATCTCTGTCGTGATGAGAGGGTAGGCCTGGGGGAGGCCAAAAATCACGGCGTGAAGCGATTGGTCTTGTACGTCGACGATGGCTTGTGTGAGCAAAAAGCCTTTTTCGGTGGCAAGCCATAGAATTTCGTTGAGCCATCGCACCAGCAAGTCTGCGTCGTCGAGGCCGACGAGGCTTACGGTGCGGCTGTCGGAGGATGGGGGAAGTGGTTGTTCACAGAGCTGATCGATGATGGCGTAGGCAGCTTGTTCGAATACGAGTTGTTTGGAGGTCCCCCAGACTTCGAGGGCGATGTCGGCGGTATGGTCTATGAGGCGGTAGCCGCTGGAACCCATGAGGTTTTCGTACTTCTATTGCGCGCCGGGCGCGATGGTCAGTGGCTACCGTGTTGGACATTCCGTTGGGGCAGGGAAATCGAGCGGGGCGGAAGTGTGAACCGATTGACATCCGCCTTGGACCATTCGATACGGGCGGTCATGCAAGTACCTCCTGGACCGATGGGACCTGGAACGCCAGGGATGGGCCCACCGAACGCGCAACAACCGGGTTATCCTCCAGCCGGCACACCGGCCGCGGCAGCGGGCGGCTATGGACCAGCACCTGGGCCCTTTCCTCCGGGGGGACCGTCAGCCGCGGGAGCCCCTGGTTCCGAAGGGCAGATGAAAAATGCAAAAATTGCGAGGGGTTGTGGCTTCGGGGGGTGCGGGTGTGCCCTGGTTCTGCTGATTGTCGGCGGCATCCTATTTGCGTTCGGTATGCAGCGGGCCACGCGAGAAGCTTTGCCGTTTTCGTATGTCGTTCTGGGAATCATGCCGTTCGTTGGCATCGTGGGCGCGGCGCTCCTTGGTTGGGGCATGGTGACCCTCAACAAGCTCAAGGGGAAGTAGTGTTCGTCGGAGGGGAAGGTTGGACGAACGACGCGACGCCCTGACAATGCCAACGGTAGGCTTGCTGTTCGAGACAACGGATCTCGGATAGCGAGTTCGCGCCAGACCGGAGGCTCCTATTTCCAATGCTTTTTCCGCATCCCCGCGTTCGCAGGGCTCCGAGCACGAAGCGTGTACGGACCCGAGCTTGATGGCGTTTTCGGGGGGAATGTCGTGTCGAAAAACCGAGTCGGTGCGTGGAGGATGTCGGTTTGCACGTGGGTGCGCGATCACCAGGATGCGACGCTGGGCGATACGCACTTGCCATCGCATTTCCTGGGGTGCATCGGAGTGAGACGAAGCGGGATCCCCCAGCGCCAAAGCTCGTGCCATCGTAGCGCGGCAGCAAAGCATGGCCGTTGTCCCTTTTGATTCATCGATACATCGAGGGGCTACGAAGGCGGTGCTTCCCGACGCTGCGGCGGCTTGTCGCATGTGTCGGAGCAGTTCGAATTCGGAGCAATCTCGTTGCTTTCGTTCGCAAGAGGCATGGACGGTTCCCAGGACCCAATGGTCGTAGGGAACGTCCATGCGCAGGAGCAATTGGTTCGTCGCCACGGCGGCGGGGAGGCGATGGCCTTCGACGCGCACGTGAGTGTGGGTGGAGCAGGCGAGGCTCAGGAAAGGGAGTTCGGCCAACGCTGCCCCGAAAATAATGTATCGTATTGAAATCATTGAATAAATATCGAATTTCCGGGTCTTTCGTCGGGGTGCGTGAGATTCGCCTGATGTGTTCCAAGTATCACAGTGCATTCGTGGGGCCGAGTGCAATGGCGACGGGGTCTACAATGGGGAGTGGACCCGTGCGGACACGTGTGTATCGTGAGTCTCATCATGGCAGCCCAGGGTTCACCGCGCCTTTCGTTGGAAGCATTTACGGTTCGTCGAGTCGAGCGGGATCCGACCCTGGGACGAGCGCCTCGGGTACATCTGACGCTTTCGAAACGCGATTATCCGGCGGAAGGAATCGATCCGTTTTCGCCTCTTCGTCTTCCGGAGAATGTCGACGTCTGTTTACGGGACATCGATTCATCGCTGCTTTCTCAGGCTTCAGCGGTGATGGACATCGAGTTGGCGGGTGGAGTTCATCGATTTCCTTTGGCGGGGCGTCATCATTTCGAGGTGGAGGTGGCACGAGGGACGATGGCGAAGGCGAGTGTTCAGGTGGGTCCACCGCCAGAAAAGCCGGAAGAAGAGGGGTTGTTATCGTTGTGGATCCGTGGTGCTGGGGACGACGTGGTATCGCGTGAGGGGCGGTGTGTGGTGCGTTCTTTGGATATTTCGTTTGAGCCCGCGGTACAGCTTCCGAATCTGATTCCGACGCTTCTCGACATTCAGGATTTATTTCGGGATCGGGGGTGGTCATCGATCATGACCAATCCGGTTGCGACTCGTGCGTCGAAGATACCTGCGGTGCGAGATGTTCAGCGATGGGTGGATTTGCTTCGTGCCGTGGCACCATCGGTCAACAAGATTGGTTACGTATTGCTTCGGCACGTTCACGCAGAGCCGGTATTTCGTGAGCGAACGGGTCGATGGGAGCTTACGCTGAGTTTTACGGGGCATGTGCAATTCGCGGGCAACATGCCCGCGATTCCGTTTCAAGATGTGGTGCTTCCCGCGGTTCTATTGCCAATCCCCTATGCGTCGGTGGATGATTTGCTTTCGGATCAACCGCTTGCCTCGGCGGATTTGAAAAAGGATCGTGTTCGTCTCGACGAAGCGATCGTGGGGATGCGTGACCTTATTGCCTCCTGGGTGGGGCATGTGTCGTTGCGAGGGCAGCTTCCGCATGTGCTCGTCCAAGCGAAAGCCGTGGATCAAACGGATTGGAGAGTGAATGTGACGCCGCCTGCGGAGCTTTCGGTGGATGGTCGAGTGACTGGAAAGAGGCAAGGCGATACTTTGATCGTGGATGCGGACGATCTTGTCATTGGTTTTCCCGAACCGGGCATGCATCTATCGGTTCGGGCCCTCGTCGAGGACCTGGGTCCGGAGCAAGGTGCGTGGTCTTCGCGATTGCGCGTGCATACGGAAAATACGGTGGCATCGGGTTCGGTGATTCCGCGGGTCGAAATCGAGGTTGATGCGGCACATCCTTTTGCCACGGGAACTTCGACATTGGATTTGTCCTTGAAAGACCTTCGGATCGATGGTGGGGCGGGTGGATTGACGATTGCGGGTCCAAACATTGATTTGTGGCCGATGAGTCGTCGCATCGGATTTTCTTCCGACGTGAGCACGCGTCACGACATGGTGGTGCAAGAGGTAGGGATGCGAAGGCAGCTTCGGGTTCCGACGGGGCGCATCACGGGTGCCCTTGAGCTTGGCGCCGATGGGTTGTGGCATCTTGATTTGGGGGTTGGTGCTTCGGTGGACATGAGTGTGATCAAGCAAGTTCCGGGGATCCCGGAGCTATCGATCGAAGCGGGGCAATTGGTGGGGCAGCTTAGTGGCGATGTGGATGTTCATGCGACGGCAGTTGCGGATTTTGCGTTGACCAATGCGTATCGTGTTGATTTTCGCGAATCGAAGGTGGGGGCGTTGTTGGATCGTGCGCAGGTGGTGATTGAGGACCGAAGGGTCGAATTTGCTCCGGGAACGAAGATTGCTTTGCGAGCCAAAGAGGCTTCTGTGACTTCTTCGGGGGTTGGGGCGATGGTGCTGGACGTGATGTGGGACATGCATGGGCAACCGTGTTTGCTGCATGCGGGTGAGAGAACGGCATCGCTGTTGGCGACGGATTTGAGGCAAGGTGAGTTGACGGTTCATTTGAGCCCGGAGGGGCGATTGTCTTTCAGTGGAGAAAGGCAGGGATTGTATGGGATTCGGTACTTCAACACGCTATTGAATCCCGCGGCGGATCCGGAGCATCTTGCGGAGCTATTGCGATCGGAAGAAGCCCTTGGGCATGTGTTGTCGGCCCTGGAGTTGTTGAGTCCGGAGCTGGCGGACCGGATGTCGCTTGGGCGCGATATCGTATTGGGATTGCGAACGCTTGCGCAGCGTTCCGCCATTCGACAATTGCGGCATTTCATTACACGTCCTGCCATGGCGCGATTTCTGTCCCTTGTGCTTGCGGGCGATGAATCGCAGGCGCAACGGATTGCCACGCAGGTCAAGAACGTGACCGAGGCGCGGGGGATCGATGTCAAAGAAGTCAAGAGTCTGCTCAGGGAGTACTTGGATGAATTCGATGTCGACTATGAAATCGGAGGCATCGTTCGTTGGCTGGACGTTCTGTTGGGGCCGATGGAGCCGCTCGATGTGCAACCTGCCGTAGCGCTAGAGCCGTTGATATCGCAGCCGGCCTTTCAAGAGCAATTGGAAGGCTATCCAAGCGCTGGGATGATTTACGAGCAACTCGAAGCAGCCATGACGCAAGAGCAGATCGACACGCTCTGTCGCTTGGCACCACGGCTCACCATCGAACAAATCGACTATTGTTTGCGACGTGCGGACACGTCGTGGGGTTCGAATCAACGCAAGTGGTTGGCGTTTGTTCGCGCGGTCAAACGACGCGTGGAGAGAATCGCCGATGCGTATGGGGGGGTGGAGTATGCATTTCAGGATGTGGTGATTGGGACATTTTTGGGGGAAGCGGTGGCCGACGGGTTGGACCCCGCGCAGGTGAGCGATGGTGCGTGGGATGATCGATCCCACTGGCCGCCGGCCTGTGCGTTGGGACCTTCGGATGTGGCGGTGCTGTTGAAAGCGGGATTGGCGCTCGACCGACAGAACCGGCAAACGCAGATCAACAATCGGATGTTGATCGATTTGATGCGGGGTCGGCCATCGCGTTTCACGCTCGACGTGTTCGCGGAGATTGGGCAGCACAATCCGCGAGCGTTGACGGGCATTCTCTTTGCCTTTCTGGAACAAGAGCAGGATCATCTATCCGATCCGGTAGATTTGCCGTCGTTGCTGGGAGACAAGCTGGGCCTGGCGGTGCCGCGTCGGCGTGATTTCATGGCTGGGGGAAGCCGTGCGAGAGACAGTTATTGGAAGGCATTGTCGGAATTGGCGGATACCATTCTCGCGCGTGCGGATGCGTCCTACGCTTTGAAGTCGCACCTGCAGGTCAAGCGGCATGAGGTACCCGTGGCGTATCGGTCACGGAGTCGGGACAAGACGCTCATACAACAGGCTAGAAAAGCGATCGAGCGCGCGGATGCCGTGGGGATGGAATGCCAATTCAAAGACAAGGCGAGCGGTCCAGTACGCAAAGCCATGGCGCTCTACCATGATGCATTTGATGCTTGTGCGCAGCTTCTTCAGCACGACAGGATGGCGTTTCAGGCGCCTTGGTTCAAAGCATTTTGGATACGCAACGAGCAAGCGCTCAAAGTGTTGTCGGTGGTGCGCAACTATCAGCAGGATGTCGATAGGGTGCGGCCCTGGTTGCATTATAGGACAGGACGCAACCGATTCCGGGGAGAGCAAGATTTGCTTCGATCGGTGCTTGACGTTCTGTTGTACGAAGACAAGGACCGAAAGAAGCTCGAGCGTGATCCGCTCGTACGATTGCTCATCGATCCGTTGCCGGGGCATTTGGACTTTACGGTCATCAGCGCGATGGGCGTCATTACGGAAGGAGAATCCGGGGCGGAATTGGAGGATGCTTTCGCGCGATTGGGCGAGCAGCGAGGGGTTCGGGTGATTCGCGCGCCTACGGGAACGGCGATGAGTTTGGAAGAAAACGCCAGGCGGATCATCTCGAGCATCGAATCGATCGAGGGTCCTTACGGGCTCATGGGGTATAGCCAGGGGTGTGCCAACGCACTTGCTGCGGAGAGTCTGTTGCGAGGAGGAACACCCGAACAACAGAGGCTTCTCGACCGATTGGTGTGCCGTAATCTTTTGTACAGTGCGTTCAACGGGTCGGCTCATGGCGTGTATGGTTCCGAAAAATTTGAGCGGGCCATGGTCGAGGGTGAGCGGTTTCTCAAGCATTATCAGGTGCTATTTTCGTCGGAGGTCGTGGCATCGTTTCTTCGTTTCGCGCGGGCCGTGGTGGATTCGCCCGTATTCGTACGTGTATTGGGAGGAGTACATTCCCTTACGGTGCAGCGGGCCACCGACTTTCATCGGGAGTTGCAGATCGTTGCCCATGCTCCTACCTCGACGCTTCGTGGCGTGACGATGGAGCAAGATCTCCCTGAAACGTTGGAACTCACATATTACTCGTTGCGTCATATGTCCCGTGGGGCTCCCCAGGACACGCAAGTACTTGCGAGTGATGCGTTGGGGCGATCCACGCGCGTGATTAATGCCACCACGCGGTTACTTGAACGTTGCGATATGACGTCGATGTGTGAGCGGGCGCACCATTGGTCGCCGCTCAAAAAGGAGACGGAATTCGTTACGACGGACCGTGACAAAAAGCGGTGTGTGTACGACTCACCGAAAGATCGTCATGTTTTTCCGTGGATCGACGTCAATGCGCGCTTTGGTCTGATCCGGCATCGCGAATGACATTTTCTGAGTTGGGGGGAGTTATTCGGTCGAGGCTTGCTTACGGATGGCGAGGGCGGTGCGGTCGATGATGGTTTGCAGGTTGGTCGAGGGAGGGTGGGTTCGCAAGGTAGCGCATGCACCCAAGACGGCTTGGATGGACGCGCATCGCTGTGCGCAGGCGGGGCAAGAAGCGATATGTTGTTGGAACGAATCGCAATCGGCGACGGAAAGGTCGCCTTCGAGTTTTTTGGAGAAGGCCTCGATGATGGGCGGACAGCCGGGATCGGTGAATTGATCAATGAATTCCGTGGGTTCTACGACGCGGCGGACGGCTTCTCGGAGCGACGAGCGGGCGCGGTGAAGGCGACTTTTCAGGGCTGCGACGGAAATTTGCAGGGCATCAGCGGCTTCTTTCGTGGAAAGTCCTTCGACATCGCGTAGCAACACGACTTCCCGTTCTTCGGGATCGAGGGCATCGAGCGCTTGTTCCACGACGGAAGTGACTTCGCCGTGAGCGGCCAACGCATCGGGCAAAGGTTCTTCTGAGGCGGCGTTATCGGTCACCACATCCCCATCTTCGCTCACGGATTCTCGTTCGGAACGTCGTCGTAAGCGACCGCAATGACTTCGTGTGATGGTGAACAGCCATGTGCTGAAAGAGGCGTCGCCTCGAAAACTATCCAGGGACTTCAGAGCGGTGAGCAGGCTTTCTTGGGCGATGTCGCGAGCGCGATCTTCGTCTCGGCACATCCGAAGGGCGAAACGATGCACCGTTCCCAGGTGATCACCGAATAGCTGGGTTACCGCTTCGCGCTCGCCTCGTTGCGCTCGGGCAATGATGTCAGGGCTGACGATTTGTGGGCTTGCGGAATCCTTTTCACTCATGAGTTCTCTCACTTGCATCCAACCGATGCCAAGCGCAAGGTTGGCGGGCTATGCACCGTTGTTGATGACTATGTTCATGCGAATATTTTCGCTGATTCCCAGGAGTGTTTCCCATGGCTGAGCCGACTCATTTGCACCGACTCCTTACCGTGAGTTTTTCCGAAGCGCTCGAACGCATTCCGGAAGCGCTCAAGGGGAAGGGCTTTGGCGTGTTGACCAGCATTGATGTGGCCGCGACGCTCAAGGCGAAGATTGGGGTTGATTTCCCTTCCTACACGATTTTGGGGGCTTGTAACCCAACCATGGCTCATCGGGCGTTGTCGATCGATCCCACGATTGGGGTGTTTTTGCCTTGCAACATCATCGTTCGCCAGGTGCAGGGGGGGGTCGAGGTGCGAGCGGTGGACCCGCTCGAGTCGATTGGAAATAGGGACAACCTCAAAGAGGTGGCAAAGCAAGTTCGAGGCATGCTCGAAGAGGTGATTGCCTCGGTCTGAGTGTCGTTTCCGCGAGGATCGGCCGTGGCCGATCTTTTTCCGATCGGCGCGGAACACCTATGATTCCCCTTCAAATTCCGAGGTGTTGAGCAATTCGAACAGCGAATAAAGCAACGAATGGCTCTCGTGAAAAAACTGCAAGCCAACCAGGCTCTTGCCGCTGTCGTAGCGCGACCAAACCACTTTGCTTCGTAGCACCAGAGGGTCCCAGCGCAGGGGCGTCATCAACTCGAGCCATGCTTCCGTCCCGGTGGGCAATGCCTGTTCGATTTGCAGACGTGCTCCACCTAGCCCCAGGTCGAGCAAGGTAACCGGGCAGTCGGCGGGATTTCCGTCGATCCGGAGGATTGCGGTCATGCGAACCCCACGACGCGCAACCCTGCGAAATCGTTCTTGGTTCATGGGGGGGTGTTCTATCATGTTTCCGCTCCCGCAGACGCATTCGTGATAGGATGGGGGGTCCAATGAGGGATGCCTGTGCAAGGAGTTTGGGATTCAGGTCCAGTCTCGGCTACCATAGCCATCGGACGAGACAGTGACCCGTCCAGGCATGTCCTTGTTGCCATGAAGGCATAGGAGTGACGACGAGATGGTTCAAGACACCCGAAAAGACCCGCGTGCGAAGGTGCTGACGATGACAGTGCGCTACAAGAGCGCCACGATTGACGAGTTTATCGAGCATCATTCGCACGATGTGAGCAGGGGTGGCATTTTCATCAAAACACCGTCCCCGTTTCCACCAGGTACTTTGCTCAAATTCGAAATCAGAATTGCCGAGGACCAGGCCATCATTGGTGGTGTGGGGCGTGTCGTATGGAAGCGTGAGGCGGCCCAAGCCACGGAAGAGCGTCCTTCCGGGATGGGCGTCAAGTTTCTCAAAATCGACGAAACCTCTCGTCAGGTGATCGATCGAATCGTGGATACGAAAGGGGACACGCCGTCGGCTTTCGAGGATTCTGATGAACGCGGGGAACCAGCGGCGGACAAGCCCGCGGCTGTCAGTGAGGAGCCGGCCCCCATCGCGCCGATGAAGTCGAAGAAGGCCACGATGCTAGGGCTTGGAGCCGTGGCGTTGCCTTCTGACATGGAGAAAAAAGAGGAAGACAAGCCGGCGGAAGGAGGGTTTTTCCCCAAGACCGACAGCGAAAAAGAAATGCCTCCGCCCGAAGAGCGCACCGTGATGAAGCAAGCTGCCGAACTGCTTGCGGAGGCTCTCAAAGGCGCGGGCGGCTCGCTCGAAGAGATTGGTGCGGCGATCGAGGAACCCAAAAAGGAAGCGGAACCTCCCAAGCCGTCGCCGGCGGATACCACACCCATACCCTCCGCCGACGATGAGCCATCGGAACCAGAGCCCGAGAAGAAAAAGGAGGAGGAAAAACCGGCGAAATCCAAGTCCATTCCGCCCCGTGAACCAGACGAAGAGGCCCCTTCCGAAAAAGAGACGAAGGATTCGTCGCCGCCGCCTCCACGTTCCGAATCGAAACCCAAAGTCGCCGCGGTGCAAGCCAAGGAACCTCCGTCGTCTCATGAAGAAGAGGCTGAAGGCAGTTCCATGCGTGTGCTTCTCGGCGTTGCCGCTGTCATCGGCGTGGTCGCCGTCATCGGGTACTTCGTCGTTTTGCCAGCGCTCGAGCAACCCTCTGGTCAACAACCCATTGCCACGGTCACGGTGCCTTCCGCGCCACCGCCGGCGACATCTGTCCAACAGCCTGAGGTAGACCCTTCGACGGCGTCGCCCGAGGCGGCAGCCAGTGCGGAGCCAGCCGAATCTGCAGCCGAGCCTGCGAAAACGGAAGAGCCAGCGAAGACAGCGGAGCCTGCCAAGACCGAGGAACCGGCGAAAACTGTCGAGCCACCCAAGACGGTGGAGCCACCGAAGACAGCGACACCGCCGCCGCCTAAGACGACACCGACGCCGCCCAAGACGACACCGACGCCCCCCAAGACGACGCCGACGCCCCCCAAGACGACGACACCGCCGCCCAAGCCCAAGGACGACGACAACCCCTATTGATCGAGTCCTTCCTCATTCTTCATACCATGCATCATCGAGAGACAAATCCTGGGGCATCCAGCGCTTGCAGGGCTACAATTCTTCCATGACACGACTCGTTGCTATATCGGTTGCTTTCTTGGGTGTGGTTTCGACCGCTTGTGGGTCGAGCGATTCGACGACAGACTATGCGTCCTCGCCCGGTTCGGACGTTGGGGTGGATGCAGCGCAAGAGGCGTTGCCGGACGGGGCTGATGAGGCCTTGCCACCGGATGGTGGAGCGGTTGACGCACCGCAGGACTTGGAACCTGTTTTGGAAGGCTCGACGGATACAGGGGCGGATGTTCTGCCTGATGGGCAAGCGGATGTGCAGGAGGCTTCTGTTTCGGATGGTCCTGAGCCGGACGCGAATCCCAGTTGGCCGACATGCGATGCGCAGCCACCGGGGGTTGCGGACCAGACGCTGCCGGAAATATGGTCGGCCAATCCTGATTCGCCCACGGAAGTGTGGATCACCGGGTTGTATGTGACGGCCATCTCGCGTGGAAAATGCAGTGCTGGAGCGGCGTGTCAGGTATTTTTGCAGGATGCCCTCACCTACGCGTCTTTCCAAGGGGGTGCCCATCACGCCATGAAACTATTTGTTTCTGGTAATACCGCGAAGCATTTCGAATCGCTTGCCGTGGGGGACCGCGTCAACGTTCTAGCTCATGCGTGGCGTTATAATGTGAACCCTTCCCAGCGTGAGTTGTTGTTACAAGTCAATTCTTCGTTACGAGGTTGTGCGAAGAAGGTTGGTTCGGGTGAACCAACTCCGATCGAGGGTGTGGCGTTGACCGATCTCACGGTCGAAGCATATGAAAACACGCATGGTCCGTTGCTCGTCAAAGTCGACGGTGTATCGGGCAAGCCTGGGGTGCCTTCCGAGACGTTTGCCCTATGGAAAACGGGAGGTCCTTTCGTGGATGCGGGTCTTGAAACGGTAGTGAGCCTCAGCCCGTACTTCCTTCCGGGAGGCGTTTTCAGTGGTTTGCCCACCAACGCAACGACCGTGGTTTCATTTTCTTCGATCGTGGGAGTGTTTGGGCTGTTCGTCCCTTCGAGCGATGGTGGGAGCGCGAAGTATCTAATGCTGTATCCTCGAACGATGGACGATGTATCGTTGCTTTGAAGGTTGATGCAAGCAAGGCCGTGTGCTCGGAATACGATACAATTAGCGGGTTCATGTGTGATGAACCGATCGCGGTTGGTTGAAATCTGGGTGTTGTGATCAGCATATCGGTGACGGATGTCGAGGCAGCCACCCCATCGAGTCAAAGGAAAACCGCTTCGCTTCGGGCGATATGTGTTGGATCATCGGATCGCCGTGGGGGGGTCTTCCGAGGTTTATCTTGCACGGCCCGTGAATGGTTCGTGGCCCGCGAGTCGGCTCGTCATCAAGCGTCTGCTTCCTGGTGTGCTTGAAAACCCACATAATGTGGGAACATTTGCCATGGAAGCGCGCTTGCATCGCGCGGCGCAACACCCCAATGTCGTGGAAGTATATGAAGCCGGTTCGGTCGATGGTGAACCCTATCTCGCCATGGAATATGTAGACGGTGTTGACGCTTATCGATTGATGCGTCGCGCACAGAACGAGAATCATCCAATCCCACCGTCCGTTGCGATGTTCATGGCGCATGAGGTTTGCTCCGCACTGGCTTGTGTTCATACGGCTGTGGACGACACGGGTCATCCGCTCGCTGTCGTTCATCGCGACGTCACCCCATCGAATATTTATTTGAGTTGGGATGGGGCAGTAAAACTCGGTGATTTCGGGATCGCTCGCTTGTTGTCTCCGGAATCATCTTCCGCGAACACTCATCCACTCAAAGGGAAATATGCCTACCTTAGTCCCGAGCAAGTAGCGGGAGAGGATTTCGATCATCGAGCGGATCTTTTTTCGCTGGCGGTCGTATTGTCGGAGCTTTTGATCAATCAACCCTTGTTTCCCGGAAGTGGGCAGCTTGCCGTATTGTTGGCCATTCGAGATGGTCGTATCGATGCGCTGTATGACCACGCCGATCGATTGCCAGCGGGGTTGATGTCCGTTCTCGAGAGAGGGTTGGCTCGAGCGCCGAGCGATCGATTTCGTACGGCGGAGCAATTCCGATCGGCGTTGGAGCCCTTTATTTTGCACGATATGGATGGATGTCGGCAAGCGTTGGGACAGGCGGTGAAGTGGGCGCGCAACACAGCTAGCTCCTGGAAAGCCTGTGTGGATCCCAACGCTCAGCGGATTCCCCATCGCTTTGAGGAACTCGCGGCCATGGTTCGCACGCGACAAGGGGAGACGTGGGGCCCGTCGTCTCTTGCGAAGTTGATCGAGTGGACGACGACAGGCCGTCTCGAAGCCCACGATGAGGTGGATTTGCATGGGGAAGGTTTTGAGCAAGTGGCTGCGATTCCAGAGCTTGCCCGCCATATTCCTCCCTCGACGACCACCACCACGCAACTGCACGACCCTGGGGCTCCGGATTATCGTGGGGATTTGCCACAAACGTCCATGCTTTCGGTGCTCGTGGACATGTTGGCCCATCGGGAAACGGGTGTTCTTTTTGCCGAACGCACGCAGCCGTCGGGACTATTCACTCGCAAAGAAATCTATCTTGCCCAAGCCAAGGTGATCCACGTTGCCTCCACGGATAAAAAAGAGCTTTTTGGAGAGTATCTCGTGCGTCGTGGCCTCATCCAACGCGAGGAGTTGGATTTGGCGTTGGCCGTGCTTCCTAGGTATGACGGTCGTCTTGGCGACACTCTCATTGCTTTGAATCTCGTGGACGCGGTGCAAATCTTCAGGGCCATTCGAGATCAAGGCCGAGACAGAATCACTGAGATATTCACCTGGACATCGGGCGCGATCACGTTTTACCGCGGCGTTGCCCCTAGTCGTGTGGAATTTCCCCTCGACTTGGAGTTGGCTCCGTTGATGCTAGCGGGCCTTTGCCTCTCGCAACCGGAAGAAACATGGCTCGAGCAGCATCAACATCAAATGGATGATTTGCTCGTTGGGGTTGCCGAGATTCCGGAGACGATGCGTTTGGCCGCGTGGCCTCCTGAAGTGCTCAAAGTCGTTGGCGCGGCGGGAGATGGTCGGTCGCAAGGGGATATCATCGGTTCGTTGATCGCCGCACGGCTCATCAATGTTCCGTCGGCATTGCGTGCCATCGAAGTGGCCTGTGCGGCGGGGTTGCTGAAGCGGATATCGGCTCGTTCGAACTAGGGATGATGGCTGCGGTTGCAGCTCTCGAATCGAGACGCTAGCTGAAATGCCGTGGCATTGTGGGTATCCAACAGCTCCCTTATACGATCCGGTAGCGTGGTGGAGTATTTCGACGTATCGGTCGAAGCACTGCAAACGTATTGACTAGGCTGGTCAGGGAGCCAGCAATCGATCAGCACGGAGGGAGAAGCGGTTGCGCCCAGGGGGATGAGGGCGCTTTGGCCGTGGGCGAAGAAACCGGGCACTGTCTTTTTCCAACCGTAAGCGCACCGAAGAACATGGAGCCAAAAACACAGTGTGAGGTCTTCCGGAGCTTGTAGGGGGACAAGCAGACTCAAGTTCGTGGATGGTGCTTCCACATTTCGGAATGGATCGGTGGCTTCGAACAAGGTGTGCAACATGCTTTCCCCTTGGGAACCAAGCAAGCGATGGAGCAAAGCGTGAAGGGGTTGTCCACAAGCCCAGTCTTCGTAGGGCTGCTCATGATCTTGCAAGCGTTCGAGAGTGGATAGCTGCAGGTCGCGCAGCCATTCATCGGCATCTTTCAGATCGGAGGCTGCATGAATCCGTGAGATCATCTGAGCGGCTTGGTCGAAGAATGGTTGAAGGGCAATGGGAAGGGTATGAGCCCAGCGACCGGCGTGTCGAACTGAAATTTCAGCCGCGAGCATCAAAGGGAACGCACGTCCCAAGGTGTCCGAGCTAGGAATCACGACGCCTGCCAATGCGGTATCTTGTTGTGTGCAGCGAAATAAAAAACGCAGGGGTGATTGGGAATCCAGGAGTTTCCACGTGTCCTTATGACGAGTAGCAGCGTATTCCGAAGCCTTTTCCAGCCATCGTTGCAACTCCACCGCCGCGTCGTTCCATGTCCCGTATCGCAAAAATTCCGCGTCACTCGGGATTTTTCCGAAACAAATCAAGGCGGTCCGACGACGACGCCATGGGTTGAACCAGGAAAACAATCGATCACCTTCCCCCTTCGCTGATCAGCCGTGGGCACCGAACATCGCTGAAGAAACCTTTTCGAAAAGGATGCATGGAGCGCAAAGGCTTCAGATCCATTTTTACTTCTGCTTGTTGTGACTCGGAAAACCACGTGGCCACGATGGTTTTCGGTTCACCGGGTCTACCCCCCGCGGTTCCAACATCGAGTTTTGCACGGGCAAGCAGTCGGAATAGCCCGAAATCCCCTTCGTTTAGTAGTTCTTCCACCAATCCCGACAGACCTCGGATCCGAATCTTCGCCCCTCGTGTCTTCGCATCCTTCGCGGGCCATGACACCACCATCCAGTCTTCGGGCGTGTTTTTATACGTAAATGGTTTGCCATCGATCTCGAGCGTGACTTCCGCCACATTCGGGCTCACCGAATGCAGGTTGATTTGAAATTCAACCGATGGCGTCTTGCCACCATCGTCGAAAAACGTTTGCGTGATTTCGTCACTTCGTTCGAGAAAGCGCAAAAATCCTATCGAATAAGGGCTTTTTTGTTCGAAGCGCTGCGAAGGGACGAAGTGTCCGGCTCGTTTCTCCACCGAAGTCTTGATGTTTTGGTTGTAGAAGGACCAAAGGGTGCCAGTCTCAGGACGGAAAAACTCAGTGAAGTCCTGGAGAGAGACGTCGCGTTGTGCATCAGCCACAAACGGATAAGCGCTGTGAAGCTTGGTGAGGCACTGACGATACACGCTGATCTCCCAAAACGCTCCGGACGCGCCCGCCGCATCATTGACCACACTGCCCCAACTCAAGGTGATCGGTTTCAACAAAAGGTTTTGAAGTAGCTCTCGCGTATAGGAGTCCTGCTCCGCGAGCATCTTCACAACCGCTCGATACGCCTCCTGGAACTCCGTCTCCAGGGGTTTGATATCTCCTCTGGCATCAGCTCCCTTGTTTTTGTGATCGGTCAACACCGCAATCAATTTGCTCAGCACACCGTGGTATTGGCCCAAGGCAGTCGGCGTTGGAGGGGCGTCGGCCTTGTCGGGCGTGGGTGGGATCGAAAACTGCAGAAACTGACGAAATTTTCTTTCCATAGGGGAGGGATAATGAGGCTTCGCCAGAACAGCCCCCGCATCGCCCGCTTGTATCGCCTTGGCCGCGTCCATCACGGCTCCGAGGTCATCTTTCACGGAGCTTTTGAACCCAGCTTCTTGCGCCGTGAGTTCGAGCACCACATTGTCTTGTACGACGCGAGCGAGCCGCAATACAGGCCATTCGGGCTCCGTCAACGCAAGCAATTGCGGTAAGGCTTCCTCCACATTACGCGGCTTTTCGATATCCAGATCCCGCAAAAATCGCTCCCATGCGATCGTATGCTTTTCGAAATAGAGTTTGCGAACATCCGCTACCGCCGTTTTCGGGTCGAAAGACCCTTCCCCCAACACCCATGCCTCTCCCGCCATCGTTTTTTCGAGAGCATCGAGTTCCTTTTTGACTCGCTCCCAGCCAAGCCGCGTATACACCCCATCCACACTCACCCCTGCTCGCGATACAATGTATCGGTTTGCCGCAGAGGCGCCGAATACGGTAGCACGCCCGATCGGAACCGTTCCTGGGCGAATGGTATCCATGAGGCGTTCGAAGTCTCCAAGAATGCGAGGCGTATTTCGAAGCTGCCCTCTGGCCTGGGCGGTCAATACCTCGTCGCGGGTGGCTGGAGCGACCCGCATCGCTTTTTGCAACTCGAGATACTTTCGAATCAGCGACTCGGAAGCCCCTCGATCGGTAGGCGCCACCCGCAAGTACTCCGCCCATTCAGAACCCAAACGCGGTGTTGCCCAGGCGATATCCAGATGCTCCGCTTCGGTGAGCATGAGGTAAGTCTTCAACGTATCGTAATAACGAACATACACTTCGGGAGAAATCGCTCCCGCTTGTCCCGCTGCATGAAATGCCGCCAGACGTTGTTCCAGTCTCGTCTTTGATGGAATCACGAAGCTTTCGTTCATGGTGGACGCGTACTTTGCCTGGACCGCGGGACGTAGCGTTTGTCCCGTGTACATGCCGAAGCGATGATTCCAATCCGCTCCGTCGGCTTCCCAGCGGTCGAGCCGGTCCAGGTGCCCGCGTAAATGCGATAACGCGTCGATGCGTGAAGAAAGCTCGCCCCGATCGTTCGGGTCAACAAGCCGTGCTTGCTGCGTTTCGGAAAGGCTGTCCTGAATCAGAGTTCGATTGTTGAGGTATCCAATCAATCCTGGAATGACAATGCCAGCGCCGAGACTTACGGCACCCACGCCGACGCCGACTTGAAGCCACATCCGTCGACGTGCTTCCACGGCGGTGCGAACGGCGAGATGCCGGTCGGGAAATACGACCTTTTGAAACATCTCCGTCAAAAAATAGCTTTTAGGATCAATGGTTTGCGTTCCAGGGGCCGTGTCGAGGCGCAGTCCGAAAGCACTGGCCATGCCCGCCATCACGCGGTCGAGGGGACGGCCTTCCTGGGTTCCGCTCGTGAAATATGCTCCTCTGAACAGAGGGGTTTCTTGGTAGGCATTTTTTTGAAATAGCGTTTCTAAAAACAGCGCGAGATCACTTTTCAACGAAGTGAATTCGAGCGGAAACTGAAGCACCTTTGCTCGTGCCTCGGCACGACGCGTGGTTCGCATGCGCGCTATGGATCTGGCATGCACCCTTTCGGTCAACAGGTCGAATTCCTTGGCAAATTGCTTGGCTGGCTCGAAGTCCTTGGGGCGCTGAAGCTCGAAACTCATTCCCCACATCTGCTCGCGTTCGCTTTTTCGAAGGTCTTCCCAAAACTCCACGAACCCATCGATGAGGTCCATCTTCGTGAACACCACATACACTGGCACCACCATCTGCAAGCGCGAGATGACTTCGTCGATGCGCGCACGCAGTATCTGGGCGGCTTGTTCAATTCGCTCTTCCGGTTGCCCAGCCAGATCCGTGACACTAATGGCCACGAGCATGCCGTTGATCGGCGTGCGAGCCCTGTGTTTTTTCAGGATGTCGAGGAAAGCAAACCACTCGTCCCGGTCATCATCGTCAGTGGCATATCGCCCCGCCGTGTCGAGCAACACCGCCTCGTTGGTGAACCACCAATCGCAATTGCGCGTGCCACCAAGACCCTTGATGCCATCCTGGCTCGGATCGAGAAAAGGAAACACAAGGCCCGAGTGACGAAGAGCCGTGGTTTTTCCAGCACCTGGAGGGCCCACGATCACATACCAGGGTAAGGAATAGAGCGCGCCACCACCGGATGCGACGGCGAGTTTGGATTTTTTCAGGGCGCCGATTCCCTGTTTCATCTTGTCTTGAAGGGCAAGAATTTCGGCCCGATGATCCGGTCGAGCGGTAGCGGCATGTTTTTCGGCCTGTGCCAGGATTTCGCGTTCGAGAGCCCGCGCTGCGTGAATCGCACGCAGTCTCCGAAAAACGATGATCCCGACGGTGACAAGGACGATCAAGGCCGAAAGGGAGATCTCGATCCATAACGGCCATCCCAGAAGCCACCCTCCAACCCAACCTCCGGCAATCAACAATACTGCGAGCAGGATGAGCCACATCGTTGTTTACTTCCCTTCCGAAGGACTGATGGGAATCGAGGAGGCCGTTTGTTGTATCGTCGATGCCGCATCCGAAGCCGACGCCATGATGGCAATCCGTAAGGCTGAATATGCCACGATAGAAAGCAATACGATGGCGACCCCAACATGGATGATGGGCAACGACTTGGTGGCGCGTTGACGACCGCTATCGGCGGGAATGCCGTGGGGACTGATCCTGTCTTGAGCAGGTAGTTGTGCGGAAAGCTTGGCGGCGAGAGTTTCGATGCGCGCTTCGAGAGCCTCGGGGTTCTTGATGGCATGCACACCCTGAAACCCAAGCACGAGACATAAATAGTAAACTTGCATGACATGCACTCGCTCCGGACGAGATTCAATCACCGCAAGTCGCGAAAAAAATCCCTCCCCAGCCGTCGTCTCATTGAAGTACTCGAGCTGTAACGGCTCCATCATCCATTCTTGTTTTCCGTCCCACGGCGATTGCAGAACCTGCTCGTCGATGAACGCCACGATGGCATAGCGGATGTCTTCCATGTCTTCGCGAGACAATCCCGCGCGCGTTGCTTTTTCGGCTACCTGTTCAAGCAACGATAGGAATCGTTGTTTGAGTTCGAAGGCCGAAGGAAGATCCGGCGATGAACCGATGTGCGAGGCCAAGGCGAGCGCTTCCCCGCACGACCAATAAACCGCTTGCAGGGGTGAGGAAGGCGATGTCATGGCGTTCTATCCGATTCGATGGCGTATAACTTGAGCGTCAGCACTTGCGGGTCGAAAGGATGAAACAACGCAAAAGTTCCGGTGGATGCAATATCCGGCCAAAAATCAGGTGTTCGTTGCAGTCGGAAAAACGTTGTCCCGGGCTTGAGCGGAAGCGCGGAGGGGGGGCGGTATTCCAATTCGAGCTGAGCGCCATTGACCGCGGACTTCAAAATCGCTTGAATTTGATTCACGGAAGCAATCTTCATCATTTTGGGTAATCGCTCGCGAACCTGCGCTTCCGGCAATGTCCCGGAAACCGCCAAAAAGTAGTCCGAACTCATGATCTGTTCGCCCGTCGCCCGTCCCACGAACACCCCATCTTCACGACGATGAAGCTCTATTTCCGTGTACCGCTCCGATATGATCGACTCGAGCATCCTCGAGCCCATATCGAATAGCGGTGCAAACGTGGCCCCGAGATCGAGATAGTCGAACTTGGGAATCGTGGTTGGATCCACATCCGTGAAAGAACACAAACGACCGACCAGGCCTGATATAACCAGATAGGCTTGTTCGGGATGCACGGTTCCCCAATCGACAATATGCGAAAAAATCGGGATGTTCGTGTTGAGAACGTCGAGAAATAGAAACCGCAACGTATCGGAGGCATCCACTTCGATGCTGCCTGCCGTTCGTTGACGACGCGCTTGTGCGAAAGAACGCTGTCGCGCGGTCATGATGGTGAGAAGGCGGCGGAATCCTTGCAAGAGCCAGGGCGAAGCGCTCACTCGCAAGCAGGGAGGAACACAGCTCGGTCTGAGTTGCACGGAACCCGTGGGCCCACGGACGAGCTGTCCAATGCGGATTGCGTCGAAAGAACCCTTCACTTCATCGCCAAAAAGAAGGCGAATCAAGGGGTGTGCTCGATCCACGGGCTGCTCGCCCGTGCCCGTATTCGCATCCACGACGTACTCCTGCTTGCGTGCGTAACGAGCTACGTGAATCGACGATCCATCCAGATCCACGTTCGTGGCCCCGAGCATTTCGTGGACCAGAGCAACGCTGACGTCGAGGGATTGCAACTGGGGTGAGAACTCGGACGCAAAAGAGCGAGGCGGGATGGCGTCGGGCTTGCCCTCGTGACAGTCGAGGGCCGTACCATCGGGCAATACCGCGGAAAGATGGGAGACCAAAAGTTGGTTGGACGAAAGGGCCCGCTCATCGATTTCTAGGTGGGTGACCCCCCATTCCCACGCAAGAGCAGCTCGCAACCGTTCGCCAAGCAAAGCTTCGTGATAGCGATCCAATTGCTGGAAGTGGTGTTGCGTGATGAACAGGCCTTCTGTCCAAACGAGCTTGTGAATCATGGCTTGCTCGCATCCCCTTTCGGGGGGGCTTGAGGGGCGGTTTTGCCAAGCTGAACCACGCGAACCCGATGCTGTTCCGTCACGTCTTGCAGATGCTGGGAGCCTTCTTCGACACGGATGTCATCGAGCCACACTGCGTATCTCGGATTGAAATCGATGCCGCAGGAATCACCCTCACAGCCCTCGATATGACAATCTCCCTTGCCTGGCGCCGGGGGCAATTCGAAAGAGATGAACCAACTTTTGCCTTGGTAATCTCGAAATAGTGCCGCAATGACCAACGAATCCGCTTCCGGATTGCGCTGAAATGCGATTTCCGTTCGTGTGTTGGGATAAGCGTATGTCTCTCCCCGCACGACAAGACTGGCCCCAAGCACTTGTTGGTCCTTGCGCCATACGTCTTCATACGTGGCGTTGACGAATGCGATTTCGTCTTTGAGTTGATATACGCGCAGAACCACCGGCCGAGCGGAGCCTTCGGGGCTTGGATTGATGGTGTCCGAAGCGATGACGGATAACGTTATGTTCTGGATTTCACATTGTTTTTTTGGCTCTCGGACAGGAACGATGGTGGAACCGCACGATGCCATTTGCAGGCATGTGAGGATACCCAGGGTTTCGAACCAAGCATGTACCGAACCCCATCGTGAGTAGGCCCCCATGGTTATCCCTCATGTGGCCGATTCCGATCCGATTCGGAAGGAACATGGGAACCCGCTTCTCCCGAAAGCTGGGCGTAAGCCCGGATGAAATCATGTCCAAATACGTGGGAGTAAAGCTGTTTTTCGCTTTCTGTCAGGTCTGCGTGACGAGCGATAAAAACCTTCCACAACTCACGGAATCGATACGGACCAAACATCCAACCCGTATCTCCTTTTCGGCGACGTTCTTCCAATTGTGCTTCCACCGTGCTTGGGGCCAGCTCCTGCATCAAGGCATGTACTCCTCGCATCACGCCACTGAGCAATGCGATTTGATGGATCATCAGGTCTGCGAACGTCCCCTCGATTGCCTTTTGCGCCGCCATTTGCTCATCCGCCGAACCCAGCAATAATTCCGCTAGAGCCTGTGGCGTTTTCGCGCGGCTTACACCCGCTGCCGCCCGTGCGGCCGGACTGTCGAGATACGGTGTCGCCGGCCGAATATCCATCTCCGACTTGAATTGCCGATGCCCATCCCGAAGCGGGATAAAGGTTCGGAAAAACATGTCGAGCGTGTCCCGCACACGCGTCAGAAACTGAATGAGATCGATCTCCGTACCAAGGGAGTTGCGCGGATTATACAGCGATGACAACTCCCGTACTGCCTGCAATGCCACGTATTCAAGACGACTCTGCTTGCTCGCTTCCCTGTCGTCGACCACGGCCCGATGGTGTTCGACAAGACGCTTGAACTCGGGTTCTTCGTTGATTCCTGGGAAATTGTCACGAGCCCAACCGAGCAGTGCTTGGCTTTGCTCCGGCGTCATGGGAGAAAGCTCAGAAGCCAGGGTTTGCAGCACGCGCGAGATGGTGCCACGACTCGATTGATACGCCTTGATTTGGGAACGAAGCGATGGTGTGCCGTCCGTTGGCTTTTCGGAAATCGAGTCCGACGATGGACGCCCCATGGGTACGCCTTGCGACGGATCGAGCAACATCGTTTCCGCCATCGAATGGCTGTCGGTCCCAAGTCCGCCTAGCAGCCAACCTCGCTGAGGCGCACGGGCAGGGACGACCTCTCCCACATCCTCTACCGCAGCCGAAAACGAAAGGGCGGAAATAGAGAATTTCCCATCGCTTTCCGCAAGATCGACGAGTTCGTGGGCAGCGGCCTGTCCCGTGGATAACGTCGTGCCGTTTTTGCTCCCCAGGTCTCGAAGCATCAAGGTGTTACCATGCAGTTCGAGCACCGCGTGGAACTGCGAGACAAACCCGGGAACCAGCCTCAGATCGTTGAGAGGATTTCTGCCAATGCGCACCGGGAAATGCCCAAACACACGTGTTTCGGTTGAACCGGTGCGCGAATCATGAATGTGTAACTTCAATCCAATAGTCACAGGGCGGCCAGCGTACCTCGAAACGCTTCTGAGGGGGGATGGAATGCTCAATCGAAAGTGATTCTCCTGCACACCCCCCACGATGTCGCACCTTGCCGCTCGTCGCCCCCCAACGCACCTGCTACACTGCCGCCATCATGCAGCCCGGCCCGACCTCCGCCTCCTTGTCGATGCCTCCGAGAACCCACGAAACCGTGCCGCTCGTTTGCGATTCCCCCCTCAGCCCCTTCGTGTTTCCTTGGCAAACTCGTCCCACCACCCATAACCTCGTCGTCGCGGTCAAAGCAACGTTCGACCTCGTCCCCGACCGTCCAGCCGTATCGAGCCAAGAACAGCTTCCCCCTTGCCCAGACCAATTCTACGAAGGCCCCGGCTCCAGCCTGAAATACGCCTCGGATTTCGCGGTTTTCAAACCCAAAACCGATGTCATGCTCGTCGGCCATGCCTACCCCGCCGACAACCCCACCGTGGCCGCCGTGCAGCTCACCGTCGGTCCGCTTCGACGTACCCTTGCCGTATTCGGTGACCGGACATGGGGCAAGTTGGGAGCCCAATCCAAGCCCGCCGCCTTCGAACGTATGCCATTGCGCTGGGAACGAGCCATGGGAGGCCCCTTGTCAGACCTCAATCCCATCGGAAGAGGCTTCAAAACGGGTGTGTTACTACCCAATATCGAACGAACGGACGCTCTCGTTTCGTCGGCCAAAGACACTCCCCTTCCCGCATGTTTCGGCCCATTGCCGCCGGAATGGAAATGGCGTTCCAGCAAACTCGGCACGTTTCATTCCCGCTGGGTCGAAGAAAGATGGCCCTATTTTCCCGCGGACTTCGATTACGCCTTTTTCAACGCGGCCCCTCCCGAGCAGCAAATCCCTTTTCTAAAAGGTGATGAATCCTATGCGATGATCGGCGTGCGCCCGGCCAAAGCCGTACTTCAAGGCGCTTTGCCCGGTTTGCAACCTCGCGCCTTCGCGTTTCGAACCCAAGAAAACGCGTTTTTCGAAGTGAAACTCAATCTGGACACCCTCTTTTTCGATGCCGACCAGGGCAAGGCCGCGATCGTCTGGCGCGGTTTGCTCACGGTCCAAGACGAGGAAGCCACCGATATTTCCACGGTCTTTTTTACCACCACGCGGGTGGGAGAACCGCTTTCTCCCGAGCAAGCCCGCGAACGCTATGCCGCAACCACGCGCCCCGAAGAATTCACTCCGCTGCCAACCTTGCCCGTGTCCCTACCGGCCATTGCCTTGCCCCCTGCTCCCGCACGATCCCAAATTATGCTTTGGATTCAATCACATACCTCTCTTC